>Ga0302326_10021531_pt1 | contig 13217 bp, 11 predicted proteins | sample Palsa_T0_3_FD_202264 | JGI IMG/M metagenome (GOLD analysis project Ga0302326, IMG submission 202264) | Peat permafrost microbial communities from Stordalen Mire near Abisko, Sweden - Palsa_T0_3 | ecosystem: Environmental > Terrestrial > Soil > Palsa > Peat permafrost | place: Sweden: Abisko... | reverse complement strand
CATGCTGATCGGCATCGTCAAGAAGAACGCGATCATGATGATCGACTTCGCGCTGACCCGCGAGCGCACCGAGCATGTGCCGCCGGACAAGGCGATCTACGAGGCAGCCATCATCCGCTTCCGCCCCATCATGATGACGACCATGGCGGCATTGATGGGCACTCTGCCCATCGCCATCGGCTTCGGCGAAGGCGGCGAGACGCGCCGGCCGCTGGGTCTCGCGGTGGTCGGCGGGCTGATGCTCTCGCAATTGCTGACGCTCTACATCACCCCGGTGATCTACATCTATCTCGACAATCTGGGAACGCGCGTTCAGAACTGGCGCGGCGGCGCGCGGCGCAGGCCGCTGCCCAGCCCGGCGGAATAAGCTTCAGATCTTGCGCGTGATGCGGTCGATTTCCGCGATCTGTTCGGCGGACAATTTCCATTCGATCGCCTTGACGTTCTGCTCGACCTGCTCGGGCCTGGTAGCGCCGGCGATGACGCTGGAGAGTTGCGGCCGCGCGGCGAGCCAGCTGAAAGCGAGTTCGAGCAATGTGTGGCTCTGCGCGGCGCAGAACTCCTCGATCTTATCGACGATCCGCCAATTCGCTTCCGTCATGTAACGGTCGGACAGCCGCTTCATCAGCGCCAGTCGCGTGCCGGCGGGCATCTCGCCGTCCTGCTTGTACTTGCCGGTCAGCAAGCCGCTGGCGAGCGGGAAATAGGGCAGCAAGCCCATGCCATGGGCCTCCAGCGCGGGCACCAGCTCGCGCTCGATATCGCGCACCACCAGGCTGTATTCGTCCTGTGCCGAGACGAAGGACGAAAACCCGCTCTCGCGCGCGAGCCAATGGGCGTGGGCGACCTGCCAGGCCGGCAGGTTGGAGCAGCCGATGTAGCGCACCTTGCCGGTATGAACGAGATCGTCGAGGGCGGCGAGAGTTTCCTCCAGTGGGGTTGCGGGATCGGGCTGGTGCAGCTGATAGAGATCGATCCAATCCGTCTTGAGGCGCTTCAGGCTCGCCTCGACCGCTTCGACGATGTAACGGCGCGAGGCGCCTTTCTTGTGGCCTGAATCGTCCATCGGCATGCCGAATTTGGTGGCGAGCACGATGTCCTTACGGCGCGCGCCCAGGATCGCACCCAATTGCTCCTCCGAGCCGCCGCGATTGCCATAGATGTCGGCGGTGTCGAACAGGGTGATGCCGAGATCGAGCGCGCGGTGCACCACCTTGCGCGAGGCTTCGGTATCGAGGACGCCGAAATTGTTGCAACCGAGGCCGACCACGGAAACCCGAAGGCCCGACCGTCCGACGTTGCGCAATTCCATGTGTGCCTCCTTATCCGGCCAGAGGGCTTTTCAGCCGACGATATTTCCGAGCGCCTACATTAAGCCGTTGAATCCGTTTGTCGTATTCGTTTTCCAGGCTTGCCCGCCCACCCCCCCTGGCCGGCTGGGCCACCCAAAGAGAAAGGGCGCCGGTTTCCCGGCGCCCTTCCCATATTGCAGGTCGGCGGGCTTAGAAGTGCACGCCCACGGTGATGCCGTAGGTGCGCGGATCGCCGACGAAGGCATTGGTGAACAGGCCCGACGTGGCATCGGTCAGATACTCGCCGGTCATGTTGTGCTTGTCGAAGATGTTCTTGATCCAACCGCGCGCATACCAGGCATTGTCCGGCGCGTTGAGCTGGATCTGGGCGTTGGCCACGTCATAGGAGGGAACCTTGTCGGCGCCGTCCTCGAAGATGCTGGCCCACTGGCTATCCGTCCAGTAGTAATCGGCCCGCGGAACGAGGGTGTAACCGTCACCCACATGGAAGGTGTACTGGACGCCCAGTGCGACCGTCCACGGCGGCGCGTTGGGCATCTCGTTGCCCTTCAGGTTGACCCCGTTGCCCTGCGACGCGGTGTATGCCCCGAAGGCGCCGCTATTGATCGCCGCTTCTCCGGCCGCGGTGCAAGCCCCATAACCGAAGGCCGACGTAGCGGTATGACCATTGATCACGAGCGGAGCCGGCGGCGCGGTCAGATCGAAGGTCGCGACCAAGCCTGGATTGGTCAAGGGGCTCGCGCCATTGATCACGCACATCGAACCGTTCGTCGCGTCTTTCACGAGCAGCGAGTTCGGCGTGATGTTGTTGCCGAGCGGGTTGCGCGGATCGACGTCCAACTCGTTGGCGATCGACGAATTCGTATATCCGAAGTTCAAATTGAACTGCAGATCGTCGACCGGCGCCCAGAAGAACTCGCCTTCCACGCCCCAGAGCTTGGAATTGATGTTCTGGTTGATGGATGTGCGGTCCACGATCTCGGAGACCTGATAGCCCGTATAGTCGTAGTACCAGCCCGAGAAGTTCGCGATAAGCGTGCCGTTGAGGAACGCGTTTTTCGCACCCACCTCATAGGCATTGAGGACTTCAGGCGCGAAGGTGAGCGGGTAGGAGCCCGTATTCAGCGGCGGAGGATTGAAGCCGCCGTCGCGCACGCCGCGGGAAAAAGACGCATAGATGTTCGTCGAATCCGAGAAGTCCAGGGTCGGTGTCCACTCCACCAGCGCGCGGCCCGTCCATTCCTTGTATGTCGTGACCTGATTGCTCCAGCATGGAAGACCAAGGGGGTTCACTGTCGGCGATGTGTCGCTGCAGCTTTCCCCGACCGGGAGACTCAACCAGTTAAAGCTCGACGTTCCAATCGGAATAACACTCGCCGCACCGATACCATTGAACAATACTTGGCCGGACTGGAACTCTTTCGTATCGTCCGAATAACGCGCGCCCACCGTGAACTTCAACACGTCCGGAATGGCCTGGTAGTACACCTCTCCGAAGAGCGCGTTCGAAGTCAGCGTGTAGTGGTTGTTGTCGTTGTCATATTGCGACGGCCACAAATCGTATCCGTTGGCACCGGCTCCGCCCAGAATGACGGCCGCATAGTCCAGCGTATCGGCGTTAACATAGTAGTGCGCGTCGTTGATGTCCTCGTTGTGATAGAGGCCGAAATTGAAGTTGAACGGCCCCGACAGGTTGGAGGTGAAGCGCAACTCGCCGGACCATTCGGCGTCCTGGCCGTCGATCTGGTCGTAGCCATAGACGCTGTTGCTGTAGCCGCCGATGTCGGAAAGATTGGCAATGCCGGTGTTGTTCGGTCCGATGATTTTGGTCACCGGGAGGGTGCCCAGATGGCCCGCGTAGTAGGTCGCGTAATTCGTGGGCGCCACGAAGCTGAAATATTCCTGCGCCGCGACCAGACGGCTGACGCCGGGGATCTGCGTGCAGGTGGCGTCCGCACCACCGGTTATGATGAAGAGCTGCGTGCAAGTCGCCGGCGTGTTCAGATTGTCGCCCGGCGTATTGTTGTAGCTCTCCTGGCTCAGGCCGGAATTGTTGTCGAAGCCGAAGGTCAGGTTCATGTCCAGCCAATCGGTGAGCGTCTGCTTCCAATGGGCGCTGCCGAACAAATCCTTGCCGCGGCTGATCGGGTTGAACGGGGTGTTCTCTTCGTTCAGCGAATGCGGAACGATTTGCCCGGCGCTCTGTCCCGGCAATGCGCCGGGACCCGTGATGTCGAACAGCCCGAGCGGAGCAAGGGCGGGGCTCGTGTTCCCAAGGAAATATGTGCTCGTGAGTTCGGTGCCCAGCGTCGCGTTGCCATTGGTCGGCTCGTAGGCCAACTTGTCCGGCAAGCAGCCCAAGATACCCGACGGGTCGCGATCGCAAAGCTGGACCTGGCCACGGACGCGGCTGTCGTCTTCATGCGAGACCTGGAGCAGCAGATCGACCGTGGTCTTCGAACTCGGTTCCCAGCGCACGGAGTCGCGGAACGAATAATCGTTTCGGCCGTCAACCGCGCTGTCGATGCCGCTCCCCGGATTGAGGCTGGGATAGAGGTTCTTCACGTCGCCGTCGCGGTTCTCCCAGAACAGGGCGGCGCGCATGGCCAGCTCGCCGTCCACGATGGGGATGTTCACCATCGCGCGGGCTTCCTGATCGTCGTAATTGCCGTAAGTTCCTTCGGCATCGACACCGAAATTGTCGAGATCGGGCTTGGCGGTTTCGATGTCGATCGCGCCGCCGGTGGCGTTGCGGCCCCACAGCGTGCTCTGCGGACCGCGCAGCACCTGAATCTGCTCGACGTCGTAATAAGTGGCCGAAGTCAACGGCGGAGAGTTCAGATAGACCTGGTTGATGTTGACCGACACGCCGCTGTCGCCCGAGGTCGACACGGCGGCGGAACCGATGCCGCGGATGGTGAAGTTCGAGGGGCCGAAATTGCCGTGCGTGTAGCTGACGGACGGTATGTCGAACTGCAGATCGGCGAAGCCCTGGATTTGATGCGCGGCGAGGTCCTGCGAACTGAAGGCCGACACCGCGATGGGCACCTGCTGGATGTCTTCCGACCTTTTCTGGGCGGTGACGACGACTTCTTCGATCTGGGCGAAGGCTGGCGCCGCGATGGCGGTCGAAAGCAACAACGCGCTGATGAAGGTCAAGGACCGGCCGGTCCGTACCGAACGCTGTGCAGGCATTTTGGAACTCCCCGTTGTATCCCGCCTTACGGCGAAATCTCGCTCGGCTGCGCAACCGTCCATCCCGGACGTATCACCAGCCGTTTATTGTCGCACCAGCGTGAAAGATAAGGGGGTGTTCGCGCAGCCGGCAAGAACATAATCCCGCGGCCGCCCCCGCGCGGCTGTTTCGTGCGGAACTTGTACCCGGAATGTCACACCGGCTTAAGACTTCTCCGCCAAACCGATTTTTCGAAAGTGGCCGAGGAGTTAACGGAAAGATTCGGCGAGAAAGCTCTCGCGCAAGTCCAGGCAAGCCGCCGCGCAGCGCAGATAATCGTCCGGTTCGTTGTAGATCTGGGCTGAAATCCGCAGCCAGAGCTTGCCGCTGAATGCATATACCGGAGCGATGATTCCGTGCCGTCCCGCCAGGGCCCGGCGGAATTCTTGGGCGAGTTCGGGATCCGGCGCCGAGTCTTTGAGAACGACCGCCGCCATGGCGGCGCGCATCCGCGGCGGGGCCGATGGCGGCGCATCCAATTTTTCCAGGAGAATAGCGGCTCCCTGCCCTGCCAGGCCGCGATTGCGCGCGATCAGGCCAGGGAAGGAGTCATGTGCCTGGGCGGCAGCCACGAAGCTGAGCCAGGGCGTCACGTCCCGGGTGCCGATCCAGTCGAAAGCAGGCAGATAGCCGCTGCCGGTGCCGTGGGACAGCACCGCGGGCCCGGTCTCGGCCTGCCGGTTGGGCGCCGTCCAGAGCAGACCGCAACCCTTGGGAGCGAACAGCCATTTGTGGGCATTGCCCGTGTACCAATCGGCGCCGATGGCGGGGACGTCGAGTTCGACCTGGCCCGGCGCATGGGCGCCGTCGATCAGCACGGCAACACCGGCGCGATGGGCAGCTTCGACGATGCGCCGCACCGGCAACACGGTCGCCGTCGCCGAGGTGATGTGATCGACGACCAGAAGCCGGCAGCGCGGGCCCAAGCCGCTCGCGATCAGCTCGACGATCCGGTCCTCGCCTTCGGAAATTGCGGGCAGCTCGATCGTGACAAGACTTGCGCCCTTGCGCTCGGCCCACAGCCGCATGGCTTTGAGCACCGCGCCATAGGCATGCGAGGTCGTGACGATCTGGTCGCCGGGTTTCAGGGGAAAGGACGCGAGTATGCCGTTGATGGCCGAGGTGGCGTTCTCGCAGAACACCCAATCCGCAGCTTGCCCGCCCAAACGCCGGGCCACCTGGACCGCCATATCGCGCAGCGCTGTTGGCAGTTCGTCCTGGAAAAACGAGGTCGCATCGCGCTCGATATGCGCGCGCAGGCGATCCTGCTCGGCCTGCACGATGCGCGGCACCGCGCCATAGGAGCCGTGATTGAGATGGATGCGGTCAGGCGCGAGCTGGAACTCGCCCAGGACCGCATGGCCTTCGCGCGGATTATTGGTGCTTGGGGAACGGTCCGATGGGGAATGGTTGTTCATCGCGCACGAAGGTGATGAAGGCGAGCAGCTCCCACATATATTGCACCATGCTGAAGCAGAAGCTCTTCAATTCGTCGTTCGTCTTGCCGGTGATGGCGAGCACGATGAACTGAATGATCGCCAGCGCGAATATCAGGTACATCGCGAAGAAAGCGATCACACCGAACAGCAGCGAATAGAGCAGCCGCACGGCCGGGAACGGCGGATGGGTGGGGTTGAGCGGCGGGACGGTCGCGCCGTCATTGGGCGTGCCGGACGGGGGAATATCGGTCATCTGTGGCCCTTCCTGTTCGTACCCTTTATCTATTGCCTCGGCAGGGCGGTTCAAGCGCCCTTGACGATTAAACGGTCGTTTGCGCGATGGGTTCATCGCCAATCGGCCGGAAGCGGTCGAACAGGCCGATCAGCAGCAATCCGGCGGCATATCCCCCCAGATGGGCCTGCCAGGCGATCAATTGCACCCCCGGTCCGGCGCCCAGCCCGGTCAGCCCGGCCAGCACATTGGCCGCCGTCCAGAAGGCGGTGAAGCTGAGGACCTGTCGCGACAGGATGGGCGCCAGCGGGCGATTGGCGTCGCGATTTAACGGCGCGGACATGTCGAGCATGCGGATGCCGGCGGCCATCAGGCCCGAAATCGCGCCCGACGCGCCGACGACCGGCGCGTCCGATCCCCAATGCAGCGCCAGATGCGCCGCCGCCGCGAGCACGCCGCAGACCAGAAAGAAGACGAGGAAAAGCACCGCGCCGAGCCGCCGCGCGACGATGGCGCCGAAGGCGAGCAGCCAGACGCAATTGACCGCGACATGGGCGAAGCCGCCATGCAGGAACATGTAGCTGACGAAGGGAATCGCGCGGTCGAACCAGGGGATGGCGCTGACGCCATGCGCCGCGAGCCAGGCGTTCGAATAGAGCGCCGGCATGAAGCCGTATTCGACGTAGATCGCTTGCGACGCGCCGGCCCAAAGATATTCGCGCGAAAGCTCGATCCCCATCAGCAAGGCGATCAGCAGCCAGACGACGAGCGGCGCGCTGATGGCTGGCTCGCGGGATCTGGGGTCGGTGAGGAATGCCATGGCTCAGCCTTGACGCGACAAAGCCGCTTCGACAAGCGGCAGCCGGTCGTTGCCGAAATACATGTCGGTCTTGCCGACGAACATGGTGGGCGAGCCAAAGCCGCCGCGCGCGATCAGCTCCTCGGTGTTGGCGCGCAACCGATCCTTGATCTGCGGCGCTTCGCTGCGGGAAAGCAGCTTGGCGGCATCGAGGCCGGCGCGCTCGGCGACCTTGGTTAAGACCGTCGGCTGGCTGATGTCCTGCAGATCGCCCCAATAGGCTTCGAAAGCGGCGCGGGCGAACGCGACAATCTTGTCCTCTTCATCGGCGGCGAGCGCGCAGCGCATCACGGCGATGGCGCGCACCGGGAAGACCGGCGGCTTGCCGATGCGGATGCCGTAGAGCCGTGCCCAATCCTGAAGGTCCTTCTCATAATAGGACGCCTTGCGCGGCTCGGGATTGGCCCGGCGCTCGTAGACCTCGCGGTTGACGGCGTTGAACACCCCGCCGACCAGCACAGGACGCCAGACGATGGCCGCATTCGTGCTTGCCACGACGGCATGGATGCGGGTGAACGCCAGATAGGTCCAGGGCGAGGAGCAATCGAAGAAGAATTCCAGCGTCGCCACGTCCGTCCCCGCCCGATTGGCCCAAACCATACTCTTTCGTACCGCTTTGGAACAACGCGACCGCTTAACGGCCATTAAGGCTTGGCATGGCGGTTGCTCATGGTTGGCCGGGATCAAACAGGCTCATGCCATGAATACGAAACAGATCGGCCTCATTGCCGCCCTCGCCGCGCTCGCCGCCGTCTCGAGCGCACAGGCCGGCTGCTACAACAGCGCCGCGAGCTACAACACGGGCTACGGCATGACGCCTGGCGAAGAGAACGCGCCGATCGACGCCTCGCTGCGCGACGCCAACGGCAACCTCACCATCATCAACGGCCAGTTCACCAGCTCCTCGATGAGCCAGCAATCCGGCGTGCAGCAGATGAGCACCATCGGCGGCGGCATGGGCTCCATCGGCATGGTGACCAATTCGACCAGCGGCGGCACTTCGACGTCGACCGCGACCGCCTCGGCCATCGGCAACCAGCTCAACGTCGTGACGGTCGGCAACAACAACACCGTCGTCGTGAACTCCAGCCAGACCAATAACGGAAACCAGACCGCCACGATCAGTGGCGGCCAATAGCAGTTGAAAGAAGGGGAGCCCCTCCCATGACTTCACGCGGAAAACGTCACCTTGCCAAGCCCCTGATCTTCGTGATCGCGATGGTCGCGCTCTCGGGCTGCATCAGCCCGTCGGCCGACGACAACGGCCGCTACACCGCCCCCATCGGCGATGCGCCGGTGATCGCCAACGAGACACCTTATTCCGACGCGTTGCGCTGCTTCGACCGCTACACCGCGCAGAAGCCGCTACGCGTCGCGGTCGGCCAGATCGCCGACTACACCGGCAAATATGAATCCGACAACAGCGGCCGCAAGCTGACGCAGGGCGCGGCGCTGATGGCGATGAGCGCGCTGGCCAAGGCGGGCGTTCCGCTGGTCGAGCGCTTCGACACCTCGGTCGCCGAGATGGAACTCAAATACGCCAACAACAAACTGATCGCCGACGACAAGGTCGGTCCGCAGGGCGGCGCTCCGGGCGCGCCCGGCGACTACCGCAAGATCTTCGCGGGCTCGATCCCGGGCTCGGACTATTACATCGTCGGCGGCATCACCGAGCTCAACTTCAATATCCGCTCGGAAGGCGCCAACGCCGACGCCGGCCAGACTGCGACCAACGGATTGAAGGGCACGGCCGGCGCGAGCCTCTATGTGATGAATGTCGGCCTCGACCTGCGCCTGGTGGACACCAATACGCTGGAAGTCGTCGACGTCATCTCCTACCAGAAGCAGATCATCGGCCGCCAGGTCCAGGCCGGCGTGTTCGACTTCCTGGGCCACTACTTCGCCGATGCGAGCGTCGGCGAAAGCGCGCTCGAACCGATCCAGCTTGCAGTGCGTTCGGTGATCGAACGCGCGGTGCTGGAAATGGTCTCGCGCCTCTATCACACGCCGTCCGACACTTGCACGTCGGGATTGGGCGGCGAGGGCGATCCCCTGGCCGGACCGGACGACCGCTCGCCTTACGCACCCGCCCACGTAGCAACCGCCAACACAACCATCCCCGAGGAGAAACACAATGACGCGTCTCATGAAAATCCTTATCGCTTCTACAGCTCTGGCGATCCTGCCGATGAGCCTAGCCTACGCGGACGGGTCGACTGATCCCGCGAACAGCGACATCCTGAACGGCCAGGTCGATTTCCACATCGCGCAATCGACACTGAACGTGAACGTCGACAACGCGGCCGGCAACGTCTCCGGGCAATCGGTCACCGGCGGCAATGCGGTGGACATCGTGACGATGAGCGACACCGAGGTGACGAACAACCAGTATGTCACCAGCGTGAACATCGACTCCGACATGAACGCGAACGTTCACAACACCGGCGGCACGGTCAGTCTGACCTCGCAGGCGGTGTGCAACTCGGCCAGCGTCTCGATGGATCCGACTTCCACGAACGTCTATTCCAACCAGGAATGCGAGGCCAACGATCCGTCGGCCACGTTGAACGCCAATGTCGGGAACATCAACAACGACGTCTCGCTCGCCTCGACCGGGGAAGGCAACGACTTCGAGGAAGACACCAACGCCAAATACGGCGCGGTGCAGAACTACCAGGTCAACGAATCGAGCGTCTATTCGACCGAGAACGCCAACGTCGCCAATGTGAACGGCAACGTCACGGTCAGCTCGGCCGCGATCGGCAACAACGCCCAGATCGTCCATTATTGATCCGCGCCGGCATCCCTGGGGCAAACGGGAGTGCCGGGGGAAGAGGGAGGGCGAAAGCCCTCCCTCTTTTTTTAATTTTCGGTGCCGCACCGGCGCGGCCAGGGGTAACGCTTTCCTAACCATGATTTTGCTAGCAATGGGTTGCGGCTTCGCCCGGGGCGACGATCCCCAGAATCCTGCGCGACAGCCGAAGGCAGATCGTTGCGAACATGAATTCCTCTGCTCCAAGGCGTTTGCGGGCGGTCGCTGGAGGGAAGGCGCGCACCGCGTCGCTGTTCGATCGCGCGCGCGCGTTGACGCGGCTTGGGCGGAACGAGGACGCAAAACTCGCTTATCTCGAGCTCTTGGCCCAATCGCCGGAGCATTTCGGCGCGCTGAACAATCTGGGCGCGCTTCTGCACGACATGGGATACCGCGCGGCGGCGGCCACGGCGTATGCCCGGGCCGTCGCCTGTCATCCGAAAAACCCCGTCGGCCATGTGAACCTGGCGAACGCGCTTCGCGAGGCCGGCGAGTTGGCCCGCGCGCGGGAGCATTGCGAGAAAGCGCTGGCGCTGGCGCCCGATCACGCCGCGGCCCATCAGGCTCTCGCGGGCCTGCTCGCGGAATTCGGTGAGGAAGAAGCGGCCGAGCATCATCGGCGGCTGGGTTTCGGCAAACAGCAGATCATAACGCTGCCCTATCACGGCAGCGGAACGCCGATCTCGCTGCTTCTGCTGGTCAGCGCCGTCGGCGGCAACATCCCGATCCGTCATCTCCTCGACAGCCAAATATTTCGCATCTCGGTGATCTATGCGGACTACTGGAATGAAGACGTGGCGCTGCCGCCGCACGATCTGGTCTTCAACACCATCGGGGACGCAGATCTGTGCCAATCCGCGCTCGCGGCCGCGGCGCGGCTGCTCGAGCGCGACAGCGCGCCGGTTTTGAATCCGCCCGCCACAGTATCGCGCAGCCGGCGGACCGAGAATGCCATCCGCCTCGCGCGGCTGCCGGGCGTGCGAACCGGCAGGACGGTCAATCTGCCGCGCACAACGCTTCGCGGTCCGCGCGCAGCGGAAGCGCTTTGCGAAGCCGGGCTCGGCTTTCCTCTTCTGTTGCGCACGCCGGGTTTTCACACCGGACGCCATTTCCTGCGCGTGGAAAGCGCCGGCGAACTCGCGGATGCGGTCACCGCGCTGCCGGGCAAGGAACTGACGGCCATCGAATATCTCGATGCGCGCGGCGCCGACGGCAATGCCCGCAAGTACCGCGTGATGTTCGTGAACGGGGAAATCCTGCCGCTGCACCTGGCGGTTTCGGGCGATTGGAAAGTCCATTATTTCACCGCCGACATGGCGGACCATGCCGGGCATCGCGCCGAAGAACAGAAGTTCCTGAGCGATATGCCCAGAGCGATCGGCGCGCGCGCCATGGCCGGGCTCGCACATATCCGCGATGCGCTGGGCCTCGATTATGCCGGCATCGACTTCGGACTGAACGCGGCCGGCGAAATCCTTCTGTTCGAGGCCAATGCGACGATGGTCGTCATCGCGCCCAATCCCGACCCGCGCTGGGACTATCGCCGCGCGGCGATCGCACGGATAGAAATGGCCGTGCGTGCGATGCTGAAGGAAAAGGCCGCCTCGCGTCCGCCGCTCGCGCGCAACCGCTTTGCGTCAATCGAATCCGCGGCAGCGCGCTAAATCACTCACCTTCCGAGGGTGGACCGGAATAGTCGGGCGCGCCCTGATAATATCCCGGCGGTGGCCCATAACCTTGCGGCGGGCCGTTGTAAGGCGGCGGATAGTAACCGGCAGGCGGAGCATAATAGGCGCGGCGCTGAGGGTAGTTGTACGCCGGAGGTTCGGCATTGGCGTCGCGTTGGTCCGGACCGTAGCCGGGAGGCGGAGCGTAATAGGCACCGCGCCGAGGGTAGTTGTACGCCGGAGGTTCGGCATTGGTGTCGCGTTGGTCCGGACCGTAACCGGCCGGCGGAGCATAATAGGCACGGCGCTGAGGGTAGTTGTACGCCGGAGATTCAGAATTGGCGCTGCGCTGATCTTCATAATAAGCGGGCGGATGTTGATTATAAGCAGCGCCTGAATAGTCGTCCGCCTGTTGACGGTAGCCACCGCGCCGCGCATCCCTCTGTCCCGACGCCGCGTCGGCCAAGATGGCGATCGGAGCCGTCACGACGGTGGCAATCCCCGCGACAACCGCGGCGCCGGCGGCGAACAGGCCGAATACCGGCCCATGGCCGTGATGGAAACGACCGTGTGCCGAAGCCGATGAGATCGGCGCGGAAGCCATCGCGGCAACGAGAAACCCAATTGAAACAGCTTTGATCTTCATGCGAGCTCCTTCGGCGACACCCCTTGTCTTCGTGTATCACGGACTGCGCTGCGATCCCAATTTCATCCATCGATTAACCTGGGATAAGCCCGGGCTTGCATCGGCGCTTGAATCTCGAAAGTCTGCGCCCGCTATCGGCGGGAATCCTCATCCATGAAAGAACTCACCCTTCGCGGGCTGATCCTTGGCGTGCTCATCACGCTCGTGTTCACGGCGGCGAATGTCTATCTCGGGCTCAAGGTCGGGCTCACCTTCGCGACCTCGATCCCCGCCGCGGTGATCTCGATGGCGGTGCTGTCGGCGTTCAGGGATTCCACCATCCTGGAGAACAACATCGTGCAGACGGTGGCCTCGGCCGCCGGCACACTGTCGGCGATCATCTTCGTGCTGCCGGGGTTGGTGATCGTGGGCTGGTGGCTCGATTTCCCGTTCTGGCAGAGCTTCTTCATCTGCGCCTCGGGCGGAATCCTGGGCGTGCTGTTCACGATCCCGCTGCGCCGCGCGATGGTGACGACGTCGGACCTGCCCTATCCCGAAGGCGTCGCGGCGGCGGAAGTCCTCGAAGTGGGCGAAGCCGCGCGCGGAGCCGCTACGCGGGAATCGCGCGAGGGATTGCTCGCGGTCGTGTGGGGCGCGATGGCATCCGCCGGCCTCGCGCTTCTCGCCGCCACCGGCATCGCGACCGGCGAATACACCAAATTCTTCCGCGTCGGCGCCACCGCCACCAGCGGCATCGACATGGGCTATTCGCTCGCTCTCGTGGGCGCGGGCTATCTCGTGGGCTTGAGCGTCGGCATGGCGATGCTGCTGGGTCTGCTCATCTCCTGGGCCGGCGCGGTTCCCATCCTCACTTCGCTGCATCCCTTCACCGGTGTCGGATCGCTCGACGCCTATACCGACCACATCTGGCGCACGCAGGTGCGCTTCATCGGCGCCGGCGCCATCGCAGTCGCTTCGGTGTGGACCCTGCTCAAGCTGATCGGGCCGGTGGTGAGCGGTGTTGTCTCCACGCTG
>Ga0302326_10021530_pt1 | contig 13217 bp, 8 predicted proteins | sample Palsa_T0_3_FD_202264 | JGI IMG/M metagenome (GOLD analysis project Ga0302326, IMG submission 202264) | Peat permafrost microbial communities from Stordalen Mire near Abisko, Sweden - Palsa_T0_3 | ecosystem: Environmental > Terrestrial > Soil > Palsa > Peat permafrost | place: Sweden: Abisko... | reverse complement strand
GGTCTTTAGATATGGCGCTGGGCTTAGTACCGGTTGCCGCGGTCGCGACCGCCGCCACCGCCGCCGCCGTAGCCACCGCGGTCGCGGCCACCGCCGCCGCCACCACCGAAGCCACCACGGCCGCCGCCACCACCGCCACCGCCGTAGCCGCCGCGACCACCGCCGCCGCCGCCACCGCCGTAGCCACCACCGCCACGCGGGCGGTCTTCACGGGGCTTGGCTTCGTTGACTGTCAGGGCACGGCCCTGGTGTTCCTGGCCGTTGAGTGCTGCGATTGCCGCCGTGGCTTCCTCATCGGAACCCATTTCGACAAACCCGAACCCCTTCGAGCGGCCGGTCATGCGGTCGCTGATGATTTCGGCGCTTTGAACCGTGCCATGCGCGCCGAACAGCTGTTCAAGTTCTGAGCTGTCGACATCGTAGCTGAGGTTCCCGACATACAATTTCTTGCCCATACGATCTCCTCAAATTGGGCAAATGCGACCCACTGCATCACTTTCCGGGGTCGTTCTCGAAAGGGGCCACCACTGCGGCCCGCAGGGTGAGGATGGGGCAAGCGGAGACGATGTGTTGCAGAAGCGAAGATGCACCGGCAGTGTCCATTGACTCGTTGCGCGAACCTAACCGCCTTATTTTGTAACACGACTGCGGGGAAATATTCAAGGGGGCGCATCTCAGTAATTTCGGTACCGGGGGCGCTCCCCGCTCGCACGCACAAATGCCCATGAACCGGAGCTTTAGCCGCTACCCGAAGGGGGGCGCCCCAATAGCCCGAGGGCGGGTTTCCCTCCCGCAGAGGTCAATCCCGATGGCGCAGAGGTAGAAGTTGGCGTGTGCTCCGATTCGATGACAAAGATTTCATTTCTACCTAGGCACATGACATAGTCCTCTTCGACGCCATGGAACGTCATTTTAATTCGCGGATATCCATAAGAGGCGCGGTGAGCGTCGTGCACGTCGTCTTCGGTCACCTTGCCCCACTCCGTAAATGTGCGCTTTCCGTCTTCCGACCAAACCTGCGCTTCGGAGTCATCCCCGTAAACCAGGTATTGCACCGTCACGCGACCCCATTCCTTCGTCCTGGGATCACGTTGCCATAATCCTGATGGCACTGAAACCACCGACACTTGAAGCAATTGATCCGCACAGCCGCCCAACAGTGTCATCGACAGGAAAGCCAAAACCATAGTTAAGCGTCCACACCACATCCCAATCTCTCCATTTTACTTTAGGGCTGCGTCGCAGCCTGTTGAGGTTTAGAGATTACGCTCAGCTCCCCGGTTGCAGCATCAAAACCATATTCCTCTCGGCCCTCTGGAAGGGTCAGCCACATGGTGGTCGACCCTGGCGCAAAAGCGTCCGAACCCGACAAGGGTTGAGGTTCGTTAAACGACCCCCACTCCTTGGTAACTGCGCTGCCGGGCGTCGGCTGCATTTGAACTTTGACTCGGTGACGCTGATAAAAGCTAAACAAGATCGGAAATGCTTGGCCCGCGGAGGCCGGCCAATTGCCCTTCCAGACCAATGGCCGAGGGGAGGACGGAGCCAGCGGGTAGCGCCAGGTGAGGACCAGGGGGGGAACAGTGCATCCCGAAAGCATTACCGCCACCAAAGGCATCGCAATGTTTAGAAATAGGCTACCCCAACATGGCGGGAATTGATCGAAGGCTGATCGCGTCGTGCACTGACGTAGACCACCCATCGTGGTAAGCCTTCCGGTCACTTGGCTGTGGGAACTTTGGCTTTTGGAGTCTCGGCTGTCGTGCTGCCGGGCTTTTTGGCCCATTTGATGGCAGCGATGGCACAGAGCGATTCCGCGGCGGAAACCTGCGCGTCGCTCGATCCCACCGGCAGGGTGATCCGCAACGCCTTGCGATTCCAGCCGAGCATGTGCTTGTAAAACGGAGAAGGGTTGGGCGTATCGGCCGCGGTTAGCGTTTCGACGGTGAGCGTCTGACCTGGGGCCGCCAGAATCGGCAAGCTCGATGGATTATCCTTCGCCGGCTTGCCAAACAGGTCCGCCTTGTAAGCATCGTCCAGGGCATCGACGGCGTAGATCATGATCTTACCGTCGCGATTATCCTCGAGAGCGAAAACCTGCATGCGATATTTGCCATCGGCGATGAAGAACTGCACGGCCTGCTGGCCGGTGGTGCTGGCCGCATGAGGGGCCAGCGTGGCGATGCTGCGCGAAATCCGACGCCATAGTGTCGAATGAACCGGCTCGGCTTCGAGCGCGGCAACATGGCGCTCGAGATTAACGCGATCACGCGCCCCAAGGGCGGCCAGCCAGGAATTGAAGTCAATCAGTGGATCGAGCGCCTTGCGTGCCGTTACCAAAGCACCGTTATTCGTACTCCCGCGTTTGCTCATGGTGTTTTTCCGCCAAAGATTCGATCAGCGCTTGAGGCCACAGGTCTCATTCGAGCAACTTATTTTACGCTAGCGGGAGCGTTGGGACAACAGGACCGGCGCAGAGGCTGATTCATCCCAATTTGATCACGACCGTTTGATCACGACCGTGCCGGCGAGGAGATCGTGGCCGGTGCGATTTTTGGAGGAGTTCATGGCGAGACAGAAAAGGTTGGCCACTAAACAGATCAGACCCAGGAGCGGGTTGGCGCCGGGGATCAGCTTGGCGATGAAACGGATTGTCGACTGCGACACGGTGATTGGGTCGCCCGAGAGCTTGGCGACCTGGATGCCCATCAGCCGCTTGCCAAGCGTCGCCTGAGCACCGGAGGTTTCCTGGGAGACATTGTAAAGCCAAAGAAATGCAAGAATGGCGGCGAGCACGATCAAGAAACTTGCGCTTCCCGCGAGGTTGCCTGGGGTGCCGCTGGTGGCTTGGTCCACAATGGGCAATCCCAGGAGGATCAAAAGCGCGGCGATTCCGGTCACAATTCCGTCGATCAGTGATGCGCAAATGCGACTAACGATCGAAGCGTATTGAAGGTGCCGATGGTGGACCACACCGGCGGTATCAAACCCGAAGCCCGGCATCCTCTGCGTCGCCGCGGCGATCGCGCACATGTCATGGGGTTTTAATTCGTCGGCGTTCATTTCGATGTCCGCTTTCGGGAATGCCGCGCTAGACCCCAACATCTGTCGGCGTTTCCGGAGGCTGACTTTTACAGCGAATTGCAAGAATTCGGATGACTCATGCGCGCGGCATGCCGATGGTGGGACCAGTTGCATTATCCGTGCGTGTCGGATAATTGACGCGTGAAATGCAACGCTTGCTAATCCTCGCGATCCTCGCGGTCGCAGCGGCGGCGACCCAGCTGGCGAGCACGACTGGTCCGGCACCGACGAATCTCATCATCAACGGAGATTTTGAAACGCCCCAAGCGCCGGATCGGTGTCTTGCACTGTCATCGGATCAGCTTCCCGGCTGGAAGATCGAACGCGGTGATGTCGATGTTGTTTCAACCTATTGGCCGGCTGAGCACGGAAATCAATCCCTCGATCTGAACGGCCTGACCAGTGGAGCGATTTCGCAAACGATCGTTACGGAGTCATCGCATTGGTACCGGCTTACTTTTTTTTATGCGGGCAATCCTGACGAGAACGCTGCCGACAGCGATCGCGCTGCAGAGGTTCAGTGGGGCGATAAGCTTTTGACCATCCTGCATCCCAAGCTGGGGACGTTGGCCGACATGAACTGGCAGCGGCGGGAATTTGTCGTGCAAGCGAAAACCGCCAAGACCACGCTGGCATTTATTTCCGTGAACGACGGCGCCTATGGCGTTGCGCTGGATGATGTTTCGCTGGTGCCGTGTGATCCGCCTGTTAAACAGCAGTAGTGATGGGGAAAGGATCGAACGACAAAACGGGCGTCAGTTTTGCAACTGGCGCCCGTTGAGATTCGGATCGGGTTCGTTTGGAGAGTGCGATCAGGCGTTCGCCTTTTGGACGGCGGCCTGGGCTTCATCGCGGATCACGTTGTCTTCCCAATCATCGGAAGCGACAAAACGCAACTGGGTGATCGCCTCTTCACCACCAAAGTGGGCCAGCGCCAGCACCGCCGCGCGGCGGACGGTGGCGACGAAGAATCCAGTGCGATTGCGCACCACATCGATCAACGCGCTGATCGCGCGACGATCGTTCAGCACGGCCAAGGCGCGAATCGCTTCGACACTGGGCTCGGCGACTGTGTCGGTCAGAGCAAGCAGCAGCGCTTCGACGGCGCGGGTGTCTTTCAACTGCCCGAGGCTCTGGGCGGCGGCCGCACGGACGACGCTGTGATAGTACCCATTGGTATCGGTCAGCACTTCGACCAGGGCATCGACGGCGGAGCGATCGCCGAGCTGGCCCAGCGACGTCGCGGCTTCCCGGGCAACATCGGCATCGGTATCGCGAAGGGCCGCGATGAGGGCGGGCACCGCGTGGCGATCGCCACTTCGGCCGATCTCCGTAGCAGCCGTTACACGAGCTGAGGCGGAGTCGGATTCAAGCTCCTTCAGGAGCGCCCCCAGAGCGGCGCTGGGGCCGGTGGCGGCAGGTTGAACGGTGGGCTGGGCGGCAGTTTGAACTGCGGCTGGAGCAGCAGGCGAGGGAGTTTCGGATTGCCTTTTCGCTGGCTCAGATATCGAGACCGTCACGGGTTTGGCGATTGGTGACGGCTTCTTCTGCTCGGCGACCGGCGCTTCGGCGACGCCTCCCTTGGGCGGCACGGCGGTGTGCTTTTTCTGGGACGATTTCGACTTGGACGACTTTGCGGGGCGGGACATGGTTTCCTCCGTGTAAAAATAAATATCGGACGTCCCCCCAATATCGTTCCCATGCACGTAATCGCAAGAGGATAAAACCGAGAATTCGCGGAAGTTCAACTAAACAAACAAGCCTAAACGTCGGATTTGACCGCTGTTAAATCTCATCCGTCCACACGATGAATTGTTGCAGATTTGCCACGCCAAAGGCTGTTGTGAGGGCGACATCCACCGCATCGCGCCCGCGTGCCATCAGCACCCGGCCGATGCGGCGCTGGTTGTGGCGGGCATCGACGGTCCACCATTTTCCCCCGAGATAGACCTCGAGCCACGCGCTGAAATCCATCGGCGCTGACGATGCGGGCACGCCGATATCGCCGAGATAGCCGGTCGCATAGCGGGCGGGGATATTCATGCAGCGAAGGAGGGTGATCGCCAGATGCGTGAAATCGCGGCAGACGCCTTGCCGTTCCCGATATACCTCGGCGGCGGTTTTGGTTGAGCGAGCGAACTGGTAACCGAATGTGACGTTGGAATGAACCCAATCGAGGATCGCCTGCACGCGACCCCAGCCCGGTTCGGTGCCATTGAAAAGACTGGCGGCGATATCCGCCATCAGATCGACTTCGCAGTAGCGGCTGGCAAGCAAAAACTTTAGAACCTCGGGCGGCAACTCATCCAGCGGGTGCTGTTTGACGGTTGGATCGACGGCATCGGGCAGCCCATCATCCTCGACGATCGCATTGCTGCGGAACCGCACCTGGCCCGCCGGCGCGACGATTCTTCCACAGCTGTTGCCGAAGGAATCGATATAGCGGGAAACCGGCACGAACGGCTCGATGCTCTGCACCTCGGGCCCGCGCAGCTTGGGAAAGCGCGTGGGATGGACCGACAGGAGCAGAATAAAAGGCGTCGGCGCCGGAAGACCGAAAACGATGTCATAACCGATACGAATTAGCATTGATTTCCACTGTGGACGGAGCAAGCGGAGTGCGCGTTAGGTTTGTTGAGGGTAACCGGTTTGGGGATCAGGGGCAATTGTGAACTGCTGAGATCGCTACCCAGGAATGTGAAATGGGAGGCGTTCGCGGATACGCTTTGGCGAGATTTTGGGGGTATTTTGGCGGATTGAGCGTGCCCACGGACTGGTTGCTTGACCAACCAGTCCGCTGATGGTTGATCAAAAGGCGGACCCCTTGCTAGACGCCGAGTCATCATTAAATCAGGCGATCCGAGAACCGATCGCGATCGTCCCATATGATTCTGCTTGGCCGTCGCAATTTGAACTTGAGCGGAATCGACTTAGGACGCTATTCCCAAGGCTTTTGCTTCTTGAGCACATCGGCAGCACGGCGGTGCCAGGGATGCCGGCAAAACCCATCATCGATTGCATGGCGGCGGTGGCGTCGATGGAGGTTGCGGATCAACTCGTCGCACAGCTTTGTTTGAATGGCTACACGACGTCGGATGAATTCAATCGGTCGCTGGGGGACCGCCGATGGCTGATGCGGCACGCGGCGGGGCGGCGCACCCACCACCTGCACCTGGTGCTAGACCAAAGCGTTTATCTCGCCGACAGCATCCGTTTCCGCGATAAGTTGCGCGGCCATTCCGAAGTGGCCCGCAGGTATGCCCAATTGAAGTATGAACTGGCCAGCGAATTCGGTATGGATCGCGAAGCCTACACCACCGCCAAGACGGCGTTTATCGTCGCGGCTTTGCGGGAAGCATGACGGGAAAAACGGTCGAAACCCCAGTGATGTTCATTCCAGGCTCAATGCACGATCATATTTCTCAACAGCACATTGTCGCCTTGGGAGGAGACCCACCAGATCACCGTGAATCCGACGACAAAGGCGAGCCATGTAATTGCGAAGGCAAACTGGAACCGAATCGAGCGATGGATGCCGAAGGACAACGTAGAATTTGCAGGGTCGGTGGGATCGTAGCGGACGGCCACAGTTCGCGCTGAGCGTAATGCCTTATAGATTTGCTGGTGCGCATTTTTGCCGCTGGTGCCCGCATATCCAAACGCCAGGCGCGAGCCGGAGAAATTCCTGCCATCGACGGAATAGTCGTATTGAACCTTCACCTCATACGTCGTGCCGCCGTCGCCGTCGTTTTTTTCGCTAAGCGCGCAGCTTGTGATCTTTCCATTGGCTGTTGGCCAGTTCGCCGCGGCATTTGACCTTTTTGCCGACCAAAGAGCATACAATAACAGCCCAAGACCGATCGCGTAGAAGATGCTGATGAAGATCGTGAAGAACATGGACTTCATTGGAATGGCCGGGCCATCGGTTGCCGTCGCGGATCGTGGTGTGATTGTCCATGGCGGCGGCCATCGGTCAAACAAAACCAGCGTTCCCGGCTTAGTCGTTTCCAAAATAAAAAATCGAGAACCGGCTTTCTGCGCATGGCTCAGAACGGTCCATCCACTTACGATGCCGTAGCGACCCCGGTTTTTCCGCGTGTTGCTTAATGACATGCCTCGGGTGTTTGTAATTAGCGGGCGACACCAGCCGTCGCCGATGCTTGGGGCGTTGCATTCGCCCATGAAGGAGAACTCTGCGTGTTGGATGTTTCGGCGATGACGGCATGGGTGAAGCGATTCAAACCCCTGCGGGAGAAAGACACCAACGGCTGGGCTGCGCCCGAAGCGGCGCCACTTCGCGCTGAAGTTTTCAGCGTCGATCAGCTCGCGCGCCACGCCATGTCCATCGCGGCATCGCATCGCCTGGCAAGCGGGTCGATTGCGGACAAGCTGATCCCACGACTGAACGACAATGAGCGTGTCCTGATGGACACGTACGATGTGATCACCGCGGCCGTCGAGCGCAATCGGCGGATTTCCCCCGCTTCGGAATGGCTGCTCGATAACTTCTATCTGGTCGAAGACCAGATCCGCATCGTTCGCCGGCATCTGCCCCCAAGCTACGGGCGCGAACTTCCAAGACTCGCCAATGGCGTCGCGCCCGATTATCCCCGCGCTTATGCGATCGCGCTGGAGTTGATTTCGCACGTGGATGGCAGACTCGACACCGCCAGCCTGGAAGCCTTCATTACCTCTTACCAGGCGGTCACTCCGCTGAAGATCGGCGAGCTTTGGGCGCTGCCGATCGTGCTGCGGCTGGCGCTGATCGAAAATCTGCGGCGCGTGGCCGCACGCCTGAGCGCAGCTCGGAAAGATCGCGATTCCGCCTCCGACTGGGCCGAGCGATTGACCGGTGTCGTCGAGCGTAATCCCACCAATTTGATCTTGGTGATGGCGGACATGGCCCGCGCCGATCCGCCGCTCACCGGCGCATTCCTGGCGGAGTTGATGCGGCATCTTCAAGGCCAGAGCGCCTACTTCGCTTTCGCCAGCAGTTGGCTGGAGCATCGGCTTTCCGAGCAGGGGCAGACGATCGAGCGGCTCATCCAGAGCGAAGGACAAACGCAGGCGGCCAACCAGGTATCCATCGGCAACAGCATCACCAGTCTGCGGTTCCTCAACTCCACCGACTGGCGCGAATTTGTCGAGCGGCAGAGCGTCATCGAGCGAACCCTGCGCGCCGATCCGGCGGGAATTTACCCGCAAATGGATTTCGTCACGCGCGACAATTACCGCCACGCCGTCGAGCAGATCGGGCGGCGCAGCGATTTGTCCGAACAGGAGATCGCGGCCAAGGCCAATGAACTGACCGCCATGGCCGCGCGCGAAAAGCCGCAAAGCCGCCAGGCTCACGTTGGCTTTTACCTGCTGGATCACGGCCGACCGGCACTGGAACGGCTGGTGCAAATGCGGCTCTCGCCCAGCATCGTTGCGGCGAAAATCGGCCGGCGTTTCCCGCTCTTTTTCTATCTTGGCAGCATCGTACTGGTTTCGGTTTGGGCGACAGCATCATTTCTATTGTGGGCCGGACATCACGGCGAAGGGATACTGGCACTTTGCGGGCTGGGCGTGCTCGCGCTCATTGTTTCCTCCCATCTGGCCATTGGCGTGGTGAACCGGCTGGCGACGGAATGGGTTCGTCCGCGCCGTCTGCCGCGAATGGATTTCCGCAAGGGGATTCCCGACTCGTGCCGCACGATCGTCGTCATTCCAACAATGCTCTCAAGCCTGGGGGCAATTGAAGAACTCGTGGAAGGATTGGAGCTGCGCTTCCTGGCCAATCGCGAGCGGCATCTTCATTTTGCCCTTCTCACGGACTTTCTCGATGCCGGGCAGGAAACGATGCCCGACGACGAGAAACTGGTGGAGGCGGCGCGCAGCGGAATCGAGGCGCTGAATGAAAAATATAAGGAGGATCGGACCGATATTTTCTTCCTGTTTCAGCGCCCGCGTAAATGGAACGCCGAGCAGGGCGCGTGGATGGGATTTGAGCGCAAGCGCGGAAAATTGGCCGATCTCAACGCCTACCTCCGCGGGAAGAAAAACGGGTTCAGCAACATCGTCGGTGATGTCGCCCAATTATCCGAGGTGAAATTCGTCATCACGCTGGATACCGACACGCAGCTTCCTCGCGATGCGGCCAAGGAAATGGTTGGCGCGATGGCGCACACGCTGAACCGTCCAGTGATCGAGCCAACGCGCGGACGAGTCGCCGATGGCTACACCATTTTGCAGCCGCGCGTCGGTGCGACGCTGCCGGGCGCCAAGCGATCGTTGTTCATTCGCATTTTCGGCGGAGAGCCGGGCGTCGATCCATATACGCGCATCACTTCGGATGTGTATCAGGATCTCTTTGGCGAAGGCTCGTTCATCGGCAAGGGGATTTACGACGTCGACGCGTTTGAGCAGACCTGTTCCAAATTTCCCGATAATGCCATCCTCAGCCACGATCTGCTGGAAGGTGCTTACGGCCGCTCGGCGTTGCTTAGTGATGTGGAATTGTACGAGGAATTTCCCGCGCGCTATCTTGCCGATGTCAGTAGGCGGCATCGTTGGATGAGGGGTGACTGGCAAATCGCGCGCTGGCTGTTTCCGGCGGTGCCGGGGCCGGGATCTACTCGCGTCCGCAATCCGATCTCGGCACTTTCCTGGTGGAAAATCTTTGACAATCTTCGCCGCAGCGTTGTGCCGGTGGCGATGGTGCTTCTCCTGCTGATTGCCTGTTTTGTTTCGCCGCCGCGCGTCGCCGGCGCGACGGTGGTGTTTACGCTGGCCATTTTGCTGGGCAGCACTCTCCTGGCGGGGTTCCTTGCCGTCATCGACAAGTCGCAGGATTTTCCCTGGCCCGCGCATCTTCGCAATTGGGCGGCCGGCGTGGGCATCCAACTGATCCAATCCATTTCCACTCTGGTGTTCCTGCCATATGACGCCTACATCAGCCTCGATGCAATCGCGCGGACGCTGGTTCGGGTGCATTGGACAAAGCGGAAACTGTTGGAATGGAAGACGTCCCGGGAGGCTGCGCGAAGTGCTCCGGTCGATCCGCTGAGTTTCTTTGAATCGATGTGGATCGGCCCGGTTGCCGCGATCGGGGTTGGCACTTGGCTGGGACTCCTTCGAGTTCCGACTTTGATCTGGGCTGCTCCGGTGGCGGCGCTCTGGCTGATTTCGCCGCTGCTTGCATGGCTGCTCAGCCGGCCGATTCCGGTGCGGCCGGTCCGCCTCTCGCCGGCCCAGCGAATGTTTCTCGAAAAGCTGGCCCGGCGCACTTGGCGATTTTTTGAAGTGCTGGTTTGTGCTGAAGAAAACTGGCTGCCGCCAGACAACATTCAGGAAGCGCCCAGCGTCATGATCGCCCCGCGCACCAGTCCAACCAATATCGGCATGGCGCTCCTGGCCGATTTAGCGGCCCACGATTTTGGATACTGTTCCACCGCGCGCCTCCTCGAGCGCACACAAAACACCTTTGACACACTCGAGCGGCTGGAGCGCTATCGAGGACATTTCTACAACTGGTACAACACGCGAACGCTCAAGCCCCTCCTCCCGTTGTACGTCTCCACGGTCGATAGCGGAAACTTCGTCGGCCATTTGTTGGTGCTGCGCCGCGGCCTGGCCGAGTTGGTGGATGGAAAAGTATTGCCTCGACGCCTTTTCGGCGGTCTGCGCGATACGGCGAGGGTGCTTCTGGATGTGGCGCCCGGCTTTGATCGTGCCGGCGGCGTCGCGGTTGTGCCGGTGGTTTCAGCCGATGCGCTGCTCAAAATTCAGCGCTTTGAAAGCCAATTGGACGATCGCCTCGAACCGCTGGCCATAACGCTGTCGCGGCTGAAGGAGCTCAAAGTCGAAGCGGCCGAGATTTCGGCAGTGATTGGCAATGATGACCAGGCCAGGTGGTGGGCGGGCGCTTTGGAGCGCGCCTGCGTAGATCACTGCGATGATCTCTGTCAATTGCTGGGTTGGGCACTTTTGCCGTCGCCTGCATCTAGCTTCTGGACGGATGACGCCCCCGAGCAGGCGACGCGCTTGAACGAACTGCGCGTTCAATTGGCGCGCCTTGAATCGCCCACGTTGCGGGAGATCGCCAGCTCGCAGGCGTCGGTGGTTCCATTGATCGATGCCGTTTTGGCGCATCTCCGCGGCAGCACGAGCGGGTCCGACGCCGTTTCATGGTTCGGGCACTTGCGCGATGCGATGCTCGACGCATCACGGACTGCTTTGGAACGGCTCAAAACGCTCGACGATCTCGCACGGCAATCCGCCGAGTTCGAAGAGATGGACCTCGGCTTTCTTTATGACAAATCGCGCGACCTGTTTGTCATCGGCTATAACGTCGGTGATCAGCGCCCCGATGGCAGTTTCTACGACTTGCTGGCTTCCGAAGCCCGGCTCATCAGTTTTGTTGCGATCGCGCAGGGCCAGTTCGGCCAACAACACTGGTTCGCGCTGGGGCGATTGCTCACCAGCACCGGCGGCGCACCGGCTCTTCTGAGCTGGAGCGGGTCGATGTTCGAATATCTGATGCCGCTGCTGGTCATGCCCACCTACGACAACACGTTGCTGGATCAAACCTGCCGGGCGGTGGTTCGCCGGCAGATCAATTATGGAAGGCAGCGGGGCGTTCCGTGGGGTATCTCCGAATCGGGATACAACACGATGGACCTGCACATGAATTACCAGTACCGCGCCTTTGGCGTTCCGGGGCTGGGGCTCAAGCGGGGCTTGGGCGAGGATTTGGTGATCGCTCCGTATGCGAGCGCATTGGCTTTGATGGTCGAACCCGAAGCCGCGTGCAAGAATCTCGAGCGATTGGCTGATGCCGGCGACGAGGGAACGTACGGCTTTTATGAAGCGATCGATTACACGCCTTCCCGCCTGCCGCCCGGGGCTGATGATGTCGTCGTCAAACAGTTCATGGCTCACCACCAGGGGATGAGCTTGCTGTCGATCGCGTACGTGCTTCTCGGCAAGCCGATGCAGCGGCGATTCGAAAGCGATCCAATGATGCGCGCCGCCAATTTGCTATTGCAGGAGCGCGTCCCCAAAGCGACGGCGGCAGTCTTCCCGCACGCCGCCGAAGCCAAGTCCACACACGGCAGCTCGGCCGAGGCCGAGGGGACGATGCGCGTCTTCACCGATCCCGGCGGCCCATCTCCCGAAGTGCATCTGCTATCCAACGGTAATTACCACGTGGTCATCACCAGCGCTGGTGGCGGATACAGTCGGTGGCGCGATCTGGCGGTTACGCGCTGGCGCGAAGATCCCACGCGCGATTCATTCGGCACCTTCTGCTATCTCCGCGATTTGGAGACCGGCACGTTCTGGTCCACCGCCTGGCAGCCGACGCTCAAGCGCACAAAAAACTACGAAGCGATCTTCACTCAGGCCCGCGCCGAGTTTCGCAGGCGCGATGAGCAGATCGAAACGCATGCGGAATTCAGCGTTTCGCCGGAAGATGATATCGAACTGCGGCGAATTACCCTTACCAATCGCGGCGAAGTTGCCCGAACCATCGAGCTCACCAGTTATGCCGAAGTGGTCCTGGCGCAGCAGGCGGCGGATCAGGCGCATCCGGCATTCAGCAACCTGTTTGTGCAGACCGAATTATTCGCACAGCGTCAGGCGATCTTCTGCACCCGGCGCCCCCGATCGGCCGACGAAAGACCGCCGTGGATGGTGCACCTGATGACGGTGCGCGGCACAACCGTGGGCGAGGCTTCCTTCGAAACCGATCGAATGAAATTCATCGGACGCGGCAGAACGCTGAGCGATCCCGTGGCGATGGAGGGAATGGGGGAAGCGGTCAGGGCACTGTCCAACAGTTTCGGCCCGGTGCTCGATCCGATCGTTTCGATTCGCCACGCCGTTCGCCTCGAGCCAAATGAAGCTGTCCGGGTGGATTTCATCACCGGCGTTGCCGAGACGCGCGAAGCGGTGGTGGCGCTGGCGGAAAAATATCACGATCCGCGACTTGCCGACCGCGTTTTTGAGCTGGCCTGGACGCACAGCCACATTCTCTTGCGGCAGCTCAATGCCACCGAAACCGAAGCGCAGGCTTACGGACGATTGGCTGGATCGATCGTCTATGCTTCCTCCTTGCGCAGGTCCAAGGCGAGCATTCTGGCGCGCAATCG
>Ga0302326_10021529_pt1 | contig 13217 bp, 8 predicted proteins | sample Palsa_T0_3_FD_202264 | JGI IMG/M metagenome (GOLD analysis project Ga0302326, IMG submission 202264) | Peat permafrost microbial communities from Stordalen Mire near Abisko, Sweden - Palsa_T0_3 | ecosystem: Environmental > Terrestrial > Soil > Palsa > Peat permafrost | place: Sweden: Abisko... | reverse complement strand
TGCTTACACTCAGGATCAAGCAATTGAGATAGCTCGTTTCAGGCACATTCAATAGAACTGGATGATCTTTCGCAGCCCCGCGACTCTCCACAACACGCAAGGTCTTGTGGGCATCGCGGGCGGCGTCGGCCACCACTTCCATGAAGTTCTGAGCGTCGACGTGAAACGAGCAGGAGCAGGTGACGAGGATCCCTCCCGGCCGGAGCATTTTCATGGCGCGCAGGTTGAGTTCCTTATACCCGCCCAGAGATTTTTCGAGGTCGCGCTTCGTCTTGGCAAAAGCTGGAGGATCGAGAACGACGGTGTCGTAGTGGCGGCCGGAGGCGGCGTACTCCCGCAGGAGGTCGAATGCATTGCCCTCGATCCATTCCAGTTCGCGGCCATTCAGCGCGGCGTTCTTATCCGCCATTTCGAGCGCCGGACGCGAGCTGTCCACTCCGGTTACGCTGGAGCATTTCTCCGCCAGGTGAAGCGCAAATCCGCCCTGATAACAGAAAGCGTCGAGCGCTTCTCCGTGGGCGTATTGCGCCGCTGCCGCGTAGTTTTCCCGCTGATCGAGAAACGCTCCCGTCTTCTGACCTTCGAGGCCGTCGTAGTGAAAGCGGACTCCGTTCATGCTGACTTCGGTCGAACTCTTCTCTCCGTAGAGCAATCCCGATTCGAGCGGCGGCAATTGTTCAAGGTCTCGAATGCGGGCTTCGACGCGCTCCACAATTCCCGATGGTTGTAGTTCCTCTTTCAGCGTGTGCACAACCGCTTCGCGCACTGGCGGGGCATCCATGGCCTGGGTGAGAATTTGCAGCGAAATCACGTCGTTATAACGATCGACAATGAGGCCCGGCAGAAAATCGGCCTCGCTGAAGATGATGCGGTAGGCGTCGGTGTTCGAAACCAGATCCTTCCGGTAGGCGATGGCGGCGCGAATGCGCTCCGCGACCAGAGCGGGCAGGTCGGCGACCGAGCCGTGAGAAATCATCCGGATCGCGATCTGCGACGACGAACTGTAAAGCGCGGTCCCCAGGAATTTGCCGCGCTGATCATGGACGCGCACCAGCGCGCCGGGAGGAATGTCATCCGCCCCGACGATATCCGAGCGATAGACCCACGGATGACGAGCCTGCAGGCGAGACACGCCTCGGGCGGAGAGTTTTATGGAAGGCTCCGCGTGTTTCGCGGAGACGACGGGTCTTTTCGGCATGAGTCGATGCTATACCCAACGCTAGGCGCGAATCACGACGCCATCGAAATTCTGGCGACGCGATTTTGGAACCGCGCCCACGCTGGCCGTAACCGCGCCCGACATCACCTTCTGCCACGCCGTCTGGAACTGCTCCATCTCGGGCGAGGTTCCGATCGTGATGCGCGTATAAGTCGGCCACGCCGGCCAGATGCGTCCAATAAATACATTTTGCTTCGCCATCGCATCGATCGCCGCCTTCGCCGGCTTTTTCGTGTCCAGCATAAAGAAGTTTGCTTCCGAGGGAACGTAGGAATATCCGTTGCGGTCGAGCCAGGCAAAGACCTGGGAGCGGACGCCGGTATTGATGCGCTTGCGCTCGGGCACAAGTTGCGTGTCTTTCAGGCTGGCGGATGCGGCTACCAGCGCCGTAACCGGCATCGCATTCCAGCCGCCGCGACTTTCGATCTTCTCCAGCAGGTCGGGCCGCGCGAAGACAGCGCCACAGCGCAGGCCGGCCATTCCGTAAATCTTCGAGAAAGTGCGCAGCAGAACTACATCCTTGCCGGACTTCACCAGATCAAGGACCGAAGGCGCGTCGGTAAAATGAATGTACGCTTCATCGACCAGCACTACAGAATCCTTGGGCTTGTTTTCGACCAGATATTCAACGTCGGCATGGCTCGTCAGCGTTCCCGTTGGATTGTTAGGGGTACAAATATAGAACACGCCCGCTTCGGGCGCGGCGGCCAGCATCGCCCTCACATCGTGGGAGTAAGCTTTCGTCAGCGGAACGTTCACGACCTTCGCCCCGACGCTTTGGGCGGCAAACATGCCGGCTTCATATCCGGGATCGGCGGTCACATAACTGCGCCGCGACGAGGTGAAAGTTGCCACCGTGTAATGCAGAGGCTCGCTCGATCCGGGATAGACTCGCACCTGTTCCGGCTTCAGCCCTTCCATTTCGGCGAGCGTCTTCACCAGGTCGTCCCTGAGCCAGTCGGAATAGCGGCCGCCTTGCGGAATGATGGCGGCGAGCGCCTCGCGCGCCGAAGGCCCGGGCCCCAGCGGGTTTTCATTGGCATCAATCCTGACGCCATTCGCCGGGGCATTGGGATGTGCGGCGTGAGCCAGCATCGGTTCGGTAACGACGCCCAACGCAAACGCGGCGGATGCGGCGGCCGTCAGGCTGAGAAAGGAACGACGCGACGTGGAAGGAAGGCGGAGATCATTGTCATGGGCGGTGTCATGGGCGACCATCACTCACCTCGTGCGGCCAATCTTACAGCAAAATCGGCGGCAAGTTAATGACCGGCCATCGCGCCGTTAGTAGAAAGTCGGCTGGGACGGGCGAGGCGCCCGTCGCTCCGCGCTGTTAGACGGCCTCAGCCGGCGCGATTCCGCTGTTCACCGCCGCGTTCTTCTTGTCCCTGGCAACCGCCCAGGCAATGGCCAGCGAAACCATCATCAGAATCGCAGCCAGATACCACGGCGCGCCGGGCAGATGGTGCTCCGGGCCGATGAAGTACGCGAACGTCAGCGAAAACAGTCCTGGTCCAAACAACATGGCAACGCCGCTCAGCGACGCCAGCGCGCCTTGCAGTTCGCCCTGCTCAGAGGGCGCAACCCGCTGCGTCATCAGTGACTGCGAAGTAGAGCTGGCCAGTGACCACAGGCAATTCACCGGAATCGCAGCCAGAAACACTACCGGCGACGGCCAACCGAACATTACAAATCCCACCGTGGCGAATGCCAGTCCTATGAGCAGCGTCCGCCGTTCCCCCAATCGCGCCACCACCGGCCCGACGATGGAGTAAGAAACCATCGACGCAGCGCCCACCATTGCCAGCGAAATTCCGATCATTCTTGGATTCCAATCGAAGCGGTAAATCACGTAGAGAACGTATACAGTCACATAGATTTCATGGACAACATATCCCAGGAAATTGACCGTGGCCAGGCCAAGCAATTCGGCATGGGAGCGAAGCAGCCGCAGAGCGCCCACGGGATTCGCATTCCGCCACTGCAACCTGGTTTGACGTTTCTCGGGTGGAAGCGACTCGGGCAGCACGAACGCGCCGTAGCAGAAATTTATCAGGCTGCCAACGCCCGCCACCCAGAAAGGCAGCCGGGGATTGTGCAAGCCGAGCCAGCCTCCGATCGCGGGCCCGAGAATGAAGCCGGCACCGAAAGCCGCGCCCAGCAAGCCAAACGCTTTCGAGCGCTTTTCCGGGACAGTCACATCGCTGATATAAGCAGTCGCGGTCGGGATGCTGGCGGAAGTGAGTCCCGAAAGCACACGTCCGAGAAACAGCCAGCGCACGGAAGGTGCGAGCGCCATGACAAAGTAGTCGAGCGCTAATCCGAAGTTCGAAAGCAGGATAACCGGCCGGCGGCCGAAGCGATCGGAGAGCAGTCCCAGCACCGGCGCAAAGATGAACTGCATCAATGCCCAGGTGGTCGTGAACAAGCCGATGTATTCCGACGCGCGAGCCGTGTTGCCGTGGAGAAAGTCGGAAATCAGCTTGGGCAGCAGCGGCGCCACCACGCCGAATGACAGCATGTCGAGCAGCACGGTGATGAAAATGAAGCCGAGCGCGGCGTGACGTTTCGTAAACATGACCACTATTTTTCCAACAACTGTCGCACAGTTGCAATATCGTCGGTAAGATCCGGAGCCATGTGGGCGGCCTGCGATTCGGCTGCGCGCGCGGCTTCCGCCTTCCCGCCGATTTCAAGCGCCTGCGCCAGCAGCAGATATCCGACCGGCGTCGGCCGCAGTTCGACCGACCGCTCGTAGTCCGCCGACGCCTGCGCGATGTCGCCGGCTCGCTGCGCCACCAAACCCAGCCCGCGATAGGCGGGAGAATTTCCTGGCTGCTGCGTCAGCGCCGCTTCGAAGTCGTGCTTCGCATGGTCGTATTGTTTCAGCGAGTAATGCGCATATCCGCTGTTGGTGTGCGCCATCGCCAGCAGGGGCGGCTTCTTCGTGAATTGAATGGCTCTCGCATAGCCATCGAGCGCCGCCTGATAGTTGCCGTGCATCTGCTCATAGGTCGCGATATTGAGCGAGGCCATTGGGTCGTCCGGCTGTAGAAATCGCGCCCGCTGCAGGTGCGGCATCGCTTCCTCCACCCTGCCGAGCGCTATTAGAGCAGTCGCCATATTATCTTCGGCGGTGTAGTTTCCTCCGGTGACTTCGAGGGTGTGAGTCCACAGAGTTATGTTGTCGCTCCAATAACTGACCTGCCGATGCAGCGCAATTCCCAGCGTCAGCAGGATGGCCGTAACGCCCACCGCGACCACTGGAGTCGGAACCCGCAATCTTCTGATGAGATCCGCCCCAGCCCAGCAAACGATCACGAAAATTCCCAGCAATGGAATATAAGCATAGCGGTCCGCCATGCTCTGCACGCCAACCTGAACCAGTCCGATCATCGGTACCAGCGTTCCCAGGAACCAGAACCATCCTACAAAGAAAGGCCGTTGCCGACGGAAGATCACTGCGAGCAAACTGACGGCGATGATTGCGAACGCGGACAACGCGGCCGCCGCCACGCTGATCGAAAGCTCGGGATGCGGATACACCGGCGCCAGATTCACCGGCCAAAAGGCTTTCCCGAGATATTTGACGTAGGCAATCGCGGCATTTCCGAGGTGAATCCAAAGTGGAAGGTTCACCTGGGTTGCTTCTGTCTGCACCTGCATCGTGATGATGGCGCTCACCGCCGAAAGCGCAAACCACGGCACTTTCTCCCAAACCAGGCTCAGGAAAGAAGATGCGGTTGAGGCCGTCCGCTCGCCGGTGCTTTCGTCCTGCCGTGCATCCTGGCGTGCATCCTGGCGCCCGAGACGGCCCAACGGCCAGTAATCCAGCAGCAGAAGCGCAAAAGGAAACGTGATCACCTGCGGCTTGGTCATCAATGCTAGAGCGTAAGCGAAGGTGACAGCCAGATATCGTCCGACACCGGGACGCCGCGCATACCAGCCATAGGCGGCCAGCGCGAGTAAAAAGAAAAACATGCTGAGGACGTTCTTCCGCTCCGCGATCCATGCCACCGACTCCACGTTGATCGGATGCACAGCAAAGAGCGCGGCGACCAACAGACTCCGCCAACCGAATCCCGTAGCGCTCACCAGAATCAGGAACAGAAGCGCAGCGTCCATCGCATGCAGAAGCACATTGACGACATGCGGTCCCCGCGGATCCAAGCCGAAAATCTGGCAATCGAGAGCGTGCGAAAACCATGTCACCGGGTGCCAGTTGGTCGCGTCCGTCGTGTGCAGAGCCCAAACCACGGTGCTCCACGTGAGTCCGGCACGAACCTGCGGATTTTCGTAAACGTACGTGCCGTCATCAAAATTCAGAAATGGAGTGCGAAAGACCGAGCTATAAAGCGCGATCGTTGCCAGAGCCAGCAGAAGGCAGACCATCAATCTGTGTTTTCCCGGGAACTCAAGAACGCGCGACGCAGCCGGGCGCGGACCGGGCTTCGCCGCGCCCTCATTCACTGCGTTCACTGAGTCGGATTTCACTGACCCGGATTTCACGGAATCCATTCCTCGGTTTCAGCACCAGTGTGGCACGGTGCGAAATCTGCATCGCCTCACTCGGATCGACAGCGCTACTCTGCCAGCAACTGCTTCACGCTCGCGAGGTCGCCGTTGAGATCACGAGTCATCCCCGCCGCCTGCGCCTCTGCGGCGCGCGCCGCTTCCGCGTGTCCATCACTCTCCAGCGCCCGCGCCAGCAGCAGATAGCCGAGCGACGTCGGCTGAATTTCGACGGCCCGTTCATAGTCCCGGATCGCCTGCGGCGTGTCGCCGGCTCTCTGCGCCAGCAAACCAAGCCCGCGATATGCCGCTGCACTTCCCGGCTCGTAGCGCAGCGTCGCTTCGAAATCCTGTTTCGCCTGGTCGTATTGTTTCAGCGTGAAGCGCGCGTATCCACTATTCACCCGCGCCATCGCCAGCAAAGAGGGATCCGTGGTGCATAGCGGCACTCTGGCATAGCCATCGATGGCCGCCTTATAGTTGCCATGCATCTGCTCGTAGCTCGCAATATTGAGCGTGGACACCAGATCATCCGGCCGCAAAAATCGTGCCCGCCGCAGATGCGGCATCGCTTCATCGACCCGGCCCTTGGCGATCAACGCTCCCGCCAGATTATCTTCCGCCGTGAAATTGCCATCGGTGACTTCCACCGCGTGCGCCCACAACGTGACATTGTCGTTCCAAAAACCCACCTGCCGATGCAGCGCCGCTCCCAGTGCCAGCAGAATGACAGTCGCGACGATCGCCGGCGCCACCGTCGGAACGTGCCAGGTCTTTGCGAAATCCGCCGCGCCCCAGCACACGATCACGAAAATTCCCAGCAGCGGGATATAAGCATAGCGGTCCGCCATCCCGTGAACCCCAATCTGAACCAGTCCGATCATCGGCACCAGCGTTCCCAGAAACCAGAACCATCCCACAAAGAAAGGCCGCCGCTGCCGAAAAATCACCGCTGAGATGCTGATTGCGATTATCACGACCGCCGACAGCACAGCGGCTGGAATGCTGATCGAAAGCTCCGGATGCGGATATACAGCCGCCAGATTCATCGGCCAGAACGCCCTTTCGAGATACTTGACATACGAAAGAGCCGCGTTTCCCAGATGCGCCCAGAGCGGCAGTCTCAGTTGCTTCGCGTCCGTTTCCGCTCTCATAGTAATGACCGCGCTCGCGGCCGAGAGGGCGAACCACGGCACTTTCTCCACAACCAGCTTCCAGAAAGACGCGGCCTGGAAAGGCGGTGCGTGTTCGTCCGGTGCTTGAGGTGGTGCCAAACGTTCCAGCGGCCAGTAATCCAGCAGCAGAAGGACGAACGGAAACGTAATGACCTGCGCTTTGGTCATCAGCCCTAAAGCGTAAGCCAGCGTGACTGTCAGGTATCGTCCAATTCCAGGCCGTCGCGCATACCAACCATAGGCGGCCAGCGCGAGCAGGAAGAAGAACATGCTGAGAACGTTCTTCCGCTCGGCGATCCACGCTACCGACTCGACATTCATGGGATGCAGGGCAAACAGCGCGGCGACCACGAGGCTGCGCCATGCGAAACCGGTGGCGCTCTCCAGAATCAGGAACAGCAGCACCGCGTTCGCCGCATGCAGAAGGACATTGATAATGTGCGGACCCATTGGATTCAAGCCGAAGATCTGGCAATCGAGAGCGTGCGAGAGCCAGGCGATCGGTTTCCAGTCCGAAAGCTCAGTACTGCGAAACGCCCAAACTACCGTGCTCCACGTGACTCCGGCGCGAACATGCAGATTGCCGGTAACGTATGCGTCGTCATCGTAGTTCAAAAAGGGAGCGCGGAAGACGGAGCTGTAAAGCGCAATCGTTGCCAGAGCAAGCAGAAGGCACAGAATCAGTCGCCGCGTTTCGTCAGACTGAAAGAGCGAAGACTGAAAAAGCGGAGACTGGGAATGGGATTCGGCGGCGTGCAGCTCGGGCTTGGTTTCCGTCGAATCCATAGGTTTTCGTAGTGGTGCGGTTTCACGATGGAGCCGATGAAATCCTGAACCACCAAGGGCACGAAGAATCACGAAGGCTTTTGGCTTCAGATATTTCCTTCGTTTACCTTGGTGGCCTTGGTGGTTAGCGATTTCGCAAATTGCACCACTACCTGGATTTCATTGAACTTTACTGTGCTAACGGAAACAATAGCATGGGAGGAAAGTGCCCTTCCGGCGGCAAGCGTCTGTTCCGCAATCGACGGTAACGGATCTAGCTGGCGGCCGTCTGTTCCGCCGGAGAGGCGGAATGGTGTGTCGCTCGGTGCTCGCGCTGAATGGCGAGCAGATCTTTATGAAGAAGATCGAGCGCGTTCGACGGGATCTCGGAACCCCACTCGTCGATCTCCTTTTCATCCCAATGCCCATTGAGCCGGAGCGCGGCGTCGGTCAGGTCTTCCGGAAACGCCAGCCGGTAAGCTCCTTCGCGCATCAGCACCCCGCCAACCTGGCGTCCGGTATGCATTTCGTAGACGCGTCGCGTCGAATTGCCGGCGCTGTTGGTAAACGCCAGCAGCACTTCGCCTTCCTCGCCGTAATCCGGACGATAGAACCACGCCTGCGGCGCATCCGCCTTCGGACGCGAGCGTTTTCTGCCGGTAACCGTCACCACTTCCTGTTCCGGCTTCACTTCATTCGCGGGATTGAAGTAATAGACGCGCGAGCATGACTCACAAACCATTACCTTCTCGCCATTCCGCACTTCGTTGTAGGTCTGCGGCCGCAGCTTCACCTGGCAGCCCATGCATTTCTGGTCGCGGACTTCCGCCAGACCGGTGCCTCTGAACTTGGCCACGCGCTCATATTGGCGAAGAATATCTTCCGAGATCCCCTGTCGCAGCCCGTCGCGCTTGCCGTTCCACTCCGACAGCTTCTTCTGATCTTCGGCGGTAACCTTGCGCGCTTCTTCTTTTTCTTTTTCAATTTCGGCCATCTCGGCCTTCAGCTCGGCCTCGGCCGCTTTGACTTCCTTGTCGCGCGCCTCCACGTTGACCATCACTTCGAGAATCCGGTCTTCATTGAGACGGATCTCTTCCTCGGCAAACTGGATCTCGTGCAGCAGCGCTTTATATTGGTCGTTGGTTTTTACGTCGAGGGATTGATCGCGATACTTGGAAATCTTGCCTTGCAGATCTTTAATTGCGGCTTCGAATTTCTTGCGGTTGGCTTCGTCGCCCTTGGCTGCGTTCCGCGCTCTTTCCAGTTGCGCCTTCGTCCCAGCCAGTTTCTGTTCGATCACCGCCACGCGTTTCGGCAGCGCGGCAACTTCGTCCTGCAGCCTGCGGATCTCTTTATCCGCCAGTTGGAGCTCCAGCAATTTGTCGATATCAGGAAGCATCGGTCCGGGGCATCACAATAGAGATTCTAGCACGCGAGTCTCGCGGGGTTAGCAGAGTCTTGGGGTAAGGCATTCCATCGCCGAACCGGGCTCTCAGTGTGGTGACGGGGCTTCGCCCGTCCGGCGGGGCAAAGCCCCGCCACCACACGAGCACTGGGGTGGCCGGGCGGGGGCGCCCGGCTCTCCACCAAGATTCTTCGGTCAAAGGCTGGGCCCCCGGGAGACCGGCTTGTGGTAGGCTGCGAAGTTTGGTCTGCGTCGGATTGGCTCGCATGGAGGCCCACTACTTGAAACCCTGGATTTCTCGACTTTTCGTTTCTCTTTCGCTCTTTCTTGTCGTCCTTCTTATTGTCGCCAGCCCTACCCCGGCGTGGTGCCAGCAAAATAAAGCCGGCGGCGTTCTGGTTGAGCGCGTGGGCGACTTTGCATTTATTCAACTGAACGCGCCCAGCTTTCAGACGCTTTCGCCTCGGCAGCAGGCCTTGGCTTACTGGCTGACGCAGGCTTCTATTGCTATCGATCCCATTTTTTACGACCAGGCGTCGTCTTATGGCCTGCAACAGAAACGGTTGCTGGAGGAAATCACGGCTCGTCCCAAGAGTATCGACCCGGGGGTGATGGCGAAGATCACCGAATTCGCCAAGCTTTTCTGGGGCAACCGCGGCAATCACAACGAGCTCACTTCTCAGAAATTTCTACCCGCTTTCACCTTTGAACAACTGGAACAGGCGGCGCTGATCGCTCAGAAAAATGGGGCATTTCAGACGGCATATGCCGATCTTCCGCCGCTGAGTCAACCTACCGATTTGATCCGGGAACTGCAGTCGTTGCGAGCTTCGTTGTTTGATCCTCAGTTCGAGCCGATGGTCACCGCCAAGAGTCCGGTGGGAGGAAAAGATACGATCCAGGCGAGCTCGAATACTTTTTATCCGAACCTGAGTCAGGCGGATCTGAAGGGATTTCAGGCGAAATATCCGCTGAACTCGCGGGTGGTAAAAGGCGCCGACGGCAAGCTTACGGAACTTGTCTACCGCGCCGGCACTCCGGACGGCAGCGTTCCTCCCGGACTCTATGCAACATTTTTGAGCAAAGCGAACACCTGCTTCGAGAAGGCTCGCGCCTACGCCGAGCCGGCGCAAGCCGCAGCGATGGACCATCTGATCCGCTACTACCAGACCGGCGATTATGCCGAGTGGCTGGCGTTTGGCACCGCGTGGGTACAGAACGACGCGACCGTTGACTTCGATAGCGGCTTTATCGAGGTTTATCGCGACGCGCGCGGCGCAAAAGGAAGTTCGCAGAGTTTTGTCACGATCACTGACGATCGAGTTACCACCACCATGAAAAAGCTGGCGGAAAGCGCCGCTTATTTTGAAGAGAAGGCTCCGTGGGACGCGAAATACAAGCGCGAGTCGTTCAAACTGCCGGTGGTGAAAGCGGTCGAGACGCTGATTGAAACTGGCGATTTCAGCGTATCCACGATCGGCGACAATCTGCCGAACGAAAACGCGATCCACGAAAAATATGGCTCGAAGAATTTTCTGTTCATGGGCAGCAAGCGCGCCATTGAGGAAGCGACCGGGCACGCGGCCGTGGCCGAGTTCGCCGCGAACCCTGCCGAAATCGACCGCGCCACCAAATATGGCACCGAAGCCAGCGATCTACAGGTTGCGATGCACGAAGTCATCGGCCACGGCTCCGGCAAGCTGACGGATCGCGTCAGTGGCGGAGCGCAACCTTTTCTCAAGGAGTATTTTTCAACGCTCGAGGAGGCGCGCGCCGACCTGATGGCGCTGTGGAACGTGTGGGATCCCAAACTGAAGGAACTGGGGCTGATCTCGAACCAGGAAGAAGTTGCGAAGGCCGTGTACGATACCGCGGCACTGGTCGCGCTGCGACAGCTGGGGCGGATTCCGCACGGCGATACGATTGAGGAAGATCACGAGCGCAATCGGCAGTTGATCGCGCACTACATCGCGGACAAGGTGCCCGGCTCGATCGAGCAGTTCAACCGCGACGGCAAAACCTACGTTCGTGTGGCCGACTATCAAAAAATGCGCCAGGGAGTCGGCATGTTGCTGGCCGAGCTGATGCGGATCAAGGCCGAGGGCGATTACAACGCGATCAAGGCGCTGGTCGATCAATACGGCGTCCACTTCGATACGGGGCTGCGCGACCAGGTGCTGGCGCGCTATCAAAAGCTCAACCTGCCGACCTATTTTGCCGGGGTAAACGCTCACCTGGTGCCCAGCTTCGGCAAGAACGGCGAGGTCGAGAAGGTCGACATCAAGTATCTGCAGGATCCGGTGCGGCAATATTTGGATTATGGCGCTATGTATGACAAGGGGCTGGCACCGTGAGGTCGGGGTGGACCCTTCGGCTTCGCTCAGGGCAGGCTCACGAGGGCGCCCGTCTCTCCACGGCACCTCAAACCCGAAGGCTGACTTTCGTAACCTGCCCTACTGGCGGAGGATGAGGCAAAATTGATGCAGAATGCCCTCCATACCCATTCCGCACAAGGGACAGCGCGGCTTCCGCGTCCGGCTTGGCGGCTCCATTCTTACGCTGGTGGTGCTCGAAAACGGGCGAGAGATCCGTGGGCGGCTGAGTCAGCTCTCCGTCAACGGCGGGCTGCTCTCGCTTGAAAAGCCGCTCGACGAAGGCATTCGGGTGACGGTCGTATTCCACATGGGCTTCAGCGTTCGCTGCCGCGCGCAAATGATGTTTCCGATGTGGGCCACCCAGGGATGTCTGCAACCTTTTCGTTTTCTGGAATTGTCCGAAGCCAGCCGCACTGGCCTGAAGATGGAATTGGAAACGCTGGTCCGAGCGGGCGCGTCTCAGGAACTAGAAGAAGAAAGCGAATAGCGCTTACTTTCCCGCTGCGGCCAGAATCTGTTGCAGCGAATATTTCTGCAACTCTCCAATGCGCTCGAGCGTGATATCCGGCTTGGGATAGCGAGCCACTTCTGCCGCGTCGAGCGCGTAGTGTCCCTGGCGCGGAAACACAGTGGTCACCCGCGCGCCCCAGTGCTTCTTGATGGCTGCCAGAATCCGCACCTTGTCATCGACCATGACGTAGTGCTCCGCCGGATACCTCGCCTCCACGTCGTCGAGCTCGAGTTCCTTGTGGATGTAGATCAGGATGTGGCCTTCGAAGACCTCATAGAGGCCGGAGCGGTCGATCTTGCGTGGCTGAAAGACCACGTCGCCGTCGCTCAAGATCACGGCTCGGCCCAACCGGCGGGCGTACTCGACTGCATCCAGCGACTCCGGAAACAACCGGTTGGCGAAGGGATAATTGATCATGAAATGCGAGACTGCGAGAAGCTTCGGATCCCGCGGCCGCTCGAGGCGATACCGCTGGAGGGCGCCGAGGTAGTCGGCGTATCCGAGCTCGGTGCGCAACTGTTCGAATATTTCCCAGTAGCGCTGGGCAGAGCCCTCGCCGACCTTGTTCTTGAGGTGCTGCTTCAGACCTTCTGCCACTCGATCGTTATCGAGCAGCGTGTTGTCCACGTCGAAAAGGAACACGGTGCGGGGATTGGCGTCGGCGCGATTCACGCGATCTCCAGAATGACCTTCGGTCTTCAGAATGATGAATCAGAATGATGAATCCGGGAATTAGAGGCAGCCTTATCATGCCAGAAACGGCAGGGGCGCGCCTCCATAAGCCGCGGGTGCCCCTAATCTACTTCTTGCACCACTTCTTTCACCACGGGGGCACGGGGACACGGAGAAAAACTTGAACCGGCAAGAACCACAGAGAGGCTTTGCCAGGCCGTTGGGGTGCTCGGTGTCTGCGTGCCTCCGTGGTAGAAAAGCGAATTGGGACACTACCTTAAGTCGCGCGGAATTGCTGCTCTTTTTGCTGTTGAAATGTGCCGGGACCGCGAGATTTGCGGCCGTCCGAGGGGACTTGTGCAGTTCGCATTCGGTGTAGTACAAAGGCATCGATCACGCAATCATAAATCAGCCGAGACGGAGTACTGTGACTCCGGCTCACAAAACCGGGCGAATCCGCCCTGCCCTCCCAGGAGACGCTTTTCGTGGAACACATTGACCTCGCCGTCAGCCACCGTTCCGACACCCGGTCCAGCCGCCTTTGTGAATTTTGCCGTGAGCTCGACCCGCAGTTCCCGCACCG
>Ga0302326_10021527_pt1 | contig 13218 bp, 8 predicted proteins | sample Palsa_T0_3_FD_202264 | JGI IMG/M metagenome (GOLD analysis project Ga0302326, IMG submission 202264) | Peat permafrost microbial communities from Stordalen Mire near Abisko, Sweden - Palsa_T0_3 | ecosystem: Environmental > Terrestrial > Soil > Palsa > Peat permafrost | place: Sweden: Abisko... | reverse complement strand
AATAGAGCGCATTGCGCGCGCATCATATCGCAATGCCTGCAACATGATCGCCGAGATTCTGAAAGGAGCGGTAATATCCCCAGAAGAGTTGCGCCAGCGCGTCAAAATCGCGAATGCGGACATATTGCAGCCCTATATTGCGGCTGCTCGCCCGTTGGTATTGCTGGCGTCGCATCATTGCAATTGGGAGTGGCTGCTACAGGACGCCTGTCTGGAGCTCAAGATACCGGTGGACGCGGTATATAAGCCGCTGCGTGTATCTGTCATTAACCATTTCATGCAAGAAACACGTTCGCGCTTTGGCGGGAATCCGATTCCGGTCGGGAGCTTCATGATTGAAGTGATGAAGCGGCGCGCCGCAGTGCGAATTTTTGCGCTGGTCGCCGATCAAACGCCGCCACATGATGAGGAAAAATACTGGACGCGTTTTCTAAATCAGGACACTGCGTTTTTCGTCGGCGCTGACAAGATCGCGCGCATTGCGCGGGCACCTGTATTTTTCGTTGGCATGCATCGTGTGCGCCGTGGTCATTATGAAGCAAACTTGCAATTGCTTGCCGAACCGCCATATCGAGACGACAGCTACGATGTCATCGAACGCTATGCGCGGATAGCAGAAAACCATATCCAGCAATATCCAGCCGACTGGCTATGGATGTATCGTAAGTGGAAGTACAAGAAACCGCTTTATTCCTGAGCCGTCAGTTGTTTTTTCAGGTAGCTGGCCAAATCGGCAATCGTCGGGTAATCAAAAAAGTCGGTGACTTGCAACTTGCCGGGATAAATGGTCTCGATGCGCTGGTGAATTTGGGCCAGCGTCAGTGAGCTGGTACCGAGTTCGAAAATATTATCGTGCAACTCCACCGTTTTGCCTGCGATAAGGGTATCGCAAATCTCTTTAAGTGTGCGTTCGATTTCATTTTGGATTTCCGATCTCGCTGGCACAGTCTGCGACTCAAGCGTACGCAATTGGTCGATGGCTTGATGGAATTCTCCATTTTGATATTGCTGTGCCAGTAAATAACGCTGGATTTTTCCGCTCGTCGTCTTAGGGATTTTATGGATTGGAATTACATGACTGACGACGATACCAATATGTTCGTTTACGCATTTTCTGACTGCTTTGACAATCGGAACAAAGCTGCCTAGATCGCCGCGATGCAGCACAAACACCAGCACTTCATCGGTTTCGGCATGTTCCGGCCGCACTCCATATACGGCGGCTTTGCCCAGTTCAATATTGACGTGCTGGTCAAGCGCGACTTCGATATCCTGAGGGTAGTAGTTTTGGCCGTTGACGAACAAAATATCTTTCCAGCGTCCAGTAATAACGAGGCCGGCCGCGCTGATGAAGCCAAGATCGCCGGTGTCCAGCCAGCCATCACCCGAAATGGACGTGTGCGTCGCCGCAGGATTTTTATAGTAGCCATGCGTGACATTGTCGCCACGAATCAGGATGTGACCGATCGTTCCATGCCCAACTTCTTGTCCGCGATCATCGGCGATGCGGATCGCGCAATTTTTGATCGCTTGACCGACACAGGCGAAAACAATCACGTCGCCGGCACCCGCATCCACAATTGTGACGCGGGCGCCGACATTGAGGGCCCCGCGCTGCACCGCTATTCTGCGATAGCGTGTCTCGGGTTCGGGGAAGGCGACAGCGAGGCTGGCTTCCGCCAGGCCATAGACCGGAAACATGGCTGTGGATTTCAGGCCGTTCGGAGCGAGAGCTTCTAAGAATGCCTCACATAGCGTGGTCGATATCTGCTCGGCACCGTTGAACAACAACCGTACCGATGATAAATCAAGCTGTGCTGCTTTTTCTGGAGTAAATGTTTTAAGGAAATGTTTGTAGCCGAAATTGGGTGAACAAAGCAATGTTGCGTGTTTCTGGGTTGCCTTGACCAGCCACAATTGCGGACGGCGCACAAACAAGGCGGTGGGCATCAGGCAATGAGTCACATCGGCGATAACTGGTGTCAAATGAAAACCTATCAATCCCAAATCGTGGGTTAGCGGCATCCAGCTTAAACCGACGTCCTGTGAAGTAAGTTTGATCCCGTGGGCAATGGCGCGGATGTTAGTTAGTAAATTGCGATGGGTAAGCATCACGCCTTTTGGATCGCTGGTGGAGCCTGATGAAAACTGAATGAAGGCGATATCATCCGGCGCTGGCGTATGTAGCGATCCCGGCCGGCTGATATCATCGATCCGGTCGAGTAAAACTGTGCGTTCCTTTAGCTGTTTGATTCCATTGATTAGATCGTTGGCCGGTACAAAACTTGCGTAGCGTGAAAAGACGCGACTGTCGGTACAGAGAAATGGGTCGTTTAGCTGATTCAGAATACGAAAGAACTTTTTTCGGTGCTCGTCGTTGGCACCCGGTGCAACCGGCACTACCATGATGCCGCCAAGCATGCAGGCCCAGAACGAATCAATAAATTGCTGGTTATTTTCGACCAGCAGTAGCATTTCGCTGCTCGGTTTGGCGCCGCTTGCCTGAAAGTGTTGCAAGAGGCCGAGCGCGCGATTCCATAAATTGCCGATGGGCAGCCGGCGCTCATCCTGCTCGCCTTCGATGAACTCAATAACGTGCGTGCTGTGGCGACGGGCGGCCAATGCATCATTCAGCGTATTAAATTCGATCATGCACGAAATTCCGGTTGCATCATCAATGGGTGTTTGGTGCGCAGATTGACCTGACATTCGAGTTCGACTGGTTGCTGCGGCAGGTAGCGAAGCCGAACATCGCGCGACAGCAGCGCAGCATGATAAATCATTTCAACCATCGCAAGGTGCTCGCCGATACAGGCGCGTGGCCCTAGCGCGAACGGCAGGTAGCAGAACCGATTGCGCTGCCTCGCATGCATAGCTGAGAAGCGTTCGGGATCGAAGTGTTCGGGATCTTCCCAGAACTCTGGATGGCGATGCACGAGATAGGGGGAAATAAAAATATCGGTGTTTGGGGCGATCGGGTAGCCATCGATTACATCGGGGCCGATAGACCGTCTTGTCAACAGCCAGCCCGGCGGATAAAGGCGCATTGATTCCTCGATAACTTGCCGGGTATAGGGCAGTCGATCGATTTCATCGGTTGTTGCAGGTACTTGCGAAAGATGGTCGATTTCCTCGTGTAATTGCGCTTCAACTGTGGGGTGCTGGGATATCAAATACCACATCCAGTTCAGCACGCTCGCCGTGGTTTCGTGTCCCGCGACAATCAACGTCATGATTTCGTCGAGCAGCAACCGCTCTGGCATCGGTTCCCCGGATTTTCGGTCGCGCGCCTCGATCAACATGGTCAGCAGATCCGCGCTTTTTTCAGCACGTACGCGACGATGTGCTACGCATTCCGCGATCAACTTGGACAGTTTCCGAAACTTATAGGCAAAGGCGAGGTTACGCTGAGTATCCTCGATTAGTAACGCAAATGGATTCGAGCCATGCTCGGCGATGATCCATTCCAGGTCATCACCAAATATCGAACGCAATATGACTTCCAGAGTTACTTCGCTCATGTTCCGAGTGACATTGATTGTTATTCCTTCGCGCGCGGCGTCTATCCATTTTTCGCGCAGCCCGAGATTGGCGGTACGGATATGTCCCATCATGTTCGCGAGCATGTCGCGGTGAAAAGCCGGTTGCAGCAGTTTGCGCTGTCGGCGCCATAAATCACCCTCGCTGACCATGATGCCGTTGCCAAGCAGGATGCCGACACGTTCGATACCGAGACCCTTGATGTAATTCTGGTGCTTATCCACTAGCACGTGTCGAACGTGCTCTGGATGGCTGAGGACGTAAATATCCGCTTGGGTGAGCGGGGAATGGATTCGAAAAGCGTCGCCCAATTCCGAAAAATAACGCAGCAGCTTGACCAACATGTTCTCGGAGAAACTGATATCAAGCGGTTCATTGGCTTCAGGAGGAAGCTTGTTGTCGGCTACGTGGTGGGGCATGAGTGTGTCTGGGCCGATTTAGGTGGAAAGTAGCTCTGATTTGGGCGAATATCCTAACCCAAGGAAAGTAATATGTTGAAGCAAGTGTTGCAAGCACTGTCTCCGATAACCTATAATCTCCCCTCTTTGCTGGTTCTGCCTGATTTTTAGGCAGGGCTGGCTCGTTCTTTAAAAATTTACAGCCGACAAGTGTGGGCGCTTGGTTTTGGGACAAGCACATCTTTCCGTTCGCGGAGGATGTGCGGACTTTCAATACAGAAGTGCTCGCATGATTATTTTATACGTCAAGCGAGAGTAATAATTTTGCAGAGATTAAACTGAAGAGTTTGATCCTGGCTCAGATTGAACGCTGGCGGCATGCCTTACACATGCAAGTCGAACGGCAGCATAACGTGTAGCAATACACGTTGATGGCGAGTGGCGAACGGGTGAGTAATGTATCGGAACGTGTCCTGTAGCGGGGGATAACCTATCGAAAGATGGACTAATACCGCATACGCTCTATGGAGGAAAGCGGGGGTCGCAAGACCTCGCACTATAGGAGCGGCCGATATCGGATTAGCTAGTTGGCGGGGTAAAAGCCCACCAAGGCGACGATCCGTAGCTGGTCTGAGAGGACGGCCAGCCACACTGGAACTGAGACACGGTCCAGACTCCTACGGGAGGCAGCAGTGGGGAATTTTGGACAATGGGCGCAAGCCTGATCCAGCCATGCCGCGTGAGTGAAGAAGGCCTTCGGGTTGTAAAGCTCTTTCGGCAGGAACGAAATGGTTCGTGCTAATACCACGAACTGATGACGGTACCTGAAGAAGAAGCACCGGCTAACTACGTGCCAGCAGCCGCGGTAATACGTAGGGTGCAGGCGTTAATCGGAATTACTGGGCGTAAAGCGTGCGCAGGCGGTTTGTTAAGACAGGTGTGAAATCCCCGGGCTCAACCTGGGAACTGCGCTTGTTACTGGCAGACTGGAGTGTGGCAGAGGGGGGTGGAATTCCACGTGTAGCAGTGAAATGCGTAGAGATGTGGAGGAACACCGATGGCGAAGGCAACCCCCTGGGCTAACACTGACGCTCATGCACGAAAGCGTGGGGAGCAAACAGGATTAGATACCCTGGTAGTCCACGCCTTAAACGATGTCAACTAGTTGTTGGGGGATTAACTCCCTTAGTAACGAAGCTAACGCGTGAAGTTGACCGCCTGGGGAGTACGGCCGCAAGGTTAAAACTCAAAGGAATTGACGGGGACCCGCACAAGCGGTGGATTATGTGGATTAATTCGATGCAACGCGAAAAACCTTACCTACCCTTGACATGTACGGAACCTTCCAGAGATGGTTGGGTGCCCGAAAGGGAACCGTAACACAGGTGCTGCATGGCTGTCGTCAGCTCGTGTCGTGAGATGTTGGGTTAAGTCCCGCAACGAGCGCAACCCTTGTCATTAGTTGCTACATTTAGTTGGGCACTCTAGTGAGACTGCCGGTGACAAACCGGAGGAAGGTGGGGATGACGTCAAGTCCTCATGGCCCTTATGGGTAGGGCCTCACACGTAATACAATGGCCGGTACAGAGGGCTGCCAACCCGCAAGGGGGAGCCAATCTCAGAAAGCCGGTCGTAGTCCGGATTGTTCTCTGCAACTCGAGAACATGAAGTCGGAATCGCTAGTAATCGCGGATCAGCATGTCGCGGTGAATACGTTCCCGGGTCTTGTACACACCGCCCGTCACACCATGGGAGTGGGTTCCACCAGAAGTAGGTAGCCTAACCGCAAGGGGGGCGCTTACCACGGTGAGATTCATGACTGGGGTGAAGTCGTAACAAGGTAGCCGTAGGGGAACCTGCGGCTGGATCACCTCCTTTCTAGAGTACGTTCCTTGATCAAGCGTCCACTCTTGTCGGCTGTTAGCAAACAGGTTTTGGGTTTCAGGTTTCGAGTTTCGAGTGCAAACTTCAAGCTTGAGGTCCTTACAGCCCAAGACATTAATACGGGTCTGTAGCTCAGTTGGTTAGAGCACACGCTTGATAAGCGTGGGGTCGATGGTTCAAATCCATCCAGACCCACCACTCATCGGGGGTGTAGCTCAGTTGGGAGAGCGCCTGCTTTGCAAGCAGGAGGTCATCGGTTCGATCCCGTTCACCTCCACCAATTCTTGTGAAAAGTGAAGAATGATCAGGTGAAAGTTATTTCACCTCTTATTTTTCACTCTTTACGGGTGAAACGGCTCTATTGCTCTTTAACAAAACGGAAGAAGTAAAAGGTTTCGATTCTGTAGCTTGGAGTCGAAATCGGGTTTGATTGTATTCCGCATTCGACAAACAAAAGGGTCGAATGCGACACAAGCGCGTTGAATTGTCCTATAGCCACGGCTTCGAGTTTTTAAAATTCGAGGATTCAAGGTTATAGGATCAAGCGAATAAGTGCATGTGGTGGATGCCTTGGCGATCACAGGCGATGAAGGACGTAGTAGCTTGCGAAAAGCTGCGGGGAGCCGGCAAACAGGCTTTGATCCGCAGATGTCCGAATGGGGAAACCCGGCCCGCAAGGGTCACTCTCACCTGAATATATAGGGTGGGTAGAGCGAACCTGGTGAACTGAAACATCTCAGTAGCCAGAGGAACAGACATCAACCGAGATTCCGAAAGTAGTGGCGAGCGAAATCGGATCAGCCAGCAATTTTTAGCCATTGGTTTAGCAGAACGGTCTGGAAAGTCCGGCCATAGTGGGTGATAGCCCCGTAAGCGAAAAACCGGTGGTGGAACTAGGGTTGCGAAAAGTAGGGCGGGACACGTGAAATCCTGTCTGAAGATGGGGGGACCATCCTCCAAGGCTAAATACTCGTGATCGACCGATAGTGAACCAGTACCGTGAGGGAAAGGCGAAAAGAACCCCGGGAGGGGAGTGAAATAGATCCTGAAACCGCATGCATACAAACAGTGGGAGCCTCGCAAGGGGTGACCGCGTACCTTTTGTATAATGGGTCAGCGACTTACATTCAGTGGCAAGCTTAACCATAATAGGGAAAGCGCAGCGAAAGCGAGTCTTAATAGGGCGTTTAGTCGCTGGGTGTAGACCCGAAACCAGATGATCTATCCATGGCCAGGATGAAGGTAGGGTAACACCTGCTGGAGGTCCGAACCCACTACTGTTGAAAAAGTAGGGGATGAGCTGTGGATAGGGGTGAAAGGCTAAACAAATCTGGAGATAGCTGGTTCTCTCCGAAAGCTATTTAGGTAGCGCCTCGTGATAGACCCTCGGGGGTAGAGCACTGTTATGACTAGGGGGCCGTATAGGCCTACCAAATCATTGCAAACTCCGAATACCGAGGAGTCGTTTCACGGGAGGCAGTGCACCGGGTGCTAACGTCCGGACACGAAAGGGAAACAACCCAGACCGCCGTCTAAGGTCCCCAAGACACAGTTAAGTGGTAAACGAGGTGGGAAGGCATAAACAGCCAGGAGGTTGGCTTAGAAGCAGCCACCCTTTAAAGAAAGCGTAATAGCTCACTGGTCGAGTCGTCCTGCGCGGAAGATGTAACGGGGCTCAAACTGTGCACCGAAGATGCGGATGCGTATGTCCTTCGGGATATATGCGTGGTAGGAGAGCGTTCTGTAAGCCTGCGAAGGTGACGTGTTAACGTTGCTGGAGGTATCAGAAGTGCGAATGCTGACATGAGTAGCGATAAAGGGAGTGAAAAGCTCCCTCGCCGTAAGCCCAAGGTTTCCTGCACCACGTTCATCGGTGCAGGGTGAGTCGGCCCCTAAGACGAGGCGGAAACGCGTAGTCGATGGGAAATCGGTTAATATTCCGATACCTCGCTTTGATGCGATGGGGAGACGGAGAAGGTTATGCAATCCGGGTGTTGGATATCCCGGTTTAAGCGTGTAGGCGTGCTGTCTAGGCAAATCCGGATGGCTTAGCTGAGGCGTGACAACGAGTGCCCTTGAGGCGCGAAGTTGCAGATACCATGCTTCCAGGAAAATCCTCTAAGCTTCAGTCAAGGCGGGACCGTACCGTAAACGGACACACGTGGGCGGGATGAAAATTCTAAGGCGCTTGAGAGAACTCGGGTGAAGGAACTCGGCAAATTGACACCGTAACTTCGGAAGAAGGTGTGCCCTGGTAGGCTGTAGTCGTACAGACGAAGGCCGATAGGGTTGCAAAAAATCGGTGGCTGCGACTGTTTAACAAAAACACAGCACTCTGCAAACACGTCAAGTGGACGTATAGGGTGTGACGCCTGCCCGGTGCCGGAAGGTTAAGTGATGGGGTGCAAGCTCTTGATCGAAGCCCCGGTAAACGGCGGCCGTAACTATAACGGTCCTAAGGTAGCGAAATTCCTTGTCGGGTAAGTTCCGACCTGCACGAATGGCGTAACGATGGCCACACTGTCTCCACCCGAGACTCAGCGAAGTTGAAGTGTTTGTGATGATGCAATCTACCCGCGGCTAGACGGAAAGACCCCGTGCACCTTTACTGCAGCTTTACATTGGACTTTGATGAGGTCTGTGTAGCATAGGTGGGAGACTTTGAAGCGAGCGCGCTAGCGTTCGTGGAGTCACCATTGAAATACCACCCTGATATTATCGAAGTTCTAACCTTGCCCCGTAATCCGGGGCGGGGACCGTGTATGGCAGGCAGTTTGACTGGGGCGGTCTCCTCCCAAAGAGTAACGGAGGAGCTCGAAGGTACGCTTAGCGCGGTCGGCTATCGCGCTGAATGTGCAATGGCATAAGCGTGCTTAACTGCGAGACGGACATGTCGAGCAGGTGCGAAAGCAGGACATAGTGATCCGGTGGTTCTGTATGGAAGGGCCATCGCTCAACGGATAAAAGGTACGCCGGGGATAACAGGCTGATTCCTCCCAAGAGTTCATATCGACGGGGGAGTTTGGCACCTCGATGTCGGCTCATCACATCCTGGGGCTGTAGCCGGTCCCAAGGGTATGGCTGTTCGCCATTTAAAGTGGTACGTGAGCTGGGTTCAAAACGTCGTGAGACAGTTTGGTCCCTATCTGCCGTGGGCGTTGGAAGTTTGAGGGGGGCTGCTCCTAGTACGAGAGGACCGGAGTGGACGCACCTCTGGTGTACCGGTTGTCACGCCAGTGGCATTGCCGGGTAGCTATGTGCGGAAGAGATAACCGCTGAAAGCATCTAAGCGGGAAACTCGCCTCAAGATGAGACTTCCCGGGGACTTGATCCCCCTGAAGGGTCGTCCGAGACCAGGACGTTGATAGGCTGGGTGTGTACGATCAGTAATGGTCTGAGCTAACCAGTACTAATTGCCCGTGCGGCTTGATCCTATAACCTTGAAGGTTTAGGCATTAGCGCGCAACAATCGAATTCAATTTTACTTCTTCCGGATTTTGTTAAGCACTCAAGAATTGAATTGCTTAGCAGCCATAGCGAGTTGGACCCACCCCTTCCCATTCCGAACAGGGCCGTGAAACGACTCAGCGCCGATGATAGTGCGGATTCCCCGTGCGAAAGTAGGACACTGCTAAGCTCCTATCTAAAAGACCCCGGATGACTGTTAAGGTATTCCGGGAGTCTTTCTTAAAATACCAGATTTTAAAAACGCTATTGCGTAAGAAGAGCGTTTTGTCTAGACTACCGCGTGAGTTAAAAATTTAAGACGATAGCGGAGGTTTAAAATGTCTCTTATGAATATATGGATACTTGTTCCATTGGGGCTTTTTTCTTGCGGAATAGCTCTCGCAATCTACTTGACCAACAATGCTTTCAAATTGCTTGAAGAAGTTCAAAAGAAATAAATTCCGATCTCTCAGCTTTAAATAAAGAATGCGCCCGGTTAGAAAGACCGGGCTTTTTATTTTGGAAGTATTGAAGAAACGCCATGAGTTCCCTTCTAATAATAGGTTAGATTGCTCAATAACCAAGGATTAAGTGCTAATTTATGGATATTCTTGAATGAGTCAAGCAGCCGTCCCTCGCTATTTATTGAAGTTCTTCCTGTTTTCTGCAGTATCTTTTTTTATCGGTACGGTTCATGGCATGCTGCAAGTCATGCCGCCTATCCGCGCTTGGTTAGATTCAATCGGAAGCCCTTATGGAGGGCCTGGGCATATGATTGATCCTTTGGCGCATGCCCATATGAATTTGGTCGGCGGCTTGGTTTTGTTGGCAATGGGAGTTACTTATTATCTTTTGCCGATTCTTGCGGGTAGAGAAATTTATTCCACCAGAATGGTCAATTACACATTTTGGTGCGTTATTATTGGCGCCTACCTTTTTTATCTTATACAGATAGTTTTCGGAGTTTGGGAGGGCTTGTTGTTTAACACGGATCAGCAATCCATTACTGCCATACATCGCTGGTATGGTCCGACTACTGCTATTGCTAGCACAATTATGGGAATCGGTTTTTGGATTTATATGGCAAATGTTGCCCTTTCCATCAAGGGATCTTTCACTACAACCGAGAAGTAATCATAAAATAAGTGCACCTCAAGATTGATTAATCGGCCAATTTGAGCGGAAAGCGCAACAAATCTTGTTCCTTGCCCTGTTGCATTTGTAGTTGTAACACCGATCTTTCCCCAATCCCTACCCTAGCTGCCCGTCGATAAACGCCCAGGTGTCCGTCTTGTATCGCTTGTACCCATGGATCGCCGTCAGCCGTGCGCAAAGAAACGATCAGATCATGAATGGGTACCCCATGGAGGCCGGTCACGATCGCCAGAACTTCAACTAGTCCGGGACGTGGTGGACTCGGGCGTGTCTCAATTTGAATTTCCATTTCCTTCCAGTGCTGGGGGGGCGATGAGGGCGTAGTATCGTCACCGCAAGCGGTCACAAGCGCTGCTGCAATAATGCATATCAGAATTAATGATTTCACCATTCAGTCTTGAATGTTCTAGAAGCAAAACATCTAACCACAGGCGCCGTTAGTCGGTTTTATCATTTGCTCGACCGCTCTCATGTGCTGACTTGTCCTGTTTTTGCTGATCGGAGTCTAATCGGCCGCCGTCAGAAGAGCCGTAGAGTTGCGTCATGAAATATACGAAAACTGCTCCGGCCGCGACGTAAAAAATAGCAGCAAGAAATCCCCAGTTAAACCATTCCGGCTTCACTCCTGGACGATTTCCCCAAAACGGGAATCCCAATCCTATTGCCACCAATAAAACCGTTATAACGACCGCAATAAACCAGTACGGGATGATTTTCTGGGACTCCGGAATCTTTTCTACCAGCTCCCAATCCTCCATCCCTCGTTTCGCTAAGCGTTCTTCGTCCGATGCGTAGCCAAAATGATCGCCGGGCTGTTTGCCCCAGTGTGAATCCTCGATAGATAATTCAGAGAGTTTGTCTTGTTCGATCATGGGCTGCTTAACCGGCAAAGTGTTGAATGCTTGAGCGTTCCACCCAACCATCACGAGCACGAACCTCGACTATGACAGGATAAAGGCGACCGTGTTCCAAGTCAGGTGTTATTGATAGCATCACGGAAGTACGTTCAACAGGGGCGAGCTTTATATCCTGGGCGCTCAGGTGAAAGGCGGTTGATGGCAAGCCTTCGATGCGTATGCTTAATTCCGCTGGCCGGTAGCGCTTGTTGGAAATGGCGATGCGGTAGTCGCCAGCGGTTTGTAGACTCTCAATTCGACCCACCGACACGTGATAAGGGGCGTAGGTCCAAATTCCCCATGCAAACATGAGGGTGCCAAGGACAGCAAATGGTGCGGTCCAGCCAAATCGAGAGAACAGTGACATAGTGCTATCACGGAATTGCCTTATTTTCTGTATTTTTCGTTCTCCTAATTCGAATCTCAGCAATCCATTGCCGCCGGTTTTAGCATGGAGCCGATCACAAGCATCAATGCATTCACCACAATTGATGCAACTATCGTAAGTGTCTGTCTTGCGGGGGTCGATATCGATAAAACAAGTCGTAACGCAGTACCCACATTTTGCGCACTCCTCCGAACGGCTGGCATCGTAGGCTACGTGCAGCGTCTCCTTAGTCTTAAATGAGTGTTGCCAGACCCTGTATACGCAGGCAAAGCGGCACCAGAAATGACGAATGACTGCAATATCCAGCAGGATTATCAACGTGCAAACGACGTATATCCAGTGCAGAGAGCCTGCTAGCCTGGCATCGGATTGCAGGGAGATAAATGACCAGACCACATCAGGGGGATAAAAGTAGAAAAGGGGAAGCAATGCAAATAACATCGCAGCAAGCAGAAAAGACAGGCCCAATATTGCCCAGTTCAGTGTTTTATTCTTAGTGGCAGCCACTCGTGGAGCCTCTCCGATTAGGCTTACTTCGGCGCGTTTGCCAAGCAGCTTATGGGTCATATGGTTGGCCCACTCGGAAACGGTATTTTGGGGGCACGCCCAACCACAGAAAACCGTGCCAGCCGTTGAATATAGTGCTATGAGCCCGCTGGCCAATATAATCCACAATCCTGTTACCAGAAAGAAATCGGAAAACCAGATTTGCCGATCTAGCACGACAAATGCTCCAGCTTCAGGATCAATGCGAAACAGGCCAGTTGCAGGGATCAGTATTAAAAGCGCCAATATCAATGCCTGAATCGCTCGGCGTTTCCAATGGAAACCCGATTTCATTTTTTCCGGCCCAGATCCGATGATCTTGACCGGTATGCTGGCTAGCACTTTGTTAACACCCGTAGTCACAGCGTTCCTTTATTGTCCCTGCGTTTGTTACCTGGAGTGCGTTATCGTCGTGGCTGCTTCACGATCAAGCGGCGATATCGCGAGCAACTGCAAGCGATATTGCTCTGCTTTTGACGCCTCATCAACAGAGCGTTCCAAGTGCCACAATGCACGCAATGTTTCAGTATGGGTCGGGCTGATCCTCAGAATACGCAGTAATGCCGCGCGTTCGCTCAATCCGTGCTGAAGCGCTTGTGGTAGAGATTGCAGCATATTATCAGCCAGCCCCTCGGCAATCCAGTGGTCGCTGGGGTTTGCTTGATTAGCTAGCCAATTCAGGCGAACTGCTTCCGCGTCATTGCCTGAGAGCGAAGCAACCCAGGCACGGGTGATCAATTCAGAGGCTGCATAGGCTCGCTCGAAAGCACTTCGGTCAGCCTCCGCTACAGCCAACAATTTCATTGCGGTACCGATATCCGGGCGTTGCTGTAGCAGTTCAATCAACAACTGTTTCAGGTCCAGGTCCCCCGTGTAGCGAGCTTGTGGTAAACGAAATTCTATGAACGGCACCCATTCATCTTGTAAGGGCCCTGTGCTATCAGGGATGGGTCCCCAATAGCGC
>Ga0302326_10021526_pt1 | contig 13218 bp, 13 predicted proteins | sample Palsa_T0_3_FD_202264 | JGI IMG/M metagenome (GOLD analysis project Ga0302326, IMG submission 202264) | Peat permafrost microbial communities from Stordalen Mire near Abisko, Sweden - Palsa_T0_3 | ecosystem: Environmental > Terrestrial > Soil > Palsa > Peat permafrost | place: Sweden: Abisko... | reverse complement strand
AGGGGTACGGCAGCGGCGAGGTCATGGTCCCCGTGACGGTCGCCGCCGCGCACTAGCCGTTCCGGGGCACCTTCCAAAGATTGTTTGAAATGCCGCGCCCGCGGCCCAACCGTCGGCGCCGTGGAAAACAAGGAGGCGAAGCTTTCGTTCGAAACGGCCCTCACCAAGCTCGAGGCGATCGTGGAATCCATGGAGACCGGGGAGGTCCCGCTTGCGGAGCTCCTCGCGAAATTCGAGGAGGGAAACAGGCTCCTGAAGCACTGCGAGGGGCGCCTCAAGGAGGCCGAGCTCAAGATCGAGCAGCTCAAGAAGGAACGCGACGGCGTCGTGTTCACCAAATTCGAGACGGAGCGCGAGGGGTGATCGGCGACGGCCAGCCCCTCATCCGCGACGGGGTCAAGGGACCCGCCGACGTCTAGGAGGTCACGGCCCTGACGAAGGCGTCCCGCGCCTCGATGTGGGGATTGTGGCCGGAGCCCGGGATGACCTCGAACCTCGCCTGAGGAAAATGGCCGAGGATCACGTCCTGGTCGGGGGGCTTCACGTATCCCGAGCTGGCCCCGGCGATGAAGAGCGCGGGGCCGACGAAACGATCCCCCGCCGCGATCGGGTTGCGCTCGAGCTCCGGGAGCGCCGCCGTGATCGCCGCCAGGTTGATCTGCCATTTCCAGCCCCCGGAGTCCACACGCTCGAGGTTCGTCGTCAGGAACTTGCGTTCGGCCCATCCGGGGACGCGCGCCTCGAGGCGGCCCTCGGCGTCGGCACGGGATTTCAGGGTGGAGAGATCGAGCTCGTTCATTGCGGCAAACTCCTGGCGGCGCTCGGGCCAGCTGTAGTCCTTGGGCGCGATGTCGACGACGACGAGGCGCGCCACCCGGGCCGGGTGGCGGCACGCGAGCAGCATGGCAACCTTGCCGCCCATGCTGTGGCCGACGAGCTCGGCGCGCCGCAGGCCGTGCGAGTCGAGCCACGCCAGGACGTCGTCCGCCATCAATGCGTAGGTCATCGCCGGCACATGGGGCGAGAACCCATGGTTGCGCAGGTCGAGCGCGTACACGCGCCTGCCGGCGGCCAGCTCGCGCCCGGCGGTCTGCCAATTGCGCGACGAGCCCAGCAGACCGTGGAGGAGGACAAACGGCGGATCGCCGGTTCCCCCCAGGTCCCTGTGCTGGAGGGCGACGGTTTGGGACTCGGGTGGCAAGGGCATGCGCACCCATCCTGCCCGCGAGTCCCGTCGCTCCAACATTGAATTCCGCAATTCTAGCCGTTCGAATGGCCCGGATGCCGGAAGCCCAGAAACTCACCCCGATGATGCAGCAGTACTTCGAGGTGAAGCGCGGGCTCCCCAGGGAGACGCTGCTCCTCTTCCGGCTGGGCGACTTCTACGAGCTTTTCTTCGACGATGCGGTCGTGGCCTCGAAACTCCTCGGCCTGACGCTCACCAAGCGCCAGGAACATCCGATGGCGGGCCTTCCGCACCATGCCGCCGACGCCTATGTCGCCAAGCTCCTCGCCGCCGGTAGGAAGGTCGCGATATGCGACCAGGACGAGCCGGCCCAGGCGGGAAAGCTGGTCAGGCGAAAGCTGACCCGGATCCTGAGCTCGGGAACCACGCTGGCCGCCAACCAGCTCGAGGCCGCCCGCAACCGGTACCTCTGCGCCCTCTCGATGGACAAGAGGGGCCTTCACGCCGCATGGATGGAGCTCTCGACCGGGGAGTTCAAGGTGGCGACGGCGGCGAGGATCGAGGACCTGCTTCCCGCGCTGACCTCCCTCGACCCGTCGGAGCTGATCGTCCCCGAGGGCGACATCGGGCGCTGGAAGAGCGCCCCGCACGACCAGGCCCCGACGCGCTCGCTGTATGCCTTTGCGGCGGAACGCAGCGTGAGCGAGATTCCGGCGTACCGCTTCGAGACGGCCGCGGGCGCCCGCGCCGTGGCCGAGGCTCTGGGCGTCCTCAATCTCCAGGGATTCGGAGTGGAGGCCGATCATCCCGGGCTCGGTCCGGCCGGCGCCCTTGTGGGCTACGCGACGGACAACCTCTGCGCCAGGCCGCAGAACCTGAGGAGCCTCCAGGAATACCGCAGCGCGCGCACCCTTCTCCTCGACCCGTCGACGCTCCGAAATCTCGAGATTTTCACCTCGGTGCGCGGCGGCCGCCAGGGCTCGCTCCTCGCGGCGATAGACGGGACGACCACGGCCGCGGGCGCGCGCCTTCTTGAGCGATGGCTGGCCGCCCCGGGCCTCGACCTCCCCGAGGTGCGCCGGCGCCACGCCCTGGTCGGGGAGCTCATCGCGCAGCCGGCCCGCCTCGCCGAGCTCAAGGAGTCCCTTGGCGGCGTGCGCGACATCCCGCGAATCCTCGGCCGGCTGCAGAACCGCCTTCGCAATCCCCGGGAGCTGTGCGGGGTGCGGGACACCCTGGGCCGCCTCCCCGAGATCGGCGCCGCGCTCGGAGCGCTCGGCCCCCATGCGGCCGCCGTGCGCGGCCGCATGGACGAGCTTCCCGCGCTTCGCGAGCTTCTCTCGGCGGCGCTTGCGGACGAGCCTCCGGCGGACGTTGCCGACGGCAACTTCGTGAGGCCGGGCTACGACGGGGAACTCGACCGCATGCGCGCCCTCATGAGCGGCAACAAGGCGTGGCTTTCGGACCTCGAGCGCGGGGAGCAGGAGCGGACGGGGATACGCAGCCTCAAGGTGAGGTTCACCGGCAACTTCGGGTATTATATCGAGGTCACAAAGGCCAACCTTCACCTCGTCCCGTCCGACTATGTCCGACGGCAGACGACGGTCGGCGGGGAACGCTACGTGACCGAGGGCCTGAGGCAGAAGGAGCGGGAGATCCTCCACGCGGAGGACAACGCCCTGGTGCGCGAGCGGGAGATCCTCGAGACGCTGATCGCCGCGGTCCTTGCCGAATCCGGGGCGCTGGCCGCCACCGCCGAGGCGCTCGCCGAGGTCGATGTCCTCGCGGGCTGGGCCGCGATCGCGCGCGACTGGGCCTATTGCCGGCCGGAAATCGACGGCGGCGAAACGATCGAGATCGCCGACGGGCGCCATCCCGTGGTCGAGCAGGGGTTCACGCCTGCACAGGGAGGCGCGGGAGCGGCCCAGGCCTTTGTCCCGAACGATACGGACCTGGCCTGCGATGACGCCCAGATCGCGCTCATCACCGGGCCGAACATGGCCGGCAAGTCGACCTACATCCGGCAGGTCGCCCTCATCGTCCTCATGGCCCAGGTCGGCTCCTGGGTCCCGGCCCGATCGTGCCGGTTCGGGATCGTCGACCGGATATTCTCCAGGGTGGGCGCCAGCGACGACCTGGCCCGGGGCAACTCGACGTTCATGGTCGAGATGAACGAGACCGCCAACATCCTGAACAATGCGACGGACCGCTCGCTCATCATCCTGGACGAGATCGGCCGCGGGACCTCGACCTATGACGGGCTCAGCATCGCGTGGGCGGTCGTTGAGCACCTCCACCGCGATCCCGCGCGCGGGCCCCGCACCCTCTTTGCGACGCACTACCAGGAGCTGACCCAGCTCGACAAGCACCTGCCGCGGATGCACAACCTCTCCGTCGCCGTGAAGGAATGGAACGATGAGATCGTGTTTGTCCGCCGGGTCGTGCCCGGCGCCGCCGACCGGAGCTACGGAATACAGGTCGCACGGCTGGCGGGCCTCCCCCAGGGCGTGATCGACCGCGCAAAGGCGATACTTGCGCGGCTGGAGGGCGACGATTCGAGCGTCACGCTTCCCTCCCCCCAGGCCCGCCCGAAGAAAAAGATCACCGTCGCGCCGGCGGACCCGGGACAGCTCGACCTGCTCTGAGCGGCCCCGCAATCCCGGCGGCGCGGCGGCTCCAGGCGGAATCAGTAGGGTAGGGCTGGATGTCGCTGTGTCCGATGAAACCGTTGTTCGCCAGGAACAGGTACATGAGCCCAAGAAGCAGCGCGAGGAGCGCCAGGTCTCCGAGTAAACGGGCTGCCCCCATCGCAAATCCCCCGCGCGGGGGGTCCCGCGGGCCGATGCCGGCCGCGTCCGCGGATAGGCGCTCTGAAGGTGTCCTCATGCCCGGGCTGTGCCGTCCCAATGTGCTCCGGGGCGGACGAAAATCAAGGATGTGCGGCGGCCCGGAGCCCTGCCGGCGGGGCCTTCTCCCAGGACCGGATGCCGCCCGGCACTATGCGAAAAAGGGGATGCGGACGAGGGGCCTTGACGGCGCGGAGCTGACGCGCCAACCCCGGCGCGCGCTTCCGAAGCTTGGCCCCCAGGTGCCTCCATTCGAACAGAAGCTGCCCCCGGGTTTCTGCGATGCGCCCGGAAAATCTGCGCCGCATTATCTTTGACGCATCAAAATGGTATCCCCGGCCGTCCGCTTCGGCGGCGAGCCCGGCCAGAAACGTGGCGATGGCGGCGACCGGGTCATCCTGGTCCCGGAAACGGATCAGCTGGGGATGGTTGCGGTATCCCCTTGTCTTTCCCGCGAGGACCTTTTGCGCGAGCAGGGCCTCCCTCCATGCCGCGACCAGGCCCTTGGAGTCGAGGTAGCGGGGATTGAGCGTCCACAAACGCATCTACGCACCCGCCGATCGCCGCCTGCCACTCGAGGCAGGCGGAAACGGGCGGACCCACGGCCGACCGACCCTCCGGGCGGCTCCTGCCGCGCCCGGCATCTCCCGACGCAACCCGTGGGGCCGCATCACTCCACCTCGACCTCGACCCCGCCCACCCACTTGGCGATTATGTTATAGATGAACGCCCCGATCACACCGACGACGAAACCCATGATCTTGCCCAGCTGGAGCGGTGCAATGCGCTTGATTCGCCTGGTGGTGGAAGGCTCTGGCGGGGTCGGGTCCATGATGCGTTGGGGTTCGGGTGGGGGGACACGTACGTTGTTATGGCAGGCGCCGGGGATCGCGCCCTGAAGGGGATTCGCCTGCCGCAGGCGACGGTTCAGAGGATAGGCAAGGCATTCCTATGGCCATTCAATTCCAAAGGCTCGACTCCCTCCCCACCGGGCCAACAGACGCGGGCAACGCCCCCAGCGCCGTCCTCATTTGGTCCTCGAGAATTTGTACGTCTCCGTGTTGTACGGCTGGGAGTCGATTATCTCCGAAACAACGGCCTGGAACGAGTCAGGCCAGTGGGCCTCCCTGAATTGGAATCTAAAGGTAGCCTGCAGGTCCCGATCCCATTTCACCCGGGCGGTTATCTCTGTCGGCGTCTGCTCCATGATCTTCATTGCCGCGCGCCGGCCGTGGGAGAAGTCGTGCGGGAAGTCGGGATCGAGGATGTAGGCGTCGCAGGCAATCTTCCCATTGTCATTCCTGAGCTCGTAGCCGATCCCGGGCTTGTCTCCATTTTCGTCGGAGGCGCGCCACGCCTGACCGGAATGCTCCTCTGCGGGCTGCGTGCATGCCGCGAGTGCCGCAAGCAGGACAAGGGTGTAGGACAACCGAATCATATTCGCGAGATGCCGATGTGATCGGCTTGAAGGGGGCCGCTTCTCCCGCCGTGCAGGGGGAGCGACGGGTGCCGACTCCGTATCCGGTGATTTGTTCGGCACGATATTCATTCGCCTTCCAAGAGCTGCAGGGCAGTTCGCACGCGTGCGCTCAGGAAAACCGGCGTAAGGAATCTTCATCGGATTCGCCGACCCCCGCGAAAGATCTTCCGGCTCGATCAGGAAATATCCATCGATCCCCTTCATGGGGAACGCCCCATGCCGAATTGATCCGCTCTAAGCATGACACGACGCCTGCTCGGCAGAAGGAGTGTCCGGGGAAAGCTCAGGATCCGCCGACTGGTTCGGCTCCGAGTCCTGCGGAACGAGCAGCAGTAGGATGCCACAAACAGTCAGGCCGATTCCGACAACAATATTGATCGTCTTGAACAACCCTGGATATGCGGGGGACAGTATCGAATCGAAGAGGGCTAACGCGGCGCACACGTGAAGCGCACAGGCCCATTTTCGACGCAAGGCGGTCGTCTCCATCCTCCCAGCCGCGACTGCCGCCAGGGAAATCGAAATGCTCACCGCCGACCCCAGGAAAAGGCCAAGCATGGCAAATTCGGGCTTTCCCGTCGTCAGCATGCGGTGGGTGAAGACACCAAAACCGAGAACCGACAGATCCAGGAGTATGGAGTAGCCTATGATGTTCATGGCGTGAGCTGCCGAACGTTGAAGGGATCCGCGTTAAGGATGGCGCGGCTGCGGCCCCGCAGGAGCCGTGCCTGAAGCAAACATTGGATCCGGCGATGGGTTACGCAATCTTGCTGTTGGCCTGATGTTGTTCATGGGAAAGTGACTTTCGATGGCGGAAATCAGCGCGACGCGCAGGATTTTCATGAGTGTGGAAGACGACGGTCAGGACGCACGCACGGCGCCCCCGCCGTCCCACAGGGGTGCACCCTTCCCACTGCTGCCCGTGCCCGCGGCGGGTTTCATTTGACCGGCTTTGGCAGTCCTACCCGCCGCCCACGGCGCTGCGCCGAAGGGACCAAATCTGCTTCGCCTGCGCAATCGTGTCGGCGAGCACGGCCGGGGTCAGGGCCTGCTTGGGATCATCGCCAATTCCGTGACTGGGGCTCACGTGCGCCTCCATGCAAAGCCCGTCGGCGCCATAAGCGACGGCCGCGAGAGCGCACGCGGGCACGTACGAGGCCCTTCCGACGGAATGAGAAGGATCGACGACGACCGGCGCCCACGTCTTCTCCTTCAGCAGGGGCGTGATGCTCTCGTCCGGATGGTTGCGATATCCGTCAAGTGCCGGGGCCGTGCCCCTGGGGCAAAGGATGACGTTGGGGTTCCCGAAGGCCGCGATGTACTCCGCCGCGGAAATGAATTCGCTCAGGGATCCCATGTGCAGGCTGCGCTTCAGCAGCACGATCGTGTCTCTCTTGGCGACCGCGCGCCCGATGGATCGCAACAGCGAATAGTTGAGCGCATTTCGGGCGCCGACCTGGAGCATGTGAACCCCGGCGTCGAGTGCGACCTGGAGCTGCTCCTCGTCCATCACCTCGGCGTCGACCGGAAGGCCCGTGATGCGTGAAGCCTCCATCAATATGTCGATCGACTTGCTGTCGCCCTGGAACGCGTAGGGATTGGTCCTCGGTTTCCACACGCCGCCGCGAAGCACGTGCGCCCCCGCCTCCTTCACCGCGAGCGCCGTCTCGAGGAAGAAATTCGGGTTCTTCGGGTCAATGGTGCACTGGCCCGCGATGATCGCCAGGTCCTCCCCAAGCGTCACCCCGCCGACCCTGATCCGGTGGCTCGAGAGGTCCGAACGGCGGTCCATGAGCTTGAACGGGGACTGGATACGGTCGATTCGATCGACAAAATTCAGTCCCTCCAAGCGGTTGATCATCAGTTCGTCCCGCTCGTCGCCGACGATGGCGTAAATCGTCCTGACGGCCCCCACGATGGGCTGGATGGAGCAGCCGAACTCGCGGACAATCGCGGTGACTTCGGCCACCTGTTCGGGCGTGAGGCGGTTGGACTTGGGGAGGATCATCTTTGGGCGGCGGAATGAGGAGTTTTCATGGTGCCCGCATCAGGCTGAACCGTCCATTCCGAACTCAGCCGAAGGCTTCGAACTCGGGAGGCAGCGGTGCAACGGCCGAAAACTCGTTCGTGCGGCCCCCCGATGCGTATTCGAAGGCAATGGCAAGGGAATGCAGGAACATCCGCTTGGCGCCCCCCGCCTTCGCGAACTCCCGGTTCGCGCCAAAGTCTCCGTAAGTCCGGTCCCCGACAATCGGCAGTCCCCTCTTCGCGCACTGGACCCGGAGCTGGTGGCTTCGTCCGGTCTGGGGCTCGAGGCGGATGAGCGACAGGCGCACCGGGCGCGCGGCCGCGCGCACAAGAGCCATCCGGCATTCCGCGGGAAGGCCGCCGGAACCGGCGGCGGTGCGTATGCGCCCGCCCTGCTTCCTCACGTCCAGGACGTCCCTCCAGGTCTCGGCGTCCTGTCTTGGCTTCCCGAATACAAGGGCCTGGTAGGTCTTCCGGACCTGCCGGCGCTGGAACTGCGCCCTCACTTCCCGGGCAAGGTCGCCGTCGGTCGCAGCGAGGATGAGGCCGGACGTCGCCGAATCCAGCCGGTTGATGAGCCAGAGCCTGCGCGCGCCGCCTGTGCCGATCCAGTGGAAGCATTCCCCCTCGCCGTCATAATGGGCGCGGATGAGCGAGCGGGCCTCGTCCCGCAGAGAATTGGGATGGGAGAGCACGCCCTGCGGCTTGTCCAGCGCGGCCAGTCCGTTCGCATCGAGCGCCACCCTGCTGACCCCCGGGCCGAACGGGACGTCCGACCAGAAGTCTTCGCCGGGCGCGCTCACTCGTAATAGAACGTGAAGGTAAGGTCCTGCGAATTTCCAAGGACGGCGATCATGTCGTCGGTCCAGTCGCCGTAGGGGGCGGTCATGGTGATGGCCGTGAGGCAGCTCTGCTTGCCCTGCTCGCTCGAATCATTGCGCACGTCGATGATCTCCGTGATCTTGCCGTGCAGATCCAGGGTGAACTTGATCGTGACACTGGTGCCGGAGGGGGGTTCGGTGTGGCTGTCTATGAGTATCCTATCCCACTGGATCTGGATGGCCTCCATCATCTTGTGGAGATAGGCCCCGTACGCGCTCCACTTCGCGCTGTAGGCCACCGGGCCGATGTTGCTCGTGCCAAACTGGTTGTCCTCAAAAACGGCCGGCCTCGTGTGCATCTGGTTGAGGACGGGCCTCGCCCGGGGCTTCTTCGGGTCGATCGCGGGCAGCGTGCTCTCGGCTCCCTCCACTATCGGCGCATCCCTGGCGCCGTCGACCTTGTCGGGCATCGGCTTCTGGACGTCCGGCCTCGTACCGACGTTGCTGCCGAATCCGTCCTCGCCCTCCTTCATCTTGTCAAATCCGGCAAGCGGGTCCTGCTCCTGCTTGGGCGCCGTCATGGTCTTCGCCGCCGTCGTCACATTCGGAACGACGGGTGTCGAATCCTGCGGCTTCGAGAGCTGCCCGCTCACGGTCTGGTTGGATTGAATGTCCTTCTTGCCGTCGAGCTTCGGCTTTTCGCTGTGCTGGTCGAGCTGCGGCTTCTCCTGGGCCAGCAGCTGATTCTGCGAGCTGAAATTCGTGGTCTTGTCGGGGACCTTATCGGGGGCGTTGGGGTTCGCCTCGACATACTTGTTCGGCGGCGGCGGCTTGGGCAGCGGCGGCGTCACGAATTCATTGGGGGCGATCTCGATGTTGAACTGCCGGGGCGCCGCATGCTTCCTCACGGCGGCGCGGGTGGGGTCGCTTCGGAGCAGATAGGGCGCCACCACGAAAAGGATCGAGTGGACGATGATCACGGCGAGGATGCCGATCACCACTGAGCGCGAGTCCGGATCCGACAGCGCACGCGTCACAAACCGCTTGATGGCGGCTGTCGGGGACGGTGGCGTAAGGACGTGGGTCATTGGGCGCTTGCGGAAAAGGGCGGCATTGAACCCTGTAGGACGTCCCTGGTCAAAATTTGTTTCGTCGCCTCCATGGGAAGGCCCATGATGTTCGAGAGGGAGCCCTCGTATCCCTCGATGATGAGGTCCGTCTGGTCCTGGATCGAATAGGCCCCCGCCTTGTCGAGTGTGTTCACGAGCCGGAGGTAGTCCTCGATGACCGGGTCCCCGAACGCCTTGAAGGTGACCCGGCTTGAGACGCCCCGGTCGATCTTGAGGCCCGTGACGAGACGACGCAGGGCGATCCCCGTGTAGACCGTGTGCTCCCGGCCCGCGAGGCGCCTGAGCATGGAGCGGGATTCGTCCAGGTCGCGCGGCTTGTTGATCGCCGTCCCGTCCAGGAAAACCGTCGTATCCGCGCCCAGGACAATCGCATCCGGGTTACGCCGGGAAACCCAGTCGGCCTTCAGGGCCGCATTGTGCGCGACCATGACCCGGGGATCGGTCAACGGGTCCTCGTGCTCAGTCACGTCCGCCACAACGACTTCGAACGGGACGCCCAGCCCGGCGAGCAGCTCCCGGCGCCGGGGCGAGGCCGACGCCAGAATGAGGCGGAGGGGTTGGGAGGCAGGGGAAGGCATCTCGGATTGCCGAATATGTTGAAAGAAAACCCATGGGCGTCCATGATAACCCCTTACACCCACTCGCATGCGTCTCGGGCTCGCACAGATCAACACGACAGTAGGCGACCTGGCCGGCAACCGCCGGCTCATCCTTGACGCCTATGCGGCGCTCGTGCGGCGCGGCGCGGAACTGGTGGTTTTTCCGGAGCTTTCCACGTGCGGCTATCCCCCCAGGGACCTGCTCTTCAAGCGCCACTTTGTGCCGGACGTCGAGGTGTCCACACGGGCCATCGCCGAGGCCGTCGGCGACGTGCCGGCGCTCGTGGGCACCGTGGAGGCGAACCCGAGCGGCACGGGACGCTCATTCTTCAACGGCGCCGCGTACTGCCACCGGGGAAGGGTCGTCAGCGTCGCCCACAAGTGCCTGCTTCCGACCTACGACGTTTTTGACGAGGACCGGTATTTTGAACCCGCGGCGCAGCCGACGGTCATAGTCCACAATGGGGTCCGGATCGGCGTCACGATCTGCGAGGACATCTGGACCCACCCGATGATCAGCACGCGCCGCCTCTACAATGGCCTCGACCCGGTGAAGCAGCTGGCGGCGCTGAAGTGCGACCTCATGGTCAACCTGTCCGCCAGCCCGTGGAACCACGGCAAGTCCGGCGTCAGGCAAACCCTGGTCACGGACGCCGCGCGCGCGCTCAAATGCCCCGTCGCCTACGTGAACGCCGTGGGCGGCAACGACGAGCTGATCTTCGACGGGCGTTCCCTTGTCAGCGATCCCGCGGGCCGCGTGACGACGGGCCTGGCGGCCTTCGCCGAGGAGCTGTGCGTCGCGGACACGGGACCGGGGCCGTCCGCGCTGTCGCCGACATTCGAGCAGGGCGACATGGCCGACATCCTGGCCGCCCTGACGCTCGGGCTGAGGGACTACGCCCACAAGGTCGGTTTCCGCACGGCGCTTGTCGCGCTCTCGGGGGGAATCGACTCCGCCGTGGTCGGCGCCATCGCGGCGGCGGCCCTGGGGCCGAGGAACGTGATCGGCGTCTCGCAGCCCTCGGAGATTTCATCGCAGCATTCGCGCGACGACGCGCGGCTTCTCGCCGAGAACCTGGGGATCCGCTTTGAGACCCTCGGAATCGGGGACGTCGTGGCCGCCTGCGAGAACGCCCTCGGGCCCATCTTCGAGGGCAGGCCGCGCGACGTCACCGAGGAGAACATCCAGGCCCGGGTGCGCGGCGTCCTGATGATGGCCCTCTCCAACAAATTCGGCGCCCTCCTTCTGACCACCGGGAACAAGAGCGAGCTGGCGGTCGGCTACTGCACCCTCTATGGCGACATGTGCGGGGGACTCGCCGTGATCTCCGACGTCTTCAAGACGCAAGTCTATGCGCTTGCGAATTGGATCAACACGAGCGCGAGGCTGTCGGGGCGCATCCCCCCGATCCCGCAGTCGAGCATCGACAAGGTCCCGAGCGCCGAGCTGCGGCCCAACCAGACGGACCAGGACACCCTGCCCCCGTACGACGTGCTGGACGCCGTGCTCAAGGAATATGTCGAGGAGGGCCTCTCGCGCCGCGACCTCGTGGCCCAGGGGTTCTCCGAGGCGATCGTGGCCGACGTCATCCGGAAGGTCGACTTGAACGAATACAAGCGCAAGCAGGCCGCCCCCGGGCTCAAGATCACTCCCCTCGCGTTCGGCGTCGGCCGCCGTATCCCGATCGTCCAGAAATACGTGAGCTGATGGATTCCTCCGACGAGCTGTTCGCCCGCGCGCTCAGGCGCATCCCCGGCGGCGTGAACTCCCCGGTGCGCGCGTTCCGATCGGTCGGCGGCTCGCCGTTTTTCGTCACGTCCGCGAAGGGCGCGACCCTTTTCACTGCCGACGGGCGCCAGCTGATCGACTTCGTCTGCACATGGGGCCCCGCGATCCACGGCCACAATCACCCGCGCATCAAGAAGGCTATCGCCTCGGCCCTCGAGGAGGGCACGAGCTTCGGGACGCCCAATCCCTACGAGGTGCGGATGGCGGAACTGCTCCACCAGCTGGTGCCCTCGGTCGAGAAGGTCAGGATGTGCAGCAGCGGGACGGAGGCGACCATGTCGGCGGTCCGCCTCGCGCGGGGCTTCACGGGGCGCGACAAGATCATCAAGTTCTCGGGCTGCTACCACGGGCACTCGGATTCACTCCTGATGAAGGCCGGCTCAGGGGCGCTGACCCACGGGCACCCGGACAGCGCGGGAATACCGGCGGCGTTCGCGAGGGAGACGCTCGTCCTCGCCTTCAACGACCCGGCCGGGCTCGACGCCGCCTTCGCAGCAAATCCGGGGATGATCGCCGCGGTGATCGTCGAACCGTATCCCGCGAACGTGGGCCTGATCCTGCCCGAGGCCGGATTCCTCGCGCACCTGAGGGCCGCGTGCACGGCGAACGGCGCCCTCCTCATCTTCGACGAGGTGATGACCGGATTCCGCGTGGCCCTCGGCGGCGTCCAGGAGATCTCCGGCATCGCCCCGGACCTCACCGCCCTCGGGAAGATAATCGGAGGCGGCCTTCCCGTGGGCGCCTTCGGCGGGAGGGCCGAGATCATGGACCTCGTCGCCCCGCTCGGGCCCGTGTACCAGGCGGGGACTTTGAGCGGCAATCCCCTCGCGATGGCCGCGGGCATCGCCGCCCTCGAGCTCCTCGAGGAGACGCGCCCCTACCCCGCGCTGGACGCGCTCGGCCGAAGGGTGCGCGACGCGCTCCTTGGCGCCTGCAGGGCGAAGGGCGTCGCCGCCCAGGTCCCGCAGACCGGCTCGATGTTCAGCCTCTTTTTCACTGGGGCGCCCGTGCGGGATTATGCCGGCGCCCTGACCGGCGACGCGAAGATGTTCGCGCGGTTTTTCCATGGCTGCCTCGACGCGGGAGTCTACCTGCCGCCCAGCGCATATGAGACGGCGTTCCTCAGCACGGCTCACGACGGCGCAGCGATCGACCGCGCATGCGAAGTGATGGAAACGGTCATCCAAAACCTTTGAATTCTCGCCAAAGCGCCCGTACGTGCATAGATTCGGGAACCTAACGATGGGCCGAACGTTCCTGACACTTTGCCTCCTGGCGTCCGCCGCAACCAGGGCATCGGCCCAGCCGGTATCCGCGGAGGCGATGCCCCTTGCGGACA
>Ga0302326_10021525_pt1 | contig 13219 bp, 6 predicted proteins | sample Palsa_T0_3_FD_202264 | JGI IMG/M metagenome (GOLD analysis project Ga0302326, IMG submission 202264) | Peat permafrost microbial communities from Stordalen Mire near Abisko, Sweden - Palsa_T0_3 | ecosystem: Environmental > Terrestrial > Soil > Palsa > Peat permafrost | place: Sweden: Abisko... | reverse complement strand
GTAGGAGAATCCACGCAGCAAACCGCCGCCTTTGGCGCGCAATAGCTCCGACTCCGCCGTCGGCATGTTGTAACGTTGCAATTCCACATCGAGATTATTCTCGATGGCCAACGCAATGGCGTCCGCTAGCGACAGATAAATGTTGCCCGCGCGCAATACTTGATTGAGCCGCGGCGAGTTCGTCAGATCCACCGGCGGCACGGGACGCGGCGCATAGGGACGGGCCAGGCGCTGCCACACGGAATCATCCGCGGCGAGCGACAGTGCGGTGAAGAGGATGAACGAAATAGAAATGAGTAATGGTTTCATGTCGGACGGTCTTTACACTCCCTGGAAGACAGGAGTTGGCAGGCGAAAGCGCCTGCCCCACTTCGCGCCAACGTCTGCCAACCCCTTTTCATTTAGCGTCTTCATAGCTTGCTGGGCCACAGGGCGGTCGCGGTTCGGAAAGTTGTTAATGGGAGCCTGCTTTGGTTGGACGGACCCGGACACCCTCCTGCACCGAGTCGTTCGGATTCACGATGGCTCTCTCGCCGGCTTGCATGCCGGAGAGCACTTCGATACGGTCCCCAAAGTCGCGCCCAACCAGGATGCGCTGGAAGTGAACCTTGTTGCCCGCGCCCACCAGCGCTACCAGCGTGCCCTCCGGACGCACTACCAGCGTGTCACTGGGGATCAGCAAAGGCGGATCCTTGCGCGGCAGATTCAAGTCCACCTGGACGTACATTCCCGGCATCAGTTTTCCGGCCGGATTCTCAGCTTGGATCTCCACCAGCAAAGTGCGGCTGGAAGGATCGAGCGCGTTGGCCGTGCGCGCCACCTGGCCCGGAAACTTAGTTTCGGGCGCTTCCGAAGTACTCAAAAAAGCCCTCTGACCGACGTGCACCTCAGACGCGCTGGACTGCGGCACATTCACGTAGGTCCGCAGCAGATTGGTTCGCGCAATTCGAAAAAGCAACGTGCTGCCGGAGTTTACCAACGCCCCCACATCCACATTGCGTAGCGTAATCACTCCCGCAAAGGGCGCGCGGACCTTGAGGTAGCTTTGTAAATCGGACAGACGCGCCACGTTGGCCTGGGCGGCGGAAATGTTGCTTTTGGCCGCGGCCACGGCGTGTTCGAGCGCGCGAACATTGGCCGCCTGCGCCGTATACTGCGCCTGGTACTGATCGTTCTCCTGGCGCGATACCACGCCGCGCTTCACCAGATTTTCCCAGCGTTGGGCCGTGACCTTGGCCAGCGATTCATTGGCCTTGCCTTGCTCCAGCGCCGCGGTGGCGCGCTCCAGGTCGGCCTCCTGCTGTTGTACCGCAGCCTGAGCCTGCCGGACCTGCTGATCCATATCGGGAGCTTCGATTTCCCCCAGGAGCTGTCCGGCGGTTACGCGGTCGCCGATATCCACGTAACGCGTCTTGAGGAAGCCTTCCGCACGCGCCAGTATCGGGGCTTCGGTGACTGCCTGGATATTGCCGGGCAGTACCAGGTTGCCGCGGCCTTCGGCGCGGATTGCGGTCATCACGCTCACCTGGGGCAGCGCCTCGTTGTGAGTATCGGTTTCGGCCGCCAGGTGCAGTTCGCGCCGGTAACGCGGGAGATATCCGGCCACAAACGCGGCGACCAGAATCACGACGAAAAGCAGTACCAGGTTGCGAATCGTGTGGCCGGACGGCTGGACGACGTGTTCGGCCGGGCTCACGCCCGCATGTTTCTGTTCCAACCGGCGCTTCAACTCCTCAATCTCGGCGCGAAGATCCGCTTCGTTGCTGGTTGTCTCTGGTCGCATTCAGACTCTTCAATTTTAACGGCTAAGCTTGTACCAAGGCTCTGGCCCGGGAATCAACTCCCGCTCTTCCTCCTCAATCTGCTTGTCATGATCCACCGGCGGCGACTTCCGAAGATACGTATATACGATCGGCACAATGAACAACGTCGTTAGAGTGGCCATCAGCAGGCCGCCGATGACGGCGCGGCCCAGCGGCGCATTTTGTTCGCCCCCCTCGCCTAGGGCAAGCGACATGGGCAGCATTCCCAGAATCATTGCCGCGGCAGTCATGAGCACGGGCCGCAATCGGGTAAAGCCCGCGGAGAGTGCAGCTGCCCGCACACCCTTGCCCTCCAACCGCTCGTCGTTCGCGAAGACCAACATCAAAATGCTGTTCGCGGTGGCCACGCCGATACACATAATGGCGCCCATCAACGACGGAACGCTGAAGGTGGTCTGCGTGACGAATAACATCCACAGAATTCCGGCCAAGGCGCCCGGCAGAGCGCTCACGATGATTAAGGGGTCTACCCAGGATTGAAAATTGACCGCCATCAACAGATAAACCAGAACCACTGCGGCAATCACGCCCAGCCCCAAGCGGTAAAACGAAGTCTGCATGGTCGCGGCTTGGCCGCGCAGCATCAAGGTTGTGGATTTGGGAACGTGCGTCTGGTTCATGATTTTCTCAACGGCGGAGGTGACGCCGCCGAGATCGCGCCGGTCGATATTCGCGTAGACATCGAAGACCGGCTGCACGTTATAGTGATTCACAATTTCAGTGGCCACGCCGTGATCGATGGTGGCCAGGTTCGAAAGGAGCTGCGTTTGCGACGGAAGCGACCCGGGATTTCCGTAAGCCGCTGACGCTTGGTTGGGCGCAGCTCCCATGGATGCGTCGCCGGAGCCCGACGTGCCAGCCATTGACCCGGGTGTAGTGGAGACCAAGGGAGTGGACCCAGCCGAGATCGGAGTGCGCATCAGCGCATCCACCGAATCGATCTTGTACTGCGGGGTTTGGACCAGCACCTGGTAGTTAACGCCATTGCCCCAGTTCAGCCACTGGTTGGGCGCCACCTGTCCGCTGCCGCTGAGCGAGATCAGCAGGCTGTTGGCGACATTCTGCTGGGTGAGGCCAAGCTGTCCCGCCTTGGTGCGGTCAACGTTGATGCGCAGCTCAGGAGCGTCCACCACTTGATGAATATGCACATCCACCGCGCCCGGGATTCGGGCTATTCGCTTGGCCAGTTGCTCGGCGATTTTGTAATTTGGTCCGGCGTCGCGCCCGGTGACCTGCACATCGATGGGCGAGGGCAGCCCGAAGTTCAGAATCTGGTTGGTGATGTTGGCCGCTTCGAAAAATACCACCAGATCGGGGAATCTCTCGTGCAGCCGCTGGCGCAGCTTTTCGGTATAGATCTGAGTGGGCGAATGTTTCTGCTTCAACGAAATCAGAATTTCGCCGTCGCTCACGCCAATGGACGGACAATCCCCGAACGCCAGGTTGAAGCTGCTGTTCGGCAGGCCGATATTATCCAGGATGGTATCCAGTTCGCCCGGTGCAATGACCTTACGTATCTCGCTCTCGATACTGGCGAAGATCATCTCCGTGCTTTCGATGCGGGTACCGGCCGGAGCCCGCGCATGCAGCCGGATCTGGCCGGAATCGACAGCCGGAAAGAAATCGCTGCCGATCAGGTATACCAAGCCGAGCGATCCGAACGCAAAAATCGCGAATCCGGCCAGAACCGGACCCCGATGATCCAAAGCCCAGTCCAGCAATCCGGCATAAGCCGCCCGAAATCGCACAAAACGCCGGTTGAAGGCAAAGTGAACGCGCCAGATGAAAGGATGCCCCAGCGCGGTTCCTTGCTCGCCGTGCTCGCCTTTCCGATACATGTCCACCTCCTGCTTCAGAAGGAAATGGACCATGGTGGGAATCAGCGTGCGCGATAGCATGTACGACGCGAGCATGGCGAAAACCACCGCCATAGCTAGCGGGGTAAATAAATACCTGGCAGCTCCAGTGAGTAGCAGCACCGGGACGAACACGATGCAGATCGCCAACGTGGAAACGAACGCCGGTATGGCGATCTGCATGGCGCCATCCAATACGGCCCTGACCAACGGTTTCCGCATCGCCAGGTTGCGGTGCGTATTCTCAATTTCAACCGTGGCGTCGTCCACCAGGATGCCGACCGCCAGCGCCATTCCCCCGAGCGTCATGACGTTGATGGTCTGACCCAAGAGATCAAGAATTATGATCGACGTCAAAATCGAAAGAGGGATGGAGATGCAAACGATCACCGTGCTGCGCCAGCTTCCCAAGAACAGCAAAATCATCAGCCCCGTCAGGAGCGCTGCAGTGCTGGCTTCCTTGAGCACGCCGGAGATGGAGGCGCGCACGAAGATGGATTGATCGAAGAGCTCGCGAACCTCGACGTCTGCCGGGAGACTGGCCTTGATTTTCGGTAAGGCGGCCTTCACCTGATTTACGATGGCCAACGTGGAAGCTTGCCCGTTCCGCATTATCGTCAGCAGCGCTCCGCGGGTTCCGTTGGTCCGCACGATATTGGTTTGCACCGCGAAGCCGTCGCGCACATTGGCGACATCCTTCAAATAGACGGTGGCGCCGTTCACCGTCCGGACCGGCAGGTTGTTCATCTCGCTGAGCACCACGGGGCTGCTGTTCACTTGCACCTGATACTCACGATCCCCGATCTTCACGCTGCCTGCGGGCAGTATCAGATTCTGGAGATTCAGCGCGTTCGAAACATCGGTGGCCGATAGTTGTTTCGCATACATGGCCGCCGGATCGAGATCCACCAGAATCTGCCGCCACTTGCCGCCATAAGGCGAGGGGACCGCTGCGCCTTGCACCATGGCCAGCGGGGTCCGGATGAAATTCTGCCCCAGATCGAACAGCTGTTGCTCACTGAGGGTTTTACTCTCCAGGCCCAACTGCAGGATGGGGACGCTGGATGCATCGTACTTCAAAATGCTGGGGGCAAAGATTCCTGGCGGCATCACGCGCAAAATGGAGTTCCCAACGGCTTCGATCTGTGTCATCGCCAGATCCACTTTCACGTTGGGATGCAGATAGACTCGGATCACCGCCACGCCGTAATACGATTGCGATTCGATGTGTTCGATATCGTTGACGGACGTGGTCATGGAGCGCTCGAAGATAGTCACGATGCGCTTTTCCATTTCCTCTGGAGGGACGCCGCCATAAGTCCAGACGATGCTGACTACGGGGATATCGATATAGGGGAAAATATCCACCGGCATGGTCACAATGGCGGTGGCGCCCAGCAGCAGAATGGCCAGCGACATCACAACGAAGGTGTAAGGACGGCGGAGGGCTAATCGGACAATCCACATTCGAGTTGCAAATTCCTGTTACTCGGGCTAGCAGGCCGATGAACCGACTCCGGAGGGCCTCAACCCCAGCAGAGCAGAGCTCCACAATCCCAGAGACTCAACGGAGAGACATCCAACAGCCTAACTAGCTTGATTATAAGGATGATAGGAGCGCCTGTCTGGTTATTAGCCCTTTGGAGCTATGGGACTGGGGAAGCTCGGACGGGTTCCTTCTGGTCGGGTTTGAATCCTATGGGCCTCCTGGTGGGCTCGGGCAAACGCTTCAGGTCGTCGATCTCTTCCGCCAGGATGTTGATCACGGATGCGTGACGCTTTTGATTCACTTCCAGCTTCGCCAGCCGCGCCGCCCATGCCTTGTGGGTGGAAAACATTTCGCGAAGCTTGACGAATGCCCGAATGATGAGAATGTTCATCTGGACGGCGCGTTTACTCCTCAGGACTGACGAAAGCATGGCAACCCCGTGTTCGGTGAAGACGAAGGGTAAGTAGCGGCTGCCGCCACGATTCTTTGAGGTCACAATGTGTGACCTCAAATGTCTTGCTTCTTGGGGAGTGAGTCGAAACATGAAGTCTTCCGGGAAGCGCTCCAAATTGCGTTTTTACAGCCTGGTTAAAGGCCTTGGTAGGCACTTGATAGAGTCCCGCCAGATCGGCGTCCAGCATTACCTTTTGAGAACGCACCAAATAGATGCGACGTTCAATCACTTCCACCGGTACCGTAGATTTCGTGCGCGGGCTGCCTTTCGTGTCTTGTGCATGGAATGGTAGTGCGTGGAGGGGATCGGTTGTAGCAGGGAATCTTGCAGGAAAAGCGCGAATTACAGGTGAATAATCCCGCGCTGGATGGCGGCGGTGGCTGCCTGCGTCCGATCTTCCACGCCGAGTTTGCTCAGAATGCTCTTGACGTGGTTCTTGACGGTGTGTTCGGCAATGCCGAGGGCGTAGGCAATTTTTTTATTGCCGTGCCCCTTCACGATCAGCGCCAGCACTTCCAGTTCGCGCGCGCTCAGGGAGGCGGACTGGGAGCTAGCCTGGAGGGCCGCGCGGATGGACGGCGGTAGATAAGTTTCGCCCGCGTGGACCGCATGAATGGCGCGGATCAACTCATCATGTAAAACATCCTTGGTCAGGTAGGCGCGCACGCCGGCATCCAGCGCCCGCCGGATATCTTCATCGCCGCCGTAAGTGCTCAACGCGATGATGCGCGCGAGCGGAAGCTCCGCCCGGATAGCGGTAACTGCTTCCATGCCGCTGGTCCCTGGCATGCGCATGTCCATCAGCGTGATGTCCGGGCGATGTTGCCGATGGAGTTCCACGGCCTGTGCACCGTTTGCGGCCTCTGCCACCACGTTCATGTCAGGTTGCGTGTTCAAAATAGTTTTGACGCCCACTCGCGCGATCAAGTGGTCCTCCGCGATCAGCACCCGAATCATCGGAGCGGTACTTTCACTTCAATTTCTGTCCCATGTCCGGGGGTGCTGTGCAGCTCCAGCTCGCCTCCCAAACGTTCTGCGCGTTCGCGCATTCCCAGCAGTCCGAAGTGGCCGCCTATTTCCGAGAAGGCGTCGGTTTGCTCGAAGCCCTGTCCGTCGTCGGTTACGGACAGACGAAGCCGGCTATTTTCCATTTCCAACCGGATGCGCACCTGGCTCGCACCCGCGTGTTTCATGCTATTGGCCACCGCCTCCTGTGCGATCCGCAACAAATGCTGCTCCATTTCCCCGGGCAGAGGCCGGGTTCCTCCCTCTACATCGACCTGTACCTGGACCCGGGACCCGGCCGTCCATTGCCGCGCGGCTTGGGAGAGTGCCGCGGGGAGATCGTGCCCTTCCAGGGCGGATGCCCGCAAATCCATCACCGAGCGTCGCGCTTCCGTGAGACTGTGCCGGGCCATTTTGCGCGCAAGATCCAGGTGTTGGCGGGCGGTGTCCACATGGCCGTTGAGCGTCATGGCCACCGCATCGAGTTGCGACGAGATTCCGACAAAACCTTGCGCCAGCGTATCGTGGATCTCGCGCGCCAGCCGCACTCGCTCCTCCAGCACGAAGGCGAAGCGCCGGCGAATCTGCCGCACGCGCAATCGAAAAAGTCCCCAGATGCCAGCCGCCGCTAACAGGCTGTAGAGATAGCGGAACCAGACTGTTTCGTAAAAGTGCGGGCGGAGATGGAACGTGAAGGATGTCTCGTTCCACTGCGATCCTGGAACGCCGGCGCGCACCACGAAGCGATAGCGGCCATGACGCAGGCTGTTGTAATTGGTGACACGGCGCGCGCCGGCGCTCACCCATTCCCGGTCGATACCCTCCAGCCGATAGAAATATCGAACACGCTCCGGCGCGCTCAGATCCACGGCGCTGTAGCGGAATTGAAGACGCCCGTTGCCAGGAGCGAGCTCAGCCGGTTCCGCGAAAGCCACAGCCTGGCCGTCCACCAGCACATCCAGCAAGTGCACGGCGGGCGCGGTTATGCTGGGGGGCTTTTCGTTCGGGTCCAACACCGCCAAGCCCCGGCTGGTTGGAAACCAGAGGCGGCCGTCCGCGCTGCGGGTGCCGCCATGGCTGGTGGGATAGCCTGGCGCGCACTGGGCGCTGCGCAATCCGTCGGATACGCCGTAGCTCACCGCTCGTATCGAGTGAATTTTCCCGGACGCGAAATCGTTCAGCTCTTGCTTGGTTACGCGGCAAATTCCGCGCGTGGTACTGAGCCATAGCGAGCCTCGGCCATCATCCTCGACGTGCGAAATGTTATCGCTCAGCAGTCCGTCTCTGGTGGTCAAGTGAAAGAATCGTCCATTTCGCAAGCCGTTCAGGCCGCCGCCGAAAGTGCCGATCCAAAGAGTCCCGTCGGAATCCTCTTGAAGAGCGCGGATTTGATCGTTCGAAAGACCATCGGCTAGAGTGAACCGCACCGCTTTCCCGTCTTTCCAACGCCACAAGCCTTCGCCATAGGAGCCGGCCCACAAGCTTCCATCGCGCGTTTGGCAGAGCACCACCAACGAGTTGTTAAGCAGCGGACCTCCGGGAATCACGGTGCGCGTGCTGCCGCTCAAAAGCTCCTTTAGCCCTCCCGGCATCGCAACGAAGAGTTTTCCCGAGCGGTCTTCCAGGAAATCGAACGACAGCCGCCGGTGCATCGGATCCTCCAGCACCTGATTGTAGAAGCGGCCATTATGCATCCGGCTGAGGCCTTCGCGCGTGGCAATCAGCAGGTCGCCCAGATGATCCTCCCGGATGGAAAAAATCTCGTTGCTGGGCAAACCCTCGCGGGTGGTGTAGACCCGCGGTTTTGCACCTCCCAGCTGTGCCAAACCGCGATCATGGAAGCCGATCCAGATTCGTCCGGCATGATCCTGATAAACGGTGGTTGGCTCGTCGCTCGGCAGACCTTCGGATTCGCCGTAGATGGCGAACATGTCGTCGCGCAGCCGGTTCAGCCCGCTGTTCATTCCCACCCACAGATTCCCTTGAGCGTCCTCGTAGATGCAGCGCACCCAATCGCGCTCGGCGGAGGTAGCCAGGGGATTCCTCACGAAGCGCCCATTTTCCAGGCGCGCCAGTCCGCCGTTGGTTCCAGCCCACAGGTTGCCGTCGCGATCCTCCCAAACAGATCGGACGAAATTATCGGGAAGCCCATCGGTAGTTTGAAAGCGCCGCAGCTTGCCGGCGCGGCTACGCATCCAGAGGCTATTTCCGGCCACCCAAAGATTCCCATGCCGGTCTTCTGTGAGAGTGCTGACGATATCGCGGCCCAAATCGCCGGGTCCGATCACGGAGACGAACTTGTTGCCGTCCAGCCGCGCGACGCCCGAATACCCAGCCACGTAAAGAGTGCCGTCGCGTCCCAAGTAGACCGCGCGCATGGATTCGATGGGAAGCCCCTCGCGCGTGCTGAAATTGGTGAACTTTCCATCCCGGAAGCGGCTCAAGTAAATTCCTGCGGCAATCCACAGCGAGCCCGAACGATCTTCGGTGATGGAGTTGACGAAAGTATCCGCAAGCCCGTCTTGCTTGGTGTACGTGGTGAATTTGCGATCGCGCGAGCGCGTCAATCCGCCCGGAGTGCCAATCCACAGTCCGCCGTCTCGAGCTGCCCAAAGCGCGGTGACGCTATTGCTGGGAAGCGAGCCGTTTTCCTTGTTGAAGACCACGAAATCGTAGCCGTCAAAGCGAGCCAGACCTTCGTCAGTGCCGAGCCACAGATAGCCGTCCTTGGTCTGGGCAATGGCCCGGATGGTATCCTGCGGAAGCCCATGTTCCTGGGTCCAAACGGTGCGGGTGTACTGCGTGAGCGCGCGCCGAGGATTGAGTGCAAAGCCCGGCGCAACGAATAGGATCGCCAATAGCGTAGCGCACGCATTTCTGCGAGCCGCGTTCACAATGTGTTGCACCTTTCTTCCAGAGTAGCAGCGGGCAGGTGCGACAATGGAGTCAGGTGCTCCCCCAGCCGCAAATGGACCCCAGCCCGCTTTCCGCTTTCGACCCCCTCGTCGCGAAGTGGTTCAGCACGCGTTTTTCCTCGGCCACCGAGCCACAAATTCTAGGCTGGCCCGAAATCCGCGCCGGCCGCGACGTGCTGATTTCAGCGCCCACGGGCTCGGGAAAAACACTGGCCGCTTTTCTACTGTGCCTGGATCGACTGGTTCGCCAAGCGCGCGCCGGCGAACTGCCAAACGAAACTGAAGTAGTCTACGTCTCGCCGCTCAAGGCGTTGAGCAACGACATTCGCAAGAACCTGGAAATTCCCCTCACCGAGATTTCGGAGCTGGCGGCGGCCCGCGGAATCCAACTCGCGCCGATTCGTACCGCCGTTCGCACCGGAGACACGCCGGCCTGGGAGCGCCGGCAGATGGGCAAACAGCGGCCACATATCCTGGTCACAACGCCTGAATCACTCTACATACTGCTGACCGCCGAAAAATCGCGCGAGATGTTGCGCACCACCCGGACCATGATCGTGGATGAAATCCACGCCGTGGCCGACGACAAGCGCGGCTCCCATCTCGCGCTGTCGCTGGCCCGGCTGGACGCTCTGACTGCCGAAGCCGGCCACCGGCCGCAGCGCATCGGACTCTCGGCTACGGTGAAGCCAATCGACGAAGTGGCACAGTTCTTGAGTCCGGATGCGCGCATCGTGGATATCGGCCATCGGCGCGAAATGGAATTATCGGTTGAAGTCCCCCGCGATGAGCTTGGCCCGGTAGCGTCGAATGAGATGTGGGCTGAACTTTACGACCGCGTGGCGCAGTTAATTCTTACGCATCGTACTACGCTGGTCTTCGTCAACACGCGCCGGCTCTCGGAACGGGTGGCACACGCGCTGGCCGAGCGGCTGGGCGGGAACTTTGTGCTGCCGCATCACGGTAGCCTCTCGCGCGCCCTCCGTCTGGACGCCGAAGCCCGCTTGAAAAGCGGTGAGCTTCGCGCTGTCGTAGCCACAGCGTCGCTCGAACTTGGCATCGATATCGGTACCGTAGATCTGGTCTGTCAAATTGGATCGCCGCGATCCATCGCCGTCGCGCTGCAGCGCGTGGGCCGTTCCGGTCATTGGGTGGGCGCGAAACCCAAGGGACGAATCTTTGCAACCACACGCGATGAACTGATCGAGTGCGCCGCCTTAGTGCGCGCCGTCAAATCCGGTTCGCTGGACAAGCTTGAAATTCCCAGCGCGCCGCTGGATATTCTTGCACAGCAGATTGTCGCGGAAACCGCGGCGCGCGATTGGCAGGAAGACGATCTGTATGAGTTGGTCCGCGGTACATATTCTTACCGCGATCTGAAACGCAGCGAGTTCGACGCCATTGTGACTATGTTGTCCGACGGAATCGCCACCCAGCGTGGACGCAACGGCGCCTACCTGCATCGCGACCAGGTGAATGGCCGGGTGCGCGGACGAAGGGGAGCGCGTCTGGCTGCTATCACGTCCGGCGGTGCGATTCCTGAAACCGCGAACTACAACGTTGTTGCAGAACCCGAAGGCAAAGTGGTGGGGACGCTGGACGAGGATTTCGCGGTAGAAAGTCTGGCGGGAGATGTTTTTCTGCTAGGCACCACGTCCTGGCGCATCAAACGCGTGGAACCCGGCCGCGTGCGCGTGGAGGATGCACATGGCGCGCCGCCTTCGGTTCCTTTTTGGAATGGCGAAGCGCCCGGCCGAACCCTCGAATTGTCGGAGGCGGTGGGCGAGGTTCGGCAGACCATCGCAGACCAACCTGAACGCGCGTTGGCTTTTCTGACCGAAGAATGCGGCCTGGACGCAGCCGGCGCCAAACAAGCCATCGCGTATATCCAAGCGGGCGCCGCTTCGCTTAATGCGTTACCGACCCAGCACACGGTTGTGGCGGAGCGATTCTTCGACGAAGCGGGCGGGATGCAACTGGTGATTCACGCTCCCTTCGGATCGCGCATCAACCGCGCGTGGGGATTAGCGCTGCGCAAGCGATTCTGCCGCTCTTTCAATTTTGAGCTGCAAGCCGCGGCCACCGACAACGGCATCAATATCTCGCTCACTGAGCAGCACGCGTTCCCGCTGGAACTGGTATTCGAGTTTCTGAAGCCGCACACCGTGGAACACGTTCTGACCACGGCTTTGTTGGATGCTCCCATGTTCGCCGTGCGCTGGCGCTGGAATGCTTCGCGAGCGCTCGCGATTCCCCGCTTCCGGGGCGGCCGCAAAGTTCCGCCTCCCATCCAGCGCATGCGCTCCGACGATCTTCTCGCATCTGTCTTTCCCGACCAAGTGGCGTGCGCTGAGAATCTAACCGGCGAAATCCGCATCCCGGATCATCCGCTGGTGAATGAAACCATCGACAATTGCCTGCACGAGGCGATGGATATCGAAGGATTGAAGCGTGTGCTGGAGGGTTTCGAATCCGGTGAAATCCGTAAGATTTCCATTGAGACGGCCGAGCCGTCGCTGTTCTCCCACGAAATCCTGAACGCGAATCCGTACGCCTATCTGGACGACGCTCCGCTGGAGGAGCGGCGGGCGCGGGCGGTTCAATTGCGTCGAACCCTGCGTTCCGATTTCGCCGGTGGCGCCGGAATTCTGGATCCGGCAGCCATCGCGACAGTTGCCGGGGAATCCTGGCCGGATGTCCGCGACGCCGATGAACTGCACGACGCTCTGCTCAGCTTGATTGTCCTGCCGCCCAAGGCGGAATGGCAACCCTATTTCGAAGAACTGGCGGCAACTGGACGCGCGCACGTCCTGGAACGCGGCGGGAGAGTTTTCTGGATTGCGACCGAGCGGCGGCATTTTAGCGGGGAAGCCCTGGCCACCGTGCGTGGCTGGATGGATTCGCTGGGTCCGGCCACCGCGGGCCTGCTCGCGCAAATCCTGGCGTTTCCGCTGGATGAGATTGAGTCCGCCTTGTTAAAACTCGAGGCGGAAGGCCAGGTCATGCGCGGCCGCTATTCCTCGCCGCTGGCCGAAGGTGAAGTGGAATGGTGCAATCGGCGAATTCTGGCGCGCATCCACCGGCTCACGCTCGGCCAGCTCCGCCGCGAAATTGAACCCGTGACGGCGGCGCAATTCCAGCGCTTTCTGTGCCGCTGGCAGCATCTGGCGCCAGGCAGCCGCCTGCACGGCGTGGACGGGACGCTGCAGGTCATCCAGCAGTTGCAGGGCTATGAAATTTCAGCCGCGGCCTGGGAGCCCGAAGTACTGTCGCGGCGTATTGCGCGCTACGATCCGGAGTTTCTGGATCAACTGTGTCTGGCGGGCGAAGTGATGTGGGCGCGGTTATCGCCGCATCCGGCGTTCGCCGATCCTGAGCCGCGGCGCGTTCGTCCCACTCGCACCGCTCCCATCGCCATCTTTTTGCGTGAGAGCGCTGACTGGCTGGGAGGCGAGCCACATGCTCCTGTCCTCTCCCACGCCGCCGGCGAAGTGCTGGTGCAATTGCAAAGCCGGGGGGCCTGCTTCTTCAACGATCTGACGCGCGCAACCGGCCGGCTCGCCAGCGAAGTAGAAGACGGCCTGTGGGAACTGGTGGCGGCTGGATTGGTTACCGCCGATGGTTTTGAGAATTTGAGATCGCTGGTGGATCCGAAGCGCCGGCGCGGGGAAGGGCGG
>Ga0302326_10021524_pt1 | contig 13219 bp, 10 predicted proteins | sample Palsa_T0_3_FD_202264 | JGI IMG/M metagenome (GOLD analysis project Ga0302326, IMG submission 202264) | Peat permafrost microbial communities from Stordalen Mire near Abisko, Sweden - Palsa_T0_3 | ecosystem: Environmental > Terrestrial > Soil > Palsa > Peat permafrost | place: Sweden: Abisko... | reverse complement strand
TCCTCGACACTCCGCACTGCCACTCCCGTAATCGACTCGGCCTCACTCTCATTCGGAATCAGGTAATCGAGGCCGCGGAGCGCACCCATGTCGACCGGCTGTCCCGGCGCTGGGTTCAGGATGCAGCGAACCCGATGTTTCCGCGCAAACGCGATCGTGTAATTCACCGTCTCCAGCGGAATCTCAAACTGGAGGACGATACAATCGGCTGCTTTCAACATTTCCGCCGCAGCGTCAACGTCCGCCGGCATCAGCGCATCGTTCGCCCCTTTGACGACCAGAATACGGTTTTGCCCGTTCGGTTCGACGAAGATTGGTGCAACGCCGCTGGAGAGTTCCTCAACCTGTTTTACGTGGGACGTGTCGATGCCGAGTTTCTTGAAGTTCTCGATGGTGGCGGGACCAAACAGATCGCTTCCAACGCGGGCCACCATGAACACGTCCGCGCCGCAGAGACGCGCAGCGACCGCCTGATTGGCGCCCTTGCCTCCGAATCCGAGATCGAACTTCTGCCCGAAGATGGTTTCGCCGGGCCTCGGAAAATGATCTGTGAAGGTTGTCAGGTCGATGTTGGCACTTCCAACTACCGCAATGCGGGGGCACCGAGACATATTGTTTTCGAAGAAGCGTAAGAACGCCGAGTCTATTGAGCGCTCTCAATTGTGTCAACGGAGGTGACATCCCGCAAATGAAAGACAATTTCTCGACGGGAGCGATGATCGCCCGCGACATTGCTCAACTGCAGTTTCTGCTATAGTTTCGTTCCTCGGAGGATTCGTCTCATGCCTCGAATGGTGCGCTGCGCCTTAATCCAAGCTAGCAATGCGCTCAGCACGGAGCGTCCGCTGGCGCAGATCAGAAAAGCGATGATCGACAAGCACCTGAAGTTAATCGAGCAAGCGGCGCGCCAAAAAACGCAGGTCCTCTGCCTGCAGGAGCTTTTCTACGGCCCTTATTTTTGCGCCGAACAGAATGCGCGCTGGTATGAACTGACCGAGCGTGTGCCCGATGGCCCGACGGTGCGCCTGATGCAGAAGGTTGCCGCCAAACACCGCATGGTGATCGTGGTTCCGGTTTACGAAGAGCAGATGCCCGGCGTTTATTTCAACACTGCCGCCGTGATCGATGCCGACGGCCGTTATCTGGGTAAATACCGCAAGCATCACATCCCGCACTGCCATCCCGGATTCTGGGAGAAGTTTTACTTTACTCCGGGCGATCTGGGATACCCGGTCTTTGAGACAAAGTATGCGCGGGTCGGCGTCTACATTTGTTACGATCGCCACTTTCCCGAGGGCGCGCGCATTCTGGGATTGAACGGCGCCGAGATCGTGTTCAATCCCTCCGCCACGGTTGCAGGTCTTTCGGAATATCTGTGGGAACTTGAGCAACCGGCGCACGCCGTGGCCAACGGCTACTTCGTGGGCGCTATCAATCGCGTGGGCACCGAGAAGCCGTGGAGTATTGGTGAATTTTACGGCAAGAGCTACTTCTGCAATCCGCGCGGAAAAATCATCGCTCAGGCCAGCCGCGATAAAGACGAAGTGGTGGTAGCGGATCTCGACCTGGATATGATCGCCGAAGTCCGCAAAGTCTGGCAGTTCTTCCGCGACCGCCGGCCCGAGAGTTACGGCCCGCTCACGGCCCAGACCGGAGAGGCCGCAGCCGCCGACTGAAGCGCGAGCGTTCGATTCTCTGAGATCAAACCATGACCGCGCCCGACCCTCCTCATCTCCACTCTCGCATCGAATCCAGTTCTCTCTATAATCCAGACCTTGCGCCCACCGATGCTGCCCGCCGTCAGTGGGGCACGTACAATTTTGCGGCCTTGTGGATTTCGATGTCGGTAAACATCCTGACCTACATGCTCGCCGCGAGCCTGATTCAGGGTGGGATGAACTGGAAGCAGGCGGTGCTGACAATTTTTCTGGGCAACATGATTGTGCTCGTGCCCATGCTGCTGAACTCCCACCCTGGCGCCAAATACGGGATCCCGTTCCCAGTGTTGGCCCGCGCGTCCTTCGGAGTGCTGGGAGCGAATGTGGCCGCGGTTCTGCGAGCACTGGTTGCCTGCGGATGGTTCGGCATTCAAACCTGGATCGGCGGCGAAGCGATCAGCACGCTGCTCGCTACGCTCGCACCTGGATGGAAGGACGTTCCCTACGCGACAGCGATTTGCTTTCTTCTATTCTGGCTGATCAACCTCAGCGTCATCCTCATGGGGATCGAGTACATCCGGATTCTGCAGGGAATCAGCGCGCCAGTGTTGCTGGGAGTCGGCCTGCTGCTCCTAGGCTGGGCCTATCATGCTGCGGGCGGCTTCGGCCCCATGCTGGCTGCGCCCTCGAGGTTCAGCAACTTTGCGGATTTCTTGAAGTTCTTGATTCCAGCTCTCAACGGCACGGTTGGCTTCTGGGCCACAGTCTCCCTCAACATTCCCGACTTCACCCGCTTCGCTCGCAACCAGCGCGAGCAGGTCATTGGCCAGGCGTTGGCCCTGCCAACGACCATGACTCTCTACGCATTCATTGGCATCGCCGTAACGTCGGCCACGGTTGTGATCTACGGCACCGCCATTTCCGATCCGGTGCAACTGCTCAGCCGCTTTCATTCTCCCGTTGCTGTCGTGATCTCGCTGATTGCAATTCTGCTGGCGACCCTGAACGTCAACATCGGAGCGAATGTCGTGTCGCCGGCAAACGACTTCTCCAATCTCTGGCCTCGCCGAATCAGCTTCCGCATCGGCGGCATTATCACCTGCTTCATGGGCATCGCGCTGATGCCGTGGAAGCTGCTGGCTGATTACAAAACGTTTATCCTCGGCTGGCTGGGCGGCTATGCTGCGTTTCTCGGTCCGGTCGCAGGCATCATGATCTGCGACTACTTCGTCGTGCGCAGGCGTGTTCTGCAAGTGGATGACCTCTACCTGCGCGGAGGAATCTATGAGTATGCGAGGGGATTCAACTGGCGCGCAGTGATCGCGCTTTTGCTTGGGGCGGGGACGGCTCTCGTCGGACTGGTGGTCCCCTCAGCGCGGTTTCTCTACGACTACTCCTGGTCCGTGGGCTTTGCGATTGCCTTCGTGCTCTATTACGCGATGATGAAGTTTCAGCGTCCGGTGCTTGCTGCGATCACAGCCTCGTAGCTTCACCGTTTCGGCTTAACGGCGTCCTGAAACACCGGCAGAACCTCGCGCTCGTAGATCTCGAGCGTTTGTTCCTCGTCCCCGCACATCAAATACAAATTGAACTGCGTGACTCCGACGCTGGCTAGCTTCCGCAGTTTCTCATGATGAGCCTTCATCGGGCCGACCAGGCAAAAGCGATCGACCACTTCGTCCGAAACAAAGTTCGCGTTATCGCTCTCCACCACGCAGTGATGTTGATAGTCGTATGCTCCACGATCTTGCACATACGATGTGAGCGCCGCAGGCAGATCTTCAGGCTTATACTGCCGGATGAGATCCATCACGTGGTTGGAAACCAGCGCCGGAAACCAACGCACGCGTTCCCGCGCCACGGCCAAATCATCAGAAACCCAAACCGGAGCCGCTGACATTACCTCGATCTGCCCCGGGTCGCGCCCCGCCGCGCGCGCGCCGTCCCTGACGAAACCAAGGCACCAGGAAATCAAATCAGGATCGGCGAACTGCAAAATGATTCCGTCCGCAACCCGCCCCGCCATATGCAGCACCTTAGGCCCGTAGCCTGCAATCCAAACCCGCGGAGAGACCGTGGCCCAGGTCAGGCGTGTCGGCTGGCCTTCATATTCAATTTCGCGGCCGGCGGTGAGATCGCGAAAAATCTTTACCGCAGCTTCCAGCTGTGACCAACTCACGGGCTTCTTGCCGAGTACGCGTCTCGAGCTATCCCCGCGTCCGATGCCCAGTTCCATTCTTCCGCCGGAAATCAGATTCAGCGTGGCGAACAAACTGGCCGTAACCGTAAGGTCGCGAACCGCGGGGTTGGTCACGCACGTACCGAACCGCATCCGCCGTGTGTTCGCGGCCATCAGCGCCAGCAAAGGATACGGCTCTTTCCACAGAACATGCGAATCGAAGATCCAACCGTACTCGAAGCCGGCAGCTTCGGCCTGACGCGCCAAGCCGAGAATGCGCTCAACCGAGATATCCGGTTTCAGCGTAATGCCAAACTCCATGACGCAGCCCCCTTCATCACGCCCCTCAATTATGAGGAAGTGAAGTCCGGGAGTTTAGCATAGAATTCCTTTTCATCTCAGCCATGCTTCAGAGCGCCAGGATCGGAGGAATCGATGGGCTTTGACACGATCATCGGCAACGGGTCCGTAGTCACGGCATCGGACACCTATGTGGCAGACATTGCCATCGCCGATGGCAAGATCGCGGCCATCGGCAAAGACCTTCCGCGACAGAACTCGACGAAAGTGCTCGACGCATCGGGAAAATACGTCTTCCCCGGCGGCATCGATGTTCACACCCATCTCGACATGCCCTTTGGTGGCACCACCAGCGCCGACGATTTTGAAACTGGCACGCGAGCCGCAGCCTTCGGCGGAACGACCACGCTGATCGATTTCGCCATCCAGTACAAGGGCCAGGCGTTGCGGCAAGCCTTCGACACGTGGATGGAGAAAGCCTCAAAGAAAGCTGTCTGCGATTATGCCTTTCACTGCATCGTGACCGACATCGGCGGCGGTCAATTGGAGCAGATGAATGCCCTCGTCGACGAAGGTGTGACCAGCTTCAAACTTTTCATGGCCTATCCCGGCGTCTTCATGCTCGATGACGCCAGCATCTTCCGGGCGCTGCAAACAACGGCAAAAAACGGAGGCCTGATTTGCATGCACGCTGAGAACGGCAGCGCAATCGATGTAATCGTGCAACAGGCCCTCGCAGAAGGAAAGAAGGCGCCAAAGTATCACGCGCTCACTCGTCCCACTACCGCCGAAGCCGAGGCCGTCTCCCGCGCTATTGCATTAGCCGAAATGGCGGGAGCCCCAATCTACATCGTGCATCTGAGCTGCAATGAAGCTCTCGAAAAAGTGCGCGAGGCTCGCGACCGCGGACTTCCGGTCTATGCGGAAACCTGCCCGCAGTATTTATATCTTTCGATCGAAAACTTCGACGTACCCGATTTTGAAGGCGCCAAGTATGTGTTCACGCCCCCGCTTCGCGAAAAATGGCATCAGGAAAAACTGTGGAACGGTTTGAAGCGCGATCATCTTCAAGTTGTCTCCACCGATCACTGTCCGTTTTGTTTCAAAGAGCAGAAAGAACTTGGCCGCGACGACTTCACCAAGATTCCCAACGGCGGTCCGGGAATTGAGCATCGCATGAGCCTGATTTATTCTGGCGGCGTTGCGCAAGGCCGCTTCAGCGTGAATCGATTTGTCGAACTCGTGTCGACAACTCCCGCAAAGCTCTTCGGCCTATATCCGCGCAAGGGAACGGTCGCCGTTGGCAGCGACGCCGATCTCGTAATTTTCAATCCCGATCGCAAGCATACGATCAGCGCTAGGACTCACCACATGCGTGTGGATTACTCGATGTTCGAGGGCATTCAGGTGACGGGCATGCCCGATGTCGTTCTCTTGCGGGGCCGCGTTGTCGTTGAAGGAGACAAGTTTCTCGGACACGCCGGACAAGGAGAGTTCCTCAAACGGTCCACTTACTCGCAAGCAAACGGCTGATACATGAAAGGAGAATCGATTGTTCACGCCATCGAGTCTGACTATTGCGCTGTTGATGATGATCATCAGCGCCGTTTGCTGGGGGTCCTGGGCCAACACGTATAAAGGCGTGAAAGGTTATCGTTTCGAGCTCTTCTACTGGGACTATGCCGTAGGAATTTTTCTGGCCTCGCTTTCTCTCGCCTTGACGATGGGCAGCACAGGGCACAATTCCTCGAGCTTTCTGAACAACGTCCACGCGGCCGGCACTTCGAACATTGTGAACGCTCTCATCGGGGGCGCGTTCTTCAACCTTGCGAATCTCCTGCTCGTCGCTGCAATCGACATGGCTGGCCTGGCCGTCGCATTTCCCATTTCAATCGGAATCGCGCTGGTGGTCGGAACCGTCTTGAGTTATGCGCTTCAGCCGCGGGGCAATCCTGTTCTCCTAGCCCTTGGCGTCGCATGCGCGTTTGTCGCTGTGCTGTTCGATGGCAAGGCCTACGGCTCTCTCGCGGCGGCAGGACGTTCCGTCTCGAAAAAGAGTCTGATCACCTGTGTGGTTTCTGGAATTCTGATGGGCCTGTGGGCTCCATTCATGACGCGTGCCATGACGCATGCCACACCTCGGGGCAATCCGCTGGGCCCCTATAGCGCCGCCGTTTTCCTGACATTGGGAGCCTTGCTCTCTTGTTTCGTCTGGAACATTTATTTCATGAAGCATCCGCTGGTAGGTGAGCCCGTAAGCTTCGACGGATTTTTCAGAGGGCTTGCTTCCGGACACTTGCTGGGTTTTTGCGGTGGATGCATCTGGGGCGTCGGTACCGTCTTTAATCTTGTGGCCGCGAGCTTTACCGGCGTGGCGATCTCCTACGCCATCGGCCAATCCGCTCCCATGGTCGCGGCGCTATGGGGGATTCTTGCGTGGAAGGAATTCGCCAACTCCGGTTCGCGGGCTAAAACGTATCTCGCCCTGATGTTCGTCTTCTACGCGTTCGCAATTTTTATGGTCGCGCGGGCAAATGGTTAGACACCTACTTACCCCTGATCCGGCTGACGAACAGATTCAAAAACCTATCGGCGTCTGACGCCAGGCAGACTCGCGCATTCGGCTCAAGTTCGATGACTCCTTCGATCTCGTAGTGGTCGCCATGCAGTACATTCTTCTCCTTCGATCCCATTCGATTGGCCACGGTCTCTCCGCGGGTAAACTCGCCCTTCGTTTCCACGTCCACATGCATTTCTTTAAGCGTGCCCAGCGTCGGATCGAGAGCGATGCCCACCGCGAGCGGATCATACATTGCTGCCCCGCTGTATCCGCTTTTTTCGCTCCGGGTTAAATAGAAGTCTGCAATCTTGGCGATGAAGTCGCTCTGCGGCCCGTGCGACGACTGCAACTCCGCGAGATATTTCCGCGTGATCAGCGTACGCTCGCCCACGTCGGAGCCGACCATCGTCACCATCCACCCCGCATTGAACACAATCTGCGCCGCTTCAGGATCGTTGTAGACGTTCGCTTCCGCCGCGCCATTCACGTTCCCACCAGAGATCGAGCCGCCCATGATGACGATATTCTTGACCAGGCGCGCAATCGACGGATCTTTCGAAACCGCGAGCGCAATATTGGTAAGCGGTCCTACGGGAATCAGCGTGATCTCGTGCGGATACTTGTGAACCATCTCAATGATGAGGTCCGGGCCGAATCGCGCGTCGGCCTTGCACTTCGAAGGCGGCAGCTCAACATCGGCCAGGCCATTCTTTCCATGCCAGAACTGCGCCGTAATCAATTTCTGATTCAAAGGATGCTGCGCGCCACCGGCGACGAGAACGTCGCAGCGTCCCGCCAGTGAAACGATCTTCAACGCATTCTCCAACCCCTGCCGCGCTTCGACGTTCCCCGGCACAACGGTCAGCGCTTCCACTTTGAACTCGGGCGAGTTCAGAGCAAGGATGATGGCCATGGCATCGTCCGTGCCAGGATCGGTGTCAATGATCACTCGCCGGGGAGCAGCTTGCGCAAATGCACTTGTGAGAACAGTCAGGACGAAGATCAACGTCGAGAAAAAAGCAATGCTAAGTGGTTTCACGGAAAGAACTCCTTGTTTTCCGAAAAGGCAATGCGCTAGAGCAGCATGCCCGCGATGGACGCTGACATCAGGTTGGCCATGGTTCCCGCCAGCATGGCGCGAATCCCCAGCCGGGCCAGTTCACCCTTCTTGTTCGGCGCCAGCGCTCCGATGCCGCCGATCTGTATTCCGATCGAACTCAAGTTTGCGAAGCCACAAAGTGCAAACGTAGCAATGGTGAATGAGCGCGGATCGAGCCCCGCTTTCATCGGTCCCAGCATGGAAAAAGCGACCAGTTCGTTCAGCACCATCCGCGTGCCGAGGAGGGTTCCAATCACGCCGCAGTCGCGCCAGGGAACCCCAATCACCCAGGCAACCGGAGCGAATACAGCTCCGAAAATCTTTTCCAGACTTTCCGGAACCCAGGTTCCCCAATGGTGAATGCCGCCAAGAATGCCGTCCGCCAGCGCAATCAGCGCCAGGAACGCTATCAGCATGGCGGCGATGTTCAAGGCCATGTGCAGGCCGTCGGTAGTTCCGCGGGCGATAGCGCCGAGCAAATTTTCTTCCTTCTCGGTTTTCTCTTCACCTTCGGGCATCACAACTCGTCCCGCGGTCTTCGGTTGCTCGGTCTCCGGCACCAGCATCTTCGCCATAAGCAGCGTGCCGGGCGCGGTCATGATTACAGCACTCAGCAGATGTTTAGGTTCAATGCCGAACGCGATGTACGCCGCCATGATTCCACCGGAGACGTGGGCCATGCCGCTCGTCATTACGGTCATGAGTTCGGAGTGCGTCAGATCTGGCAGAAACGGCCGGATGGTTACCGGCGCCTCCGTTTGGCCCATGAAAATGCTGGCCGCGATGTTGAGCGATTCCGCGCCGCTGGCGCCCATCACGCGCGTCATGACCCAGGCGGCAATCCTAATGACGAACTGCATGACGCCGAAGTGATAAAGCACCGCGAAAAATGCGCAGATGAAGATTATCGTCGGCAGTACTTGAAAAGCGAAATAAAACGTGGAACCCTGCTTTCCCAAGTCGCCGAAGACAAACTGCGAGCCGACGTACGAGTAGCTGAGCAAGCGACTGACGACGTTGCCGGCGCTCTGAAAAATTCGACGCCCTGCCTCGATTCTCAGCACGCAGACCGCAAACGCAAACTGCAGCCCCAAGCCCCACGCCACGGTCTTCATACGAATCGCACGGCGATCCGTCGAAAAAGCATACGCCAGGCCCAGCATAGACAAGAGGCCGAGGATTCCAGTGAATCTTCCCATTCAGTTTTTCTCTCCGGACTTCCCGATCACGCGATGGATCAACGGCCGTTTCTCATTTGCCGGCGACTCCGCAATCCGGTAGCTTTCTTCGAGCAGTTGCTTGGCCCGCGCCGCGCGCTCTTCGGCATTGTAGTGGATCGTTGCCAGCGGCTCGCCCACCGAAACTACATCCCCAACTTTCTTGTGAAGCACAATTCCTACCGCGGGATCGACTGAGTCCTCCTTGTGCTCGCGTCCGCCGCCGAGAATCACACACGCGGTGCCAACCTGCTCGCACTGCAGTGATGCAAGATATCCGTCTTCGGTGCTGGAAATCATCATCGTATGACGAGCCTGCGGTAATTTCTTCGGGTCGTCGATGGCTCGCGGATCCCCTCCTTGCAACTTCACCATCTCGCGAAACTTGTTAAGCGCTTCTCCGGAGGTAATCAGTTTCTCGCTCTGCATTCTTCCCTCCGCAACGGTCCCACAAACACCACCCAGATGCAGCATCCAGCCCGCAAGTTCGAGGCACAACCGGCGTAAGTCTTCCGGTCCCGCGCCGCGCAGAATCTCCAGCACTTCGACGACCTCAAGTGCGTTGCCAATCATGCAACCCAGGGGCTGATCCATATCTGTGATCAGCGCCACTACCTGCTTGCCCATCCGCTCCCCCGTTTCGACCATGAGTTCGGCGAGAAACGCGGCGTCTTTTTCGTTTTTCATGAATGCCCCGGAGCCGGTCTTCACATCGAGCACCAGCGCGTCAATGCCCTCCGCAAGCTTTTTGCTCATGATCGACGCGCAGATGAGATAGGGGCTTTCCACCGTGCCCGTCACATCGCGCAGCGCGTAGAGCTTGCGATCGGCCGGAGCGATCTCGGCGGTTTGCCCCATCATGGCGCAGCCACAAACTTCGAGCACGCGGCGAAATTCCGCCACAGAAAGCTTCACATTGAAGCCGGGGATCGCCTCTAGCTTGTCCAGCGTGCCTCCGGTGTGTCCCAGGCCGCGGCCGCTGATCATGGGAACAGCCAGTCCCGCGGCCGCCGCAAGCGGTGCCAGAACAAGCGAAGTCTTATCACCCACGCCACCGGTCGAGTGCTTGTCGACTTTCTTCGCCGCGAGTGACGACAGATCGAGCACTTCACCCGAGTGCAGCATGGCATCCGTCAAGGCAGCGGTTTCGGCGCGGGTCATGCCCCGCAGCACGACTGCCATCAGCCACGCCGAAACCTGATAGTCGGGAATGTCCTCGCGAGTGTATGCGTTCACCAAATATTCGATTTCACCGCGAGACAACTCGCCGCCATCCCGCTTCTTGCGGATGGCGTCAATGGCGCGAAAAGTTTGTAATGCGGCTGGCGGATTCACTCGAGGCGGAATCCCTCCGGAAGGAGTTCTGTGATGTGAGCCTGTTTCGGCCCCTTCGCCCCCTGAAAGAAAATCGTCGCGTCCGGACCGAACTCGTAGATGACCTGCCGGCAGGCGCCGCACGGCGAGCACGGCACTCCTTGTTCGTTGACTACTGACACCGCGCGAATCTCAATCTTGGGCCCAAGCTGCGCGACTGCCGTAAAAATCGCCGTGCGCTCGGCGCAGTTGGTCATCCCGTAAGAAGCATTTTCCACATTGCACCCGGAAAAGATCTTTCCGTTTGTCAGAAGAATGGCGGCGCCCACCCGAAACTTCGAGTAGGGCGCATGAGCGTTCTTCATGACTCTCGTTGCCACCCGCAGAAGTTTCGCGGGCACTTCGGCAGGCAGCGTTTTCTTGGGCATGGCGGAACGGCTCGCAGTGAGATGGTGAGATCGAGCGCCATTGTAAACCCTTGTCATCGATTCACGGTTTTTTCTTGTGCATGTTTGAATCGACTCAAAACTTCTCGCAAACGCGGATTCGCGTTGCGGGAATTCCTGCCGTACAATTACACCGCGAGGAAATGAAATCTGTGCCCGTAGATCGCGAACATCCCGAGGCTCACGAAATGGCGGCTGCATCGCAGGCTTTCATCGCGACCCTCGGCGGACGCTCGCTTCAGCCCAACAGCGGAATTCCTCTTGACCTGAACTGGGTGCAGGAAGTTCGGGTGAATACCAGTGCGGTAGAGCGCCGCGCGCAGACGCAAGTCGCGCGAAGGACGGTGAAAAAGGAATGGCAGGCGGCTTGGCTTCTGCGAGCGATCTCGTGCATGGATCTGACAACGCTCTCCGGCGACGACACGGACGAACGAGTTCGCCGCCTCTGCGCCAAGGCCCGACAGCCAGTGCAGCAGCATCTTGCGCGCAAACTTGGAGTCGATGAACTCGAAGTGAAAGTCGCCGCAGTCTGCGTCTACCACCTGTTTGTTGAAACCGCGCTGCATGCCTTAGAGGGAAGTGGCATCCATGTGGCAGCGGTATCTGCCGGTTTTCCAGCTGGCCTCTCGCCGCTGGCGGAGCGAGTCGCTGAAATTCGCCGCTCGGTCGAGGCGGGCGCCCACGAAATCGATGTTGTGATCACGCGAGCCCATGTTTTCGGCGGCCGCTGGCCGGCTCTCTACGACGAGGTTGCAGCTTTCAAACAAGCTTGCGGCACCGTTCACATGAAGGTCATTCTCGCCACCGGCGATCTGCAGACCCTCCGCAACGTGGCGCGCGCCAGCCTCGTCGCCATGATGGCAGGCGCGGACTTCATCAAGACCTCAACCGGCAAAGAAACTACCAACGCCACGTTGCCGGTGGGTTTGATAATGGTCCGCGCCATTCGCGATTATGCCGATCGAACCGGAATGGCTGTAGGCTTCAAGGCGGCCGGCGGAATTCGCACCGCAAAACAATCGACCGACTGGCTCGCCATGATGAAAGAAGAGCTCGGCGATTCGTGGCTGCGCGCAGAGTTGTTTCGCTTCGGTGCCAGTGGCTTGTTGGGCGATATCGAACGCCAATTGGAGCACCACGCGACCGGGCGCTATTCGGCGGAGTATCGTCATCCGATCGCTTAGCGGCGGGATGAATTGCAAAGAAAAGAATCGAGCCAGATGAGTATCGCTGAAAAATTCGTAACCATGGAGTACGGCCCCGCTCCGGAAGATCCGAAAGAGGCGCAAGCCTGGCTGGAGCGCCACGGCCATCACTTCGCCCACTTCATCAACGGATCGTGGCAGGCTCCGGCCGCCGGTCAATATTTCGATACCATCGATCCTTCTTCGGGAGAGAAACTCGCTTCGGTTGCCCAAGGCTCATCCGCAGATATCGACACCGCGGTGGAGGCAGCGCGCGCCGCGTTTCCAAAATGGCGAGCGCTCACTCCACATGTCCGTGCGCGTTATCTTTATGCGCTCGCCCGCCTGGTGCAGAAACATTCTCGCCTTCTCGCCGTTCTCGAGACGATGGATAACGGCAAGCCAATCCGAGAAAGTCGCGACATCGATATTCCCCTGGTGGCGCGCCATTTCTACTACCACGCGGGCTGGGCACAGCTTCTCGATCAGGTGTTTCCCGAGTACGAACCTTGTGGCGTCGTAGGCCAGATCATCCCGTGGAATTTCCCGCTTCTCATGGCCGCGTGGAAGATTGCTCCCGCTCTCGCCACCGGAAACACGGTCGTATTGAAGCCCGCGGAATTTACTCCTCTCACAGCGCTCGCGTTCGCTGAGCTTTGTCAGGAAGCGGGATTGCCCGCCGGCATCGTCAACATTGTGACCGGCGACGGTTCGACCGGCGAAGCGCTGGTCAAGCACGCGGACGTGGACAAAATCGCGTTCACCGGCTCCACCGAAGTCGGACGCGCAATTCGCAGGGCCACTGCAGGAACGCCTAAACGCTTATCGCTCGAACTCGGAGGAAAATCTCCGTTCGTAATTTTCGACGACGCCGATCTCGACAGCGCCGTTGAAGGTTTGGTCGACGGAATCTGGTTCAACCAGGGGCAGGTCTGCTGCGCTGGTTCGCGCCTGCTGATGCAGGAAAGTATCGCGGAGACTTTGATCGGCAAGATCCGCGACCGCATGAGCACTCTTCGAGTCGGGCTTCCGTTAGACAAGGCAATCGACATCGGCGCCATCGTTGCGCAGGTGCAACTCGATCGCATTCGCCGCATGGTTGGCCAGGGAATCGCGGAGGGCGCAACCTGCTGGCAACCGCCGTTTGCCTTGCCCGAGCGTGGCTTCTACTATCCGCCCACTCTGTTGAGCAATGTCCATCCCACCTCCATTGTCGCGCAGCAGGAAATCTTTGGACCCGTGCTCGCGGCGATGACCTTTCG
>Ga0302326_10021523_pt1 | contig 13219 bp, 11 predicted proteins | sample Palsa_T0_3_FD_202264 | JGI IMG/M metagenome (GOLD analysis project Ga0302326, IMG submission 202264) | Peat permafrost microbial communities from Stordalen Mire near Abisko, Sweden - Palsa_T0_3 | ecosystem: Environmental > Terrestrial > Soil > Palsa > Peat permafrost | place: Sweden: Abisko... | reverse complement strand
TTCCGTGAGGGGCGTGTCGATCTCGAATTGCAGCATGGCTGTGCTCGCCATCGTGCTGCCATAGGCCGGCGGCCGCCGATCCACCACGACGACGTTCTCGAAGCGTTGCGACAAGGCATGCGCCATGAAAGCGCCGCTGACGCCTGCGCCCACCACGACGACATCCGCACGAATGGAATCGTTGAGGGGTTTCGAAATAGACGCGCGGGAGCGATCCTCCCAAACGGACTTGCCGCTGCGCAAATCCTTCGCGTGCGTCGCAAGCATCGACTTTTCGGGCATCACGAGCGCGCCGTGATTTCTGTCCCGGCGATCATGCGACGAACTCGGCGCAATCGACCGCCGGGATAGCCGGAAATCCGGCGTACGCCCATACTTTCAGCCGCTCGAACAGGAAATCTCCAACCGTTTTTGCCATTTCGCTCTCCTGCCCGGCTGCGTGCGAGCTTTGAGAACGGCACCGGGACATCTCCGTTCCAGCGAACCGGCCGCGATTCCCGCGTGGCGATCCCGGCGAAAGGCCTGTCTACGGCAAAAATGGCCCGCTTCCGGCGCTGTGGCATGATCGAACGTCCGGGAAAGGCCCGGCTTCCCAATCGCAACCGCGTAAACCTCGCGGCCGGGAAACGCACAGGCGTTCTGCACGTTGTTTCTCACGGGCGGAAATCGATTGCGACATGTTCAAACAGATTTGGCACCTGATCCGGGAGGGTTTCGCCGCATTCGTTCGCGACGAGGCGCTCACCCGCGGCGCGGCCATCGCGTTTTATGCGGTGACGGCCGTGGCGCCCGTTCTCTACATTGCGGCAACCATCGCCGGGCTTATATTCGGCCGCACCGCCGCGCGCGATGCGATCGGCGGCGTGCTGAGCCATATCATGAGCCGCGACAGTGTCGCATTGCTGGAACTGGCCATCCGCAATGCGCGCGGAACGTCCACCGGGATATTCGAAGGCATTGTCGGCCTCGGCACCCTGATCGTGACGGCCTCCGGCGTGTTCGGCGAAATGGAAGACGCGCTCAATGCGATCTGGAAGGCGCCGCGGAAAGGCGCGTTGTTGCTCCGGTTGCTGCGGGGCCGGGCCGTGAGCCTCGCGCTGGTGATCAGCCTCGGGCTTCTTCTCGTCTTCTCCATGATACTGACGGCGGCCATCTCTGTGCTGGGACGGTATATCGACCTGCACACCGCCTATAGCGAGTTCGCCATCGGGATGTTCAATGTCGCGTTTTCTTTCCTGATGACCACAATCCTGTTTGCGGCGATCTACAAAGTTCTTCCCAACAAGGATATCGAATGGCGCGACGTGCTTGCAGGCGCCGTCGGCACGGCACTGCTGTTTCAGATCGGGCAATTCCTTCTCGGCTATTATCTTGAGAGCAGCACGCTCGCGACACCTTATGGCGCGGCGGGCGGCCTGATCGCACTTCTCATCTGGGTGTATTATTCGGCACAAGTGTTCCTGCTGGGCGCAGAATTCACCAAAGTTTATTCCGAGACCTATGGCAGCATGCGCAAAGAAGATAGCGAGACGCAGCGCCTGCCTTCGCCTGTCCTCGGCGGCAACAATTTTCAGATATCGACCTGATCAACCCGCTTTTGCCTTTAGCCGTTTCTTCAGAAACGACAGCACTGCGCGTTCGGCATCGTCGAAATCCATTGTTTCGCTGGTGGCGCCGCTGATTTCCAGCCGCAATTCTCCCGCTTCGTAGGCAGTCACGATTTCCGGGTGCACATAACATTTGCGGCAAATGGCGATGGTGTTGCCCAGGCGCGCTGCGACCCGCGCGAATGCGGCGCGCAGGTGTTTCTTGAGCACCGGTTCGCCGCAGGCACTCAAGACATGCAGCGCGAGCGCGGCTTCGACCGTGCCGGCCCAGGTCCGGAAGTCCTTGGCGGTGATATCGCGCCCCGTCATATCCCGCAGATAGTCGTTCACATCGGTCGACGATATTTTCTGCAGCGATCCGTCCGTGTCCTGGTATTGGAACAGCTGCTGACCCGGCAATTCCTGACATGCCCGCACGACCTTTGCGACGCGGCGATTGCTGATGTTCAAACGCCAGGTCTTGCCGCTCTTGCCCTTGAACAGGAAACGCAATTCCGAGCCGACCACGCGCACGTGGCGATCGCGCAAGGTCGTAAGGCCGAAGCTTCCGTTCTGCCTGGCGTAATCTTCATTCCCGACCCGGATCAGCGTCACTTCGAGAAGCGAGACGACCGTCGCCAGCACCTTCTCGCGCGGCACGCCGCGAAGCGACATGTGCTCCGAAACGACTTTGCGGATATGCGGGAGCGACTCTGCGAAGGTGAGGACGTGTTCGTATTTTGCTGCACCGCGTATCTGCAGGAATTCGGGGTTGTAGCGATACTGCTTGCGGCCCCGCGCATCGCGCCCCGTCGCGGCAAGATGGGCATCCGTGTAGGGCGATATCCAGACATCGGCCCACGCCGGGGGAATGCCAAGCGCACGAATGCGGGCCAGTGCGGCTCTGTCCCTGATCGTCTTGCCGCCCGGCGCACGATAAGTGAATCCCGTGCCGTTCCTCCGGCGGGATATTCCGGGCGTTTCTTCGTCCGACAGATAGCGCAAGCCCGCCACGGCGGCGGCAATCTGGGGATCGGCCAACGCAATCTGTGTTTGCTCGAACTGCACTTGTAGCCCTCGGTTCTTCAATCAAACCGTCAGAACACGGGGAGGTTCCGGCCTTCAGCTATATTCGTCTGACCGCTATCACTGCTTTTTCGTCTTGCGCTTCTTGGTCTTGCGCTTCGCAGGAACCTTTTTTCGCTTCTTGCGAGCTTCGGAGAGGCCGATGGCGATCGCCTGCTTGCGGCTTTTGACAGTTCCGCCCTTCCCGCCTTTGCCCCGTTTCAACTTGCCTTTCTTGCGTCGATCCATTGCGCGCTCGACATCCGATCCGGCGCTGCGCGAATATCTGGCCATTGATCCCTCACAATCGTTTCCAGCCCGCGATTTTGCTCGCGCGGGCACCTGCAATTTTGTAACGCGGAGCGGACGGGATTGTTCACGGACGCGAGGGCTTTCGCGCGGCCGGCCACGGAACGTATAGGCTTGCCGCCCGTTCGCATTAGGGAGTTTTCCATCAACAGGCCACGGCATGACCCGCACACCCAGACCGAAGCCCCGCCGAAAAGCGGGGCGCCCCCGGGCGACAAAAGCCTCGCGCTACCGGTCTGCCCGCGTGACACGGGAAAGCGATGCGCTCGATCTTCGCAAAGGCGTCTTCCAGCTGGGCGATCCGAGGACGATTGCAACCTCCCTCAAGCGGTCCGCCGAACACAGCCATCGACGCAAGACGAACCCCTATCGCTCGGCCTTGTCGATGCTCGTTTTGTTTATCAACCGCGCCGGCAGGAAATTATCCGCCCAGCGCAAGCAGAAGTTAGAGCAGGCCAAAACCGAGCTCAGAAAGCTTTTCGGTAAAGGCTGACGATCAATTGCGAGCCACCTGTCGCTTGCCGCGCACCGAGAGAAAGACAAACTTGGAGATCGATCGCGGCATGCGTCACGCTACGTCAACGTCGTGAGCGCTATTGCCATCCGGCGGGCGATCGCGATGATTGTCAAATGCGGATTGGCAGGCGAGACGCCCGGCCACGCCGCGGCATCGGCGACGTAGAGGCCGTCGACATTATGAAACTTGCCGAATCCGTCGACAACCGACTTGCCTCGATCCCTGCCCATCATCAGTCCGCCGGCTTCATGATGACTGGAACCTTGCGGCATGACCTGAAGCTGCGCCGTACCGGCAGATAGCGCTGCGCGCACCGCTTCCAGACCATCGAGTTGCGACTGGCGCAACGCGAGATCATTCGTGTCGAGACCGAAGTGGACCTTGAAAGAGCCTGGAGTATCGCCCGGAATGGGCTCGATGAAATTGTCGCGGCGTGGTTCGACCGCCGCGAAGCTGCGTACCATCGCAGAATAGAACGGAGAGGTGTCGTGCTTCCACGACGCATTCGTCTGGTTGAGGAAGAGATTGTCGGACGGCAAATGGATTTCGATTTGATAGCGCTGTTTGTCGTTTGCCGGCACCCAACCGATCGCCACTTCTCAGCCGGACGAATCGTAAAGTTCCGGCGGCATCGGATAATAGGCACGCACGAACATATGATCGGTGATGTACCGGCCCATCAAGGCAGGCGGGTCTGGAACGCCCGAGACCATTGCCAAACGAGCCGATTCGAAGCCGCCTGCTGCGAGCACGATGGTCTTGCCCGAAATCGCGAACACCGCGGAGGTGTCGAGATCGACGACCTCTACCCCCGTCGCGTTGTTGCCGGTGAGGACGATCTTTCGCGCAAAGGCACGCGTCGCCAATGCGATCAACCGGTTACCGCCGGTGAGCAAAGTCGAACGCAGCAGCGGAGCCAGCGAGTTGCCGACCGTGCCCGCGAGCCAGCCCTCGGCGGTGGGATGATTGTCGATCGCGTAAGGTCCCGGCATGGCCGCGATGCCGGCGCGCCGCAGCAAGCGGCATACTGTTTGGCACAGGGCAGAGTCGCCGTAAGAATTGGTGACTCGCAATTCGCGTTCGGCCCATGCGTAGTGCGGTTCCACATCGGCATATTGGAGCGGCCATCCGTCGAAATCGCGAGGCGCAAAACGCGGTGCAGCGCCATTCCAGAATAAGCCGCGTCCGCCGACGCAACCGATCAGCACACCGAACGGCTTACCGTTTGCACCCTGTGCGCTGTACTGCAGACCGCGCTGCACATTGAGCGCCAGATCGACGTCGAAGCGCAGGTCCGTACTCTGGATATGGCTGAGCAGAGCGAGGGGCCCGCCCTCGAGCAGAGCGACGCGCTTGCCCTGTTCCGCCAGTGTCCGCGCAACCGTGATGCCGGCACTGCCCCGGATCCCACGACGATCGCGTCATAAGGCGGCTCTACGACGCAAGCGCCATATCGGCCAGAGGAGTCAGCAAATTGCCGGCAATCGGATCGCTCATGGGGCATCTCTCCGCGCGTTGAAACCGGCCGCTACGACGCAGTCGCGTAAAACAGGACGAAGCTTGTATCCCCGGTCCGGTAGGGCAACGCGAGCGTCGCGTTGGCGGGTGTCGTGTCAGAACAGAGGCTCGTCCAGCCCATGCAGTTGCCATGAATGCGATAAACGGCCGTGGCGCCGCTCGCGGCGATGTAAGTAAGCAATCGTATATCGCCGTCCGCCCAGGGCACCGTGGCCGCGATGTCGATCTTCAGAGCATCGGGTAATTGTCCCTGCAGGTAAGAGCCTACCTCGACCGTGCCCATCGCCGGATTGTCCTGAATATGGTCGATGTTGACGTTGAGCTTGGCCGTGTTGATCTTGAAGAAGAAATTCGCCCCGCCCAATTGAAAGAACGCGAAGTGGCGCCAGCCCTTGGCCCATTGATGATACCACGCGTTGAGGAGCAGCAGCGGCGGTGTGCCGCCGCTCGAAGTGGACGTCACACCCAGACTGAAATTGGCGACCGTTCCGGTATCGGCGTCGTAGCCGAGAATGAATTGCTGACCGAGCGACGTGAAGGGCGCGACGGATGTGAAGCCTGTCGTCGGCGTGTTGCGAGACCAGGCTATCGTGTAAGGCGGCGACAATGTCAGGTCGTCTGCTACGTGGAAGAACGCGAACATGCCGTCGTGCCGGCGATAGGCCAGCAGATGGGGTTCATTGCCGAGGATGAATGTGTTCAGACTGTCCCACGGGCCGCCGGCCAGCGCGGGCGTACATGCGACCGCTTGCGGCGCATCGCCGGACAGAACATAGGCATCGAGCTTGTCGGCAGTAGCATTGTAGGCGAACAGGATCGTGCGGCCGCCAATGGTTGCTGTTGCGCCACTCGTATATCCGTCGGCAAGCCCGCCCGTTTCGCCTTGGGCCCACACCCGCTCAAGCGTGTTGCCGGATTGTGAGGTCCGTAAGGCATAGATTGTATTCATGATGCAATCCACTCCCTGTCGTTCGTTGAGTCGATTGTTGGGGTCGTCACGGTCGGGGCTGACGCGTGAACTGCATGTTGAAACTGCTGCCGGTGCGCACATCCATGCCCGGCCATTCGTCCCACAAACCCATCGGCCGGCGTAAGCGTCGGCAACCGAAACCCACGCCAAACGCGAACGGCATCGGATGCGACAGGAGAGGAAATCGGTTTCGGCATGAATCCCCCGGGAACGAAACGGCGCTACGAAGCGGGTCCGGGATGGAGAGGCGGCGATGGGAGCGCGCTTGCAGCGACCGGCGCGACAAGAGGAACCGGTGCCGGCGGCTTGCCGGTGTCGACGATTATCCGCGCGACACGCTCAAGGAAATCCGGCGGCGGCGGCGTCTCTTTCGGCTTCCCGTAGCGGCATTCGTTCGGGAACTGCCAGTGCCGGTTGACGCAGAATTGGCACGAGCCTTCATTGCGGTCGAGATATCCGGTCTGGTTGCCGGTGTCGTTCCAGCGCAGCGCGCCTTTTGCGTACATGTCGAGCATCACCGATGCCATCTGCGTATGCGGATCGTAATAATAGGGTATGAGCGCCTGATAGCCTTCGGGGAACTGATCCTTCAGCCATATAAGCGCGTGATCTGCTGCGGCCGGGTCGCTCGCCAGCTGCACGATCACATAGTCGTTGGGATAGTTCGGGTCCGGCGGTGTCGTCGTAAATCCGTTCGCAGGCGTCAGGGCTGCGATACAGGCCGGCTGGCTCTGCGATAGCGCGGTCATTTCCGCAGGTGGAATGCGGAATTGCTTTACGAAATTCGAATTATAGGAAAAATGGGGCGTGATCACGAGGCGCGTACGGTGTTGATAGCGCTGGCCGTCAACAGTTGCGTCGAACTCGATGTAAGCGGGGTTCAACGGGTCCGTCGTTTCGCGCAGCAAGGTGTAATCCTTGTCGATGGGCGTATCGGAGATCGGCGTATCGCGTTTGACATGGGCGCCGAACGCTGCACGGAACATGTCCCAGCTCGATTTCGAGACAATGTACAGAATTGCCGGCCGCGTCTGGACCATTTGCTTGATCGCCCAGGCATTGGAGCTGACGCAATTGTTGACGATATTGGCGATGCTATTGGACGACCCGCCAAGAAATCCTGCATTCCAGTGCGGTGACGCACATGCGACCATATCGATCTGGCACACATCTTCGCCCACGCGAAGTGACGCGTTGGGACCATCCTTGGCGCGAATGGCCGTCTCCAGCTGCTTCAGGACCGGAACGAATTGCATGTAGTAGCCCTGCTGCTGCTGCAGCACTTCGACCTGGATTCCGGTTGGCACCGAAATACGTCCGGCGATCGTGTCGCCGGCGGCAAAAGCATTGGTCGGGGGATAGATGTCGAACAAAAGGACGTATGGAAAGTCGCCGGGCTTCCCCGGGATCGCGATCGAGGTATCGGCTGCGTCGCCGTCGTAGCGAACGGTTATGGTCCAGTCGGGCGCATCGTTCGGGCGATTTGCGCCGGTGACGCGACCGCTTCGCGGGGCGTAGATCCTGCCTTCCGGCAAAACGAATTTCTTCGCGAAGTCGAGCGAGAAACGCTCCTGATAGACGGAACGGTAGCGGTAATACCACGCGAATTTCGTCCATCCGTCGGTGCCGTCATTCGACTGGAAATTCGGATAGCACCACGCTGCGCCGCTCTGTCCGGGAAGGAAGGCGGTCAGGTTGGGATTGATTCCAATCGTCATGATCGGCGCCTTGCGGCAGCCGTCGATCACTTCACCGTTCGGGAAGGACGGCGGGGCGGTGCGGGCGGTGACCCAGCGCGAAGTCGGCGCTCCGCCCGTGTCCGTGTTGGCATACGGCGTATCGATATCGAAATCATACGAGGAATAGGGGCCGTAGGGCTGTTCGCGACTGTTCTTCGGCCAGAAAAAATCGCAGGTGCCGCAGGCGCCCACCTGATAGACCAGTTTGACTTCGAGCGGATCGTCGTCCAACGGCTTCCCGCTCGCGCGATCCGGATTGTATCCGGCATAACCTTCGCCGGCGATGGTGGCCCAGGTGGCAAGCGCGCTGTTGTAGCTCGTCTGCAGCCCGAAGGTCTCATAGATAAGTCCTGACCAGTCGGCGCGCACGGCGGCGGATATTTTTGTGCCCGACGCGGCGCGGTCGGGAACGATCGGATCGGAAATGTTCCGGATGCACGCGAAGCGAACGCCAGCCTTATTGGCCTCGCGAGCGATGATTCCGTCATCCATCTCGAGAAACGAATAGGCATCGGAATTGTTGCCGTCGGCGATATAGTAGAAATCCGTTGTCAGCAGTGCGACATCCTTCAGCGAATGCACTTTGGGCGTGCCGAGGGAAGACGGGCGGATGCTGTCCGACATCAGATCCGCGAGACTCAATTGATCGATACCCGGGTCGCCGGGATGTTTGGATTTCAACTGTTCGAACAGCGCCGCGAGACTGGCATCCGTCACGACCTGGTTCATCTTGAACAGCAGATGGCTTTCGGTATCGGCAAACAGGCTCGAAACCGGAAACCAGGTCGGACAACGAAACGTATTGCCGTTGTCGGATGTGAGAGTGTTTTGCGGCCGTTGCAGATCGACCAGGGCTGCATTGGTAACGATGGAATCGCCCAGGCGCTGGTCGCGCCGTGCGCCGCCTGCAGTGCCGATCGTGTAAATGCGGTCTGCCCCGGTGTCTTCGAGGATACATTGCAGCATCTTCGTCAAGCCGGATTCCCACGGCGGATGCGCGAGGTGAGAATTCGACTTGAACAGCAGAACGCGCCACGTCCTGCTCGAACGGTCGGTGATCTCGACCATCTGAAATGAGCCCCACAAGGCTCCGGACTGAGGATCGGCCTTATAGTCCAGCGCCCCGCGGCTGTATGGCAGCCACTTGTCACGCCACGTGCGCTCACTGCTGCTGCGCGCAGCAGCGCTATTGAGAAAGATATGATCGAGCGCGAACCACTCCGCGCTTGTCCAGGTCACAACGACGATATCCGCGGCCGGCAGTGGGTCCTCGGACCTGCGCGCACCCATTGCAATTGGGCTGGGCGGAATTTGGCCGATGCTGCCCCAGAGAACTGGAGGCAATTGAACCGATTGCGGTGCGACGACATCAACCCGGACATCCGTATGACGCGTCAGAACCGACGAACTTGGCGAGAGTGCCGAACCTTCGCTCATCTATTGCCCCTCCGCGACATCGACCCCGCCGCGATTGCAGAGCGAATACGCATCCGCCGCCGCCATCGTCCCCACTCCGACCGCAATACCCGATGGCCGCGAACAGCACTGTCGTGCGCCCACGCGAAGGCGTGGATAATCCGCGCCCTTAGTGACATAGGAATGACGGTACCCGCTGAAATCGAGCGGTAACTTCAACAGACGCATTACTTCATGCGACACAAATCAATGCAGCAACATATTGTTCGACTGCCCACATTGAAGTGCTCCGCGAAAAGTAGCACAATTGCCCTACAGTGCAATAACTATTTGATGCATCCTGGACAGGATACATTCGAGGCATCCAAGTCATCGAACCACAATTCTTGGCGACGCAAGTGGGGCAAGCATGGTCGGCAAAGGCAAACCCGTTCTCAAAACGTCGCGCGAAGCGGCAACCAAACTTGCTGCATCGCCGCAAACTGACTCGGGCAACTCGCTGGACAATTTGTTCGTGTCCACGACGATCTCCAAACCGAATGAGCGTCCTCTGAAGGTCTACACCTTCGATCCCAGCGTTGGCCGGCTCCTCGGCAACTCCATGATGGCGAGAGTGCGGTATGAGGAGTTGCTGCCGGGACCGGTGGGCGAGACATTCGCGGTCATCGACTACGACAGCACGAACAAGACCTTCTACAAGCCGGTCAATCTCGACGATCCCGACATCATGATCGGGGGTGGCCTCGATCCGAGCCAGTCCGATCCGCGGTTTCACCAACAGATGGTCTACGCGGTTGCCAGCGAAACTTTGCAGCGCTTCGAGCTCGCATTGGGACGACGCATTCATTGGCGTGGACGGCAGCGAACGAAAGACGACAAATATGCCATTCCGATGGGAGCGGCACAGCGTCTCAATCTTTTCCCGCATGCCATGTGCGAGGCTAACGCCTTCTATAGTCCCGAGGCGCACGGCATTCTTTTCGGCTATTTCAACGCCAGCAAAACCAATCCCGGCCGCAATCTGCCCGGACAAACCGTTTTCACCTGTTTGTCACACGACATCGTCGCGCATGAAACGGCGCATGCAGTTATCGATGGCATCAGGGCTTATTTCACGGAACCGACCAACATCGATGTGCCCGCGTTCCACGAAGCTTTCGCGGATTTGACGGCGCTGTTCGCGCATTTCAGTCACAAGGAAGCACTGCTGGACACGCTGCAAAAGACCGGCGGAAGGCTCTTCGAGTTTCAGCTTCGACCGGAAGCGCGGGTCGGCACCGACAACAGCGTGTCGATTCAAGCCCAGATGGCTCAGCCAAATCCGTTGATCGAATTGGCGCTGCAGTTCGGCGAGTCGTCCGGCATGCGGGCCGGCTTGCGCAGCGCGCTGGGAACGCCGCCGAATTCCGACGACATCAAGGTGAAGACCGAAGCGCACGAGCGGGGCTCGATCCTGGTGGCAACCGTCTTCGATGCCTATTTCACCACTTACACGCGCCGCACGTCGAATTTGTTTCGTATCTTTCGTGCCGGCGGCGGAAGCGATACGCCCACCGACCTGCCCGGCCCGCTGGCGGATCTTCTCGCGGCGGAGGCCAGCCGGACCGCAGAAGAGTTCTTCGCGATTTGCGCGCGCGCAATCGACTACAGCCCCCCGGTCGACATCACGTTTGGCGACTTCCTGCGCGCGTTGCTCACCGCCGATCTCGATCTGCATCCCGACGACACCGACGGCGTGCGCGATGCGCTGATGCAGGCTTTTCGTCTGCGCGGCATCGTGGCGGAAGGGGCCAGGTTCTTTTCGGAGGAATCGCTTTGTTGGCCGAAGGTCGAACGCGACAAGCTGCCCAAAGTTGCCGGTCTCCAGTTCGGCGATCCAAACGGCCTCACCATCGCAGAGAAAGACAATAACGGCGACGTTTTGCGCGCCTACGCCAAGAAGTATGGCAATTTGCTCGGCTTCGACCGCAGCCTGGGGCCCATCGAGGCGCCGTCGTTCCACCCCATGTTTCATATCGGCCAGGACGGCAGCCTGTTTGTGAATATGGTCATCGAATTGGTCCAGACGACCAAAGTTCCCTTCTCAGACACGCATCCGGACGGCGACAAATTTCCGATGCGAAACGGCGTCACGTTGCTCGTTGCGCAGGACCCCCCCGAAACGGGGGTTCGGCCGGCCCCCAGAATCCGTTTCGTCATCCCCAAACTTCACAGTCCGGAACGCGTGGAGCGCGTGCGCAACTATTACGCACTTAGCGATCGTGTCCTCGGTCGCGGTGACGCGAGATTTCAAATCGACTTTGGCCTCCTGCACGCTGGGATATGATCATGGCAGTGAAAAAAAAGCGGAAAACCAAACAGCGTCCGGCCGCGAAAGCGAAGAAAAAAAGAACAACAAGGAAGAAATCCTCCGCGAAGCCGACACTGCGTAAGAGCAGCCAAGCTTCCGGCAGCGCCACTTCAGGCGCGACGGCAACGATTGCGGGTTCGGCTAAAGGTCTGCGCGTGCGCATGTTTCGCGTGGGATTTGGCGATTTCTTTCTGGTAACAGTCCCGACATCCGGGGGCGACAAATTTATCCTGATCGACTGCGGCGTTCACTACAAAGATGCCGGCAGCATCAAGGATGCCGTCGCGCAGATGCAAAAGGATTGCGACTCCCAGCTTGCGCTGCTGATCATGACGCATCGCCACGCAGACCATATTTCCGGCTTCGGAACCTGCGCCGACGTCTTCAAGGAATTTACCGTAGAGCGGGTCTGGATGTCGTGGTTCGAAGATCAGACGGACGGCACGGCCAAAGCTTTTCAGGCGAGCCTGACCGCTGTCGCGGGACGCATGGGCCAGGCGCTGGCGTTGCGCACGGCTGCGACCGAAGACGATGAGACACGCCAGTTGCAGGCCATGGCCGAGAACATCACAGGGGGCATGGCGGCTACGGGACGTCCGACCGGCAACCAGGCTGCGCTCGACGTTCTTCATGGAGGGTTCAAGAACACACCCGAATACGATTACTATCGCGCCGGGGACATACCCACTCTCCCGCCTGATCTCGTGGCGGCCGGTTTGACAGCCGACATTTTGGGTCCTCCCGGCGACTTGCAACTCGTCAAGGTGATGACGAACAAGACACAGCAATATTTGAGCGCGGCCGGGCAGCTTGCCGAGACCGGCGCGCCTGTCCCGCCGTTCCCGAAGGCGTTCATCGCCGATGCGAGCGATTATCCGTCGTCAGCCTTCAAATATTACGCCCCTCAGCGGATCGCCGCTCTGATTGACGATGTGCAGCCCGACGCATTGGCAGCGGCGGCGCGCGCTGCCGACAAAACGTTGAACAATCAAAGCCTGATCGTTCATTTTGGTTTTGGCGGCAAGAATTTATTGTTCGTCGGCGATGCGCAATGGGGTAACTGGGAAAACTTTCTGTACGGCGGCGCGTACGGTCCGGGCCGAACTGCGCTGGTGGAGCAGGCCAACACGATCCTCAGTCAACTCGATTTCTACAAAGTCGGTCATCACGGAAGCGCCAACGCGACGCCGAAGGATGCCGTGACTGCGATGCGGGACGGTTGCGTCGGCATGTGCTCGACAGAAGAGCATGCCTACAACGAGGTTCCGCGCGGTCCGCTGCTCGCTGCGCTGTCGCAGAAGATGAAAGGACAACTGGCCCGCAGCGATCAGGTCCCCGCCGGCAACGAAAAGGCGGCATCCGATGCGGGCGACGTTCCAAGTCAATTCACCGACCCAACCGGCGCGCTGTTCATCGACTACGCGTTTTGAGCGCATCAATGTCAGCTATTCAGACTCGTCCCATACGCAACCGCGGCAACTCACAAACGCTTGGAACTGTAGCTCTGCGCCAATGGGAGACATGGTCATAAACGCCAACTGTTGAAGATCAGGCCAAAAAGTGGGTGGCTGCGGCGAAGCAGGTGCTTTGAAATTCGTCCGGCGTCAGACCGCAACCCGCAAGATAATGGCTTGGTTCCGTCTGCATCAGCGCGAACGGATAATCGGTTCCCAGAAAGATATGGTCCGGCGCCGTGTGCCGAACGAGATGCCTTAGGAAATCGCCGTCATAGACATTGCTGTCGTAGAA
>Ga0302326_10021522_pt1 | contig 13219 bp, 12 predicted proteins | sample Palsa_T0_3_FD_202264 | JGI IMG/M metagenome (GOLD analysis project Ga0302326, IMG submission 202264) | Peat permafrost microbial communities from Stordalen Mire near Abisko, Sweden - Palsa_T0_3 | ecosystem: Environmental > Terrestrial > Soil > Palsa > Peat permafrost | place: Sweden: Abisko... | reverse complement strand
ATCCGGAGTCCATGCCACTCATAGCGAAGCTGACCCAACAGGGCCACCGCATCGGAGCGGCCGACGACATCAACTTCGACTACGGCCTGAATTGCATCCTCGATCACGCCAGTCGGTTGATCGACGTCAGCTGATCGGCGTCGGCTGATTGCCCGGCTCGCCCCCTCGCCGCTCCGCGGCTGGGAGGTACCCCCACAGCGGGCCGCTCCCCGGCCCGCGTCGTCGTCCTGGTGGGTTAGACCTCGATCACCACGGCGCCGCCCTGGCCGCCGCCCGCGCACATTGCCGCCACGCCGATCCCGCCGCCTCGGCGGCCCAACTCGTGCACCAGCGTGGTCAGCATCCGCGCGCCGCTGGCGGCGATCGGGTGGCCCAGGCTGCAGCCGCTGCCGTAGATGTTGACCAGCTCTTCGTCCAGTCCGTGCTCGCGGCACGCGGCGATCGGCACCGATGCGAATGCCTCGTTGATCTCCCACAGCGTGACGTCACCTGGCGCCAGCCCGGCCCGCTGCAACACCTTGCCGATCACCTTTACCGCACCCAGACCGGTGTCCTTCGGCTCGACAGCGGCAGACGCCCAAGCCCGGACCGTGCCCAGCACCTTGAGCCCCGCGGATCGGGCGAAGTCCTCGTCGGCCAGCGTCAACGCAGCGGCCGCGTCATTGGTGCCGCTGCTGTTGCCGGCAGTGATGGAGAATCCCTCGATCTCCGGGTGCAGCACCTTCAGCGACGCGAGTTTCTCCAGGGTTGAGTTACGGCGCGGGTGTTCGTCGACACTGAACTCCACCAGCGCATCGTCGAGACCCTTGATCTTCAACGGAACGATCTCGTCGACGAAGGCGCCGCTGTCGATCGCACCGACCGCACGCTGGTGCGAACGAAACGCCCACGCATCCATCTCTCCGCGACTGATCCCGACGGCCTGCGCGGTGTTCCACCCGACGGTGATGGACATGTCGCGACCCGGCGATTCGGGTGTCTCGACGTGCGTCGGCGGAATCCACCGTTCTTCGAATTCCAGGGTCGGCCCGGGAATCCGCCAGTTCATCAGTGGCGTCATCGACAGCGACTGGACACCGCCACCGACGACGACCTTCTCGGCGCCGGAACCGATCTGCGCAGCCGCGTTGGCCACTGCGGTGAGGCTGCCTGCGCAGTGCCTGTTGACCGCCTGACCCGGAACCGTGGACATGCCCGATGCCGATGCGGCGTAGCGAGCCATATCGCCACCGCCGTAATGGGATTCGGCGAAGATCACGTCATCGATGTCGGACACCTCGACCCCGGACCGCCGCACCGCTTCCTGCAGAATGGTCGTCGCGAGCACCTCAGGAGGCGTGTTGACCAGCGAGCCCTTGAATGACGTTCCGATGGCGGTCCGGACTGCACTGACGATGACAGGCTTTGGCATGAGGTCAACCTTTGATTGAGCTGAGTGCGGATTACAAAGAAGGCCAGAAGCGTAAAGTCTAACAGTTACCGTTGCACCGACGATATCGGGTGCTTGCCGACGTCAGGACACGCTGAGACACTGTCCCGATGCAGCCGTTCGGATGGGAACTGCCCTACAGCTGGCCGCGAAAGCCCGTGCTGGCGACGAACGTGGTGTGCACCTCACAACCGCTGGCGGCCCAGGCGGGTCTGCAGATGCTCGCCGAAGGCGGCAGCGCCGTCGACGCGGCGATCGCGACCGCGATCGCGTTGACCGTGGTGGAGCCGGTGTCCAATGGAATCGGCTCGGATGCCTTCGCCATCGTGTGGGATGGCCGACAACTGCACGGGCTCAACGCGTCCGGGCGTTCACCCGCCGCGTGGACGCCCGAATATTTCGGCGGCAACGCGGTGCCCGCGCTCGGCTGGAATTCCGTCACCGTTCCCGGCGCCGTGTCGGCATGGGTCGAATTACACGCCAAGTTCGGAAAACTTCCGTTCGAACGGCTCTTCGAGCCGGCGGTTTCCTACGGCCGCAACGGTTTCCTACTCTCCCCGACGATCGCTGAGCAGTGGGCCGCCCAAGTCCCGCTGTTCAAATCCCAGCCCGGTTTCGAGACATTCATGCCCGCCGGCCGTGCGCCTCGCCCCGGCGAGCTGGTCAACTTGCCCGATCACGCCGCCACACTGGAAACGATTGCCGCAACAAACGGTGAGGCGTTCTACCGCGGCAAACTCGCCGACGAACTCGAGGCCCACGCGGCGACCCACGGCGGGGCCATGCGGTCCGGCGATCTCGCCGCCCATCACGCCGACTGGGTCGGCACCATCTCCGGCGACTACCGCGGCTACACCATGCACGAGATACCCCCTAACGGCCAGGGCATCGTCGCGCTGATCGCGCTCGGCATCCTCGAACACTTCGATATGGCTTCTTTCCCAGTTGATTCCGCCGACAGCGTGCATCTGCAGATAGAGGCGCTGAAGCTCGCCTTCGCCGATGCGCAAGCCTACGTTTCGGACGTCGACTACATGACGGTGCGCCCCGAAGACCTCCTCGACAAAGCGTATCTGCGCGAACGCGCGGCCTTGATCGATCCGAACACCGCGCGACCGGTGTCGGCGGGGACGCCGCGTGGCGGAACGGTGTACCTCACTGCCGCCGACTCCTCGGGAGTCATGGTGTCGATGATCCAGTCCAACTACATGGGGTTCGGCTCGGGCGTGGTCGTGCCCGGCACCGGGATCGCGCTACAGAACCGTGGCGCGGATTTCTCTGCCGCACAGGGGCATCCGAACCACGTCGGGCCGAACAAGCGGCCCTTCCACACCATCATCCCCGGCTTCCTGACCAAGGACGGCGCCCCGGTGATGAGCTTCGGGGTAATGGGCGGGCCCATGCAACCGCAAGGCCATGTGCAGGTTGTGGGGCGCATCGTCGACCACGGCCAGAATCCGCAGGCGGCCTGCGATGGCCCGCGCTTCCGCTGGGCGCGAGGCCTGGAGGTGTGCTGCGAGAATGGTTTTCCGGCGTCCACGCTGGACGAGTTGCAACGGCGTGGCCATCAATTGATCACCACCGACGACTACAACCAGTTCGGCAGTTGCCAGGCGATCTGGCGGCTTGACGACGGATATCTTGCGGTCAGTGACCCGCGCCGCGATGGCCAAGCGGCCGGTGTTTAGAGGCGGATCTTGCCCTCGGCGGCCGCCGAACCGATGTCGGTGCGAAAGTGACTGCCGGGCAACTTGATCGAACCCAAAATGTCGTAGGCGGCCGAACGCGCCGCGGCCAGGTCCGGTCCGGTACCCACCACCGACAGGACGCGTCCACCGGACGAGACCACCGTGCCGTCGTCGCGACGGGCCGTTCCGGCATGCAGAACGCCGTCGGCTTCCGCTCCGGCGATGGCGTCGCCGATTCGCGGCGGGCCCGGATAGTATTCCGCCGCTAGCACCACGGTCACGGCCGCGCCGTCGCGCCAACGTAACTCGCCGAAACTGTCCAGCGTGCCGGTGGCCGCCGCGTAAAGCAGTTGACCGAGCGGTGAGTCGAGCAGGGCGAGCACCGACTGTGTCTCTGGGTCGCCGAATCGGCAGTTGAACTCGATGACGGCCGGCCCCGTCGAGGTGATCGCCAACCCGGCGTACAGCAGGCCCGAAAATGGATTGCCGCGCTGGACCATCTCGGCGGCAACGGGTTTCACGATCTCGTCGACTAGGGCGCGGTAGACGTCGTCCGGTAGCCACGGCAACGGCGCGTAGGCGCCCATGCCGCCGGTGTTGGGGCCGGTGTCGCCGTCGCCGACGCGCTTGAAGTCTTGCGCCGCAAGCAACGGCACGACAGTCTCGCCGTCCACGACGCAGAAGAGCGACACCTCCGGGCCGTCGAGGAAAGATTCCAGCAGCACCGGATGTCCGGAGTCGAGAAGTTCTGCGGCGTGGGCCCGTGCGATCACCCGGTCCGGCGTGACGACGACGCCCTTGCCGGCCGCGAGCCGGTCGTCTTTCACCACCCAGGCGGGTTCACCGACCGCCGCACCGAACCGGTCCAGCGCCGCATCCAAACATGCTGGGTTGTCGACGATCTCGCAGGAGGCGGTGCGAACCCCCGCCGCTGCCATGACGTCCTTGGCAAAGGCCTTGGAACCCTCGATCTGCGCCGCGGTCTGGCTCGGCCCGAAGCAGGCGATGCCGGCGTCGCGCACGGCATCGGCCACCCCGAGTACGAGCGGAACTTCGGGCCCGATGATCACCAGGTCGGCCCGGATCTCGCGGGCCAGTGCGACCACGTCGTCAGCCGACGTGATGTCCACTCGATGTTGGTCGGCCAGCGCGGCGGTACCGGCGTTGCCGGGCGCGACGGCCAACGCTTCGACCTGGGGATCTGCGCGCAGCGCAAGCAGCAGGGCATGTTCCCGGGCACCGGAGCCGATCACCAGAACGCGCACGAAAAATCACTCTAGCGGGCGCCTCGACACTGCCGCTGCGCCGCGTTACGCGACGGCGTCACAGGATTTTCTCGAGCAGCATTTTGAACTCCTTCTGCTCCTCGGCGGTCAGGCGAGCGAGGCGTTTGGTGAACTCGTCAGCCAACAGCTGCAGACCGTCCTCGACCGCTTGATGTCCGGTCGCGGTCAGCAGAATCCGATGACGCCGCAGATCGGCGGGGTCGATCTCGCGTCGGGCGAAACCCGCCGCCTCGAGTCGTTTCAGGTACAGAGTGATCGTCGCCTTGGGCATGCACAGCGCCGCGGCCAACTCGGCCGGGTAGGGATGCTCGTCGATTTCGGCAAGCAGAAAAAGTTCTTTGGAGTCGAGTCCGAGCGCGGTGATGTCCGCTTCCGCACTGGAGATCACCGACACCAGCACCCGGTAGTTCATCGACCAGATCCTGGCCGCATCATCTGCAGACACCGACTTGCCAGATCGTTCAGAAATAAACTAGTTTAGTTATGAACAATCGCATAACCGAACAATCTACCAGAAAGCGGCCACCATGCCTCTGGATGAATACGCCACACTCGGTCGGTCCGGCCTGCGCGTGAGCCCCTTGTGCCTCGGAGCCATGACATTCGGCGAAGATCTCGGCTGGGGCACGAGTGTGGAAGAGTCCCAACAGATCATCGATCGATACATCGAACTCGGCGGCAACTTCATCGATACCGCCAACTTCTACACCCGAAGCCACTCCGAGAAGATCCTCGGCGATCACATCGGTCGTCATGCCGCTCGCCGCGATCGTCTGGTGCTTGCGACGAAATTCAGCGGCAACCTGTATCCGGGTGACCCCAACGGCGGCGGATCCGGCCGCAAATCGTTGATCAACGCCTGCGAAAACTCGCTGCGGCGGTTGCAGACCGACTACATCGACCTGTACTGGCTGCACATCTGGGATGCCAACACTCCCATTGAGGAAACGATGGCCGCCCTCGATGACCTCGTCTCGGCCGGCAAGGTGCGCTACATCGGTGTTTCCGACACCCCGGCGTGGAAGATCGTGGAAGCCAACTTGATTGCCCGTTTTCGTGGCTGGTCCAGTTTCATCGGCCTGCAGGTCGAGTACTCGCTGCTCGAACGCGCCATCGAACAAGAACTGGTGCCGATGGCGAGCGAATTCGGCCTCGGCATCACGCCGTGGTCGCCGCTCAAGAGCGGTGTACTCAGCGGCAAGTACACCCGTGCCAACAGCGGCGACCACAACGCCGATCGCGGAGCGATGGTCGATTCCTTCCTCAACGACAAGACCTTCGCATTGATCGACGAGCTGGAGGTCATCGCCAAAGCACATCAGACCAACGTCGCCAGCGTGGCGCTGGCCTGGGTGCACGAGCAGGCCAGCGTTTCATCCGTGATCATCGGCGCCCGCAGGCTTTCGCAGCTCGATGACAATGTCCGGGCGGTCGACGTGGGCCTCACCGCCGACGAATTGGCCCGACTCGACGCGATTACCGCACCGAAGTTCGGATTCCCGAACAACATGCTGGACATGGCTCCGGGCATTCTCAACGGCGGAACGACCGTCAACGGTGCCGCAGGACCGATTTCGGAGTACGTGATGCCCGAAGGCGTTCAGCCGTATTGAGATTGACGGGTTATTCGCCGGAGTGCATCTTCAGTGCGCCTTCGACGTTGGCCTTCTTGTCCTCGCCGGAACCCTTGGCCGCGGCCTTCTTCCGCTTGTTGACCACGGCGTCGACGGCTCCGTTGAGCGCTGAGCCCAGCGGGAAGCCGAGGTAGTGGGTGAGGAAGACGGCCATTTCCTTGAGCTCGGTTTCACTGAGCTCGTCGTTGAGTAGAGCGGCGTTGATCTGAATCTCCGCGAGGTCGCGATTACCGATCGCCGTCACCGCTGTGAGCGTCATGATGCGTTTGTCACGCATCGAGAGCCCGGGACGGGTCCAGACCGAGCCGAACAGGTGGTCGACGGTCAGATCGAAGAAGGGGTCGCCCTCGATGTTGGGCATCTCCCAGCCGTAGACCTCGTTCATCTTGTCGAGGCCCTTGCGCCGCAGCTCGTCCATTTACGTCTCTTTCTCTGTGTGCGGCACCCCGAGTCCGGCCGCCAGTCGCTCGTAGGCCAACTGGGCCAGCGGAAGGTCGACCGACACCGATTCACCCAATGCCAGTGCCAGGCTCAGATCCTTCTCACCGAGCCCACGGGCGTGCACGAAGGACTGGTACAGAAAGTTGTCCGGCTCAAGGTCTTTCATGTCTTCGCGAACCATGATCGCGCCAGGCCCGCTGGTCAATGCGTCGGTGTGCCGCACCACCCGGCCGAGCGCCTGTAGATCGAGTCCGGCTGCTTCCGCCAGCTTCATCGCTTCGCAGGCCGCGGCATACGAGGTGAACGTCAACATGTTGCGGGCCAGCTTCATTCGGGTTCCCGCGCCCGGCTCACCGGCGTGAATGACCATGCCCGCCCACTGTTTGAACGCCGGCTTGATCCGGTCGTAAACTTCGCGCTCGGCACCCACCATGGTGGCGAGTTCACCTTTTTCCGCGGCGGCCGCGCCGCCGCTGACCGGGGCGTCCACGATGTGAATACCGTGCGGTTTCAAGTCGTTTGACAGTTCCGCAGCGGTGGTGTCTTTGATGGTCGAGTGGATCGCGATCACGGTGCCCGGCTTGGCGTGGGCGGCGAGTTCGGCGACAACCTCGCGTACCTGGGCGTCATCGAGCACGGTGACGTGGACGATGTCCGCGTCGGCGACGTCGGCGATGCTGTCGGCCAGGTTTGCTCCCGCCTCGGCCAGCGGCGTCATCGCCTCGGTTCGGATGTCGTATACCGTTACACCACCGGGTGATTGGGTCATCCGCTTGGCCATCGGCCCGCCCATGTTGCCCAGGCCGATGTAGCCGAGCCGCAAGTCGTCGCTCATGAGCGGAAGATCTGTCCGCCGTCGACGTTGAAGATCTGGCCGGTGATCCAGGATGCCTCGTCGGACAGCAGGAACAAGCACATGCCGATCAAGTCCTGCGGCGTTCCCATCCTAGACAGCGGCAGACCCTTGACGATGTCCTGGACGATCTCCTGCGGAGTGGTGGTCCGGTTGGCCTCGGTGTCGATGGGTCCGGGTGCGATCGCGTTGATCCGGATGTTCTGACCGCCGAGCTCAGTGGCCAGCTGCTGGGTGAGGCCGTTGATCCCAACCTTGGCCAGGCCGTAGAAGTTTGAGTACAGCCAGGCCGCGGTCGACGACTGATTGATGATCGCGCCGCCGCCACGCTTGGCCATCTTCTTGTACACCGCGCGGGTGCACCACAGGGCGCCGTCGAGGTTGACGCTCATGAACCTCTTGTAGTACTCGGGATCGACTGTGAGCAGGAAGTCGAGTTTCATGCCGCCAAATATCGCGGCGTTGTTGACCAGGTAGTCGATGCCACCGAACTCGGCCAGCGTGCGGTCGGCCATCGCTTTGGCCGATGCCGGGTCGGACACGTCGACCGGAATGCTGATGGCCGTGCCGCCGTCGGCGCTGATCTGCTTGGCCACGCCCTCGGCCGCCTCGGCATTGATGTCGGCCACGACGACGGCTGCACCTTCGGCGGCCAGCGACTCAGCGTAGGCCTGGCCGATACCACCGCCCGAGCCGGTGACGATGGCGACCTTGTTTTCAAACCTCACGGTGTTCCTCTCTGGCTCGCGGCTAGACCGCTGTCGCAATGGTTTTGGTTTCCAGGTACTCCTCGAAGCCGGCCAGACCCATCTCCCGGCCGTTCCCGGATTGCTTGTACCCACCGAACGGTGCATCAGCGGAGTACCAGACCCCGCCGTTGACATTGATCGTGCCCGCCCGCACCCGCGCGGCGATTCCCGCCGCCCTGTCTGGGTCAGCGCCAAACACCGTGCCGGACAGGCCGTATGGTGAGTCGTTGGCGATGCGAACGGAATCGTCGTCGCCGTCGTGCGCAATGACCGTCAGCACCGGGCCGAAGATCTCCTCACGCGCGCACCGCGCGTCGTTGCCCAAACCCGCGATGACGGTGGGCTCGATAAAGAAACCGACTTCGCGGCCGGCGGGCCTGCCTCCTCCGCACGCGAACGACCCGCCCTCGGCGATCGCCGAGTCGAGATAACCCTGCACGCGGTCGCGTTGCCGCGCCGAAATCAGGGGCCCGCAAATGGTTCCGGGGTCGGTCGGATCGCCGGCCTTGATGCCGCCCACCGTTGCGGCGGCGAGCGAGACGGCCTCTTCATAGCGGGCCCGTGGCACCACCAGTCGGGTGGTGATCGCACATCCCTGTCCGGCGTGCATGCATACCGAGAACCCCGCCATGCCAACCGCACCGGCCAGGTCGGCGTCGTCGAGCACGATGAACGCCGACTTACCGCCCAGCTCAAGGAACACCTTTTTGATGGTCGCGGCGCCGTCAGCCATCACGCTGCGCCCGGTCGCCGTCGACCCGGTGAACGAAACCATGTCCACCCGAGGGTCTTTGGCCAACAATGCACCCACGCTGTGATCGTTGGAAGTGACGATGTTGATCACACCGGGCGGAAAGTCGGTGTGCTCGGTGATGAGCTCTCCCAGCACCGCAGCGCACCAGGGCGTGTCAGGGGCAGGCTTCAAGACCACCGTGTTTCCCGCGGCCAGCGCCGGCCCGATCTTCGCGAGATTGATCTGGTGGGGAAAGTTCCACGGGGTGATGGCGCCGACGACGCCGACGGCCTCCCGGACAATTGTGCGCCGGGTGGGGATGCCCATCGGCGACGCGTCGCCGAGATCCCGGCTGTATTCATAGGATTCGGCGGTATCGGCCACAAATGCCAAATCGTTGACCGGGACTTCGAGCTGAGCGATTCCGGTGAGCATCCGTGGCGCGCCCACCTCGGCGATGGTCAGGTCCCGCAGCTCTTCGAGGTGCTCCTGCATCGCCTCACGCAGCTGGCGCACGCAGCGCACCCGCAGCTCGGTGTTGCGCGACCAGTCCGTGTCGTCGAAAGCGTGCCTGGCCGCCCCGATCGCGCGGTCCATATCGTCAGCGCCGGCATCGGCAGCGGCGCCCAGGACTTCCTCGGTGGCCGGGTTGATCGTCGTGAACGTGCCCTGGCTGCCGCTTGTCAGTTTGCCGTCAATGAGCAGAGCGCTCACCCCATCGGCCAGCAATGCCATCTCTGCCTCCGCGCCTCGTTGAGTGGACACATGTCCGGAATATTTCAATCGAACATAGTCGCGGCCGCCCGCAATGTGCAAGAGCCTGCGCCCCGCCATCGCGGTAAAGCTGGCGAATGCTGCTGTTCAAGTCGTGTTTTATATTCTCGGGCTTGCCACCCGTCGGGTCGATCGGATAACTTGGACATGTGTCCAGCGACCCTGTGGTCGCGATCACTCCCGATGCCAGCGTTCCGGCCCGGGACGTGCCGCGCAACCGCCGCCAAGAAGAAACCTTTCGCAAGGTGCTTGCCGCGGGCATCGACGTCTTGCGGGAATCGTCCTACGCCGACCTGACCGTGCGCGCTGTAGCCGCCCGGGCCAAAGTGGCGCCGGCGACCGCCTACACCTACTTCTCGTCGAAAAATCACTTGATCGCTGAGGTGTACCTGGATCTGGTGCGACAGGTCCCCTACTTCACCGACGTCAACGACCCCATGCCGACCCGAGTCGACAAGGCACTGCGCCACCTCGCGCTGGTGGTCGCCGACGAACCCGAAGTCGCGGCGGCATGCACGACGGCGCTACTCGGCGGCAGCGGGGATCAGGCGGTCCGGACAGTGCGCGATCGGATCGGCGCCGAGATTCACCGTCGAATCACGTCAGCCATCGGCCCCGATGCCGACCCGCGCACGGTCTCGGTGCTCGAGACGGCTTTCTTCGGCGCCCTGGTCAACGCCGCCAGCGGGGCCTATACCTATCACCAGATCGCCGACCATCTCGCTTATGCGGTCGGACTCATTCTCAAAACCGGGGAAAGCCGATGACCATCCAAATCGACAAGCCACTGCTCGATCCGTACGACTACGACTTCCACGAGGATCCCTATCCGTACTATCAGCGGCTACGCGACGAGGCCCCGCTGTACCGCAACGAGGAACTCGGCTTTTGGGCGCTTTCCCGGCATGCCGACGTACACCAGGGTTTCCGCAACAGCACCACGTTGTCCAATCGCTTCGGCGTCTCGCTGGACCCCGCGTCCAGGGGACCGCACGCATCCAAGACCATGTCGTTTCTGGCCATGGACGACCCGGGACACCTGCGGCTGCGCACCCTGGTGTCGAAAGGCTTCACGCCCAGGCGGATTCGCGAGCTCGAGCCTCGCGTCACCGAGATCGCGACGCGGCATCTGGACACCATGATCGAGAAAGCAGCATCGGGAACGGTCGACTACGTCGACGAGTTCGCCGGCAAGCTGCCGATGGACGTCATCTCTGAGCTGATGGGCGTCCCCGATCCTGATCGCGATCAGGTGCGCGCGTGGGCCGACGCCGTCATGCACCGTGACGAGGGAGTCACCGACGTACCGGCAGCGGCCATCGAGGCGTCGCTCAACCTGATCGTCTATTACCAGGAGATGGTCGCCGAGCGCCGCAAGACGCCGACCGACGACTTGACGACGGCGCTGCTGGAGGCCGAGATCGACGGCGACCGGTTGACCGACGACGAGATCCTCGGGTTCATGTTTCTGATGGTGATCGCCGGCAACGAGACCACCACCAAACTCCTTGCCAACGCAGCATTTTGGGGTCACCGCAACCCGGACCAACTGACCCAGGTCTATGCCGACCCCGCACAGGTGCCGCTGTGGGTGGAGGAGACCCTGCGCTACGACACCTCCAGCCAGATCCTGGCCCGCACGGTGGCCGGCGAGCTCACCCTCTACGACACCACAATCCCAGACGGAGACGTTCTGTTGCTGCTGCCTGGTTCAGGGCACCGCGACGAGCGGGCATTCGACCGCCCTGACGACTTCGTCGTCGGACGGGAAATCGGTTCCAAGCTGCTGAGTTTCGGTAGCGGTGCGCACTTCTGCCTGGGTGCGCACCTGGCCAGGATGGAAGCCAGGGTCGCCCTCACCGAACTGTTCAAGCGGATCAAGGGTTATCAGGTCGACGAAGCCAATTCGGTCCGTGTCCATTCCAGTAACGTGCGCGGGTTCGCCTGCTTACCGATGACCCTGGAGGTCTCCTAGATGCCCCGGTTTGCCCCGCTCCCCGAACGCCGGCCGGCCATCGTGGCCGGCGCTTCCTCCGGCATAGGAGAGGCCACCGCGATCAAATTGGCGGCGCATGGATTCCCGGTCGCCCTGGGAGCCCGCCGAGTCGAGAAGCTCGACGACATCGTCGGCAAGATCAACGCCAACGGCGGCGAGGCGGTCGGATTACATCTCGACGTCACCGACCCGAATTCGGTCAAAAGCTTTGTCGCGCAGTCGGTTGACGCGCTAGGTGATATCGAGGTAATGGTGGCCGGCGCCGGCGACACCTATTTCGGCAAGCTCGCCGAGATCTCCACCGACGAGTTCGAGTCGCAGCTGCAGATCCACGTCGTCGGGGCCAACCGGCTGGCAGCCGCGGTGCTGCCGGGCATGCTGGACCGGCAGCGCGGCGACCTGATCTTCGTCGGCTCCGACGTGGCGTTACGGCAACGCCCGCACATGGGTGCCTACGGTGCGGCCAAGGCCGCGCTGCTCGCGATGGTCAACAACTTCCAGATGGAACTGGAGGGCACCGGCGTGCGAGCGTCGATCGTGCACCCCGGCCCGACGAAGACGTCGATGGGCTGGAGCCTGCCGGCCGAAAAGATCGGTCCCGCACTGGAGGACTGGGCCAAATGGGGCCAAGCCCGCCACGACTACTTTCTGCGCGCCGCGGATCTGGGACGGGCCATCACATTCGTCGCCGAGACACCGCGCGGTGGGTTCATCGCGAACATGGAGCTTCAGCCCGAAGCCCCATTGGCCGACAACACAAACCGCCAGAAGCTCGCACTCGGCGAAGAGGGGATCCCAGCACAATGAAAACCGCAGTTGTTCCCCGGGTGTCGGGGGGCGAAGAAGAACACGGCCACCTCGAGGAATTCCGCACCGACCCGATCGGCCTGATGAAACGCATCCGCGAGGAATGCGGCGACGTCGGCTGGTTCCAGTTGGTCGACAAGCACGTCGTCTTCCTGTCCGGTGCCGAGGCCAACGAGTTCTTCTTCCGGTCGGCCGACGAGGATCTGGATCAGGCCGAGGCGTATCCCTTCATGACCCCGATCTTCGGCAAGGGTGTCGTATTCGACGCCAGCCCCGAACGTCGCAAAGAGATGCTGCACAATTCGGCGCTGCGCGGCGAACAGATGAAAGGCCATGCCGCCACGATCGAGGGCGAAGTCAAGAAGATGATCGCCAACTGGGACGACGAAGGCGAGATCGAGTTACTCGACTTCTTCTCCGAGTTGACCATCTACACCTCGACGGCGTGCTTGATCGGCCTGAAATTCCGTGAACAACTCGATCACCGGTTCGCCGAGTACTACCACGAGTTGGAGCGCGGCACGGATCCGCTGTGCTACGTCGATCCGTATCTACCCATCGAGAGCTTCCGACGCCGCGACGAAGCGCGGGTGAAACTGGTTGCGCTGGTTCAGGAAATCATGGACCAGCGGCTGGCCAATCCCCCGAAGGACAAAGCCGACCGCGACATGCTCGACGTGCTGGTGTCGATCAAGGACGAGAAGGGCAATCCCCGGTTTTCCGCCGACGAGGTCACCGGAATGTTCATCTCGCTGATGTTCGCCGGGCACCACACCAGCTCTGGTACCTCGGCCTGGACGTTGATCGAGCTGATCCGCCATTCCGAGGT
>Ga0302326_10021521_pt1 | contig 13221 bp, 12 predicted proteins | sample Palsa_T0_3_FD_202264 | JGI IMG/M metagenome (GOLD analysis project Ga0302326, IMG submission 202264) | Peat permafrost microbial communities from Stordalen Mire near Abisko, Sweden - Palsa_T0_3 | ecosystem: Environmental > Terrestrial > Soil > Palsa > Peat permafrost | place: Sweden: Abisko... | reverse complement strand
CGAACCGACGGCCGCTGCCATTCGCTATCTGTCCGAAAGGAGCGGGAAGCCATATCCGGGCGCTGCTTACACACAGGTTTTCGTTCATGGAGATGTGATCCATCCGATGGCCGCGGGGCTGACGTTGCTGCCGGAATCCTACGCGCGCGAACTGGAGAAACAACCCGATAATCTCTGGCTGCTGACATCCGCGTTGGCGCACCAATGGTATGGACTAGGAATCGCTCCCAAGGATTGGTCGGAGCTTTGGCTGAGTGATGGAATCTCGGGGTTCCTGGCGGATGCGTTTCTCGGACAGCGTTTCGGCAAGGAAAGGTTCGACCGTGAAATGCAACATTCCCGCCAGATCTACAATGAACTTCGCGCCGAAGGTAAGGATCGGGCGCTGTCCGATGCCGGTTGGACAACGCGTCAGGAAGCTGCCGGCGATGTCCCTTTGCATAAGGGCGCATGGTTCCTTTACCAGGTGAACCAGTTGGTGGGAGAAGCTGCATTCGAGGAAGGCCTACGGTTATACACGAGCGGCCAATGGGGCCACGCAGCGACCAGTGAGGATCTGCAAAAAGCGTTCGCCGCGGCCGGAGGAAGCGCCGCAAAGAAAAGCGCGGCGCCTGAAGCCAAGAGTAATCGTAAGGCCAAAGGGCGGGACGGCGAGACTACGTTGGACAACCTGTTCGATCTATGGGTTTACGGCATGCTTGTGACGAAATCAAAATAGGTGTTTCACGCGGTTGCCAGCGATGTGCGGCGACGCCCAGCTGAAAATCCAGATCAAGTAGTTACGAGATCAGTCCTTTGCGAACGGCGTAGAGAATCAGTTCGGGGATTCCGCGCAGGTTCAACTTCTGCATCAGGTTCGACCGATGCGTTTCCACCGTGTAGACACTGAGGTTGAGTGCGGACGCGATCTCTTTGCTGGAGTGACCTTCGGCTACAAGCTGCAGGATTTCGCGTTCCCGCGGGGAAAGCAGGTCGTACGAATCTTCGGTTCCGGCGCGCTTCAGTTTGCGCATGTAGTCCTCTAGAAGCAGCTTGCTGACCGCCGGACTGAAGAATGATTTTCCCTCCGTTACCACCTGGATAGCCCGGCTCAAATCCGCCTCCGCGGAATCCTTCAGCAGATACGCGCGTGCCCCTGCCTTGAGCGCTCGCAAAACGTACCCTTCATCGGAATGCATGCTGAGCATGACGATTGCGATCTCTGGATGCGCGTCGGCGATCTGCCGGGCTGCTTCAATGCCGTTGAGATTTGGCATGCCGATGTCCATCACTACGACATCCGGCTTCAGTTCGTTGGCCATCGCGACAGCCTGCCTGCCGTCATCCGCTTCACCTACCACGGAAAACGATGGGTTCTGTTCAATAACGAGACGGAGTCCAGTGCGAATGAGGCGGTGATCGTCGGCGAGCAGTACACGTGTGGTATTCATGCGGAAGGAAGCGTGGCTGTCAACGTCGTGCCCTCACCTGGTTTCGATTCAATTTGCAGAGTGCCTCCGAGGCGGCGCACGCGCTCCTCCATACCCAGAATGCCCAAGCCCTTCTCGCGTTCCGGATTGAAGCCGTGGCCATCGTCATGAATGCTGACGTTGATCTTACCGTTCTCACCGCGCATCGAAACGGAAGCATGCCGCGCGCCGGAATGGCGCGCCACGTTATTCAGAGCTTCTTGCGTTAACCGATAGACGCAGATCTTATATTCCTCCGGCAGAGTTTCCGGAATGCCGCTTGAATCAACCTCCACTTCTGCTTCACTCCGCCGCGATACTTCGCGAGCTTGCCATTCGAGAGCCGCGATCAGGCCGAGGTCGTCGAGCATCGAGGGCCGAAGCAACAAAGAAATATTGCGCACCGAAGCAACAGATCGCTCGGCAACTTCCTTGATGTGCGAAACGGCTTCGCGCAGACGCGCATCTTCAGGAGGAAGGATCGCGCCCAAGCGCCCCACATCCACCAATAAGGCGCCCAGCGACTGCCCCACTTCGTCATGCAACTCACGCGAGATGGACCTTCTCTCCTCTTCCTGCGCATCGAGCAGGCGCGCCGACAGATCGGCGTGTTCCGAATAGCGCAGCCGGATCTCGCGTTCCTGTCCTGCGATGTAAACGATGCTGCCGATCGCAAGAATCAGCCCGGAACCGAGAAGTATTGTGAGCAGTTCCTTCAAATTGGTGCGTAACCGGCTGAACGCATTGAGCAGATCGGCGTCGTTGCCGCGAAGCTGGCTTAGGTTCCATGCCGAAAGCTGCTCCGTGGCTTCGATCATCCTTAGATGGCCGGGAAATACCTCCTGCCATACACTCAGTTCGGCGGCGGGAGAGCGATGGTCCGCAAGCGCCTGGCGTAGCGTCTGTTCCTGGCTGGAAAGCTCAGCAGCGAATGCCTGCAACAGGGCCTTCTCTTCGGGTTGGCGTGCCAGTGGATAGGTTGCGAGGACTGCACGGATCTCGATCGAGAGGCGCTGCAGTTGATCTTCCGCATCGGCTTGAGCTTCCTGTCGCGATGTAAGTGTCGCCTGGACGAAGCGGCCGTAGCTCTCCAGATTGGCATCGAGTTGCTGGAGGACCGCGTCGCGAACGAGGAACTCCCTTCGCGCGTCCTGTTCTTGTTCATGCGCTGCGTCAAGGATCGCCATTGCTTCAATCCCCGCGGCAAGCAGCAGAGCCAGCAATCCCCCAAACCCGATCAGCAGAACCAGCCGGACATACGGGCTTGTTCTTCTGCGTACCAGGGCCACGCTTCTAGCGTACAGGTTTTTGATCTTGACCGGCTAAGCCGTGGCAGCAACGCTAAGCCGTTGCGGCGACCGTCTTCTTGCTCTGGAAGCACTCCCGGCAGAACACCGGGCGTCCTTGTGTAGGCTTGAAAGGCACGGTGGTCTCACGGCCGCAGTGCGAACACTTGGTCATGGTTTCCACCCTTCCCGGCCCGGCGGCCGCGCCTCCCGACCGTTTCGCTTTGCATCCCTTGCAACGCTTCGGCTCATTCTTGAACGCTTTGTCGTGGAAAAAATGTTGCTCACCCGCTGTGAATGTGAAATCAGCTCCGCAATCCACGCAGGTAAGGGTCCGATCCTCGAATTGTGCCATGCCCCGTACTCCCCCAAAGTGCAAAGGGCCGGAACCGCTTTTGCGATCACCGACCCTCTGTGTTGATTTACTCTACTTCTCTACGGCTCTTTTTCCGGTTCCGTTTCCGCGCCAATGCTTGCTTGACGCGCTTTTTCTCGCCCGGCTTCAGGTAAAAGGAGTGACGCTTGACCTCCTTGATAATGTCCTCTGTCTGGACCTTACGCTTGAAGCGGCGCAGGGCGTTTTCTATCGTTTCGCCCTCTTGAATCTTTACTTCTGCCAACTAAAACAACACCCCCAAACCGATCGCAAATTTACCCCCGCGAATCGAGCGCAGGGTATTGATATAATATGCGGTTGCCTGCAAAAGTCAAGCTGAAACTCTACAAACTTCCGCACAATCCCTATTTTCTCCGGTAACCTGCTGAAAAGCAAGGATAAAACATCCCTTCATGGAAAACGTACTGGCAATTCTTCTAGCGGGTGGGGCAGGGGAACGCCTCCATCCTCTTACTCGCGACACGGCAAAACCAGGGCTCCCGTTTGGCGGGGCCTATCGAATCATCGATTTCACTCTTTCCAACTGCATTAATTCCGACCTGCGCCGCATTCTGATCCTCACCCAATACAAAGCCCTCGAATTGAACCGTCACATCCGCGACGGCTGGAACATTCTCTCTCCGGAACTCGGTGAATACATTGAAGTTCTGCCGCCCATGAAGAGAATTGGCGAGGATTGGTATCGCGGGACGGCCGACGCGGTCTATCAAAATTCGCAAAGCATTATTGGTGAAACACCCGATCTGGTTTTGATCCTCTCCGCGGATCACATCTACAAAATGAACTATCTGCAGATGGTTCAGTGGCATCTGAAGCAAAACGCCGATATTACACTGGCGACCATCCAGATGCCCCCGGAGGAAGCTACTCGTTTCGGAGTTTGCAAAATCGAGCGCGATTACCGAGTCACGGGTTTTGAAGAGAAGCCCCAGCACGGCAACCCGAAGCGCAGCGTGTTCAATCCGGAAATGATCAGCGCTTCCATGGGCATATATATTTTCAATCCGGAGATGCTGCGGAATGAGTTGGCGCGCGATGCTTCCGACCCTAACTCCTCGCACGATTTCGGTAAGGACATAATTCCCAAATGCCTCGGGCGGGCGCGCGTAATCGCCTACGATTTTATCGACATGAACGCGAAGGCGGCGCGGTATTGGCGGGATGTCGGGACGCTCGACGCTTACTATGAAGCCAACATGGACCTAGTCGCAGTGACGCCCGAGTTCAACCTCTACGACCAGCGCTGGCCTATCCGCACCCGCTCGATGCAGCAACCGCCGGCAAAGTTTGTTTTCGCGCAGGAAGGCCTTCGGATGGGGGTGGCGATCGATTCCATTGTCTCTGCGGGGTGCATTGTTTCCGGCGGCCGCGTGAACCTCAGCGTGCTTTCACCGGGCGTTCGTGTGCACAGCTATTGCGAGATCGAGCGGTCCATCCTGATGCCGAATGTGGATGTGGGCCGCCACAGCAAGATCCGCAATGCGATTCTGGATACAGGCGCAATTCTTCCGGAAGGAAGCAGAGTCGGTTTCGACGCCAATGAGGACCGCGCCAATGGCTTCGTGGTGACCGATGGCGGCGTCACGGTGGTGCCCGGTCCCTCGACGGAAATGGTGCGCGCGGCGCATTGATGATTCAATAAAGATTGAACCGAAAATCCGTCGCGTTGCTGGCCATCGCGCATCTTTTTACAGACACCAATCAGGGTGCGTTGCCCGCCCTGCTGCCCTTGCTGATCGCGAGCCACCACTGGAAATATGCCACGGCCGGCACGCTGGTGCTGGTGGGGAACGGTTCGTCCTCGTTCCTGCAACCGTTGATGGGCTACTTTTCCGACCGCATCGCAGCGCCTTGGCTTGTTTGGGCCGGCTTGGTCGTGGCCACCCTGGGTATCTCTCTTCTCGGCATCGCACCGAATTACGGATGGATGCTCGCGGCAGTTGCGCTCAGTGGTCTGGGCAGCGCGGCCTTCCATCCCGAGGCTGCGAGACTAATGAATGTTGTCGCCGGCCCGAAGCGCGCCACCGCGATGAGTATGCTGGCGGCGGGCGGCAATTTCGGCTTCGCGACAGGACCGCTTCTAGCGGGAGCGGTGACCGCCGCATTTGGCTTGAAGGGAACTCCGCTGCTGATTCTTCCCGCTCTGATACTGGCCGTGGTTCTGGCCACCCAACTGCACTCCAGCGTGGCGGCGCATCAAGCCTCCGAGCGAGGTCGGGCGCGAAGCGAGGGCAAACTGCCGGACACCTGGGGACCGTTTGGGTTGTTGAGCGCGACCATCGTCTCCCGCTCGGTAATCTTCTTCGGACTGAACACCTTTCTGCCGCTGTATTGGATCGCGGTCTGGCACCAATCCCGTGAGGCGGGCGGCCGGGCTCTCACCCTGCTGCTGGTTTCCGGCGCGGCCGGAACGCTTATGGGCGGCCGCTTATCTGACCGCTTCGGCCGCCGCCGCATCATCCTTTGCGCTCTCGCCACCGTCCCTCTGCTGTTGCTCCTGTTTCTCTACGCGCCAACGGTGGGTTGGTGCTACCTCGCACTTGTCCCCCTTGGCGCCATACTCTTCGCGCCATTCAGCGCAATGGTCGTGCTCGGCCAGGAATACCTGCCGAACCGCGTCGCCATGGCCTCCGGCGTCACCCTTGGTTTGGCCGGAAGCATCGGGGGACTTGCCGCGCCATTGCTTGGCTCCATCGCCGACCATCGCGGTATGCAGGCCTCATTCTGGGTGCTCTTCGTGCTGGCTCTTGTCACCTTCGCTCTTTCCACCACGCTTCGGGAACGCGAGCCCGCTTTCGAGCCGGTCTATGCGGGCCACGTGTGAGGAACCTCGCGTGCTACACCAGAACTATGCGTTTGTGGTTCAGCTTGTGCCTGCTATTCGGAATGGTTCCGCTCGGCGCAGCGGATGGAGGCTCGAAGCTTGTCGTCATATCGATCGATGGTCTCGACTACCGCTTCTTGCGTGATGCCGACCGGCTTCATCTGAAGATTCCCGTGCTTCGGAAGCTTATGGCACGCGGCGCAGTGGCAGATGGCGTGATCGATTCTCCACCCACAGATAGCTGGCCTTCAACCACTACGCTGGTGACCGGGGTTTTACCGGCGCGCCACGGTGTAACCGCAAATGACCGGCTGGATCAATCCAGCAAAGTGACCACGTTGTGGCAGGCTGCGATGAACGCTCACCTCAAGACCGCGCTTCTGGACTGGCCCGCCACCAATACCGCGTCGGCGGATTTCGTTTGCCCTCAGGTGTGGGAGAAGCCCCAGCAGACCGCCGTTCCGTTCGACCCGATTGCGCAGAAGTGCACCGCCGGCCTGGTAACCAGGATTGCCAGCGTTTACCCGCGCTTCACCAAGTCGCTGTGGAACGACGAATCGGCCATTGTCGCGCTCGAATATCTCCTGCAATATGAAACGCCGGATCTGAGCATGGCGCATCTGACGGATCTCGATTCCGAGCAACATGAAACCGGTGCTCTGAGCATTTACTCGCGCGACATTTTGGAGAACGACGACGAACTTCTGGGACTGATGCTCGCCCATCTTCCACCGCATTCGACAGTCGCGATCGTCTCCGGAAACGGCTTTGAAACGCAGAACTATGTTGTTCGCCCGCGCGTGCTAGCGCACTCGGACGCTGTAGAAGTGAAGGATGGATTGATCGGAACCACCGATCCGAAGACCGCGGCTATATTACGTAAGCTTGTTCCCCTGAAGAAGAACGGCCTTTCGCGTGAAGTCCCTATGCTGGAAGTGAAGCGCTACGATCCTGCATTGTCCGGATGGGTAGCTGCGTTCTCGACTTTGCCGGGCTACGTCGCGGTCGACGGCAACCAGGGACCAGCCGTTGGTCCCGGCAGCCACAAGGGCGTGCACGGGCTGTGGCCTACAAGACCCAATTACCGCTCCGTTTTCATTGTCTCTGGCGAGCGCGTGAAGGCAGTCCATCTGGGCGAAATTTCAAGCCTGGATGTAGCGCCAACCCTCGCCTCGATCATCGGAGTGACGCTGCCGGAAGCTAAACAGCCGTCCCTCTGGGCGAAATGCAAGAAGTAAGCCGTTGGATCGATATATCGGTGCCGGTAAAGAGCGGCATGGCCCACTGGCCAGGTGATATCGACGTATCTGTAACACGCGTCAGCAGCATGGCAGAAGGCGCCGAATACAACCTTTCGCAGTTGCATATGAGCGCGCACACCGGAACCCACATGGACGCGCCGCTGCACTTTGTCGATCAGGCAATTTCGATCGACAAGATGCCTCTCGATGCGACTGTTGGTCCGGCTCGCGTGATTGAAATCGACGCAATGGAATCCATCGGCCGGGCGGACCTGGAGCCGTTCGAAATCGAGCCCGGCGAGCGCCTGCTGATTAAGACCAGGAACACTTCCCGCTGCTGGGAAACGGATGAATTCTTCAAGGATTTCGTTTACATCTCCGAAGATGGCGCGCGATACGTCGCCGAGCGCAGGATTCGGTCGCTGGGTGTCGATTACCTCTCCGTCGCCGGCTTTTTCAAGGACACGGTCGAGACGCATGTAGCCCTTCTCTTAGCCGGAATCTGGATTATCGAAGGTCTCGATCTGCGTGGAGTCGAACCGGGCCGCTATGACCTTATCTGCCTTCCGCTCAAGCTTTTAGGAGCCGATGGCGCACCCGCCCGGGCGATTCTCAGGGGCAGTAACAACGCTAAATTGTTGTAAAAATCTTTACCTGCAAAGCCTCAACCTTCAATTGTTCGTATAGTGAAGAGAAGTGAACCGGTTCCTTGTCGCAGTTCTGGCAGTTCTCATTCCAGCGGCGCTCCTGTGCGCGGGCGATGGGAATAAGAACAGCGATCCCGCTGAAATTGGCAACCGCAAAGTTGCTGGCGGCCCGAACTTCTATTCCATCGAAAAGGAACTCGCCCTGGGCCGGCAATTGTCGCTCGAAGTGGAGCGCCAGGCCAAACTTTTCGAAGATCCCATCGTTAACGAGTATCTGAATCGCCTGGTCCAAAACCTGGCACGCCACTCGGATGTCACTTTTCCGGTCTCGATTAAGATCATCGAATCCGACCAGCCGAACGCCTTTACTCTCCCCGGCGGCCATATGTTCATCGATACGGGCCTGATCCACCTGACGGAATCCGAATCCGAACTGGCAGCCACATTGGCGCATGAACTCGGCCATGTCGCGGCGCGGCATGCAACCCGTCAGGCCACGCAAAGCACCATCGCCAACGTAGCGACCATTCCGCTTGCGATTCTCGGCGGCCCGGTGGGCATGCTGGCGCGCAACGGGGCCGCTCTTGCGATGCCGATGAGTTTTCTCAAGTTTTCCCGTGTATTTGAGACGGAAGCCGATGAACTGGGCTTGCAGTACATGTATGAAGCTGGCTACGATCCCTCGGGCTCGGTCGATATCTTCGAGCGTCTGGAATCGCTCGAAAAGAAAAAGCCCGGCACGGTAGCCCAACTCTTCAATACTCACCCGATGACTTCGGATCGTATTCAGAAAGCCCAGAAAAATATACAGAACCACCTGCCCGAACGCGAAGAGTATGTGATTAATACTTCTGAATACGAAGACATACGGAGCAGGCTTGTGAACATTCTGGGAAGCCGCAAGACCGCGGCCACGGCTGAGAAGAAGCCAACTTTGCTAAGAGCCGGTGAACACTCCTACGGCGACCGGTCCGAACATTAGTATTTCGTAACTTTTCGCGGTTACAGCGCGTATCCCTATTGTTCCTATTCTTTTTTTTGGGTCTATAATGCAAACAGGAGTTCTCCCGATGAATCGCCTCGCCCGCCGGATTTCCGCCAGACTGGCAGTGTTTGGCATGCTTTCGGTCAGCATCGTTCCTGCCGCATTTGCCGACGACAAGAAGAAGAACCCGGACGAGATCGGGAACCGCGACGTCGGAAAGTGCGCTCTCAACGTCAACTTTTACTCGATCGAAAAAGAGATCGCGCTCGGCAAACAGATGGCGCAAGAAGTGGAACGTCAGGCTCGCATTGTCGATGATCCTGTGATCGCGGAGTACGTCAACCGGGTAGGTCAGAATCTGGTCCGCAATTCCGATGCTAAGGTTCCCTTCACCATCAAGGTGATCGATTCGGATGAAATCAACGCCTTCGCGCTGCCGGGCGGATTCTTCTTCGTGAACACCGGCATCATCACCCACGCCGATAACGAGGCGGAGATGGCGGGCGTGATGGCGCATGAGATCGCCCATGTCGCGGCGCGGCACGGCACCTGCAACGCTACTAAGGGCCAGATGGTGAACTACGGAACAATCCCCCTGATCTTCCTGGGCGGATGGGCCGGATATGGCATCCGCCAGGGCGTCAGCCTGTTGATCCCGATGAGCTTCCTGCATTTTTCGCAAGCCAACGAATCCGAAGCGGATCTGCTTGGTCTCGAGTATATGTACAAAGCCGGGTACGACCCGGAAGCGTTCGTCGATTTCTTCGAAAAGATCCAGTCTCTCGAAAAGAAGAAACCGGGGACGATGTCGAAGCTTTTTTCGACTCACCCTCCGACGGCTGACCGCATCACCAATTCGCAGAAGAACATCCAGAAGTACCTAAAAGAGAAGCCCGAGTACGTCGTCACGACCTCGGAATTCAATGACGTGAAAGGCCGCTGGAACACGATGCATAACCATCGCAAGACGGACAGCAAGGATTCCGGTCGTCCGCAGCTGCGCCGCGCTCCGGGAGCCGGGGGCACCATTGATGACGGGAACGATTCCACCAAGCCCGTCACCGACGACGACCGCCCGACCCTAAAACGCCGCGATCCGGGCTCAGGCTCGTAGATTTCGATACTCGTAGAATTCGATATAAGATAGGGTGCGTGCCAGCACCCTCACGCCGTGGATTTCTTTCAGCAGTAGCTGCTCTCGTACCTTTAGCAAGCGCGCAACAGCAACGGGATTGGAGCGGCAAAAACCCTGTCCGCTACCCCGACGCAGATATCGTCGTCCTCGACAAGCGCTTCAAGAAATACGCGATCGGCAACACGCCCATCAAACGCCTCTATACCGGTAATCTCTGGTCGGAAGGTCCGGCTTGGAATACAGCCGGGAAGTATCTAGTCATGAGCGATATCCCCAACAACCGGCAATTGCGCTGGCTGGACGAGGACGGTCATACCAGCGTGTTTCGCAGCCCCTCGAACTACTCCAACGGAAACACCTTCGACTACGAGGGCCGCCAATTGAGCTGCGAGCATTCGACTCGGCGCGTGGTGCGCTACGAACTTAACGGGTCCGTGTCAGTGATCGCCGATAGATGGAAGGGCAAGGTGTTCAACGCGCCCAACGATATCGTTGTGCATCCCGACGGCGGCATCTGGTTCACCGATCCCGGTTACGGTTCGATGGGCAACTACGAAGGCGCCAAAGGGCCGCTCGAAATTAAGGAAGCCGTCTATCGGGTGGACGCAAAGACCGGTCAGATCGATATGGTCAGCGATGAATACTACAAGCCCAATGGCCTCTGCTTCTCGCCCGACTACAAGAAGCTCTACCTCTGCGACACCGGCAGCAATGCATACGATCAGGCCAAGAACATCATCGCGATCTACGACGTGCAGGATGGCAAGAAGCTCAAGAACACGGGCAAAGTGATTTCCTGCGATATGAACGGCAAGAGCGGTCTGGCCGATGGCATCCGCGCCGATACGGATGGCAATATCTGGGCAGGAATGGGATGGGTCGGTTCCGGGTACGACGGCGTCCACTGCTACACGCCGCAAGGCGAGCGCATTGGCCAGATCTTATTGCCGGAAATCTGCGCCAACGTTTGCTTTGGCGGGCCAAAGCGAAACCGACTCTTCATGGCAGCCGGCCAGTCGCTCTACGCCGTCTATACCGAAGCGGTAGGCGCGCACATCGCCTAGCGCTTCGACTTCGCCACAATTTCGCGGACTTCCTTGGCCAGCGTAGGCGCGTGGTACGGAATGCCGTCTTTGATGGTCCATTCGATGCCGCCGCCGTGTACTTGCTTGCCGTCTTTTATCTCATCGACCCCAGTTGGATAAAGCACCTTAATATTCTCCAGCGGGTTGCCATTCACTACGATCAGATCCGCCAGGTAACCCGGCCGCACGCCCCCGATCTTGCCTTCCATCCCGAGGATCTTCGCGTTGTTGCCTGTGACATGCTGAATCACTTTGATCGGACTGAACCCCGCTTCCTCTTCCAGTTCCAACTCACGCAGTAAACCGAACCCGTAGATCTGATAGATGAAGCCCGCATCATCCCCGGACCCGACCAGGCCGCCCATGCGTTCGAAATCGCGCACTGCCGACATCCAAATGCGATAGTTATCCTTCCAGAAAACTTCATCCGTTGACGTCCATCCCAAAAAGTAAGACCCGTGGTTCTTTGGGTTCGGCGCGAAATACTCGGCCAGGCTGGGATGCAGGTACTCCTTGAACCAGGGCTGATTCTGCGCTCGCGTCAGGTCTCGGCTGGCTTCGTAGATATCGAATGTCGGATCCCAGGCGACGTTGGCTTTCACCATTCCGGTCAGAACCTGCTTCAACTTTTCGGGATCCGCCTCGCGCCATAGGTGTCCCGCGTAGCGGAAACGGTCGGTTTCGTTGTTGTAGTTGTAACTCGAAGGAAACGCCTGCACGCCATCGGGTATCGCCGCATCCGGAATCCCATACCAATGTTCGATGGACCGCGTACCGAACTTGATATCGTCCCAGGCATTGGTTTCTTCGACTCCCACGTGATGCGCGATGGGAAGGTTCAGCTTATGCGCCTCGTCTTCCACGGCCTCCATGATGTCGCGATAACAACCCATCATTTTGATGCCGTCGCAGCCCATGGCCTTGATATTCCGCACACGCTCGCGCCCGGCCGCCGGATCCTTCAAGTTCCCCAGCATCGGGTACACCAGGAATCGCGGGGCGACGATCTCATTCTTCGCGCTCTGTTCCCGCAGCTTCAGTGTTTTTTCCGTCACGCTGCCGACGTCGCGAACGGTCGTGATCCCGCATGCCATCCATGTCTTCAACTCATATTCGAGCGGCTGAGGCGCGCCGCCCCGTTCGTCCTGAGTATGCGCATGGGCGTTGATCAACCCTGGCAGCACATATTTGCCCGTAGCGTCGATCTCGACGTCGGCCGGAATGCGGCGGCTTCCGCGCCCGCTTGCCACGGGGTCGAATGGCACCACGGCGGTGATGATGTTATCCGTGATGATGATATCTTTCGGACCTGAAGCTGGCGTCCCATTTCCATCGGCGATGATCGCATTGCGAATCGCCACGGTATGGTACCGTTTACCGCTGACGGGTCCTGGGGTCTGCGCCTGAAGGGCGAGAGTCGTTACAAGAGCAATAACAAGTGGCCGCATATCGATTCCCCGAATTGTAATCTATGCTGAGCACTTGCCCAAACCCCGCGATCTCTGTTCAACTAACCACTGGAGACCACGATGAAAATCTATTCGACCCTCTTGCTGGCTTTGGCCGGCGCCTTATCCGCGAACGCCGCGAACCCCGGTATTGCCGAGACCAAGCTTACCTACGGCCAGATCAAGACCAACATCGTAAAGGCCGCCGAGAAGATGCCCGCCGACGCGTACAGTTTCCGCGCCACTCCCGAAGAGCGTACCTTCGCGGAACTGGTTGGCCACATCGCCGATGCCCAAATCCGCATCTGCGGCGCCGCCACCGGTGAAACCAAGCCCGCCGAGGCAGGCAAGCTGAGCGCCAAGGAAGGTTTGGTGGCCGCACTCAAAGCGTCCTTCGACTTCTGCGACGCCGCTCTCGAAAGCGTCAGCGATGAAAACGCCGGGACCATGATGAAGTTTCAGCGCGCCGAGCGCAGCAAGCTCGGCATTATGACTTATAACGTCATTCACGATAACGAATCCTACGGCACCATGGCGGTGTATCTCCGCCTAAAAGGTGTTGTTCCACCCTCTTCGGAGAAATGATTCCCCCCGGCTCTGCACTACACTTGTTAACGTGCCGGACGCAGCGCAATTTACGGACCTTCTAAGAGATTTGCAAGGCGGCAAGAAACAGGCCTTAGACCAGCTCATGCCCTTGGTCTATTCGGAACTCCATCGAATGG
>Ga0302326_10021519_pt1 | contig 13221 bp, 11 predicted proteins | sample Palsa_T0_3_FD_202264 | JGI IMG/M metagenome (GOLD analysis project Ga0302326, IMG submission 202264) | Peat permafrost microbial communities from Stordalen Mire near Abisko, Sweden - Palsa_T0_3 | ecosystem: Environmental > Terrestrial > Soil > Palsa > Peat permafrost | place: Sweden: Abisko... | reverse complement strand
AGGTTCCAGTGGGGAGACCCATCAGAGTTCGAGTCTCTGCGTGCCCAAGGCAACCCCTTTTATCCTCAATGTTTACCGAGTGCCAGACCTCGGTCTGCTAACGCGTCAGCGCCCGAATGCCGTCAGGGCGGCGGTTTGGTCGGCGCAGAAGATGACGCCGTTTGCGATCGCGGGGCTTTGCCAATGGATTGCGCCGAGTGCAGCGCTCCCCACGAGCTTGCCGGATTCGGGGTTGAGTGCCACGAGTTGCCCGCTCGCTGCAAAAAACAGAACGCCGCCCGCAACGATCGGCGATGTGCCTTGATTTCCGGTTTTGACGTTTGCGGACCAAGCGTGGGCTAAGCTGCTAAGGCCTTTTTGGGTAACCACCCGAAAAGCGTGGACACCATCGGACAAGGTAATGAAGACGAACGTCGTGCCGCCGGGATCGGTCCACACTGCGGGCGACGCGAAGAGCTGGAACCCGAGTTTGATTGTCTGCAGCGGCGCACCCAGTCCACTCAATTGGCTGCGGTCGAATAGGCGCAACTCGCTGTTTTTTCCGCCCTGCACAGCGAGCAGGGGCGTGCCGCTGTTGCTCTGAGGCGGCAGGAGCGCGGGCGAACTGCTGCCGAGGTCTAGGTCGTCGGTCGAGAGTTCATGGTAGTTGAGCGGCGTGAGGTAACCGATGAGCTGGCTCGCTCCGGCGTTGAGGGAAAGGACCGAATCGCCGTAGTCTCCGGCGGAGGCGTTGAAGGGGCCGTTTCCGGTTGCTGCGTAGATGCGGCCGCGCTGCGCGTTACGATAAAACAAGCGCAGCCCTATACTTCGAGGGTTGTCTTCCGGCTTGCCGAATCAGGTCGGGTCCCGTGCGCGGAAGTAGCTCAGCGGTAGAGCATCGCCTTGCCAAGGCGAGGGTCGCGAGTTCAAATCTCGTCTTCCGCTCCAGTTTCGCAACGATTTTCAACGCAAGAACGAGCAGACACGGCGGGCACGATGCTCGCCGTTGTGCCGTCCGGAGGTCCTCCCCGCCGTGTCCGCTACGACTCTGAAGCAACTCGATCCGACCCAGGTCGAACTCGAGATCAGCATCTCACCGGAGGAGTTCGACGCCGCGACCGCCGCTGCGTACAAGAAGCTCGTCCGCACCGCCCGCGTGCCGGGGTTCCGCCCCGGCAAAGTCCCGCGCAAGATCTACGAGCAGCAGTACGGAACGGCCCGCATCGTCGACCAGGCGCTCGAAGAGCTGGTGCCCGAGAAATATTCGCAGGCCATTGACGAGTACAAGCTCGATCCGCTTGCTCGTCCCCAAATGGAGATAATGCCCGACGCCGATGGGGCACCGCTGCGCTTCCGGGCCGTCGTCTCCGTTCGCCCGGCGATCGAAATCAGCGGCTATACCGGGCTCGTGCTCGATGCCCAGCCCACGGTCGCGACGGACGAGGAGTTGAACCGGACGCTCGAATCAATGCGCAAGGAGGCTGCGACGCTGGTCCCAGTTGACCGGCCGGTCCAGTTCGGCGATACCGTAACGCTCGACTATGAAGGGAAGATCGACGGCGCGCCATTCGACGGCGGGACGGCGACCGGTGAACAGACCGAGGTCGACGAGTCGCGCTTCGTACCGGGCTTCGCGGCCGGGATCGTCGGAATGCGGGCGGGCGAAACCAAGGACGTCCCGCTTACCTTCCCAGCCGATTACGGCGCCGGCGAACTCGCCGGAAAGCCGGCTGTCTTCAGCATCACCGTCCTCGAAGTCAAGGAACCGGAGCTGCCGGCCCTCGACGACGCGTTCGCGCAGCGCGTCTCCAAGTCTGGAACCATCGATGCCCTGCGCGCGGATGTGCATGCGCGCCTCGACGCGAGTACCCTGCAGCGCGGCCGGCGCGAGATGATCGAGCAGCTCTTCGCGCAGCTGCTCGCCGCGCATGAGGTGCCGCTTCCACTGGTGATGGTCGAGCGCGAAGTCGACGCGCTCATCAACGATTCGAAGCAGTACGTCGCGCGCTACGGGACAGCGTGGGACGACTACTTGACGGCGGTGGGCAAGAGCGAGGAAACGTTCCGGTCGGAGTACCGTGCCGAAGCGGAGAAGCGTGTCAAGACGACCCTGATCATCGAAGCAATCGCAGCCGCCGAGAAGATCACGGCGAGCCCGGCGGAAATCGAGGTTGAGCTCGATGCGATCGGCCGCCAGTACAACCAGCCGCGCGAGAAAGTCATCGAGCTCATGGGACCGAACGTCGGCGCCCTTGTCGACGGCATCGTCCGGACCAAGACGATCGATTTTCTGATCGAGAAGGCGAACGTCATTCCGGCGGCAACTAAAGCGGCATCGACGTAGTCTCTGCTTAGTGCAGGTTTTCGCGGGCCCGGCGCGGGCTCGAAATGTTGCGGCGGCACCACGCCGCGGATGGACAGGAGAGCGTCTTGGGTCACTTAGTTCCGATGGTCGTGGAGCAGTCCGCCCGCGGCGAACGCGCGTACGACATCTACTCGCGACTGCTCAAAGAGCGCATCGTGTTCGTGCAGGGTCCGATCGATGACGGCATGGCCAGCCTGATCATGGCGCAGCTGCTGTTCCTCGAAAAAGAAGATCCGGACAAGGACATCGACATGTACATCAACAGCCCGGGCGGCTCGGTGACGGCCGGCCTCGCGATTTACGACACGATGCAGACCATCAAACCCGACGTCGCGACGCTGTGTGCCGGGATGGCCGCCTCGATGGCCTCGATCCTGCTTACCGGGGGCGCGCAAGGCAAGCGGTTCGTCCTACCGTACGCGAAGATTCTGATTCACCAGCCCTGGGTTCAGCAGGTGGGTGGTCAGGCGACGGATATTGAAATCCACGCTCGGGACCTCATCGCCACGCGCCGCGTTCTGGCTGGAATATACGAAGAGACGACCAAGAAGCCGATCGACCAGATTCTGAGGGACATCGAGCGCGACTTCTATATGACGGCGCAAGAGGCGCTCGACTACGGGATCGTCGACCAGATCATCAAGAAAGACAACCGCGTCGTGACGCCCAACACCACGACTCTCTAACGCGCACCGCCTTCAACGCTTACCGCGCTTACCGCAGGACCTGCAATGTTTCGTTTCGGGGATGAAAAAGGTCAGTTGAAATGCAGTTTCTGCGGCAAGTCGCAGGAGCAGGTTCGCAAACTCATCGCCGGCCCGGGCGTGTATATTTGTGACGAGTGCATCGAGCTCTGTAACGAGATCATCGAAGAAGAGCTGTACAAGAACGTCGACGAAAATCTGCGGCTGCGCAATATCCCGAAGCCGAAAGAGATCAATCACATCCTCAATCAGTATGTGATCGGTCAGGAGCGAGCCAAGAAGTCCCTCGCGGTGGCGGTCTACAACCACTACAAACGCGTCAACGCCGGCGGTACGGCGGACGACGTGGAATTGCAGAAATCCAACATCTTGCTCGTCGGCCCGACGGGCAGCGGCAAGACCTATCTCGCGCAGACGCTGGCCAAGATTCTCGATGTCCCGCTGGCCATGGCGGATGCGACGTCGCTGACCGAGGCGGGGTACGTCGGCGAAGACGTCGAGAACATCCTGCTCAAGCTCATCCAAGCCGCAGACTACGACGTGAAGCGGGCTGAGAAGGGCATCGTCTACATCGACGAGATCGACAAGATCGCCCGCAAGAGCGAGAATCCGTCGATTACGCGGGACGTCTCGGGCGAGGGGGTCCAACAGGCTCTGCTCAAGATTCTCGAAGGCACAACGGCCAACGTCCCGCCGCAGGGCGGACGCAAGCATCCGCATCAGGAATTCATTCAGATCGACACGACCAACGTGCTGTTTATCTGCGGCGGGGCCTTCGACGGGTTGGAGAAGATCATCGAAGGACGGGTGAGTTCGCATTCGCTGGGCTTCCGCTCCAATCCGGAAGGGAAGAAGGACGCACGAACCGGCAAGCTGCTGCAGCAGCTCATGCCCGAAGACCTGCTCAAGTTCGGCTTGATCCCGGAGTTCATCGGTCGGCTTCCGATCGTCGTAACGCTCGATGCGCTGGACGAACTTGCGCTGCGCCGCATTCTGGTCGAACCGCGTAACGCTCTGGTCCGGCAATTTCAAAAGATCATGGGGATGGACGGCGTCGAGCTGACCTTCACCAAGGAAGCCTTGATTGCGATCGCCGTTCGCGCTCAGTCGCGCAAGACGGGGGCGCGCGGCCTGCGCTCGATCCTCGAAGAAGTGATGCTCGATGTCATGTACGATCTGCCGTCGCTGCAAGGCGTCAAGAAGTGCGTGGTCAACAAGGAAGTCATCGAAAAGCGCGAGCAGCCGACGTTGATTTACGCCGAGCGCCCGAAGGACCAGTCCGCCTAGGAGCCTTGTCCGGGCTTTGCCCGATGGGCGAACGACGGGATGGGTACCCTCTGGCTTCGCTCGAATGGTCTCGCGCGGATTCTTCGCGTTCGGGGCTTGGGGCCCTAAGCGGCGGCTTCGCTGCGCGAGTGGAATCGCGGAGGGCTGCGCTTGGCTTGGTGAGGCGGGCAAGCAAAAACTTCGGGACCGGCCCAAACATTGGAAGCGGAACGTGGGCCGACCTGAAGCGGGATGAACGAGTAAAGATGTCGCATTGTCGCAGGGTAGGAGCCTAACGGCGGGAACTGTATCCCCAATCACATGCGTACCGGCGAGATCATCGACCTGGCGAATGAGCGACGGCTAAGTGCCGTGCTCGATTTTACGCATGACGGCGCCGAGTTGCTGATCCTCAACGGCGGCTCGCGGGCCGAAGAGTTCACCGTGGCTACCCTGGTGAAGACGCGTGCGCGCAAGGAGCGTCGGGCCGCCTATTGCATCGATTCGGGAACGAGCATGCAGCTTACGCTGCCCCTCGCTGCCGGGGAATTGCCGGGCGATATAACCCTACGGATCGTCGGCGGCCACGGCGAGATGCTGCTGTCGGCGCCCCGACGGGCGCGACCGCGTCATGTCGTAAGCCTGCGCGGTTTCTCGACCCTTGCCGCCGCGCTGGTCTTGATTCTTTTGGCTGGGGGCCGGCTCGACGCCCCGGCGCTCGTCGCGAGCGCGGATCCGGAACCGGCACCCGTCGAGGCTCCGCTCGTCAAGGCGAATGTCTACCTGCACGTCCCAGGGCATCTGCCCAATGTGGTCGCCCGGGCGACGCTCGTCCATCACGCCGCGCTCGTCGTGCATCCCCCTAAACTAGCCGAGCGGCACACGCTGGTCACGGCGATGGCGCCTCAGCGACACGTCGACGTTCCCGATACCCCGGCGCCGCGGATGACCGACCTGCACGTGCCCAGTACGGCGAAATCGGGCGATTTCGTCCCCGTTTCATTCGGAGCGGTCGGACGGCAAGTGAAGATCGTCGCCAGTATTGGGCCGACCATCGTCTCGAAGACCATCATTGCCGCTCAGCGCGGCGTGATCGCTATCCGCTCACCGAAAAGTGATCGCGACAGCCGGATCATGACAGTGCGGGCCTATGCGCAGGATGGAAATCGTACGTCCACCCTGCAGGCGATGGTCGTCCTCGTCCATCCGTAAGCGGCGTAATCCTCCAGCGAAGCAAAGCCGCAAAGCGGCCGCTTGACCTGCGATGGATTCGTCGAGCGATAGCCGAGACGGCGGCTCGGCCCGTTCGGGCCGAACGCGATGGATTCGTCGAGCGATAGCCGAGACGAATCCTCTAGGCTGGGACGAAGCTCAAGGCCACGCCGTTCATGCAATAGCGAAGCCCGGTCGGCGGCGGTCCGTCATCGAACACGTGACCCAGGTGGCCTGCACAGCGGACGCAGTGAACCTCGGTTCGTTCGAAGCCGAGTTCGCTGTCGCTCGATGTCGCGACGGCATGCCGCATCGGCGCCCAAAAGCTGGGCCAACCGGTGCCGCTGTGAAATTTCGTAGCCGAGGAGAAGAGCGCGAGATCGCAGCCCGCGCAGTGATAGGTTCCTTTGCGGTTCTCGCCTTCGAGCGGGCTCGAGCCGGGGGCCTCCGTGCCGTGCTGACGCAGCACGTCGTACGCCTGCGGACTCAGGCGCTTGCGCCACTCGTCATCGGTCAGAGCGGAAGCCGCAGCTGGGATGAGTGACCATGCGGCGAGCATCGAGAGAGCTGCGAAACGGGATACTTTCATACGATCTTCAGTATAACGCAGGCGGGCTCGGGCGGGATGTCAGCCGGCATACAAGGACGCTAATATGCAACGGCCGCGCGCGAGCGAGTGAGACTGACCGCCGACGGGCCGGGCGGGCCGCAGGTTCCGGTCACACAATCGCTCGTGATACGCCATTAGGGTAAATCATCACAAGGGCGGCTGGCCCCGTCTGAACAAAACGCCAAGAATGGTAGACGCGACTAGCCTACGTCGGGTGCCGCTCTTTCGTGAATTCGAGGACGCGGAGCTGTCGGTCATCGCATCAGCGGTCACCAACCGCCGCTATGGCAAGCATCAATTCATCGTCCGCGAGTCGGAGCCCGGCGACACGTTCTTCATTGTGGTCAGCGGTTCGGTGTCCGTGTGCCGCATCGCGCCGGACGGTCGTGAGACGATCCTCTCGATTCTCAAAGAAGGTGATTTTTTTGGCGAAATGTCGATGTTCGATTCGTCGCTGCGGTCGGCATCGATCAAGACGTTGACCGATGTTGAGGTCGGCGCCGTTCACCGCAACGACTTCTTGGATCTGATGGATCGCAATCCGAAGATCGGGCGGCTCTTGGTCATCGCCCTCTCGGAACGTCTGCGAGCCGCCAACGCGCTCATTGCGGCGACGACGTCTCAGGATATCCGCGCCCGCCTCGCCTCGTTGCTGCTCAATCTGGCCGACCAGTTCGGAGAATCGGTCGCCAACGGTACCCGAATCACGTTGCGGCTGACCAATCAAGAGATGGCGAATATGATCGGGACGACGCGCGAAACGGTGAATCGTACCCTCAACCGATTCTGGGACGAGCAGCTCGTCGATATGCGCACGTCGCACGTCGTCGTGGTGGAGCCTGAGAAGCTGCGAGGGCTCATCCCGTGATCGCGGGGTGAACGCGGGACCGCTGCTCGACATCGTCGTTGCAGGGTCACTCGCGTTCGGAGCAGCAGGATTGGCAGCAGCCTGGCGGATGCGCGCGCAGTCGCATGCCGATCGCTTCGCGTTGCGGCTCACGCGCGAGCGTGAAGCGGCTTTCGTGGAGGCCGCCCGGCGATTGTCGGATGCCGCGCGGGTCTCCATCGACGCGGTACGCGAAGAAATCGATCGCGCCGTGCGTACACTCGCGCCGGGCATCGATGTCGTGCTCTTCTTCGAAGAGCTCGATGCGGAACTCGTCTGCGTCGCGGCCTGCGGCGAGCGCGTTGCCTTCTTCGGCGGAACGCGGCTCGCGCTCGATGATGACGCGGCGCTGATCGTTCAAGCGCTGCGGCACGGCCATCGTCTCACGGCGCTCGACGCACCGGCGGCGCGGCTGATGCACCCGGGCGATGTTTTCGCCGTGGCGATCCCGCTCGTGCTCGACGCCGGGCGACGTTGCGTTCTGTACGTGGGCGGTGTCGATACGGCTGCGAACGCAACCGCAGACCGCATCGTGCAGCTCGTCGATGGAGCGACGCCGGCGTATCGGATCGCACTCGAACGCGCCGACGATCGCGTTCGGGCCGAATATGACGGACTCACCGGGCTGCTGACGGCGCGCGCGTTTCGCACGCGGCTTGGTGCGATGATCGATCGCGCTCGATTTGCGGCGTTGGGACGCGCGAGCGTCCTGTTTGTCGACACCGACCGCTTCAAAAACTGGAATGACACGTATGGACATGCCAGTGGTGATGCGCTTCTGCGGGAGCTCGCGCAACTGTTGCGCGCGGCGGCGACGGATCCAGGCGACATCGTTGCGCGCAATGGAGGTGACGAGTTCTGCGTCGTGTTTGCCGATGCCGAAAAGTCGAGTGCCATCGAACGCGCGGAGCGACTGTGCGCGAGCATCGCCGAGGCGGACTTCAGCGGATTGCACGCGCGCATTTCGGTAGAAGCCGTGAGGATCAGCGCGTCGATCGGCGTCGCCTGCTTTCCAGTTGACGCGCACTCGCCGGAGGCATTGTTGGAAAAGGCCGATGAGGCGATGTATCACAGCAAGAAAACCGGCCGCAACGGCGTTTCATTTTTCGGGGTCGACGCGAAACTTACTCGCGGCGACGGCGCTACCGAGGAACGTACCGCCGATCGACGACGCGAATAACCAAAGCGGAGCGCGAGTCTTTCCTTAAGAACCTCCGGAGGATGCAATGCGCGGGCTGGTCTGCAGCGGATGCCGTGCCGCGACGATCGACTGAGCGATCTCCAGTGCCTGGACACGGATCTCGCGCACCGCGCTCGACTCATAGAGCGTGCCGCGCAGCGGCGTGCCGAGCGCGTACAGTGGCGACCGACGGGCGCCCCCAAGCAGCACCCGTCCGGGCCGGCAGCGAAGCCGATACCCAGCGGACCGGGCTGCGCGAGTCTGCGCGCGAAAGCCGCGTCGATCAACGCTTCGCCGGAGTTGGTAATATCGCGACGCGGTCCGGTGCAATCGATGGAAATCGTCGCCGCTCGGGGCCAGGAGGGTAAGCCGACCGCGGTAGACGCGGACTTGCCCGGAGGCAATCATTCCATCGCGGGCGGCGAGCGTCGACTGCGGCCAGGAGCTCCGGACGAGAAAGTCACCGCCGCGCAAGGTAAGCCGCGGCGCTGGTCCGCGCACCCGCGCAGCGCTACTCCAAGGTCACCGCGTCAATCCTGACCAGCCTGAACCATCCGGGTCGAATGGCCCACCGCAAATCTGCTCGTATTATTTTCGGTAACGAGCGTGCCAGCTTTCGGCCACTCCGAAGTATCCCAGAGAGGCAACTTGCGTTTTCCGCTGCGGCGCATTCTTCCGCGGGCGGTTACAGCGTCTCGACGGCGATGCCGATGCGGCGATAGCGTTCGAGGGCTTCGGGATCCGGTTCGCCGCACGTCACGAGCCGGGAAATCGCCGCCGCCGACGTGACGCGAAACGGTGCCGCGGTTTGAAGCTTATCGGCCGTAGCCAGCGCGACGACATGGTTGGATGCCTCGACGAAGCTTCGTTGCAGCGCGGCTTCCTCGACGTCATTGATGCCCAAGCCAAACGAATCGTGCAGGCCGCACGCGCCGACGAGGCAGACGTCGGCGCGCAGTGCACGCACGAAGTCAACCGCGGCCGAACCGACGGTCAGCTGCGATATCGGCAGCACGCGTCCGCCGAGCAGCAAGACTTCCACCCGTTCGCGGCTCGACAACTCAAGGGCGATGTGCGGATCGTTGGTGATCACGCGCGCCCGCCGCTCGTGCGGCACGGCCCGTGCCGCTTCCAGCACGGTTGTGCCACCGTACAACAGCACCGTGACGCCGTCGGTTATGAAGTCGGCTCCGCGCCGGCCCAGCCGCAGCTTGGCGTCGACGTTGCGCTCTGCGCGGACGGCGTACGGCGTCAGCTGCGGGCTGCGCGGCAGGGCTCCGCCGTGGGTCCGTTGCAGCAAGCCGGCGTCATCGAGCTCGCGGATGTCGCGCCGGATGGTGTCTTCCGAAACGAGCCACTCGCGTGCGATTTCGCGCGACACGATTCGTCCGGCGACTTCGAGCTGCGCTATGAGGGCGCGCCGCCGTTCGGCGGGCAATGAAATGACTTTGCCGGGGGTGGTCGGTCCTACGGTTATCGGCTGCATGTTATTGCATTGTATTGCAGGTTCGTGCGAACATCAAGTTCCATTGCGCCCGATTCCATTTCTGGTTTATGCGGTAATCTTCGATCTCGACGGCGTGCTTGTCGATTGGGGCAATGTTTTTGACCGGGCGCGGCTGCAGTCGGGAACGTGGCACGGGATCTATGCCGAGCGCGAAGCCGCCGCGATTGTCGCGCGCGTGGGGGTGATCTGACGCCGGTCGACGGCCGCATCCGGGTCAGCCTCGGGCTGGTCTCGTGACGGTCTACGCCCTCACGGTGGCGCTGAGTGCCGCGCCCTTGACGGCGTTGACCGCGCGCATCCCGCGCGGCCGTCTGTTGTGCTTGGTGCTGCTCACGCTCATGGCGACCAACGTCGCCGCCGCTCTCGCCCAATCGTACGCCGCCCTGTTCGCCGCGCGCCTGGTCGACGCGGCGGCGCACGGCGTGTTCTGGTCGATCGTCAGCGCTCGTGCGCGGTTCGGTTGGCGCCGCCGGGCAGCCGAGGACTCGCGTTCGCGGCGATCTTCAGCGGTGTCTCAATGGCGACCGTCATGGGCGTTCCGGCGGCCACCTTCGTCGGGCAGCACCTGGGTTGGCGGATCGCGCTCTTAACGGTGGCGGGAGCGGGGGCGGCGCGCTGCTTGGCGGAGGAATCGTCGGCACGTTGGGGCTCGCGCGTGTCCTCCCCGTTGGCGCCGCACTGGCGTTCGTCGCACTCGCCGTGCAAATCGCTGCGGCCGCCGGTTCGTTTACCCATCAGCATGAACCGCGATCTGTCACAACCCGTGAGTGCGACTAGATCCCATATTCTTCAGTGGAACCGTTGGACCGCAGGACGCCGATTTTACTGTGGGTGGGCTCGACAAACCAGACCGAGCCGTCGGACCCGACCGTAAGCGAGATTGGATCGCTCTGCGGCGTGGGCATCGGGAAGCTGCGCGTGAATCCTTGCTCGTCGACTCGAATGATGGCATTGCGGCAGGACATCCAATTGGCACCGTCCGCTCCAATGACGAGGCCGTTGGGGACGCAAACGGTCGAAGTCGACGTACCGCGGTCGCTTTGGCTCACGAGTGTGGTAAATTGATCGATCGGAACGCCGGTAAGGCCGCCGCTCGGCGCTACGGTCGCGATGAGATCTGAGGCGATAAACCTTACGCTGTTTGCGACCGCAGCCACTGCGTCGACCGCACCCAACCCCAGGGACGCAGCAATCGGTTCGGTCGTTCCATCCGCGGCTACCGACCAGAGACTTCCGTCCGCGACGTACACTCCGCCGCCGGCGCGCGGGACAATTTTCGACTGCGCCTCCCAGTTGATATGGTCGTGCGTAGGCAGCTCGAACGGCTGCATGTTTCCACGACCATCGACGCGCACGACGAGTCCGCGCCCGGCGTCGAACCCCCAAACGAACCCATCGTTTCCGGTGACGAGCGACAACGGTCTGCTGGTAGCCTGGGGAGACCCTGCGGCCGTGCTCGATGAGGGTGGGCGCAGCTCGAATTCGCGGACCGTCCCGTTGGCATCGATGCGCCCGATGACGATGTCCGTGCCGGCGGTGTATTCGCTGAACCAAACGGCATTCGCCCGATCGACGGTAATCGATGCCGGTAATCCGCGAATCGACAAGTGCCGCTGCCTGTATTTGCCGTTCGTGAGGAACCCGATCGATCGCTCTCCATACAAACTCACGGCAAGCAAACCATTGCGCCCAGCGGCAAGCCATACCGGCGACCGTAATCCGGCCGGTGCCGCATATGCCGGCGATCGAGGCGGGTCCAAAGGCGCCGTGATGTCGTTTGTTGGCGGCGGACGCTCGATGGTAATCGCACCGCTGCCACCATGCTTGATTGGTTGCGAACCCCCGTGACGAACGTTGAGCCGCATGAAGAACCCGTCGTCGCCGGAAGCCCAGAAGCCATATGCTTCTCCGCTTTCGGAATCGAGATCGAACTCAACCAATTGGCCCGGGGCGGGCGTCTGAAGCGAAAAAATGCGATGAGACGCGTCCTTCGCGATGACGCTGATGGACTCGGAATCCGCGACGACGTAGCGTCCGGTGCGTTCGTCGCGGACAATGCGCGCGGCTGGCTGCGTGGTATCGTGGGTCCCCCAGAGTCCGTCGGAGTCGAGTACCAGCTCGCGCGGTTCGTTCCCGTCAGCCCGGGAAATGCGCAGGATCGTGCGATCGTCCGATCCGCTGCCACTGACGGAAAGCACGCGGTCGCGCGCAGAATCCGCGTACACCGCTGCGGGGTAGTCACCGGCGGGCACCGCGCGCACGAAACTGCCGCTCTCGCCGTTGTAGATGCCGAGCGCGCCCGCGGCGGCAAAGGTCACGTACGCGCGCTGGCGCGATGGGGCGATGTCAACGTCCGAGGGGCCGCGCGCGGAGCCGACGCTGTAACGGGTCTCGCGCGCGCCGGTTCGCGCGTCGAACACGGCGATGCTTCGGCCTGCGTCTTCAAGAGAAAACAGTCGTCCGCGCCGAACGGCGAACACGCGGCCGATATTCCGCAGGGTTGCGAGGATCTTTCCGGTTCTCGCGTCGATGCGCACCGGATGCTCGCCAAACGCATACAAGAACGGCAAATCTGAGCTGCCGTCAATGTCCAAGACGACGTCGTCTTGTACCATAGTGTAATGCTGGACATCCCCCGATCGGGCGTCGATCACGGCGATCAATGTCGGATCATCGTCATCTGCGGTACGGAATCCGCACGTAACATAGAGCCGCTGCAGCTTCGGCAACGCTGCGAGCTGCTGCGGGGTGTTGCAGACGTTGACCACACGCAGGAGTGCGCCGTCGCTGAGCCGGCGCATTTCGATCGCGGGATGTTCGTCCGCAACATCGGTCAGAACATAGAAGCGCTGCAGGCTCGGAAACACCGCCGTACTCACGATGCCGCTGTGCAGCGTGGATACGGATCCCGGCGTCACCCTTCCGCCGGCGATTGACGGCACGAGGAACACCAGCACGAGGGCAGCCGCAGCAGCGAGTTTCGCTGCGGCGCTGCTGATAGCTGGTGAGGTGTTAGATTCCGATTTCATGCAGCTGCCCGTCCGGAGCGATGCGGCCGATCTTACTCTGCGTCGTCTCGACGAACCAGATTGAACCATCGGAACCCGCCATCAGCGAACCTGGGTCTGACTGATCGAACGGCAAGCGGTAACGGTGTACGTTCCCGTCAGCGTCGATCTTTACGATCGAGTTGTTGCAGACACCCCAAATCGAGTCTGCCGAGCCGCTGATGACGCTGGTAAACGGGCATTGCGGCCGTTTATCGGAAACACGAAAGACGAAAGGGTCGCGCTGCTCCGAGCGGGTAGACGGAAGACCGAGGGCCGGAAAGTAGATGCGCGTTGTGTGATCAGGTGACACAACAAGAACGCGCGTGCCGTACGCGATCGCGACGCGGCCGCCGTCCAGTTCGAAGAGTCTGGGAGTGCCGCCATCCCACATACTGCGTAAGGTCTCGTAGCGTGTCCACTTTCCGGCTGCGTCAACATGGACAAGACCCGGAAAAAGTCCCG
>Ga0302326_10021516_pt1 | contig 13222 bp, 9 predicted proteins | sample Palsa_T0_3_FD_202264 | JGI IMG/M metagenome (GOLD analysis project Ga0302326, IMG submission 202264) | Peat permafrost microbial communities from Stordalen Mire near Abisko, Sweden - Palsa_T0_3 | ecosystem: Environmental > Terrestrial > Soil > Palsa > Peat permafrost | place: Sweden: Abisko... | reverse complement strand
AGGATTCGGATACCGAGGTTGATGTCGACCAGTGACGTGGTGACCAGCTTGCCGTCGACGACCACGCCGGGCGTGACGAACATCTTGCGGCCCCACTGCTCCATGTCCTTGTATTCGAAGTTGCAGTACTCAGGATCCTGGAAGGAGCCCCAGCAGCCCAGCAGGGTGCGGCGCAGGCCGACCTTCTCGTAGCCGGGCAGCGCCTCGTAGAAGAAGTCGAAAATGTCGTCGTGCATCGGGACGACCTTCTTCATGAACTCGACGTAGCGCATCAGCCGAGTGATGTAGTCGGTCATCAACTGAATGGTCGCCACGGTGCCAACTCCGCCGGGGTACAGCGTGGAGGGATGCACGTGGCGGCCCTCCATCAGGCAGAACATCTCCCGCGTGTACCGGCTGACCTGTAACGCCTCGCGGTAGAACTCGCCGGTGAACGGGTTGAGACAGCGCATGAGGTCGGCGATGGTCTTGTAGCCGTGCGCGTCGGCCCGGGGAGCCGGCGTGTTCTCGGCTTTGGCCAGGACACTGGGGTTGGTCTCGGCGACCATCTTCTCGCAGTAGTCGACCATCAGCAGGTTTTCCTGATAGATGTTGTGGTCGAACATGTATTCCGCGGCCTCACCGAGGTTGACGATCCACTCGCCGAGGGCCGGTGGCTTGACGCCGTAAGCCATGTTCTGCGCGTAGCACGAGCAGGTGGCGTGGTTGTCACCACAGATACCGCAGATGCGGCTGGTGATGAAATGGGCATCGCGGGGATCTTTGCCCTTCATGAAAATCGAGTAGCCGCGGAAGATCGATGAGGTGCTGTGGCATTCGACGACTTCGCGGTTCTCGAAGTCGATCTTCGTGTAAATGCCGAGGCTCCCCACGATCCGGGTGATCGGATCCCAGGCCATTTCCACCAGCTGGCCGGGGTCGCGCTTGGCGTGGGAGGGCACGGGGATGGTCTGGGTCATCGATTCACTCTTTCCTCGTCTGATTAATTGCGCCGCGCCTTACCAGGTGCGGCGCGCGCCTGTCGTGAGTTCCTTGCCCGTATGCCGCCACTTGGGCTCCTTATCGAGGGTGCGCCCGGTGATGCGCCGCAGCGGGCGGATCAAAGACCCGTACAGCCCCGACGCGCCCGACGACAACGTGCCGCCCGGCGGCTCGTCCATAAACGGCATGAACTTGTCCGGGAAACCGGGCATGGTGCAGCCGATGCAGATGCCGCCGACGTTCGGGCAGCCGCCGACCCCGTTGATCCAGCCCCGCTTGGGCACGTTGCATTTGACCACCGGCCCCCAGCAGCCCAGCTTCACAATGCATTTCGGCGACCCGTACTCGGTGGCGAAATCGCCTTGCTCGTAATACCCAGCCCGGTCGCAACCCTCGTGCACGGTGGCTCCGAACAGCCATTGCGGGCGCAGCGCATCGTCGAGCGGAATCATCGGTGCCTGCCCGGTGGCCATGTACAGCAGATAGGTCAGCGTCTCCGAGAGGTTGTCTCCTTGGATCGGGCAGCCGGGCACGCAGACGATCGGGATGCCGGCCTTGCTCTTCCAGTCCCAGCCCAGATAGTCCGGTACGCCCATCGCGCCGGTCGGGTTGCCGGCCATCGCGTGGATGCCGCCGTAGGTGGCGCAGGTCCCCACCGCGACGATCGCGGTCGCCTTGGGCGCCAGCCGGTCCAGCCACTCGCTGGTGGTCATCGGCTGCCCGGTCGCCGGGTCGTTACCGAATCCGCACCAATAGCCTTCATCGTGGAGTTTTTCGTTGGGTATCGAGCCCTCGACGACGAGCACGAACGGCTCGAGCTCACCGCGGTCAGCCTTGAAGAACCACTCCAGGAAATCATCCGCGCCCCCGTTGGGCCCGCATTCGAAGTCGATCAACGGCCAGTGCACGGCGACCTGTGGCAGTCCGGGGAGCGCGCCCAGCGCAATCTCCTCGATACTTGGTTGGGTAGCGCCAGTCAGCGCCACCGAATCGCCATCACAACTCAGACCCGCGTTGATCCACAGCACATGGATCAATGTTTCTTCCGCTTTAACTGCTGCTTCCGTTGGCATAACGCAGCTTTCCGGGACCAGGGCTGAGGTCCCTGACACCGCGGGAGTCGACTGTCGGCCCGCTTATGCGGCGCTATTCCCTGGGTCTACTCTCGCCGAACTGCCTTGTCAACGATGCGCTGGCCAATCCGGAAACCGCGTACGGGTTTCCGGATTTTCGGCGAGATTTCGGCTGCCGGGGCGTACTCTTGCGACTCGGTAGCTTTCGGTCGACGTCAGTTGCGCGTGCGATGAGCGACACACAGGTCGTCTTGCGAATTAGTTGCATGTGTTGGCCGGCAAGCGATTACGGCAAAAACGGCTGGAACGCGCCAAAGTCGGCACGATCGTTGCACTCAGGTCGGTGCGCCTGCCATGAACCCTCGCAGCCAGCCGAACCAGTCAGCCATCCCAACACCAGTTCGGGCACTGACTGGCAAAATCGTCGCCGTCGCGTTGACCTCGCGGACACGGGCGATATACGAGTCGACGTCGACCTCCAGATAAGGCACCAAATCAATTTTGTTGAGCAACACCACGTCGACGGCGCGGAACATCACCGGGTACTTCAGTGGTTTGTCGTCGCCTTCGGTGACCGAATACACCATCGCCTTGGCGTGTTCGCCGACGTCAAACTCGGCCGGGCACACCAGATTTCCAACGTTTTCGATGATCACCAGGTCCAGGCGGGTCAGATCCAATCCTTGCAACGCGCGGTTGACCATGGGTGCGTCGAGGTGGCATTCGCCGCCGAACCCGTTGCCGGTGTTCAGCAAGGATATCTGGGCGCCTCGGCCACCGAGCTTGGCGGCATCCAGGTCGGTGGCGATGTCACCCTCGATCACCCCAACGGCGATGTCACCGGCGAGTTCATCGAGGGTGGCCTGCAGCACGGTCGTCTTCCCTGAGCCAGGGGAGCTCATCAGGTTGATTGCACGAACGCTGTTGCTTTCAAACGCTTTTCGATTGAATCCAGCCCGGACGTCGTTCTCGGCGAATATCGACTGCAGCACGTCGACCCGCTGCGAGCCGGTGCGATAGCCACTGTGATCGCCGTGATCGTGATCGTGGTCGTGGGAGTGATCGTCGTGTTCGTGGGTATGCACGGTTCCGTCGTCGTGCCGATGAAATCTACCCATCGTCAATACCTTTCACGAGACATCCAATGACGTCACCAAGAACTCATTGCCGCGCAACACCTTGACGTCGGCACTCGCGCAACGCGGGCATAGCAATGACCACTGCGAACTGATCGCCGACTCGTTGCCGCAAGAGCGGCAGCTGACCTCAGCGGTGACGAACTCGAGTTCCAACTCGGCGTCGGGCATGTCCTCGTGGTCCCGCAGCAGAGTCCAACAAAAGGACAGTGATTCGGGAACCACTTGGCGAAGTGCCCCGATCTTGACTCGCACGACATCGACGTGGCGGCCATCTGCGTACGGCTTGACCACACCGGCAATCGCTTCGCACAACGACAGCTCGTGCAAACCCAATCACCGCCCGGGCGCACTGACGGCAGGGGAGCCCATAGGCACTGTTCTACACCCGGGAGCCCGCCGATGCATGAGAGCCCACCAAGATGGCCGACAGGATGTGAATTGCACGTGCTTTCCACCCTTGCCGTGGGTGATCAGCACCGCCGAGATCGCGCCGGTGGTCGCAATAGCCGATCTGCACGTCGGCAGGCATCCGCCGTCGTACGCGATGCAGCGGGTGTGGCGCGGTGGCTGCACAGCGTGGTGATGCGCCGGCTCAACGCTCCTTGAGCGGGCGCCGCGCACCGTGCGCCGGGGTGAGTCGTCGGCAGAGGGCGCGCAGCCAGATGTGGTTTGGGTCACACCTCCCTGGGTACGCCAACAGTGGCCTTTCACGCAAGGTGTGGGTTGGGTCGCTAGGAGTACTCATGGACAACAACGAACCCAACGAACAGCTCTCCGAGGAACCCCAGTCGGAACGTGGCGAAACGGGGTCCCGTGATACCGGATCCGATAAGCCGGGCGGTGGACCCGTCGACCGGACGGAGGGCAGGGTCGATGACGAGGCCGTCATCTCGCACGACGGCCCCGAAGAAGGCAACTTCGGCGGGGCCGGAACGCGGCCGCCCGAGGACACCGGAGCGGCCCTGCCGCCCTACGAAGGACGTCAGACCAGCGCCAAATCGATCGGTCGCGAGGAGGGTGCCGAAGGGGGCGTCAAACCGGTTGAGTCGTCGCGGTACAAGGCACCCGCGCCAGGGAGCACGCCAGGTGGTTCGACAGGATCGCCCGGCGACGAACAACCTGCCAAGGAGCAACCCGAGACAGACCGCGGTTACGACACGATTGGTCCGGCGCACACACCGGGGACCGGCCGCGGCGAGAATAAGCGCTGAGTGCCGCCGCTGCGTCATCGCCCCTTCCCGTCGCACCCGCGCAACCAAGCCGGCCGGTTTAAGTCGACGGGTCTGGCAACGTCGCGGCGATGACGGTGTCGGCGGCCCGAGGCCGCGTCCGGCTCGCGAGTCATGGTGCGGGTCTAGAGCGGGCTGTGCGCACGGTGACAGCGGCGCATGTGATCAGCCGCACCCGGCCGTGTTCCCGATTGATCCCACCGCTGATCCGCATCGTCGCGCCTGGTTCCACTGCCCGCAGTGCAACCACGGCGTCGGTTGCGATGCATGCCAGAGCCGCCGTAATTGCCGCGTCCACTGGCAGTTGCTGTTGAGCAACCAGGCATGGTTACTGCACCTGCAATGCCCCGACTGTGGTCATCTGTGGTCGGTCGACAGCCGGCGTCGCGGTCGATCGTCAACCAGCGCCGCTTGACCTGAGGGTCAGTCCGACAATCCCAGCAGCGCGTTCTCGACGACCTCCGGCAGCGCCGGGTGAATCCAGTACTGACCGCGCGCCATCTGCTTGGCGGTCAGGCCGAAGGTCATCGCCTGGATCAGCGGTTGGATGATGGATGAGGCCTGCGGTCCCATGATGTGCGCGCCGAGCAAGCGGTCGGTCGCGGAGTCCGAGACGAGTTTCACGATGCCGGTGGTGTCTTCGATGGCCCAGCCGAAGGCGACGTCGGCGTACTCCTGAACCTTGCAGGACACGTCGAAACCTTTTGCCACCGCCTCGTTCTCGGTCAACCCGACGTAGGCGACCTGCGGATCGGTGAACACCGCTGCGGGAACATAGCGATGATCGGTGGCGGTCATCGCGACGGTGTCGTCCCAGTCGCAGAGCAGGTTGTGCTGCACGACGCGCGCTTCATGGTTGGCGACGTGCTTGAGCTCATACGGCGACGACACGTCGCCGAGTGCGAAGACATTACGGGCCGAGGTTCGTTGGTATTCATCGACGACGACTCGCTGGTCGTCGAGTTCGACGCCGGCTTTTTCGGCATCCAGCAGATCGCCGTTGGAGCGCCGGCCGGTGGCCACCAGCACGACGTCGGCTTGTAGGTCCGAGCCGTCGTCGAGTTCGAGCACGATGCCCGCACGGTTCTCGTGCGAGCCGAGTATGTTGCGGTGGCTGCGCACTTCCCATTTGCTCGACGCGATCCGGGTGAACTTCCTAGACAGGGTGTCGTCTAGATGCCGCAGCAGTGAGCCGCCGCGGATCACCATCGTGATCCGCACGCCGAGCGCGGAGAAGATGTGCGCGAATTCGCATGCCACGAAGCCGCCACCGACGATCACCATGTGTTTCGGCAGTTCCGCCATTCGCATCACGTCGTCGCTGGTGAAGTAGCGCACCCCGCAGTCCAGGATGGCCGGTGGAATCACTGGGCGCGCGCCTGCCGCGATCACCACTTGTTCGGCGGAGAACTCATCGCCGTCGTCGGTGCGCAGCAGATAGCGACCGTCGTCCTGCACCGCGGCGAAGCGGGTGTGCCGGGCGTAGACGTCGACATTGGGTTGGGCCCGTCGGTAGTCCTCGCCGCCGATCGAGATCGGGTCGATGCGGCCGAACACCCGCGAGACGATGTCGTCCCACCGCACCTGGTCGATGTGCGCGTCGATGCCGTAACGCGATGCGGCGCGGATCGTTTCGGCGACTTCGGCGGCATAGACGAACATTTTGGTCGGTATGCATCCGACGTTGAGACAGGTCCCGCCGAAGGCTCCCTGCTCGCAGATCGCGACCCGCTTCTTCGCGTAGCGGTCGCCGAGAATGCTGTTGCCGGAACCGGTTCCGATGATCGCGAGGTCGTAGCTTTCCATCCGGTAGCCCTTCAGCCGTTGTGCGATGCGACGTCGGAGGCCGCGCCGAGATAGTCGTCGAGCCAGGTGTCCAGCTGCTGGTAGGCCACCTTCCGCGGCCGCGGCATCGACAAGAACACGTCGTGTTTGGCGTCGGTCACTGGGATGATGGTGCTGCGGTTGCCGATGCAGCCGGCCCACCGCGCGATGTGGTGCACGTCGAGAACGGCGTCACCGCATTGCAGGGCCACGGGGTCCGCGGCCTCCCGCACACTGCGATCCGCACGCAGGATCAAGTTGGGCACCCCGACATCGAGTCCGCGATGCAGCTGCGCCTGGCCACGTCGCACCGCGGACAGCCAGCCGAACGTTATCGGGAAGCCGCCCAACGGTTTCCACTTCAGGTCGTAGTCGAATTCACCGTGATGGTCACGGTGCAGGCTGGCGCCGTAGCCGCCACCACCTCCGTTCGCGGCGCGAGCGACCCGTTTGTCGCCGACCCGGGCGATCGCAGCGATCAGCGCCGCCGTCGCCGTCCAGCGCAGCGCCATCGGGCCGGGCAGATCCAGGAACGGGCTGTTGAGCACCAGACCGGCGATGGCGTTACGGGCGACCGCGCCACTGCTCAGTCGGCGGCGTAGCCGGTCGAGCCACAGCGAAACGATCAGTCCGCCGGCGGAGTGCCCGTAGACCAGCAGTCGCGCCGAACCGCTTTCCTCACCGATGATGTACAGCGCACGTTCGAGCTCGGCGTCGTAGCGCGCCAAGTCGGTGGTGAAGTGCGGGGTCTGGCCGGTGCGCGACGACCGCCCGCACTTGCGGAGGTCGAGCGCGTAAAAGGCGAACCCGCGTCCGGCGAAGTGATCGGCTAGCGCCGTGTGGAAGAAGTAGTCGGTGTAGCCGTGCACGGCCAGAACGGCGTCGGCGCCCGGCGTGGCGTCACCGCGCCGCAGCAGCGTCGCATCGATGGCACCCTCGCCGTCGGGGTCGTCACCGAGCGGGATGGTGAGCTGCCAGTAGCCGGGCAAGACATCGGGCTGCCAGCCAGTCACGGACGCCAGCTTAAAGCGTTGTGGCGGGGCTATCGCTGGCCCGGGTAGGGCACCGCAGTGATCACGCCGCCGCCGTTGAGCGGTGGGCCCAGCAGCGCCGTCGATGTATTGGTGCCGGGGTTGTAGTCGAAAAGTGATTGGCCGGTCCCGCAGGAAGCGGTGGCTTTCAGGTCCAGATCACTCCCGTTGACGCCTGCCACGATGACGCTTCGGCCAGGGTCCACTCCGGACACCGAGACCGGCGAGGTCGTGCCGTCGGCATTGAGCTTGGCGAGGTACTGATAGCCGCATGCGCTCTCGGCCTGCACGAACGTGCCTGCTGGGAGCTGCCAAGCGCTTGCGTCGCGAAGGTCGGGTCCCTTTTGCCCAGCATTGACTGCGGTGAGAGCGGTAGGTGGGCCGCCGTCGATCGGCGCCAACCACAGGCGCGACGTAAATCCGGGAGCGTCACATGTCGCGAGAACTCTCGCGTGGGAGTCGTCCCACCACCGCAACGGGCTGCAGTTGATCTGACCCGGGATGGGCAAAGTCGACGCAGGGGTCCCGTCGTTACCCATCAGCACCAGGCCTGCCGACGTGCCGAGGACGAGCTGCGTCCCGTCAGGTGTCGAGAGATAGTTTCCGTTGAAGGGGCCACCCAGCTTATCGGTCGGGTAGGTGAGCTGGTGGTGGCCGGCGAGGTCCACTCGATCGAGAGCTGCGAGCCGCGACTCGGGGCCGGGTGGAGTGGACAACAGCAGCGCTTTGCCCTCGGGGCGGCTGTAGCGAGGTGAGCCCCGCAGAGCCAACGTCGTCTGCGTGCCCGTGTGCAAGTCGACCACGATGGCCGCCGGCGGTTTGGCGTACTGCGCGTCGAATAAGGCGTGGCCTCCATCGCCCGACCAGTCGACCAACTCCGGACTGGCCTGCTCGCCCGGCGGAGGGAACGTGGTGACCGCATAGCGACCACCTGCGGGGTCGACCAGGTACAGAGTCGTGGTCGCTGTCTCGGGTGTCGGCTGGCCAGGCGGCATCGGCCCGGCCGACCGGCCGGGAACCGGGCTCCAGGTTGCGAGCATCCACCCGGGACCGACCTGCGTCCACGGGACCGAACTGATTGCGGCCTCCACACCGCGAGCCGCCTGTGCAACCGCCGTCGATGATGACGTCGCGGGGCTGCCGGATACACCGTGCGCCGTATCTGAGCTCTTCGATGAGGAACATCCGGCCACCAGCACCGCCGCCAGCGCGACAGCCACGGCCTGATTTCGCCAGGTCATGGCACACAGCGTGTCAGATCGTCCCGGAATCCATGACCGAAACCTCGCAGATCAGCGCCTGTGATCCGGCCGGGATAACCTGACGATCGGTACAGCCGCACGATTGCAGAGGATGAACAACTCGGTGTCAGACCCGCAGGCAGGGACAACCTCCAAGGTCGACGCCGTGCTGGTCGGGACCGGGATCATGAGTGCGACGCTGAGCGCGTTGTTGCGACGGCTCGAGCCGGACTGGTCGATCACCGTGATCGAGCGGCTGGACGGCGCCGCAGCCGAAAGCAGCGATCCGTGGAATAACGCCGGCACCGGACACGCCGGGCTGTGCGAGCTGTTTTATACGCCGCAACTGCCGGACGCCTCGATCGACATCACCAAGGCGGTGCGCGTCAACGAGCAATTCCAGGTCACCCGCCAATTCTGGGCCTACGCCGCCGAGAACGGCATGGTGTCCGACGTACGCGGCTTCCTGAATTCGGTTCCGCACGTCAGCTTCGTGCAGGGCGCGCAGCGCGTCGACTACTTGCGCCGCCGCCGCGACGCGCTCGCCGGTAACCCGTTGTTTGCCCGCAGCGAATGGATCGAGGACGCCGCCGAATTCGCCGGGCGGCTGCCGTACATGGCTGCCCAACGCAGTTTTGCGAGACCATCTGCGCCCATGGCGCTCACGTGGGCTGCCGACGGCACCGATGTCGACTTCGGCGCGCTGTCCAGGCAGCTGATCGGCTACGGCGTCCGCGCCGGCACTTTCACATTGTTCGGTCACGAGGTGAGAAACCTGACCCGTCAAGGTGACGGCAGTTGGGCGCTCACGGTCCTCAACCGCCGCACGAACGAACGCCGCAGGCTTGCCGCCACATTCGTGTTCGTCGGCGCCGGTGGGCAGGCGCTGCCGCTGCTGCAGAAGTCCGGCATCTCAGAAGCCAAGGGCTTTGGCGGCTTCCCGGTCGGCGGGCGATTCCTGCGCTGCGGCAATCCCGCGATCACCGCTGCGCATCGGGCCAAGGTCTACGGCCTGCCGGCACCTGGCGCCCCGGGAATGACCGCCGCTCACTTGGACACCCGCATCGTCAACAACAAGCCATGGTTGTTGTTCGGCCCGTTCGCGGGATGGTCGCCCAGGTTCCTCAAACACGGCCGGTCCACCGATCTGCCGCGGTCGGTGACACCGGGCAACCTGACGACTGTGTTGGGAGCGGGCCTCAGTCAACTAGAACTCGTCCGCTATCTGATCGGCCAACTGCGGCTGTCGCAGCCGACCAGGGTCGCAGCGCTCCGCGAATTCGCGCCCAGCGCAGTCGATTCCGATTGGGAGTTGACGACGGCCGGCCAGCGGGTGCAGGTGATACGACGGGATAAGCGCAAGGGCGGAGTGCTCGAATTCGACACCACCGTGCTCGCCGCGGCCGACGGCAGCATCGCCGGTCTGCTCGGCGCGTCACCGGGGGCCTCGACCGCGGTGTCGGCGATGCTCGGTGTGCTGCAGCGTTGCTTTCCCGAGCGATACCAGGCCTGGCTGCCCACCCTCAAAGACATGGTGCCGTCGCTGGGCACCACCTTGTCCGACGAGCCGGCGTTGTTCGAAGAACTGCATTCCTGGACCACGAAGGCGCTGCAGCTCGACCCTGAGATCGCGTCTCAGGCCGCTCTGCGGCCCGCCTCGACAGGGGAGCAGTCATGAGTTTCGCCCTGCACCGATCCTGGGCCAAAGACCTTGACGTCCCAACGCTTTACGCGCTACTCAAGCTGCGGGTCGAGGTCTTCGTGGTGGAACAGGCCTGCCCGTACCCCGAGCTCGACGGCCGTGACCTGCTCGCCGAAACGCGGCATTTCTGGCTGGAAGCCCCTGACGGCGAGGTGATCTGCACGCTGCGCCTGATGGAAGAGCACGCGGGCGGCCGCAAGGCGTTTCGGCTCGGGCGGCTGTGCACCAAGCGCACCGCCCGCGGCGAGGGCCACACCAGCCGGCTGCTCCGTGCGGCGCTGGCCGAAGTCGGCGACTATCCATGCCGGATCAACGCTCAGGTATATCTAGCAGACATGTACGCACAGCACGGGTTCGTTCGGGATGGTGACGACTTCGTCGACGACGGCGTTCCGCACGTACCGATGTTGCGACCGGGATTCCCGCAACCGTGACGCCGGCCGATAGCCGATGACTTCGCCGGACAACGCCTACCTGGTGGGTCTGCGGCTGACCGGGAAGAAGGTTGTCCTGGTCGGCGGCGGAAGCGTCGCGCAACGTCGGCTCCCACTGCTGGCGGCCAGCGGCGCAGACATTCACGTCATCGCCCGCAGTGCCACCCCCGCGGTCGAGGCGATGGATGGAATATCCCTGTCGACGCGCGACTACCGCGACGGCGATCTCGCTGGTGCGTGGTACGCGATCGCGGCGACCGACGACCCGCAGGTGAACTCGGCGGTTGTCGCGGAAGCCGAGCGGAACCGAATCTTCTGCGTCCGCGCCGACATCGCCGTCGAGGGCAGCGCGGTCACCCCGGCGTCATTCGAATATGCGGGACTGTCGGTGGGTGTGCTGGCCGGTGGCGAACATCGTCGCTCGGCGGCCATCCGCTCGGCGATCCGCGAGGCACTCCAGCAAGGCGTCATCTCAGTGGAAAGCGGCGACGTGGTGCGCGGCGGCGTGGCGCTGGTCGGGGGCGGGCCGGGCGATCCGGAGCTGATCACCGTCCGGGGCCGGCGTCTGCTCGCGCAGGCCGATGTCGTCGTCGCCGACCGGCTGGCTCCGCCGGAACTGCTCGCCGAGCTGCCGCCGAGCATCGAGGTGATCGACGCGGCCAAGATCCCATACGGACGCTCGATGGCCCAGGACGCGATCAATGCGGTGATGATCGAGCGGGCTCAGGCCGGCCAGTTCGTGGTGCGGCTCAAGGGCGGAGACCCGTTTGTGTTCGCCCGCGGCTACGAAGAGGTGCTGGCCTGCGTCGACGCCGGTGTCCCTGTGACGGTCGTGCCTGGTGTGACGAGCGCCATAGCGGTGCCGGCGTCGGCGGGTGTTCCCGTCACGCACCGTTCGATCAACCACGAATTCGTGGTGGTCAGCGGGCACGTGGCGCCGGAACATCCCGAATCGTTAGTGAATTGGGATGCATTAGCAGCAATGACCGGAACCATTGTTTTGCTGATGGCGGTGGAGCGCATTGAACTGTTTGCCGAAGTCCTGTTGAAAGGCGGCCGACCTGCGGATACGCCGGTGCTAGTCGTCCAGCAGGGGACGACAGCGGCTCAACACAGTTTGCGGGCCACGCTGGCGGACGCACCGGAAAAAATCCGATCGGAGGGCATTCGACCTCCCGCGATCATTGTGATCGGCTCTGTGGCGGCTTTCGAGATTTAAAAGATCCCTAAGATTACTGTAGGGTAAGTTCTTATGACGGCTCTCAACGATGCAGAGCGGGCTGTCCAAAAATGGACAACTGAACCCTCGAAGCGAGAAGTTCACATGCCCCCAGTGCACCCAGAAAAGACCGCCGCAGCTCCGACTGCCAAGCCACCGACTTGGCTGCCGACGCGGCGGTTCTTCGCCGCGGTCATCGCCATCGCCGGGATGCAGCTGATGGCGACGATGGACGGCACCATCGCGATCGTCGCGCTGCCCAAGATCCAGAACGAGCTGGCTCTTTCTGACGCCGGCCGCAGCTGGGTGATCACCGCCTACGTCCTGACGTTCGGCGGTCTGATGCTGCTCGGTGGCCGCCTCGGCGACACCATCGGCCGCAAGCGGACCTTCATCGTGGGTGTCACGCTGTTCACCATCGCTTCGGCGCTGTGCGGTATCGCCTGGGACGACGTCACCCTGGTGACCGCCCGGCTGCTGCAGGGTGTGGGCGCCGCAATCGCCGCGCCAACCGGTTTGGCGCTGGTCGCCACCACATTCGCCAAGGGGCCGGCGCGTAACGCGGCTACCGCGGTGTTCGGCGCGATGACCGGCATCGGCTCAGTGATGGGTTTGGTCGTCGGTGGAGCGCTCACCGAGGTGTCCTGGCGGCTGGCTTTCCTGGTGAACGTGCCGATCGGGCTGTTGATGATCTACCTGGCCCGCACGACGCTGCGCGAGACGAGCCGCGAGCGGATGAAGCTGGACGCGGCTGGCGCTGTACTGGCCACGCTGGGCTGCACCGCCGCCGTCTTCGCCTTCTCTGTGGGGCCGGAAGCGGGATGGGTGTCGTTCACCACGATCGGCTCGGCCGTGGTCGGGATCGCCGCGTTCATCGCGTTCGCCATTGTGGAACGCACGGCCGAGAACCCCGTCGTGCCGTTCAGGTTGTTCTTCGACCGCAACCGACTGGCCACCTTCGTCGCCATCTTCATGGCCGGTGGAGTGTTGTTCACGGTCACGGTGCTGGTCGCGCTCTACGTGCAGGACATCATGGGGTACAGCGCCCTGCGTGCCGGCCTCGGCTTCATCCCCTTCGCCATCGCGATGGGCATCGGCCTGGGTGGGTCGTCGCAGCTGGTGTCGCGCTTCCAGCCACGGGTCGTCATCATCGCCGGCGGCGCGCTGGTGGTGGGCGCCATGGTCTACGGATCGACCTTCAACGGCGCCATGCCGTACTTTCCGAATTTGATTGTTCCGGTCGTCATCGCCGGTATCGGCATCGGCATGATCGTCGTCCCGGTGGCGCTGTCGGCAATCGCGGGCGTCGGCTTCGACCAAATCGGACCGACCTCGGCGATCGCGCTGAT
>Ga0302326_10021513_pt1 | contig 13223 bp, 17 predicted proteins | sample Palsa_T0_3_FD_202264 | JGI IMG/M metagenome (GOLD analysis project Ga0302326, IMG submission 202264) | Peat permafrost microbial communities from Stordalen Mire near Abisko, Sweden - Palsa_T0_3 | ecosystem: Environmental > Terrestrial > Soil > Palsa > Peat permafrost | place: Sweden: Abisko... | reverse complement strand
GGCTATACGCGGGCCATGGAGAAGAGCGGCCGCTAGATTGACTGCTCGCTTTTCTCGTTTGACAGATGCGCCTTGTAACAGATGCGTCTTGTAAAAGGGCACGACTTCAGATGTGTTTTGTAACAGTGCACGACTTCAGTCGTGCCGAAAAAGGCCGATGACCACCGGGCTTTAGCCCCTGAGGGATCGCGTCAACTGACAACTGATAGCTGAAGGCTAAAAGCTGCACTACGGAGGTTAACTCAACAATGGCTGTTCCTATCTCTCAAATGGCGACGGTGGCCAGTTATGTGATCAAGAAGCGGCTCGGCGGCAACAAACGCTATCCGCTGGTGCTCATGCTGGAGCCGCTCTTCCGCTGCAATCTGGCCTGCGCCGGCTGCGGCAAGGTGCAGTATCCGCCGCATATTTTGAAGAAAATGCTCACGCCCGAGGAGTGCTTTGCAGCGATGGACGAGTGCGGCGCGCCCATGGTGTCGCTGCCTGGCGGCGAGCCGCTGCTGCATCCGCAGATTGTGGAGATCGTCAACGGGCTGATTGCGCGCAGGAAATATATTTACCTCTGCACCAATGCGCTGGAGCTCAAGCGGCGGCTGCCGGAGTTTACGCCGTCGAAGTACCTGACCTTCTCAGTGCATCTGGACGGCCAGCGCGAGCACCATGATTTTTCCGTGTGCCGCGAGGGCGGCTACGACATTGCCGTCGAGGGCATCAAGGAGGCGGTCCGGCGCGGATTCCGCGTGACCACCAACGCCACCTTCTTTGACGGGACTGATCCAAATAGTGTCCGCGGATTCTTTGACGAAGTGATGGACATGGGCGTCGAGGGCATCGTGCTCTCGCCCGGCTACAGCTACGACAAGGCGCCGGACCAGAACCGCTTCATGGGCCGGGCGCGGGTGCGGCGCCTGTTCCGCGCGGCGCTGTCGAATCGCAAAAAGAGCTGGAAGTTCAACATGTCGCCCTTGTTCCTTGAGTTTCTGATGGGTGACCGGCACTATGAATGCACGCCGTGGGGTTCGCCGGCCTATAACATCTTCGGCTGGCAGCGGCCCTGCTACCTCTTGCAGGACGGCTACACGGAGACGTTCAAGGAACTGCTCGAGACCACGAAGTGGGAAGAGTACGGCGCGGCCTCGGGCAATCCGAAATGCGCCAACTGCATGGTGAGCTGCGGCTATGAGCCGACCGCCGTGATGGATGGCTTCGGCTCGCTCAAGGGCTTCTGGGGCATGGTGCGCGGCACATTTTCAAGCTACAAAGACGAGCACGCGCTGAGGCTGCTGAATCAGCCGGCTCCGCATGGGCCCGCGACACTGGTGCAGATCGAGCGGCCGGCACACGAACTTGAGGAGACGCGCGCATGACCGCTGAAGTATTGAAATACACGCGCGAGCAGGTTGAGACGCTGGAGCTGGCTCCGGGGTTCACGCACGACCATCTCGAGGGCTGGATTCCCGAGCTGGCCGGCGAAGATGACCTGCGACAGGCGCTTGAGAAGGCATTCGATTATCGCGGCGATGTGACGCTGACGCTCAAGAACGGCGAACGCATCGAGGCCTACATCTTCAACCGCATCACTGGACCCACGCTGGCCGAGTCGTTTGTGCAATACTTCACGCCGAGCGCGAACGACAAGCGCAAGGTGAGCTACGCCGACATCGCACGGCTTGAGTTCAGCGGCAAAGACCGCGCCGCGGGCAAGCACTGGGAAGCGTGGGTAGAGAAATACAACGCGCGCAAGGCAGCAGGCGAGAAGAACATCGCACTTCACCCGGAGGCGCTGGAGTAGGCTCCGCCGCGTGCAGAGCACTTGAGATGCCGGGTGCCCCAGGTTCCGATTCTGAGACTTGGGAAAGTACAGATCTGCGATTGCCTTCGGCAAAGCGGCGCAATCTCCTTCCATTCCGACCGATGCAAGCTCTGTTATGCCTACCAAAGATTCGCCATTAATTTCATTGCTCCCGGAGCAACACATTATCTGCACACAGAGAAAAAATAAATTTTCATTTATGTGCGAAATATCCAGGAGATATGCCCGGCATATTTAGGAGATATCTCCGATATATGTTGAGGATATATCTTGAGCTTTTTGACAGCACCTACGGGCGTCCGGATGCTATTGACACCGCCGCGATAAAGAGCTATGAAATTGAGTCAGCCCCGAAAATACGGGCCAAAATTACCAGGAGGCGACGCAGAATGGGACATGTATATCTCTTTCTCGACACATCCAACGGTGAGTACAAGATTGGCGCAACCAAGGACGACGACGTTGAGGTTCGGCTCAACCACTTGAGAACAGGCAATCCCTATCTAGTGAGGAGCCGTGAATTCGAAACCGACTGTCCGTTCGATCTTGAACAGAAAGCGATGTATGCTTTCGCGCTTAAGCGAACAAGGCGAGACTTCTTTGCTCTCGACGCTGGCGATCTGCTCGCCATCGGCCAAATCGTTCGTGACGCAGAGGCGACCCTCCGGAGGGAGGAAAGTATCTGTTCCCTGAAAAACAAACAGGACAACGGAGTCCTGCTGGACCCAAACGAAGTTTACCGGCAACTTGCGGCGGAACTGCGCGAGGTAACGTGCGAATGCGAACGCCTTCAAAACAGAAAGAACGAGCTTGAGGCTCAATTGAAAACGATCATCGGGGTCTGCCGTGGGATCAGAAGCGTTGCGACTTGGAAAACCAATGAGAAGCCAACACCGCAATTCGACGTAGGACAATTTAAGCTGGACGAACCAAGGCTTTACGGGGCGTACCTGCGATTCCAGTTTCGCCGCATGTTCCGCCTGCTGGACTAACCAGTGATCCACCGGGCGAGCATGGATTAAGGCGAAAGATCAGGTTCACAGTGCGCATCGCTCCAAGCTATTTTATTCAAGGAGGTTGAGTGAAATTACGCATCGAGATCGAAACCAACGAACCATCCCCAAATATCGCCAGCCTTGCGTCCTATGTAGCGGAACAGGCGGTCAAAACCCACGGCAGTAGCAACGACGGCGTCCTTCTGGAAACCCTCGACGGCGACGTTCGTCTGGACGACATTTCCGTGGACAACACGTCTTTGACCGTGCTTGAGGCTGCTCACGCCCGCTTTGAGGTAAGCGATGTGACCAAGGGGAGAATGAGATATGCCCCAGAAGACTCCGGCCCAGCGTACAGCCTCACGTTTATGTTGGAGACTGCGCCATGACAGAGAGCCAGATGCCCCATGTCTCGCGTCTGAGGTCTGGGAGAGCAGGGCCCCAGATCAAGATTCACCCCAGCAACTCGGCCTTCATCCCCTGCTTCGCGACTGCCGACACGGCCTTCTTGTCGAACGACACGAACGTCTCTCCCCCCAGCCACGCACCCTCATGGGCGATCACGCCGTCGGCAAAGTCGGCGCCGAAATGCATCGCCTCCAGTCCTGCATCCACAGCCACCTTGTCGACGATTACGTTCTCAACTCCACACAAGTTTTCAATTGCCAGAACGATCTGCGCTTTTGAGAAACGATACCTGGTTCTAAGGACCCATACCAACTCGCAGAGCGCGTGGAGGCCAACGATCACAGCTTCGGCCTCCATCACCGCTCTGGCTGCAAGTCGCCTCTGGACCGGATCGTCATCGACCGCCAGACGCACGAGCAGGTTGGTATCGGGAACGATCTTCATCGCTTCAGCCCAGCTTCATACTCTTCGACGATACCTGCGCCGATACCCTCATTGATCTCTTCGATCGTCAATCGAACCTTTGACTTGCCGGCTAGACAACCAATGAAGCCGTCCCAACTACCCTTTTGCCGGGCACGTTCCAGAGTCAACTTGCCGTTCGGCGTTTTCCCGAGTTCGATTTTGTCGCCTGGCTTGACGCCAAGGTGCTGCAAGTATTCCTTGCGCAGCGTCACCTGTCCCCGCGAAGTTACCGTGAGCGTTGCCATTGCGTCCTCCTGTTATGATTGTAATGCAATTGTGCATTATCGTCGAACCTCGGGACTTCAGCGGGTAAAACGTCGCCTCCTGCCGAACGTTTAGGATGGTCTCTGCCAAGAAGGGCTTGAATGAAAGTGTTTCTTACAGGCGCGACCGGATTTGTGGGCCACCACGTGGCGCGCGCGTTGGCCGGCGAGGGTGCGAAGCTCCGCATGCTGGTGCGCAAGACCAGCAACCTTGCCAATCTGGAAGGCATCCGCGGCGAGACGCATGTGGGCGACCTGCTGGAGCCTGAATCGGTGCGCCCCGCTCTCGCCGGTTGCGATGCCTTGATGCATGTGGCGGCCGACTATCGCCTCTGGATTCGTGACCCCAAGACCATGTACCGCGCCAATGTGGAGGGCACACGCGAACTGCTGCGGCTGGCGCGCGAGGCTGGCGTGCCGCGCGTGGTTTATACGTCGAGCGTGGCCACCATGCACTTCCGCACCGACGGCATTGTTATCAACGAGGACACGCCGGTCTCGATCAAAGACATGGTGGGCCACTACAAGCGATCGAAGTTTCTGGCCGAGCAGGAGGCTATCGCTGCCGCGCGCGCAGGCCAGCATGTGATGATCCTCAATCCGACCACGCCGATTGGCCCCAATGACTCGAAGCCGACGCCGACGGGGCGCATTTTCGTAGACTTTCTCAATCGCCGCTTCCCTGCTTATATGGATACCGGGCTCAATCTAGTCGATGTGGCCGAGGTGGCGCGCACGCATGTCGCTGCGCTGACCGTCGGCACGCCGGGCAAGCGCTACATCCTGGGCGGCGAAAACCTCACGCTCAAACAGATTCTCGACAAGATGTCGGCCATCACCGGCATTCCGTCGCCGAAGACCAGGATTCCCTTCGCCGTGGCCGCGACATACGCGTTCTTTGAGGAGTGGATCACGGGGCGCATCCGCGGGCGGGAGCCTAGGGCCTCGCTGGAAGAGGTGCGCATGGGGCGCAAGAAGATGTTCGCATCGAGCGCTCACGCACAGCAGGAGCTGGGCTTTCGCATTGTGCCGGTTTACCCGGCCATGCGCGCGGCGATCGAGTGGTTTCGCGCGCATGGGTATGCGCCATGAAGCCCTTAGTGAAGATGGGTCATGCCGTCTCAGGGTGGTAGACTCTAGACGGGTCAGCAGGTCTGGATCGGTATTAGCGTTTGCGTGTGCAATGAAGGGTAGGGTTGCAGTATGAACAGACCAAAGCTTGGAAGCATTGCGGTCGACGCATTTTACGACAACTTTACATGTGGCGCTCTGTTTGGCAAGCTGCGCATTCCGGGATCGCCGCGACAGGCCATTGACCCTCGGTCGCTCAACGAGTTTGTGCACAGCGAAACCTTGAAAAAACTGCCCGGTAGCCGGTCTGAGTCTTCGCTAAAGCCACCTAAAGGCCTGTACCATTCGAGATGAGGTCCATATGGCGCAGCCTGACGATAAGGCCCATATAAAGGCAAGTATAATAGAGCCGTTGACTCGTCATGAGCAGTTGGGAGTAACTTTAAGCCCCGATGTCTTACAGTTCTATAAAGAGATAAACGAATCCCTTCCGGTATTGATTGTTCAAGGAATTGACGCCCAGTTAAATCGCGAGTACAGATACGCTCTCGGGGGCCAGATCGTAGCTGCGCTAGCCCTGATCCTGATGGCGGGCGGATTCGTCTTCCTTGTGATGAATGGTCATGAGAAGCCAGCCTACGCTCTTCTCGGAGCTGGAGTCCTGAACGTAATCGGCGGATTCGTTCGTGCCCGACTCACCGACGGCGCTGCGAAGCACCATGGGATGAAGTCCCGGTCTGATGAATCTGAATAATCGTGGCGGATTTCGACCAAGAGTATGACACGCATCGCCATCATCGCCGCCATGGCCGCAGAGCTGAAGCCGCTGGTGCGCGGCTGGCAGCATGAGCGGCGCAACGGCGTCGATCTGTGGCGCATGCGCTCGGAGGATGCGGTCTGGGTGGCCGCATGTGCCGGGGCCGGCCAGACTGCGGCCACGCGCGCCTTTGCCGAGATTGAGGCCGACAGCCCCATCGACCTGGTCTTCTCCATCGGCTGGGCCGGCGCACTCATCGGCACCGTCGCATTGGGCAGCGCGCACAACGTAGCCGGCGTCATCGACGTCCGCACCGGCGAGCGCTTCCATTGCGATGCCGGGGCGGGCGAGCTTTGGCTGGTCACCAGTCCCATTGTTGCCGGCGCGGACGAAAAGCACCGCCTCGCCGCAGCCTACCCGGCGGCGCTGGTCGACATGGAAGCCGCGGCCATAGCGCGCCTGGCCCAGACGCGCGGCATCCCGTTCTACTGCGTGAAGGGTGTGAGCGACGGTCTCATCGACAAGTTGCCCGACTTCAACCGCTTCATCGACCCGCAGGGCCAGTTTCAAACCGGCCGGTTTATACTTTTTGCTCTGCTGCGCCCCTGGTACTGGTCCGCACTGGCGCGGATGGGAGAAAATAGCATGAAGGCTTCCCAGGCAATCGCGGACCTGTTGCTTCAAATACTTTTTGAACGCTGAACAGTCAGGAATCGGAATGGCGACTCAAGTTTCAACCCCTGAAATTTTGGCCGGGAGCAGAATCCCAGCCACGATGCGCGCCGTGGTCTACCGCGGCTTGGACGACATGCGCGTGGAGACCGTGCCGGTGCCGCGCATTGGGCCGGGCGAGCTGCTGGTGAAGATTGCCACTTGCGGCATCTGCGGGACGGATCTCAAAAAAATCCATACCGGCTCGCACTCGGCGCCGCGCATCTTTGGCCACGAGATGGCGGGCACCATTGTGGAAGTGGGCGACGGCGCGCTCTACCGGGTGGGTGAGCGGGTGGTGGTGCACCATCATGTGCCGTGCGGGGAGTGCTACTACTGCCGCAAGCAGACGCCGGCGCAGTGCCCGCTCTATAAAAAAGTAGGCGTCACGGCCGGTTTCGAACCGTCAGGCGGCGGGTTTGCGGAGTACATTCGTGTGATGGACTTTGTGGCCGCCAACCGGGGCGTGGTGCGGATTCCCGATGGTGTGCCGTTTGAGCAGGCCGCGTTTGTGGAGCCGGTAAACACGGTGCTGAAGGGCGTGAAGCTGCTGAATCTGGCACCTGACGACACGGTGCTGGTGATTGGGCAGGGACCGATCGGGCTGATGCACGCGGTGCTGGCCAGCCGCACGGGCGCGCGGGTGCTGACGTCGGACCTGTTTCCGGAGCGTCATGCGATTGCGGCGCGGTATGGGCTGAAAGATCCGATCCATGCGGGCACGGAGAACGTGGTGGAGCGCGTGTTTGCATTGACCGATGGGCGCGGCGCGGATGCGGTGATCCTGGCCGTGGGCGGCAACGCGCTGATCAAGACGGCGATGGATGCGGTGCGGCCCGGCGGCAAGGTGATGCTGTTTGCGCAGACGCAGCACGGCGAGGCGACGTTCGATCCGGGCGCGGTGTGCATGGACGAGAAGACGCTGCTTGGCTCGTACTCATCGTCGTTTCCGATTCTCGATGAGGTGACCGCGCTGGTGTTTGACGGCTACCGCAACGGATTTGACTTGACGCAACTGATCTCGCATCGCTTTCAGATGGAAGACGCTGTGGCGGCGATCGAGATTGCATCGCATCCGAAGGGCGACTCGATGAAGATCATGATCGAACCCGAGCTGGGCGCGGGCGCACGGTAAGAGGGCAAGCAATGGCGAATACCGTGAAGGAAAAGATCCTGCGCGGCCGCATGACGGTCGAAGGTGTCGTCGAGGGAGGCCTGAATACCGTTGAAACGGTCATTCAGGCAGGCCTGAATACGGTCGAGACGGCGGTCTTCAAGGGCCGCGAAAAGGTGGAAACCGCCGTCAGTCTAGGCCGCAAAACAGTCGAGAACGCCCTTCTTCACGGGCAGAGCACCATGAAGGCCGCAGTCCTCCACGGCAGGGAAGACATTCGCATTGAGAGCATTCCGGTGCCGCAGGCCGCGCCGGGAGAGTTGGTAGTCCGCGTGGGCGCCGCGCTCACCTGCGGCACCGACCTGAAGGTGTTTCGCCGCGGCTATCATGCGCGCATGATCGTGCCCCCTGCGTTGTTTGGCCATGAACTGGCCGGAACGGTGGTCGAAGCCGGCGAGGGCGTGGCGGGCTTTGCGCCCGGCGATCGCGTAGTGGCGCTCAACTCCGCGCCGTGCGGGCAATGCTATTTTTGCGAGCGCGGACAGGAGAATCTCTGCGACGATCTGCTGTTTAACAATGGCGCGTATGCCGAATTCATCCGCATCCCCGCGCGCATTGTGGCCATGAACACGCTCCGTGTGCCGGACCACGTGCCGCTGGAGCATGCGGCGCTGACTGAGCCGCTGGCCTGCGCCGTGCATGGCTTTGAAGACTCGCACCCGCGCACGGGCGACACCGTTGCTGTGATCGGCGGAGGGCCGCTGGGGCTGATGATCTTGCACGTAGCCGCGCTGGCAGGATACAGAGTGATCGCCATTGTGAAGCACGACGGGCAGATGGAAGCGGCGCGGCAACTGGGCGCGGCGCACGTGATCCAGACGACCTCTGCGCGCAAGGCCATTCGCGAGACGCGCGCGCTCACGCCGAAGGATCGCGGCGTCGACATTGCCATTGAGGCAGTGGGCGTGCCGGAGACATGGGCCGAGGCGGTGGAACTGGTGCGCAAGGGCGGCACGGTGAATTTTTTTGGCGGCTGCGCGGTGGGCACCCACGTGAGCCTGGATACCAACCGCATCCATTACAGCGATCTCACGCTGCGCGCCACGTTTCATCACACGCCGGCCATCTGCCGCCGGGCGCTCGACCTGATTGCGGGCGGCCGCTTTCAGGCAGGCGCGTTTATCACCGGCCATGCGCACCTGTATGAGCTCAACCGCGTTTTTGAGAAGCTGATGAACCGGAGCAGCGAAATCAAGACCGCGATTGTGCCTTGACGCTTGACGCAACGCATGAATTCAGCCACTGCGAACTCTGGCAATATGGACTTGGATCGAGAACGATTGACCAGCGAACCTCACAACCAGGCTGACCTGCTGATTCGGGGTTGGGCTGCGCTGCCGGCGTCGTACCGCATGCCCGACACCGCGCCCTCGCTCGAGGAAGCACAAGCGTGGTGCAAGCGCCTGGCTGAGTCGCATTATGAAAACTTTCATGTGGCGTCGTGGTTCTTGCCGGAGGCGCTGCGGCCGCATTTTCACTCGATCTATGCCTACTGCCGCGTGTCAGACGATCTGGGCGACGAAGTGGGCGACACCGCGGTGGCGCTGGCGTTGCTGGATCAGTGGGGCCACGAGCTGGATGCGTGTTACGAGGGCCACGCGCGGCATCCGGTTTTTGTTGCGCTGGCTGAGACCATTCGCACCTGCTCCATTCCGAAGCAGCCATTTGCGGACCTGCTCACAGCATTTCGGCAGGACCAGACGGTCACGCGCTACGCGGCCATGCAGGATGTATTAGGCTATTGCCGCAACTCGGCCAACCCGGTGGGGCGGCTGGTGCTGTATGCGTGCGGCGAAGTCAGCGACGAGAAATTCAGACTGTCGGATGCGACGTGCTCGGCTCTGCAGCTGGCCAATTTCTGGCAGGACGTGAGCGTGGATTTTGCCAAGGGGCGCGTGTATCTGCCGGAGCAGGATATGGAATTCTTTGGCGTGAGCGACGAGACCATTGCCAAGGGGATTGCGACGCCGGAGTTTCGCGCGCTGATTCGCCTTGAGGTGGACTTTGCGCGCGGCATGTTTGAAGAGGGGCTGGAGCTGATCGGCATGGTGAATCGCAGCCTGGCACTGGATCTTGACCTCTTCAGCCGCGGCGGCCTGGCGATTTTGCGCGCAATCGAGCGGCGCGGCTACGACGTGCTGAGTGCGCGGCCCGCGATTTCAAAGAGCACCAAGCTGCGGCTGGCCATGCGCGCGGTGACCGGCAAGCTGCTGCCCTTCATGGGGCCGGGGCTGCGCTCGCAAGGACGCGCGGATTGACGCCGGCAACTCCATCGGGCGGGCTCACGCTGGAAGATGCATACGCCGCGTGCCGGACCATTGCCAGGCGCGAAGCCAGGAATTTTTATTACGCATTCATCGTGCTGCCCCGGCCGCGCCGCAATGCGATCTGCGCTATCTATGCTTTCATGCGGAAGGCCGACGACCTGGCCGACGACGAGAGCCTGGCGCGAACAGAGCGGCGCGCGCACCTGGACGCATGGCTTGCCGCTTGGCGCGCGGCGAGACTCGGCGCAGACACGAGCGATCCGGTGTTTGTTGCGGTGCGCGATGCGACGGTGCGTTACGCGATTCCATTGTCGCTGCTGGATGAGCTGGTGGCCGGCGTGACCATGGATCTTGATTCCCCGGAGAACGGCGCGCCGGATACGTATGCGACCTTTGCCGATCTTTATCGCTATTGCTACCTCGTCGCGTCGGTGGTGGGGCTGGTATGCATTCGCATCTTCGGCTATCAGGACAAGCGCGCGGAGAAGCTGGCGGAAGAGACGGGCATCGCGTTCCAGCTGACGAATATTTTGCGCGATGTGGCCGAGGATGCGGAACGCAATCGTGTGTATCTGCCGCTGGATGAGCTGGCGGCGCATGGCGTCCCGCTGGATTCGTTGTTGCATCGCGCTGCCGGCATGGCGCCAACGAACGATGAGCGGGAGTTGCTTAGGGATATCGCCCAGCGAGCGGAAGATTACTACAAATCCGCCGAGGCACTCATGCCGCTCATAGACCGCGAGAGCCGCGCGGCGCTGTGGATACTGGTCGCGATCTATCATGCGTTGCTGAATCGGATCGAGACCGCGGACTACGATGTGTTTTCGCGGCGCGCCACGGTGCCGTTGGCGCAGAAGCTGGCGATCCTGGGTGTGGGGATGGCGCGCATGGCGGCGACGCGGATGTTCGGTGAATGACGGATCAGCGCCGCGTTTCATCATTGAACATAGCCGAGCACCGCTTTGATACCAACCACAACCCGGTCATCCTGAACGAAGTGAAGGACCTGCGTTCAGGAACGAGATTGAAGCTCGAAACGCAGGTCCTTCGAATACGCTGCGCTTCGCTCAGGATGACGGCATTGGTAGGAAGAGAAGCACGAATTTGATCGCGTTGCGACACAATTCGGACAAGACCGTCACCGTGATTGGCGGCGGTGTGGCGGGCATGAGCGCGGCTTGCGCGCTGGCCGAGGCCGGCCTGCGCGTGCAGCTTGTGGAGCGGCGCGGCTATCTTGGCGGGCGAGCCAGCTCTTATCTGCACCCGGGCGTAGGCGAGGTGATCGACAACTGCCAGCATGTGATCTTCGCGTGCTGCAGCAACATTCTGGGCTTCTATCGACGCATTGGTGTTGTGCACCGCATCCACTGGACCAGCGACATGACCATGATCGAGCCGGGCGGGCGCCGCACTCGGCTGGGGCCGTTTGAGCTGGGTCCGATCCGCCTGCCGGCCCCGCTGCACACCGCGCCAAGCTTCATGAGTGCACACGCGTTTACTCTGAAAGACAAGCTGGCGCTGGGCCGCGCCATGCGCGCGATGCTGCGGCCGGAGGCGATGATCGACACGGGCGAGTCGCTGGGCGATTGGCTGCGGAGGCACAACCAGACGGAGGGCGCGCTCAATCGATTCTGGCGGCTGGCGATCGCCAGCGCGCTCAATGCCGACATTGATTCGCTCTCCGTGCCCTACGCGACAAAGATTATTCGCGAAGGATTTTTGAATTCTGCTGAGGGCGGCAAGATGGGCATGAGCACCGTGCCGCTGAGCGATCTCTATGCGGGGGTACGAACCTTTCTTGAGCAACGGCAGTCGGGCGTTCATCTCAACTCGAATGTCGACTCCGCGGAATGGGAGGAAGAGACTTCGCAGTGGACTGTGAGCACATCGAGCGGCGCACTCGTGTCTGATTTCCTGGTGCTTGCGCTGCCGTTTGAAGCGACTGCAAAGCTGCTGCCGCATATGCCGCCCGCTAACGTGGGCGCGCTGGCCGGCCAGCTCGCCCATCACGAGCACTGGCCCATCTGCAGCGTGCATCTGTGGTTTGACCGTGAGATCACCGATCTCGATCACGCGGTGCTTCTGGACCGAGAAATTCACTGGATGTACAACAAGGGGAAATTTCAGACCGGACGCAGGCAGAGTGGAAGTTATCTGGAATTGGTGGTGAGTGCATCGCGAGGCTTTGCCGCGTTGAGCCGGGAGCAGGCGATCGCGCAGGCGGTGAGCGAGCTGGCCGAATATTTTCCGGCGGTGGTTGAGGCGAAGCTTGAAAAGGCCGCGCTGGTGAAGGAGATGCGGGCAACATTTGGTGTGCCGCCAGGGATCGATGCATCCCGGCCACAATCCGCGTCGCCGTGGCCGAATTGTTTTCTGGCAGGCGATTGGATCGCAACCGGCTGGCCCTCGACGATGGAGAGCGCGGCGCGATCGGGGCACCTGGCCGCGGAGGCCGTGTGCGCGGCGGTTGGCGAGCCACGCAGCATTCTCAATGCGGATTTGAAGGCGACGGGGCTCACGCGAGTGCTTGAGGCGAGGTTATAGTGGGCGGCCGGTCAGCAACTGAGGATGTGCTAAGATCTCTTGAAGCGAGAGAATACTGATGGTGAACGGGCTCGATAAGAAAGAAATCGCCAGGTCACTGGCGGAGGCTCACCGAAGATTTGAGCCGTCGATCAGTCGCATCGTGCGGGTCATTGCCAACGATGAGCCCGAGGCTCATGAGCCGGTCAAGCTTCTCGAGGTCAATCCGGAAACATCACCTTCCGGGATCGTTCCGATCGCTTTTGGCCCGGACCCGCCTCGTGTCCCCTATTCGTCAGTTGTGATCGAAGTTACTGAAGCCGAATATGAAAGTATCCGCGCAGGCGAGCTTCCGCTTCCTGTGGGTTGGTATCTTGGCGATACAATTTATCCGAGTGCGGCCTGATGAATACGTGGAGCGAGGCGTTCGGTGCGCAGGCGGCAGCGGACCTCGACGCTTACGAGTTGCTATCGCGTAGCGCTCTGCCTCAATGTCATCGATTGCACTATCTTCAGATGTGGCTGGAAAAGCTTTGCAAAGCCTATGTGCACAGGGCGAATCCTGAACAATTCAAGCGGACCCATAACCTTATAGCCAAGATTCTGCCTCGCCTTATCGATGAGCATTGGCGTCGAATTGGGTTCGAGCGCCCGCCAAGAACCGAGGAAATCCGGAAGCTCTGTCGCGAAATAGATCTCCTTCATCCTGGGGCGGACGACAGCGGTCGCCGGCCCGAGAATGCGGAGTACCCCTGGGCGGGATTGGGCGGCGAATA
>Ga0302326_10021511_pt1 | contig 13223 bp, 11 predicted proteins | sample Palsa_T0_3_FD_202264 | JGI IMG/M metagenome (GOLD analysis project Ga0302326, IMG submission 202264) | Peat permafrost microbial communities from Stordalen Mire near Abisko, Sweden - Palsa_T0_3 | ecosystem: Environmental > Terrestrial > Soil > Palsa > Peat permafrost | place: Sweden: Abisko... | reverse complement strand
CTCTTTAGACCGATCGAAGCGATCCGCCGTCGATGCGGATAAGCGAGCCTGTTACGTAAGCCGCCAGCGGACTCGCGAGAAAAGCGGCGACCGCGCCAAACTCCGCCGCCGTGCCGATTCTTCCCACTGGAATCGACTGCGCGGTTCGCCGCACCGCTTCCTCGATGGAAATCTTCTGCCGCTCCGCCCCCAGCCGGCTGAGGTTCACCGTCCGATCGGTCTCAATTACTCCCGGCAGCAGCGTGTTGACCGTTATCCCGTCGCGCCCCGTCTCGGACGCCAGCGTCTTCGCCCATCCAACGATCGCGCTGCGCAATGTATTCGACACTCCGATCGCGGCAATCGGCTCGACCACGCTGGTCGATGCGATGTTGAGAATCCGCCCCCACTTCCGCGCGCGCATGTCGCCGAGTAACAAATCCGTCAATCGAAACAGCGGCAGCACCATCGCGTGGAACTGTTCCTCCCACACCTTCGCCGGCACACCCGACACACCCGACGGCGGCGGCCCGCCGGAATTGTTCAGCAGGATGTCGATCGGCCCGAGCTGCTTGCGCGCCGCGTTGGCTGCGTCCTCGAGGCTCTGCCAGTTCGCAACATCAGCCGCGAACCCAACGGCCTTGGCGCCTCGCGAAGTGATCTCGGAGACCGCGCGATCCAGCGCCTCCTGGCCGCGCGCCACCAGTGCCACCGCAACGCCTTCAGCCGCAAGCGCGTCGGCGACGCCGCGTCCCAGCCCCTTGCTGCCGCCCAGGATCAGCGCCGTCTTTCCCTTGAGTTGGAGATCCATATTTTACTTCACCGCACGTCGATCGCTAAACATTCTTGTTCGCGCCCGGCAGGTAGTCGTCGAGTGGCACGCCGAAGCTGTTGAGCGCCCACGACACCAGGTTGTACTGCCCAATCGTGAACACCGCGTCCATCATCTGCTCGGTGCTGTAACGCTTGGACAACTGCTGCCAGGTTTCTTCCGACACCACCGACTTCTCGCGCAAATCGTCCGCCGCCTGGACCAGCGCCGCCTCATGCGCGTCCCATCCCGCCTTCGGCCCCTTGCTGATGCGGTCAATCTCGTCATCCGTCAGGCCCGCGGCCTTGCCGATTCGCACATGCTGCTCCCATTCGTACGCGGCCTGGTTAAGCCAGCCGATGCGCAAAATCAAAATCTCGCGATCGCGCGCCGGCAACGATTGACCGCCCAGGATGTAACCGGCAAAACGCGACCAGCTTCGCGCCAGCTTCGGATTGTTCATCAACACTCTGAAAATGTTGACGACCTCGCCGTTAACCTTGTTGCGCTCGCCCATCTCGCGGTCCTCGGCGCTCAAGGTCGAAAAATCCCGGAACTGAATCCTTTGTTTTCTCGCAGTCACGGATGTACCTCCCTCGTAGAGTGACCAGCTTTAATCCACAATCGCGATTTTCTCCAGCCACCCGCTTTGTTCATCGCCAGACGCGATGCGCAATTTCCGCCACCAGCCTGAGCTTCGCCTCCTGCGTAGCTTCCGAAATCGGATTCCCCTCCCATACCGTGCCGAAACCGCATTGGGTCGACAGCGCCAACTGCTCGCGCGGAAAATATTTTCCCGCCTCATCGATCCGCTCGATGATTCCCGCCGCCGACTCGAGCTCGGCACGCTTGGTCGAGATCAAACCAAGCACCACGCTCTTCTCCCGCGGAATCTCGCGCAGCGGCTCGAACGAACCCGAACGCCAGTCGTCGTACTCGAGCAGAAACCGCGCGAAGTTGCGCGCGCGCTGAAACACCGGCGTCGCCACCGACTCGTAACCGCCCTCGCCCACGTAATAGCCCTTGTTGTTCCCGCGGCACAGATGCAGCGCGAAGGTGACACCTTTCACATCCGCCACAGAATTAATGATGTCGATGCCCTCGCTCAGCAGCCGCTCGGGATCCATCCCGCGCTCGGCGAAGTCCTCGCGCCGCCGCTCCGGATCGCACAGCATCCCAAGCTCCGGCGCGTCTATCTGGATGTACTCGCATCCAAGCGCCGCCAGCTCGCGCGCTTCATCGCGCACGATATCGGCAGCGTCGCGAAACAGCGCGAACGGATCGGGATAAGCTCCACGCGAATATTCCAGCGACCACCGCAGCGTCATCATCAAAGGACTCGGCAGGGTGACCTTCAGCGGCTTCGTCGCCCGCCCACGCGCATAGGCAAACTCCTCGTTGGTAAGCGATCGCAAGCGATGAATTCGATCCACCACCGCATACTGCACCTGGATATCGGTCTGCTCCGCTTTCTCTTCTTTCTCATGCGGCCGCCGCCAGACGCGAGTGAACGCAGGAATCGGCTTGATTCCCGAAATCACGTCGGTCAGCGGCGCAATGAAATGCGTCCGCCGCATCTCGCCGTCAGTCACGACGTCAACACCGCATCGCTCTTGCAGCGCGATCATTTCGTCGACCGCGCGATCCTCGACCCGCTTGAAGTCCCGCGTGCCGAGAGTTCCCGCCTCCCATCGCTTGCGCGCCTCCTTCAAATAACCCGGCCGCAGCATCGAACCGATCACTTCCGCGCGATATTCGATTTCCATCACGATTCTCCTGAAATCCTTCTAGCGAATGTCGCGCGCTTTGGCATAACGCACCGGCCTTGCGCGGCCGCGTCGCTGCACGCGTAAAATGACCTCGGCAATGGAATCGTTTGACGTTGTGATCATCGGGGCCGGGGCGGCCGGCCTGATGTGTGCGATGACGGCCGGGAATCGCGGCCGCCGCGTGCTGGTGCTCGAGCACAACGATCAGCCGGGCGCCAAGATTCTCATCTCGGGCGGCGGCCGCTGCAATTTCACCAATCTCGAGATCGCACCGGAGCGCTTTCTCTCCGCCAATCCGCACTTCTGCAAGTCCGCACTCAGCCGGTACACGCAGCACGATTTCATCGCGCTCGTCGAACGCCATCGCATTCGCTATCACGAAAAAACGCTCGGCCAGCTTTTCTGCGACGGCTCGGCGCGCGAGATCCTCGCGATGCTGTTGGCGGAGTGCGCCTCCGCCCGGGTCAGCGTTCGCGCCGGCCACAGCATAAGCGAAATAACGCGCACCGATCGCTTTCGCGTCGAGACCAACAAGGGAGTCTTCGTCGCGCCAGCGGTCGTGATCGCGACCGGCGGTCTCTCGATCCCGAAAATGGGCGCGACGGGATTCGCCTATGATGTAGCGCGACGCTTCGGCCTCATCGTCATCGAGCCGCGGCCCGGCCTGGTGCCGCTGAAAGTCGCGGGCGAGACGCTCGAACTATCCCGGAATCTCGCTGGCGTTTCGGTGGAGGCTATCGCCTCATGCGGCCGCGACAGTTTTCGCGAGAATATCCTGTTCACGCATCGCGGTCTGTCTGGTCCTGCGATTTTGCAGATTTCATCGTGCTGGCACGACGGCGACACGCTGTCGCTCAACCTCACCCCTTCATTAGATATCGAAACCTTCCTCGCCGACCGGAAACGCAGCCGCCCCAGGGCTGAGTTGAAGACCGTGCTTGCCGAGGTGTTACCGACGCGTCTGGCGCACGCGTTCGCGAGCGACATGTCAACTTATGTAACGATCGCTAACGTTCCCGACCGCGAACTTTCCCAACTGGCTCAGCGGCTCATCCATTGGCAGATCAGACCGTCCGGATCCGAGGGATGGGCCAAAGCCGAGGTGACTGTGGCGGGCGTCGACACGGCCGCGCTCTCTTCAAAGACGATGGAGGCGCGCGAGATGCCCGGTTTGTTCGTGATCGGCGAGGCCGTCGACGTCACCGGATGGCTGGGCGGTTACAACTTCCAGTGGGCATGGTCGAGCGGATGGTGCGCAGGCAACGCTGTCTGACCCTGCTCAGGCCGGCTTTTGCGCGCTCGGCGTCAAGCGCACCGGCAGATGCTTCAACCCGTTGATGAAGGTCGATCGCAGCCGCTTGACCGGCCCGGTGCGCTCGACCGACGAGACTCGCTTGACGAGTTCCTCGAACAGGATGCTCATCTCGAGCCGGGCGAGGCTGGCGCCGAGGCAGAAATGCGGTCCGCCGCCGCCGAACGCCACGTGTTGATTGGGCGTGCGCCTGATGTTGAAGGTGAATGGGTCGGGAAAAATCTCTTCGTCGCGATTGGCCGAGACGTACCAGATGCTGACTTTGTCGCCCGCCTTGATTTTTTGCCCGCGCAGCTCCGTATCGCGCGTGACGTTGCGGCGGAAGTACATGACCGGCGAGGCCCAGCGCAGGATTTCTTCGGTCGCCGAGGGCACCAGCGAGGGATCTTTCGCCAGCATCGCGAACTGCTCGGGGTATTCGATGAGCGCATTCATGCCGTGCGACATGGCGTTGCGCGTGGTCTCGTTGCCGGCCACCGCGAGCAGGAGGAAGAACAGATTGAAGTCCATCTCGGAGAGCTTGTCGCCCTCGAGGTCGGCGTTGAGCAGGACAGTCACGAGATCGTCGCGCGGCTGATCGCGCCGCTGACGCGCGAGCTCGTTGGAGTACATGTACATCTCGATCGCGGCCTGCCGGACTTTCTCCTGGCTGACCGCGTACTCGGGATCCCTGCTGCCGATCATGCGATTGCTCCATTCGAAGAGCTTGTGGCGATCCTCGAATGGCACGCCGAGCATTTCCGCGATCACCTGCAGCGGCAGCTCGGCCGCCACGTCCGTCACGAAATCGCAATCGCGTTTTTCGATCGCAGGGTCCAGGATTTTCGCCACCATCTCGCGGATATGCGTGGTGAGCGCGTTGATCATCCGCGGGGTGAAGCCGCGATTCACCAGCGAGCGGTAGCGAGTGTGATCCGGCGCGTCCATCGTGAGCATCATGCGCCCCTCTGACGCCAGGTCGTTTGACGCTTCGACGTCCTCGAGCGCGACCACGCCACCGCGCGACTGCTCCGACGAGTAGGTGACGCCGTCGCGCCCCACTTCGACCACGTCGTCGTAGCGCGTGATCACCCAGAAGCCGGGACCGCCGGGCTCGGGATGCCGATAGACGGGCGCGTCGTGCCGCAGATGCGTGAACCATTCGTGCGGAACCTTGTTCTCGAAAACGAGCGGGTCGAGCAGATTGATCTCGCCAAAGTCCACGGCGGAATTCCTCCCGAAGTTAATTGCACCTGGCAGAATGCGTTCCACTCTACCAACACTCCCGTCGCGCCCGTCAATCTCCCGGCCACGCTCTCTGTAGCAACCGTGCCACCGATGCAGCGAATCGGCTGCATTTTGTCGTTCCCATTGCGGCGCTAGTTAATCTAACATCAGGCGGGGCCTCGCACGTCGAACGCGCGAGCAAGTCCGGAGGTCTTGATGGATTCAGCGGATGCGAAAATTGCGGGCGGAGGCGCCGCTCCTGCCGCGCATACTTCGGAGCCATTGGCGCTCAAGACCAAGCTTCTGTACGGCGCGCCGAGTTTCGCGGGCGCGGCCATGGTCATTCCGATCTTCATCCACATGCCGAAGTTTTATGCCGACGTGGTGCTGGTGCCGCTCGGCTACCTTGCGATGGCGATCGCGATCGCCCGATCGCTCGACGCGCTGAGCGACCCGCTGATGGGCTGGATCTCGGATCACACGCACACGCGGCTTGGCCGCCGACGGCCGTACATGCTGATCGGCGCTCCGCTATGCGGGGTGGCGTTCTTCTGCCTGCTGAATCCGCCGGCTTCGTTTACCGGCGGCCGCGCTGCAATCTGGTTCGGCATATTCTTCATCCTTTACTTTATGTTTCACACGGTCTACGTGCTGCCGCACTATGCGCTCGGCCCTGAGCTCACGCAGAACTATCACGAGCGATCGACGCTGTTCGCATGGCGGGAGTCATTCACGATACTCGGCACGATAGTCGCCGCGGCCGCTCCCGGCATCATGATGCAGGCGTTTCATATGACCGAGCGGCAGGTCTTCTTCCGTCTCGGCATCTTCTTCGGCGTCGTGCTCACCCTGCTCTACACTCTGCTGGTGATCACCATAAAAGAGCGCCCCGACTTCGTCACCCGCGAATCGAATCCGCTCGTACCAGGAGTGCGCCGCGCGCTGCGCAACCGGCCGTTCGGGATTCTGCTCGGGAGCTACATCGTCGGCAGTATCAGCGGCGCGATTCCGGCCACGATGATGCCGTTCTTTAACGCCTACGTGATTCGTCCGGCCAATCCCACGTTCTGGCTCTCGATGCTGCTGCTTGGATATTTCGCGTTTGGATTCATCTCGCTGCCGATGTGGGTCGCGGTTGCGCGGCGGGTCGGGAAGCTCAACGCGTACCTCGCGAGTTTCTTTCTCGGCATCACGGGCGGCAGCGCGATGTTCCTGCTCGGGCCCGGCGACACCTGGATGCTGTTGGTGCTGATCTGCTGGGCGGGAATCGGGTTCGGCGCGGGCCTGTTCCTGACGCCGTCGATGCAAGCCGACGTCATTGACTACGACGAGCTCTACACCGGCAAGCGGCGCGAGGCGCAGTACACGGCGTTCTGGTCGATGCTGCCGAAGTTCGTCGCGATCCCGAGCGCCGCAGTGCCAATCGCGATTCTCGCCTCGCTCGGCTACATACCGAACGCCATCCAGGCGCCGCGGGTAGTCTTCGCGATCAGAGCGATCTTCGCACTCGGTCCCGCGATTTGCGCCGCCGCCTCGTACCTTATCGCGCGGCGTTTCCCGATCACCGAAACGATCCTCAACCAGATCCTCGAGGGCGTGAAGCTGCATGAACGCGGCGAGGTGGCCGTCGATCCGTTGACGGGCGCGATCGTGCCGCCACCGACGCCCGGCCATGACGAGGATGTCGGCTGGTTCCTCGACTACTTCTCCAGCGGCGAACTCAAGCGCTATCTCGCCCGGGGGGCGTCGCAGCCGGTGCGCGACGTGCTGGCGGCGGCCGCGGTATCGATCAGCATCACGATCATTTCAGTCGTCTACGTACTTCAGCGCATAAGGACACTCGGGAGCGATCCGGGCGCGATGATGTCGCTGATAGTGGTAGCGGGAGGCCTCGCACTGGCAGCCTTCGCGTTTCACATGATGCGCCTGGGCCCGGCGCGCCGCCTCGCGACAGGCGAAATTCCAGCCGACACAGTCCGCGCGCATCTGGGGCAGATAGCTGAGACGGTGACTGAAGGAACTCCGGCACGAGCGGCCGTTTAGGCAGCCGATCGTGAGCGACGCTCGGAACCTAACCTCTGACCTCCTTCGCGCGCAGGAACGGGAACCGGAACCTTAGGAGCGGAATCTTGAATCGCGGGCGTAATAGCCCGCTGTACAAGGACCCTCACCTTCATCCTCTCCCTTGCAGGGGGAGGAGACAGACAAGAACCTAACCCCTAACCCTTCCCGCGCGGGAACCGGAAATACAGGTTACACGTCGCGCGGGGCGCGACGACAGGTCGGAGGACTCGCTGTTCGGTTGCGGCTCTCCTGCCTCGGCTGGTGTCGCCAGGAGCTGCTAGTTGATAAAAATATTGTTGGATGCGGGCGCTGCTTGCGCGCTCACATTCGGAGGACTTGTCGATGCCGTCAATCCCCATGCTCTCCGCCAACGATTCTCACGCCGACGTTATCGCATGCCTGGAGCGCGACGGCGCCGTGGTTGTCACGGGTGTTAACGATCGCGCTGCGCGCGATTCGCTGAAGCGTGAGTTGGCGCCTCATCTCGAAGTGGTGGACCCCGACGCCAGCATCAACAAGTTGTACGAAGCCGACGGCGGCTCTTCCAACTTCTATCCGGGCAAGACCCGGCGCGTGACCGCGCTGGTTGCACGATCGCAAACTTTCCGCAGCTTGGTCACGCATCCGCTGATGCTGTCTGCGTGCGATGCAATCCTGAAACCCAACTGCCTTCATTACCAGGTGCATGCGACTGCGGCGCTCGAAATCGGTCCCGGCGCAACCGTGCAGATGCTCCATCGCGAGGAAGACCCGTACCAGTTTTTCAAAGTGCCGCGCCCGCGAATGATCGTCGCGAGCATGTGGGCGATCAGCGATTTCACCGAGGCCAACGGAGGAACCAACATCGTGCCGGGGAGCCATTTGTGGCCCGCCGGGCGCAAGGCGCGGCCCGACGAAGTGGTCGCGGCTGCGATGCCGGCGGGAGCCGTCCTCGTCTGGTTGGGCGGGACTCTTCATGGCGCGGGCGCGAATCGCAGCGACGAATGGCGTTATGGCGTCTTCCTTTCGTACTCGCTCGGATGGCTGCGGCAGGAAGAGAACCAGTATATCGACGTGCCTCGCGACGTCGCGCGCACGCTCGACAAACGCGTGCGCGATCTCGTCGGCTACCGGATGCATATGGGCCTCGGCTACGCCGACGTGCAGGTGCAGGACGCGGGCGAAGAGAAGCGCTGATGCCGAAAATCCCCTATCGTGTGCGTCCCGAAACCGCGGTGCTTACGCGCGGCTTCGATCCCGAGTTGTCGGTCGGATCGGCGCGGCCGCCGGTCTATCGCAGCTCGACTTTCGTCTTTCCCAGTCCGGAGGCGGCCGAGCGCGCATTTGGAATCGTGCTCGGAAAAATCCGCCCGCTCGGCGACGATCGGCCTGACCTGATCTACGCGCGGCTCAATCATCCCAACGCCGAAATCCTGGAAGAGCAGCTGGTGCCGCTCGAGCGCGGCGCGCAGTCCGCCGCGATCTTCAATTCCGGCATGGCGGCGATTTTTACGGTGATGCTGACCTTCCTCGAGCGCGGCGGATCGCTCATCTATACCCAACCGCTGTACGGCGGCAGCCAGCACCTAATCCACCAGGTGATCGAGCCGCTCGGCTTCGAGGCGCGCGGCGTGCCCGCCGGCGATACCAGGGCGCTGACCGACGCAATCGAGCAGGCAAAAAATCTGAGCCTTGTGCTGATCGAGACGCCTGCCAATCCCACGCTGGTCATGACCGATATCGCCGAGGCGTCCGCCGCGATTCGCCGGCGCCCCAACAAGCGCGCCCTGCTCGCGATAGACAACACCCTGCTCGGCCCGACGTTTCAGCATCCGCTGATTCACGGCGCCGACCTCGCGATTTACTCGGCGACAAAGTTCCTTGGCGGCTTCAGCGATCTGCTCGCGGGTGCGGTGCTGGCGGTGGACCCGGAACTGATCCAGACGCTGACCGGAATGCGCGCGCTGCTCGGCAACATCCTGCAAGCCGACGAATGCTGGATGCTGGATTCGCGCCTGTCGACGGTCGCGCTCCGGATGAATCGCCAGAGCAAGAACGCGCAACGCATCGCCGAGGCTTTGGCCAAACATCCACGCGTCAAGCGCGTCATCTATCCGTCGCTGTTCACCGACGAGGCGCAGATAAAGATTCGCGACGAGCAGACCGAGTACCCGGGATCGCTGGTGTCACTGGAGGTCGAGGGCGGCAAGGCCGGCGCGTTTGAATTTCTGCGCAGCCTGAAAATAGCGAAGAACGCGGTCAGCCTCGGCGGCGTCGAAAGCCTGGTGTGTCATCCGATGACAACCACGCACAGCGAGCTGTCGCCGGCCGAGTTGTCAGCCGCAGGAATCACAGAGTCGTTGGTGCGCATCTCGGTGGGCACCGAGCATTGGCGCGACCTGCTGGAGGAATTCACGCGAGCTCTGGGCTGAGGTGGACGCCGGTTTTCGAGGACTACGAGCCGTCGCACTTCGTTGCGCCTGGTGGGACGGCGACTACTTTGACTGCTACTGGCGCGGTGCCGTCGTGAAGCATGCCGAGCTTGCGCGCGGCCTGTTTCGATAGATCGACCTTGCGGCCCGGCGGCACGGGTCCGCAATCGTTGACGCGAACTCTCACCGAACGTCCGTTGTCGAGGTTGGTGACGACGGCGTGCGAGCCGAGCGGCAGCTGCTTCGAAGCGGCAGTGAGCTTGCGCGAGTCGAAGCGCTCGCCGGACGCAGTGCGGCGTCCCTGCATCCCAGGTCCGTACCACGACGCCTCGCCGACAACGGTTGCGCGCGATTTCGGCGAAGCCACGGTGTTTGCTTGCGGGGTTGATTCGCCAACACGGTCTGTCGACTGTGCTCGCGAATCAACCGGCGCCGCGCATGCAAGAGCCACTGCAAACAGAACTGGAATCGCTGATCTAGACGCGCTCATCGACATCTCCGCCAACGGAGCTGGAGCGACTCGTAGTCGCGGACCGTTCAGCAGCGGATCTCTGCGAAGCGGCCAGTGTGATTGCTGATACCCGCGCGCAGGCAGTCCGCATCGATACCCAGAGCTGCGCAAACGCTCACGTATGCAAACGGCCCGTCGCCATCGTCGGAGCTCAGCCATTCGGCGGCCTCGACGAACTCCTCGTTATTGCGCGCTTCTGCGCCGCGGTCGCGATACTTGAGGTAGCATCGGATCGCATCTTCGAGCACCGCGAACAGCAGTTTGCGCTCGCCCTCGGAGGGCAGCTTCTTGCGTCGGCTCTCGGCGAACTGGACCGGTAGCAGTCCTATTCCCTGGAAGATATTTGGCAGGTCGTCATGCGCTGAGTAGGTGCTGAGCTCCATGGTATTTCCTCCACTTCCCAACTCGTTTCGCGAGTCTCACCAGTGGATTGCAAAACCATTGCCAACCGCATTCGCTGCAAAAACGCCGGTATTAACGAGCGTTTTCGCAAGCCCGCGAGGAACCATGAAAATTTTTCAGAGATGAGACGTGACGAAGGTCAGCGCACACGGACTTCGCCGTCAGATCAATTTCATTCCGGTGGCGGCTTCGAGTTCGGCGATCGCCTGCGGCGCACTTTCAACCTTGATGGTCGTCATGCCCATTGCGCGCGCGGGTTTGAGATTGCCGCCAAGGTCGTCCAGATAGACGCAGGCGCCCGGCTTCACGCCGAGCTGATCGCACATCATCAGGTAGATGTGCGGATCGGGTTTGCGGATACCAATCTTCGACGACTCGATCACCGCGTCGAACAGTTCCATTATCTCGCGCGAATAGATTGATCGCGCCGGCGCCGTCGCACCTCGTGCGTCCGCAGGCATGTTGTTGGTGATGCAGCCGGTCTTGAACCGGGTCTTGATTCGCCGCAGCGCTTCGATCATCTCGGGGCGAAAATCGCCCGCCAGCAGCGCGACCACATCGCGGCCCGGAATCTCATAGCCGAGCGCCATCGCTTCCGCCGCGAAGGCCGCGTCAAAGCCGGCGAAGTCGATAGCCGAGCGCTCGAACATCGCCCACGCGTTGCTCTCATGGTTGGTGGAATTGATTTTGCGGATGACGCCGACCGGGATGCCCTTGTCTCGCTCGTAGCGCTCGAAGGCCTCGAAGGGCGAGGTCGTGAAGACGCCGCCGAAATCCCATATCACTGCCTCGATCACGTCATTCCCCGCCGTGCCTGCATTATGCACGATTCGATTTAATGAATTTCGTCAAGACGACCATCATTGGTGGTCGATTTGGTTATCGCAAGCACAAATAGCCCGTCTGTCGCGCATCCTGTTGGAAATTGAGGCAGCGGTCGATGGGTCGACCGAGAGAAGATCGAGCAACTTGCTTGGAATTTCGATTCGATATAGAGGGCGCGTTCCTTGCAGTACCCATAAGGTTGTTTTCGAGAAAGTCTCTGCATGACCTTTCCGAAATCGTAACCCAAATTCGGAGGACAGGATATTGAGCGGAAGCTCGGCACGTTTACAGGCTATCGACGCCGTCACTAACTACCAGCCCCCCGCGACGCCCGTGAAATTCGCGGACGTTTCGGCCAGCGAGTTGTTCGGTTCTAGCACGTTCAACAAGGCGGAGATGAAGGCTCGGCTCCCCAAGCCAGTCTACAAATCGCTGCTGAAAACGATAGATACCGGCTCGCATCTCGATCCCGCGATGGCCGATGTCGTCGCGTTGGCGATGAAAGAATGGGCAATGTCCAAGGGCGCCACACATTATGCGCACGTCTTCTATCCGCTGACCGGCATCACCGCCGAGAAGCACGATAGCTTCTTGTCACCAGATGGCGAAGGCGGAGCGGTCGCCGAGTTCTCTGGTAAGAACCTCACGCAGGGTGAGCCCGACGCGTCGAGCTTTCCGAACGGCGGAATCCGTAGCACCCATGAAGCGCGCGGCTACACGATGTGGGACATCTCGAGCCCCGCTTACATTCTCGATAACCCGAACGGAACGACGCTGTGCATCCCGACCGCGTTCGTCTCGTGGACCGGCGAAGCGCTCGACATGAAGACGCCCCTGCTGCGCTCGATGGCAGCGCTGAACACGCAGGCACAGCGAATTCTGAAGCTGTTCGGGCACAAGAATCCGGCCCATGTGGTCTCCTTCGCCGGCGCCGAGCAGGAATACTTCCTCATCGACCGCCATTTCTACTTCTCGCGGCCCGATTTGCTGAGCTGCGGCCGAACGTTGTTCGGAGCATTGCCGCCCAAGGGCCAGGAGTTCGAAGACCATTACTTCGGCTGGCTGCCCGAGCGCGTGCTCGCCTTCATGCTCGAGTCCGAGCGCGAGCTGTTCAAGCTCGGCATCCCGGCCAAGACGCGGCATCAGGAGGTCGCGCCCGGCCAGTTCGAACTCGCGCCTATGTTCGAGAATGGGAACCTCGCGGCTGACCATCAGCAGTTGACGATGTCGCTGATGAAGAGGATGGCCGAAAAGTACGGGATGGTTTGCCTGCTACATGAAAAGCCGTTCGCAGGCGTTAACGGCTCGGGAAAACACGTCAATTTCTCGATCGGCAATGCGACCCAGGGCAATATGCTCGACCCGGGCGATAATCCGCACGATAACGCGCAGTTCCTGGTCTTTTGCGCGGCCGTCATCCGCGCGGTCCATCGATGGGGCGGGCTGCTGCGCGCTTTCGTCGCGACCGCATCGAATGACCATCGGCTCGGCGCCAACGAGGCACCGCCGGCGATCATCTCGGTCTTCCTGGGCGAACAGCTTCAGGACATCTTCGACCAGATCACCAAAGGCGGTGCAAAGAGTTCAAAAGGCGGCGAGACGCTGAAGGTCGGCGTTGACTCGTTGCCGGTCATTCCGAAGGACGCGGGCGACCGCAACCGCACGAGTCCGTTTGCGTTCACGGGCAACCGTTTCGAATTTCGCGCAGTAGGTTCCGCCCAGTCTATCGCGGGACCGATGTACGCAATGAACACGATTGTGTCCGAGTCGCTGGACTTTATTGCGACCAAGCTCGAGAAGCTGGTCGGCGACGATCCGACGAAGCTCAACGGCGCAGTCCAGAAGGTGCTCGAAGACGTGATGGCGGAAAACGGCAGCGTCGTTTACAACGGCGACGGCTACACCGACGTCTGGCACAAAGAGGCGGACCGGC
>Ga0302326_10021510_pt1 | contig 13223 bp, 7 predicted proteins | sample Palsa_T0_3_FD_202264 | JGI IMG/M metagenome (GOLD analysis project Ga0302326, IMG submission 202264) | Peat permafrost microbial communities from Stordalen Mire near Abisko, Sweden - Palsa_T0_3 | ecosystem: Environmental > Terrestrial > Soil > Palsa > Peat permafrost | place: Sweden: Abisko... | reverse complement strand
CCCCGCAAAAACGCAAGCGGCGGCGCTATTTTTCGGGAATCACCGGCAGCACAATATGCGAGGGGCGTTGGGCATCGTGATAGATGGTCTGGTGGGCGGAAACATAACGGCTCTCGGTCTCGTTGTTTCCTCCCGTATTCAGGTTGCGGGAGAAGTTCGGGAAAGCGGCCGATGCCACTTCGACCCTTAGGCGGTGGCCCGGCGCGATTGCGATCGCCGTGTGCCAGAGGTCGAGGGTGTATTTGTAGACCCGGCCCGGCTCCAGCAGTTCGGCCTTCGCCATGGATTTGCGATACCGCGCGCGAATTTGGCCCGAGCCGGTGGCCCACAGCAAACTGCATTTGCCGTCTTGATCGACGTCCATCAGGTGCACGAACCAATCGGTATCGCGCGCGGAACTAGCGGCGTAGAGGACGGCGCTGACGGGGCCGGCAATGGTGTATGGCTTCTCGAAAGGCGCTGTGGTGTAGACCAGAACATCCGTACGCGGTGCGCCAGGTTTTTTGTCCGCAGCGCCGGTGTCCGGCGGCGGAGTCGGGTTGCCGGGATCATATATGTAGCGGTCCTGGCTTTGCGGACCATTCGGCGCCGTGAAGCTCAACCGCGCGCCGTCCGCAAGATAGAGGTTTTCGAACCGCGTTTGGGGCAGCGGGTAAGCTGGTCCATACAACCAGCGGTTCGATCCCATTACAAAGAGGCTGACTAGCGGATCCTGCAGGATGCCGTTATCCATGCCCTTGAGCCAGTAGTCGAACCAACGGAGATAGTCGCGTTGTAAGTCGATGGAGGCCGCGGGGCCGAAATCCTGGCTGTGAGCGATGCGGCGGGCGGTGTCGGTGTGTCCCCAAGGGCCAAGGGTGAGTTTCTGGCCGGCATGTCCGTAGGCGGCCATTTTGAGATAGTTCAACTTGGTTCCGTTGCTATCGCCATCAAACCAACCGGATTGATGAAATACCGGAATGCGGACGTCCTTCAGCTTGTCGAGGAACATGGCGGCGCGCCAGTAGCTGTCCGGGGCGGAGTGGGCGATAAAGCGGCGCCAGGAGGGGCTTTCCCGGCCCAGCGCGGACTTGTCGACATCGATCAAGGGCAGCGGTTTGAGTAACTCGCCGTAGTTCCGGCCTTCGATTTTCTTTATCGCGACTCCGTCGAGATCGCCGGTCGCGTTGGTCTCGACGAGGTCCACCCAAGATAACGTGGACAGCGTGACGAGGCCGTGATCGAACGGAAAGTTGTGGAACGGATCCGTGGGACTGACGTTCGGAACGATAGTGGTGAGATGCGGCGGATGCCGGGCGGCGGCTAACCACTGCACCCATCCTAAATACGACGTGCCAATCATCCCGACTTTGCCGCTGGACCAGGGCTGCCGGGCCAGCCACTCGATGGCGTCGTAGCCATCCTGAGGTTCATGGACGACGGGTTCCCATGCCCCCTCGGAAGCGAAACGGCCGCGCACGTCCTGAACGGCAAACACATAACCGCGACGCGCGAAGAACCGCGCCTGGATCTCGCCCATCTCCTTCTTATAAGGCGTACGCACCAGGATCACCGGCGCTTTCGAGACGCCAACGGGAAGGTAGAGATCGGTACAGAGAGACACGCCGTCACGCATGGGTATTCGGAGGCCGGCTTCGACTCTGACGTCGTATTTGGCCGGAGATAGGCGAGGATCGCCGTCGTAGGGCTGGCGGAGTTCCTCGTAGCCCTCGCGCACATAGGCCATCTGTTGTTCGGGAACTCCTCCTACCCCCCACCATGGCAATCCGGAAACCAGGTATACGCGGTGATCCGGACCAGCGAGCACGTGCAGTTCGCACCCGGTCAGCGTATAGAGCCAGCGAGTCAGTTGCAGCCGGCGGCCGCCCACGATGCGCTGCTCGGTTCCCTGGGCCTCCAAAACCACTTCGTAAGACCGTGGCTCTTCAAAGTCGTCACTGAGATCGAGCAGCGGGAATTTCTGGCGCCCTCCATGGGCACGGTCGTACGCCCGTAATGCCTGAGTGATCAATGCGGGCGAGTAGTGCTCAAAAACGAGCAGGTTCTCGGGAACCGTGGCTTTCCCGTTCTCGTCCGAGAACGTCATGCGTATGTCTTGGCCGTCCCGTTCGAAAATGCGGCGGTCGGTGGGACTCAAGAGCGTTGCCTTGGTCCAGCGGCCTTCGGTGTCCGCGATGACGGACAACCAACCTCCCGCGGACTGGCCGGCGACAGTAAGAGCGACGCTGCTTTCGAAATTTCCATCGGGTTTCCAATGAAAGGTAAGCCTGCCGATGCGCTCCTCATTGGCATACAGAGAGAAGGCGCCCTGATCGGAGAAGCCAGAGAGGGGAGCTGGCTGGGACCACGCTCGCGCCGCCAAAGTGGCGATCGCCAGAAGCATCCGAGGCCGCATGGAAGAGATGGTCGCACAGGTTGACGGCCCCCAGCCAATGACACCGGCCCCCGCACCACAGGTTTAACGAGCCAGACATCCGGGGCCGGCGTTTACGTTCCACGCGTCGGACGATAGTACGGCGACTCGGAGACAGGTCTCTCGGACGCGTAATCTTCCTTTGGAATGACGCGGCGAACCGATACGGGCCGCATCGCCCGGCTCTAGTACCGTGACCGCGTGGTATTGCGCTTTTGGGGAAGATCACTCCCTTACGGTCGTGGCTCTGATCGGAGCCGCGCGTCAGCAAGTGGTTTAGTGGGTTGGATGCCGGTAAGCTAATCGTAAACTGAGTTGGGCGAGAGTTAGTAACCGGAATTCTGGCCAGTGTCGATGTGGTAATATCGCGCGCCTACGGATTGTAACTGCTTCGCCAAAGCTTCGACGTGAAATGGTCGATCAATCCGTTCCAGCTATCGACGCTCATGGTCAAGTTATTGACGCGCGCCTGCCAATCGACCACGTAGGGATTCATCGCTCCCCACTTCGCCCGCCGCATCAGCCGGAGCGATGCTGAACCATTCAGGCCGCGGGGCTCGCTGGTAACAACGCGACTAACAACACAACAACGCGAGTAACAACGAATCTCGGTACTGCGTACTCACCTCACCTGGCGCGAAGGGCTTCGATATCGCGCACAATGTAGTCGATCTCGGCATTGGCAATTTTCTCACCCTTGGCCCGTGTGGCGAGAGTGGCGTCTCCATAGATTCCGCTGGGTGAATAGCCCGCGCCATTCGGGTCTTTCCACTGTAATGGGCTGCCCTTGGGAAAATCCTTCGCAGCCAGCTTCATATTGACGCTCTCTGGGGCAATATACAGCATTTCGGATGTCTCGATCTCGTCGGCGTGCGTGCCTTCTTTTTCCTGTTTGATTTCGCTTTCTACGGCGGCATCCGCCTTGAGCAGATCGGTGTAGCGGAGCGTGATTCCATCCTTTGACAACTCGGCAACGGCGGCCTCGAGAGGCCGCACCGTGGAGACGCCGGTGTTCAGGATATAGAAGCGGCGCGGGCCGAAGCGGGCGAGGCCGCGGCAGATATCCACCACCAGATCGCGCGCGGTTTCGAAGCGCAGGGAAGTGGCGCCGGGGTAATCGACGAAGGCCGGATAGAAATGGTAGTTGATGGTGGGAGCGACTACGACGGTGGTGCGCTGCATAACCTGGTTGGCGAGGAAATCGGCCATCAGGCGGTCGTTCGAGAGCTTGAGGTGCGGGCCGTGTTCTTTAGACTCGGCGCCCAGTGGAATCATGACCACGGCGCCGGGCTTCAGCACATCGGCAGCCTCCTTCCAGGAGAGATCGGCGAGGCGGACGCTATGCGTTTGGGCAGAGCAGGCGGCGGCTAAGACGACGATCAGGGTGACGCGCATCGTCCGATAGTTTACAACAGCGTCGTACGCCATTTCGATGTGACCGGGCAAAGGCTGAGCAAGTTAGTTAGGGGTAACTCGTCTCGATGGGCTGCGCGAGGGCCGAAGCGCGTTCACACGAGTGTGAACGCTGCACGCATGAGCGCGTGCGCCACGACTTCGCAATTATTGGACTGGCAGTAACACGGTGTTGCTCTGCTGGCCGTTGATGGTGACGATCAGCGCGGCGTTCGTGCCCGACAGCGTTGGGTCGGTGAGCGTGAACTGTACGGCGTCTATGCCGACGCTGCCTGCCAGCGCGAAGGTGGCCGATGGCGCCAGCGTGCCGCTGCCCGCTGAGACGGTCACCGGGTCAGTTGCGGCATAGACGGGCGACGCAGGGACCACAAATCCTTCGGGCCGCGCGGGGTTGGTGGGGCCGAAGCCCGTCCCGTATACGGTGAGCAACTCGCCAATCTGGGCCGGTGATGTTTGCGTGACCAGCGTGCCATCGGCGTGGAAGGCCAGCGCGAAGGACTGGCCGTTCACTATCTGCTGGAACAATCCGGGGGCGTCCTGCACAACCGTGAAAGTCGCCGTCACGTTGGCGGCTCCGGCGGCAACCACGGTGAGGGTAGCGGCGCCGGGCTGGACGTCCGCTGGAAGCTGGAAGTTCATCTGCGAGGGCGAAACGAAGAATAGCGGCAATAAGCGGTTTCCCAGCATAACCGAAACTCCGCCCAATGTCTGCGGAAGCGGATTTGCCGGAGCCGTCGCCGTGCCGGCAGCCATATTCCCGCCGAAAATCGACGCGACCGATCCGGGCGCAATAGCATTTACGGGCGTGGTTCCGGCGCCATTTTCAATCCCTGTAGACGCCACGAACGGGATTTTCGTCATCATGGCCTGCACAGCGCGCGGGACGCTCATGGCGACCGAGCCGGAGGAATTCGAGCCGGTCAGATCGCCGCTCCAGTATTGGAATTTGAAGCCCGGCTGCGGAGCCACGCTCACGGTAACCAAGGCGCCGGAGCTGTAGAATCCATCGGGCGACGCGGGCTGCACGGTCCATGCGGCGGAGTTGGCGGGACTTGAGGTCATGGCCAGATAATTCATCAGATGGTAGTTGGCGTAAACCGTGATGGGGTCGGCGCCGAGAGTCACTATGAGGCCGGCGGGACCGCCGGTTGAGCCGCCCGTCCATCCGGTGAGATCTTGCCGCGAGCCGGCGCTCTGGGCGACAGAGGCCGGTGCGGCGACATTGATTTGCGTTCCCACCGGCTGCTTTACGTCGCAAGGGGTGGCGCATGCCGTACCATTCACAGTGACGGAGACGCCGGCAAGCGTGCTGTTGACAATCAAGTGGCCCACGGGCGTATAAGTAGCCAGCATGCGCACGCCCCCGCCCACGGCGGACGCGGGCACAATGAGCGATTGCGCGGCCGGGCCGCCGTTCGACCAACCGGAGAAGCCCCACACGTGTCCGGTGGAATCGGTCTGCTGCGCGGGCGCTGAAAACGTGTGCGTCGCGCCAACGCTCCAGATGAAATTGTAGGGCGGCGCGTTGGAGGCGCCATCCACGGTGATATTCAATTCCGGCGGCGAAGTCTGGAATACAGCCCCCACGCCGGGGCCGTAAACAGCCGTCAAAGTGCCCGGCGTAGTGCTTCCGGCGACGGTGTAGGCATGGGTCGCGGCGCCGCCGTCGCTCCATGAAGAAAACACCCAGGGGTTGCCGGTGGAGTCCATTTGCGGAGAGATGACGCCGACGGTGTGAATGGTGTCGAATCCCCATTGCAGCGTGTAAGGGGCAGTGATCGTCGAATAGTCCGCCAGGACCTGCAGGCCCGCGGGAGAGGTTACGAAGTTGATATTGCGCGCCGGGGCGAAATGCGGATAAACCGAAGTGGGCGCGTTCATGGTAACGGTAGTCTGAAACCCGACGATGCTTTGGTTAGTGGCCGAGTACCAGCCGACGAAGACATAGCCATTGTTCGGAATAGCCTGAACCGTAACGGCGGAACCGGCTGCAACATAGACCTGCTCATCGCAGTTAGTGGGCGCGCCAGCCACGTACACTGTGCCCGGACCGGGGCTGCCCGAACCATCGCACGGAAAGAAGTTCACACTCAGCGCATATGACGCGGTAAACGTGGCGGTATAGGCCGTGATCGCGGGGTCGGACGTAACCGTGATGGAGTTGTTCGGAAATGTGCCCTGAGCCCATTGCCAATTCGAAAAGACCAATTGCTCGCCGATAATATTGCTCTGGGCGGTATTGCTGACGGAGAGCACATGCTTGCTTCCAGCCGGCCACAAGGCGCTGGTGGGCTGCGAATAGTTCTGCCCATCGACGTTATAAATGGCGCCATTCGGGTTTGTGCCGATCAATGTTATGGAGTTCTGCGCCGAGGCGGCGGAGACAAACGCCGCCGCCAGAGCGCAACGGGCGAATAGAGAGTCTTTTTGCATTTTGACCAACAAAGCGCAGTATACGCATAATCGCCTTATATTACACGGCTAACTTTGGTAATTCGAATAGTATTACCTATATCTATCATTGATTGGAAGCCGGGCAATGCCGTGTAATTGGGTGTATTCGAAGACGAATTATGCGCTACAACTATTTATTAACATCGATTGCATTCGCCTTGGCTTCCGGATTGGGCTTGCCCGCGCCGGCCGGCGCCCAGGTGTTTGGGAGCGTGACGGCGATCGGCGGATCGGCTTCCGATATTGCGCTCGACGAAACGCGCGGCCTGCTTTACGTCGCCAATTTTGGCGCGAGCTTGATCGACGTGATGTCTACTACGGATGGCTCGATTCACAGCTCCATCAATGTAGCGCCGCAACCGGGCGCGCTGGCCATCTCAAAGGACGCGCAGTATCTGTTGATCGCCCACTACGCCAACGGCAACGCAACGCCGCAAGGGTCCAACCTGATCACGTTGATCCATCTGGCCGATAACTCGGTACAAACCTTCAACACCGGAGATTCGCCGCTGGGCGTGGCATTCCTGGGTAACGGCACGGCTCTGATCATTACTACCACCAGCATTCTGTCATTCAGCCCGGTATCCGGCCAGACGGCGGTGTTGGACACATTCGCCAATCTGGCGAACGCTCTTCCCGTGAGTCAAGCGACGTTTCCCAGCCAGATTCTGCAGACGGCGCTGACGACATCGGGCGACGGCAACACGGTGTGGGGCATCGCCGGCGCGGGCACCGGCAGCCAAGTCATTTATCGCTACAGCCTGGTTACGAGCACCATCTACGCCACAGTCTATGTGTCTTCCCCGGCGCTGCTGCCGCGCGTCAGCGTTTCAAACGACGGGTCGTACGCGATGGTGGGCTATAGCCTGATCGGGACCAACTCACTCAATCCTTCGGGCTTTCTGCAGGGACGCTATCCTAACGTAATCGCGTCGACCACTATTACAGGTAGCGCCATCGATTCGACCAACGGCATCATATATGGTCAGTTCCCCGATGTAAACCAACCTACCGGTCTCGCCAGCTCCTCCTCTACGACGACTTCCTCCCTCAAGCCGGCGCTGCTCATCATGGATTCGGATAACTTAACCCAACACTACCGTATTAATATGCCGGAGGACATGGTGGGGCGCGCAATTCTAAATGCGGCGGGAACGGTCTTATATGCCATTTCCGAGAGCGGAGTGATGACGCTGCCGGTCGGAACCCTGAATCAGTACCACCGGGTGGCCGCGGCGCAGGAAGACATCCTGATATCGACCAACTTCTGCAACCAAAGCAACGTGACGCAATCGCTCGCTATTACCGACCCCGGCGGCGGGAGCACGCCTTTCACGATAACTCCCAGCCAGACCGGCGTCAGTGTCTCGCCGGCGTCCGGAACCACACCCGCCACGGTGCAAGTGAGCGTGAACCCTACTGCATTTCCAGGCGCCAGCGGCACCACGGCAGTAACTCTGCAGCTCTCTTCGGGCAGCGCGGTGAACCAGCCGAAGTCCGTACGCTTGCTGTTGAACAATCCGGACCCGAGCCAGCGCGGTACGGTGATCGACCAGCCTGGCGTGCTCAGCGATATTCTGCCCGACGCCGCCCGCAACCGTTTCTACGTGCTGCGGCAGGACATGAACCAGCTGCTGGTGTTCGACGGCAGCTCGAACAGCCTGCTCGCAACCCTGCGAACGGCCACTTCGCCGACGATGATGTCTTTTTCCAGCGATCAGAATTATCTGCTGGTGGGGCACAACGATTCGCAATTGGTGATGGTGTACGATTTGAACGCGCTTGCGGCGGTATCGCCGGTAGTGCTGCCGGGCGGGCATTACGCGCGCTCGATTGCGCAATCGAACGCCTCCACGCTGGTACTGGCGCGAAACGAAGCCAATGGCACGGGCGTTGTGGATACCCTCAACCTCGCGGCCCAAACCGCCTCGGCGCTGGGCACGCTCGGCATTTACAAGAATTCGGTATCGCCAACCGCGGTGCTGACGCCCTCGCCGAACGGGAGCACGATTCTGCTGGCCTCGCCAGACGGCAACGTAATGCTGTATTCCGCCGCGGCGAATTCATTCGTAGCTTCGCGGCAGGATCTTACTTCGCTCTCCGGAGCTTTCGCGGCATCGAGTTATAACACGTATGTAGTGGGGAACAACATATTCAACGCCTCACTGGTGCCATCCGGAACAATGGGACCCACGGGGACCGTGTCTTCGGGCTTCACCTTCACCGGCGCGGGCGGGTATATGGCATCGGCCGCCACGGCATCGGGCGCGGGCGTCATCCAACAGATGAGCACGCTGCAGAGCGGCTCGGCGAGCCCGGTAACCATGGTGGAAGCTCCGCTGTTGCCCACCGCGGCAGCGACTGTGACAACCCCGGCAACCGGCGCCGGCACGGGAACCGGCACTGGCACGGGTACGGGAACCGGCACTGGCACGGGAACCGGCACGAGCGGCTCCGGCAGCACGAGCGCCTATGCCCTAGCGAGTTTTACGCGCACCGTGGCTCCGCTGCCTTCGGCGGGAACGGTGGTGGTGCTGTCTACATCGGGCTTCACGGTGTTGGCGGCGAACTACGGCGCCGCGGTAGCGCCGCCGCAGATTTCGAGTGTTGTCAATGCGGCGAACGGAGCCTCTCCGGTTGCGCCCGGGGGCTTGATCAGCGTCTACGGAAACCAAATGAGCCCGGTGAACATGGCCACCAGCCAGATACCATTGCCGACGGCGCTGGCCGATTCCTGCCTGAGCATCAACGGCTCGCCGGTTCCGCTGCTGTTTGTTTCCGCCCAACAGATCAACGCCCAGCTGCCTTTCAACGTAAGCGGCAGCTCATCGCTGACGATACACTCGCCCGGCGGCATCAGCGATAACTATTACTTTACGGTGCAAGCGACGGCTCCCAGCGTCTTCATGAGCGCAGCGGCGGGACCGGAGACTGGATTAGCAGCCATCGTGCGCATGAATAACAACCAGTTAGTGACCGCGACTAACCCCATCAACCCCAAAGATACGATTGTGATCTTTCTAACCGGAATGGGTCAGACCACGCCTCAGGTAGTGGCGGGTTTGCCTTCACCCCAGAGCCCGCTGGCGGCGGCGAACGTTGCGCCCATAGTTACACTGGGCGGGGTGGCGCTGAGCGTGAGTTATGCGGGCCTTTCGCCCGACGAAGTAGGCGTGTATCAGATCAACGCGACGGTGCCCACAGGAGTCCCACAGGGTTCGAGTATTCCGCTGACCATCAATCAGGGCGGCGGGGCTACGACGCTAAACGTAAGAGTTGTGAATTAGGAGCTATTATCCATGAGAAGCCTGGTATTTTCGGTTGTGATTCTTGCCGCGGCGACCACCGCTTTCGCCCAGCAATGGGAGTTCGGCGCAGTGGGCGGCGGCAGCCTTCTAAGCGATGTTCCGGTCAGCGGGCCGGCGGGTAAAGCCACCGCGGGCTTCGCGCCCGGCGCGGCATTCGGCGCGTTTTTCGGAGAGAATCTCTATACCCACTTCACCGGTGAAATTCGCTATGAGTATTTGCAGAGCGATCTTCGCCTTTCAAGCGGCGGCCAGACGGCGCAGTTCACCGGCGGGGAGCACGCCCTCCACTTCGACATGGTTTATCACACCAACAGGAAAGAATCGCGTACGCAGTTTTTCGCGTCCGTGGGCGGCGGCGTGAAGGTGTTCCGGGGAACCGGAACCCCGGAGGCGTATCAGGCGCTGAGCCAAATCGGATACTTCACCAAGACACAGGCCCTCAAGCCGATGGTGAGTGTGGGTGGCGGCCTGACATATCAACTGGCGCCGAGAATTTATCTGCGGGCGGAAGTCCGTGATTTCATCACGGCGTTTCCCACAGCGCTGATTACGCCGGCGCCTGGGATGAAGTTCGGCAGCCTGCTGAATGACATAGTGCCGCTGGTGGGAATTACTTACGTTCATTGAGTCAGGATGGGCGAGCCGGCATCGTACTTGGGCGAGTGATTCCACCAGGCCGATTAAACCCCCGGTGCGCGGCACATCCGTCGGCCTCTCAGGATCGCATCGGGCTCATTCGGCTGGGCGAAGAGCGGGTCCGGGGGGACCTGCGCGGACCAGGGGGTCCGCCCTACAGGGGTTGCACCGGTATCCTGCAGTCTGGTATAAACCTCTAATCGCCGCTTGAGGTTGAGCGGCGTCGGTCAAATGCCCGAGAAGAAGAAAAGTACCGCCCGGAAGTCCACCGATAGTCGCATGACGAATCCACAGGCCACTCGATCCGTGAAATCCTCAGAACCGGTTGGCGCCATAGCAGCGCCACTGTTGAACGGACCAAAGCAACTACGCAGTTTCGAAGCCGCGATGAAGCTGTTTCATACGCGGAACATGAAGCAGGCGCGCGAATTGTTCGAACAGGCGGCGCAGGGCCCGGAGCGGGATGTAGCGCAACGGTCGCGGCTGCATATTGCGATGTGCGACCGGCGCCTGGAACACGCAGGCGTCAATTTGCGATCGGCCGACGACTACTACACCTACGGCATTGCGCTGCTGAACTCGCGCAAGATCGCGGAGGCGCGGACGCATCTGGAACAGGCCCTCATTTTGGCGCCGGAGGCCGACCATATTCATTACGCGGTGGCGGCAGCGCAGGCTCTCAACGGCGACCTGACCGGCGCGCACGAGCATCTCAAGCGCGCCATCGAAATAGAGCCGCGGAACCGGCTTCACGCTCGCCAGGATACGGATTTCGCGCACCTGGCGCATCAGCCGCCGTTCGAGGCGCTGCTCTATCCCGAGAAGAAGAGCTGGTAGTGGCCGCGCCGCCGCTTCGCGTGGTCGCTATCGGCGGCGGCACCGGCCTTTCCTCGCTGTTGCAGGGGCTCAAGCGGTATGCGTGGACCGGCGAAGTGGATATCACGGCGATTGTGACGGTGACCGACGACGGAGGAAGCTCCGGACGCCTGCGCCGCCAATTCGACGTGCTGCCGCCGGGCGATATCCGCAACTGCATGGTGGCGCTGAGCGAAGATTCGGCGCTGCTGGCGCGGCTGTTCCAATATCGTTTCGAGACCGGCCGGGGGCTCAAGGGACACAGCTTCGGGAACCTGTTCCTGATGGCTTTGACGCAAATCATGGGCGATTTTCCGGATGCGGTGAAGGCGTCCTCAGAGGTGCTCAAGATCGCCGGCCGCATCTTTCCCGCCACAGCCGCCAATGTGGCGCTTGAGGCTACGCTGGCAAACGGAGCGACCGTGATTGGCGAGACGCGCATCAGCCGGAGTAAGCAACCGATTCGATCCATCCGGCTACGGCCCAGGAAGGCCGCGCCGCTGGCGGAAACTCTGGCAGCCATCGCGGAAGCGGACGTAATCACGCTGGGGCCGGGGTCGTTATTCACCAGCGTGATCCCAAACTTGCTGGTGGACGGGATTGCGGCGGCGCTGCGCCGGTCGCCCGCGGTCAAGGCGTATTTCGTGAATCTGATGTCGCAGCCCGGAGAGACCACGGAATTCAGCGCATCCGACCACATTCGCGCCCTGCGCAAGCACGCCGGCGGGCAGTTGCTGGACTATGCGGTGATCAATATCCGCCCCATTACGTGGGCGATGAAGACGCGTTACGCGCAGCATCAGGCGCTGCCGGTGGTGAACGACATCGACGCACTTTTCAAGCTGGGAGTGAAGGTGATGGGGGGAAAACTGGCGCGCCACGGCGAGACGCTGAAGCACGATCCGGAGGCGACGGCGGCGGTGGTGGTGAAACTGGCGCAAGAGGGACGGCGGCGGCGCGGCTCGCGGAAATAGCGGCTGGGCGGACATAATAGTAGAGATGCCATCTCCCGTGACAATTGTGATTCTGGCCGCCGGCCTGGGCACGCGCATGAAATCGCGCAAGGCCAAGGTGCTGCATCGCGCGGGCGGAAAGACGCTGATCGAGCACGTTGTGGAGACGGCGTTGAAGCTGACGTCGGCGGACCGCATTGCGGTAGTGGTGGGACATCAGGCGGAAGAAGTGCGGAAAGCGGTGAAGCACGCGGGCATCCGGTTCGTGGAGCAGAAGGAGCAAAAGGGCACGGGCCATGCGGTGATGGTTTGCCGCGAGGCGCTGGCGCCCCACGCCGGTTTGGATCGGGACGGCTACCTGATGATTCTCTACGGCGATTCGCCTCTGCTATTGCCCGAGACGCTGCAGCGGCTGATCGACCGGCAGCGCGGCGCAGCATCAAACCCCGAGTCCGCGGGCACGCTGATGAGCGCGATTATGGGCGACCCGACGGGCTACGGGCGGGTGATCCGCGACAGCTCGGACCATGTGGTGGAGATTGTGGAACAGAAGGCTGCGAACCACCAGCAGCTCGCCATACGCGAGGCCAACATGGGCATCTATTGCTATCGCGCGGACCTGTTCTGGAAGTATGTGGACGAGATCCGCCCCGACAATCCGGCGGGCGAGTATTACCTTACGGACATGGTGGCGATTCTGGACCGCGCGGGATTCTACGTGGAGGCGATGCAGATTGCGAGCGCCGACGAAGCGCTGGGCATCAACGACCGCGTGGATCTGGCGCATGTGGACCGCATTCTGCGCCACCGGAAGACGCGCGAGCTGATGATCGGGGGCGTGACTATCGAGAGGCCGGAGACGGTGTCGATCGACGGGGATGTGCGTATTGGAATGGATAGCGTGGTGGAGCCGTTTACGCGCATTTTGGGCCGGACGTCGATCGGCGAGAACTGCCGGGTGGGCGCGGGGGCGATCGTCCAGGATTCCGAAATCGCGGATGACGTGGAGATTGAACCGTACACTATTGTGAACCGCTCGAAACTGGAGCGGGGCGTGCAGGCGGGGCCGTTCGCGCGTCTGCGATTCGATAACCACGTGGGGGAAGGCGCCCATATCGGCAACTTTGTGGAATTGAAGAAGACGCAGATGGGCGCGGGCGCGAAGGCCAATCACCTGGCGTACCTGGGCGA
>Ga0302326_10021508_pt1 | contig 13224 bp, 15 predicted proteins | sample Palsa_T0_3_FD_202264 | JGI IMG/M metagenome (GOLD analysis project Ga0302326, IMG submission 202264) | Peat permafrost microbial communities from Stordalen Mire near Abisko, Sweden - Palsa_T0_3 | ecosystem: Environmental > Terrestrial > Soil > Palsa > Peat permafrost | place: Sweden: Abisko... | reverse complement strand
TCGGTATATTCCGTGAATTTTTTGCGAATGTTTGTGCCTACATTGTTGACCAGCACATCCAGTTTTCCCCAGTTCTCGGTGGTTTTTTGAATAAGGAGATGACGGAAATCGGGATGGGTTATGTCCCCCTCCAGGGTAAAGAGCATGGCTGAATTCCGTAGCTTACCCTGAAGGGTTTTGGTATCCCTGGCAATCACTAAAACTTCGGCACCGAGGTCCAGGAATTCCTGGGCAATGGCGAAGCCGATTCCTTTTGTACCTCCCGTCACCAGCGCTTTCTTATTCCGAAGGGTCCAACTCATGGGTAATAACCGGTTTGACAACGAGAAGAAAACACTCCTTCTCCAGGGGTCGGTAGCCCTGTTCATAGCAATAATAGTAAATACCGCCGTCTTTTGTTTTGTGAATGTTTGTGAAATAGCTGAAATCAAAACCTTTTTCGATGAGTTGGACCCCCTTGACTTTGGTTTTGCCGGTGCTATTCAACGACGTAAGGATACGCCTGTTTTTGCGGAGAAGGTGATCAACCGATCGCACGTAATTGGTTTGTTTACAATTAAGCCGGTTGTTGAATGCCGTCCGGCAATGATCGGAGCAGAATTTTTTATCCGTGCGTCCCTTGATCGGGTCGCCACATTCCAGACAGGTTTTGATTTTAATCAGGGTTTCCATGGTTGAACAGTGTGCCACTAAATATCATGGATTAACCCTTTGTAAAAAAAGCTTTAGGAGACAGAAAACCGGACTATTTTGTCTCAGCCGTTTACACACGACTACAATCGTAAGTAACCGGTTAAAAAACGATTGCGGGTTCTCGCCTCCCTCATCTTTGCATCGTTCACCCGGAGGTACCGGGACGACATAATTCAATTAACATTTTAAATTTTACAGGTATGAGCAGCTTAAGAAACAGCGTGCAACTGATCGGGAGATTGGGAAAGGATCCGGAAGTGAAGACCTTCAACAACAGCAAAAAGGCCTCCTTCTCGATTGCCACAACCGACACCTACAAAAATCCAAAGGGCGAAAAAGTCGAAGACACTCAATGGCACAACATCGTCATTTGGGGAAAACTTTCCGAAGTGGCCGAGAAGTATTTGAAAAAAGGACAGGAAGTTGCCGTGCAAGGGAAATTGATACACCGCAATTATGAGACCGACAAAGGGGAAAAGAAGTACTTCACCGAAATCAACGTTAGCGACCTGGTTCTGCTGGGCAGCAAACAGCAGTAAACTAGTTCATTTTCAGAATGCGAAGAGCCCGGTTTTGCCAGGCTCTTTGTTTATTCGTGAAGTTAATTCACGAGTTGACCGTTGTTAGACGGTTGTAAAAAAATCGTTTTTTCACCACGTTCGAAATCATTTTCCAAACATCCCCGACGTCTCTTTGAAATCGGCCGGGATCATAAAGTCAGAGGTACTCAAGGGTTCGCGTTTGATGTCGGTCACTTCCATGGTGATGTTCGCCTGAGGTGTTTTCATTTCAATTCGCAGGGGAACGCCCTCCATACCATCGTAATAAATGGAATGTCGCCCTCCCACGCGCTGCTTTGATAAACTTTTCAGGTCAAAATCTTTAATGTCGGTTGTGGTCCATATAACCTGGGTAACGGGTTGGCCATGTTCGGAAACTTCCACCAGGTATTTGGTGCATAGATAATTCAGAATTTTTGTTGTCTCCGAAGTTTTGGTGACTTTCACCTGAGGATCATTCGACTGACTTGTTCCGGTTGATGCCGGTAACACGCTAAATGTTTTGTTTTGCCTGTCGAGTTGGTAGGATTGGTTTTTATCGCTCAGATAAAGAACTTCCATCGCCATCATCCCTCCTTCGACCTTCGTTAATAAGTTTTTTCCCTTGGCTTTGACGGTGAAGCCTTTCGGCATCATCGAATTCATGTCGCCTCCCCCCTGAACCATCTTCATGGCGGCCTCCATCTGCGCTTTCATTTGAGGATTGGCATCCATCATAGCCTTCATCTGCGGGTCGTTCATTTTGGCCTGCATCTCCTGCATTTTGGCTTGCATGGCCGGATCGTTTTGTTTCTGCTGGGCCTCTGCCATTTTTGCTTTCATGGCCGGGTCTGTGACATCGTATTTCATGGACCACTGAATGGTCCCTTCGAAATTCTGAGCCCGGGCGGTCCAGGTCAGCAGCAGCAAAAAACAAATCATTATTTTTTTCATAATGTGAGGATTTGAAATTGAATTCGAAGGTAAATAATAATTATTGATAAGCCTGGATTTTCTGCAATATAGCGGTAAAAACGGCCCATAAAATCCAGGGCCGTGAATTGTAAATTTAGAATTTTTCAAGTATCTTCATTTCTCCTTTCTGAATTCATTTAAACTACCCGCCTATGAAAGTTTATGATGAAAAACACATTAAAAACATTGCTTTGCTGGGAGCTCCGAAATCGGGCAAAACACTACTGGCAGAGGATATGATTTTTGAGGCCGGCATTATTCACCGCAGAGGTACTATTGAAGGAAAAAACACGGTCAGCGATTTTCATGAGATCGAACACGATCGCGGGAACTCCGTATTCGCCTCCATTATGCATACGGAATGGCGGGATTATAAAATAAATATTATCGACACCCCCGGGTTTGATGATTTTGCGGGGGAGATGGTGGCTTCTCTGCGGGTAGCCGATACATGCGTCATGGTCATCAACGCTCAGCAAGGTGTGGAAGTGGGAACAGAACTGGTCTGGAATTATGTCCAGCAATACAGCAAACCTGTCATCTTTGCCATCAATCAGGTTGACCATCCGAAATCTAACTTTGAGCAGGCGTTAACTTCTGTGAGCGAACGCTTTGGTTCGGGGGTTACCCAAGTGCAATATCCGTTAGAGCAGGGAGATGGTTTTAATGCCGTCATCGACTTACTTAAAATGGTGATGTACCGATTTCCGGCTGAAGGAGGAAAGCCCGAAAAATTACCCATTCCAAACGCCGAGAAGGAGAAAGCTAGCCGACTTCATAACCAATTGGTGGAGAAGGCAGCGGAGAACGATGAGGAACTCATGGAAAAGTATTTCGAGAAAGGAACACTGGATGAAGATGAGATGCGTCTGGGCCTGAAGTTGGGGATGATACACCGCGATGTATTTCCCGTGTTCTGCATGAGTGCCAGGAAAAATATGGGAAGCGGCCGGATGATGGGGTTCATCGATAATGTAGCGCCGTGTCCTCGTGAAGCAAAGCCGGAGACCGCGGTGGACGGAAGGGAAATAAAATTTGATCGCAGCCAGCCAACTGTTCTGTTTGTATACAAATCGCACATTGAACCGAATTTAGGCAAACTCTCCTTCTTCAAAGTAATTTCGGGAGAAGTCACCCCAACCTCTGAGTTATACAATTGTCAAACGGGCGCCACAGAGCGTTTGCATCAGATTTTTATTATGGATGGCAAAACAAGAAACGCCGTGGATAGGCTGGTGGCGGGCGACCTGGGAGCCACGCTGAAACTAAAAGATACCAACACCAACCAGACCCTTTGTAGTAAAGGAGTTGATCTTATTATTAAGCCCATAGAATTTCCCGAGCCTCGAATTCGAACGGCCGTCATTGCGCACAGCAAGAATGACGATGAGAAGATAGGCGAGGTACTAAATAAGATACATCAGGAAGATCCGACTCTAAGAGTGGAGTATTCGCGCGAGCTTAAGCAACTACTTATCTCCGGCCAGGGCGAATTGCACCTGATGGTCTGCAAATGGTTCCTCGAAAACACATATAAGTTACACGTTGATTTTGTGTCCCCTAAAATTTCCTATCGCGAAACAATCCGCAAGCCGGCCAGTTCAAGCTACCGCCACAAGAAACAATCCGGAGGCGCCGGGCAATTCGGTGAAGTGTATATGAAAATTGAACCCTATTACGAAGGAATGCCGGCGCCGACTGAATTCAGCGTGCGTGGAAAAGAAACCATCGACCTGGAATGGGGTGGAAAATTAGTTTTTTGCAATTGTATCGTCGGGGGCGTGATTGATACACGATTTATTCCTTCCATTCTCAAAGGAGTTATGGAAAAGATGGAAGAAGGGCCGATTACCGGTTCCTATGTTCGCGATGTGCGGGTTATGGTATACGATGGCAAAATGCACCCGGTCGATTCGAATGATATTTCCTTTAAGATCGCCGGTATGATGGCCTTTAAGGAAGCCTTTCTGAAAGCGGAGCCGCAATTGCTTGAGCCGATTTACGATTTGGAGATTATCGTCCCCGAGGAAATCATGGGCGACGTGATGGGAGACTTGCAAACGCGTCGCTCGCTCATTATGGGAATGGATACACGAGGGAATTACCAAGTGATCAAAGCACGAACTCCGCTGGCCGAATTGGACCGCTATTCAACGACATTGAGGTCGTTGTCGCAAGGTCGTGCCAGCTTCACTCAAAAATTTGCGGATTTCGTTCCGGTGCCCTTTGAAGTGCAGCAGAAACTGACCCGGGAGTTGCAGGAAATGGAGGCGGTTTCCTGAGGGTGATTTGTTAAACTCAGTCGTACTCTCGTTTTCAAAGGGTCACAAGAAATCATTGAACTATGTTCGTCGTGATCTTGGTGTTCTTTGTCGTGATCGTAGTGACCTGTCTCAGTTCTTCAAAATCAACTCAGCTGCCTCTGCCAAATTCTTTACTTTAAAGTCCGCCCTGTTTTCTTTTTCGATCTCATCCCCGATTTGTATGGTTTTTATTCCCAACTCTCTTGCCGGAATAATGTCCCTGCCCCGGTCCCCAATCATCCAGGAAAGGGTCACGTCAATATCAAATTTCGCAATGGCCTTCTCGAACATAAGTGTTCCGGGTTTTCGCGCCAATGAGGCAGTGACGGAGGGATGATAGGGCGAATAATAGATATGATCGATCATATGCTCGCAGCGATCCTGTAAAAAAATATGACAAATTTCCATTTGACGTTGAGTGTATATTTTTTGTGCAATACCGGATTGATTGGTCACAACGACTAATCGGTAGCCGGCCATTTTAAGTTGATATAAAGATTCAGAAACATCCGGAAAGACGTGAAACCGGGATAAGCGGTAAGAATAATTCACGTCATCCTCATTCAGCACACCGTCCCGGTCGAGAAACACGCATTTTTCGGGCATAGGTTTATTTTATCTTGTAAAAATCGCAATTATTAACCCTTAACCCTATTCTCACATTGGATAAAGAGTTGTTTTTTTTAGTTTTGTTAACAACCTTAAGGCTTCGTGAATAACTCAATCGTCATTATTCCAACCTATAATGAAAAGGAAAATATTTCACTGATCATCGAGGCCGTCTTCAGGTTGCCCAAAGATTTTCACGTCATGATTGTTGATGACAATTCTCCAGATGGTACGGCCGACATTGTCAAAGATCTTCAACGGAATTATAATACCTCGGAAACCAGACTTTACCTGCTTCAGCGTGAGGGAAAACAAGGATTGGGTACAGCGTACATCGCAGGTTTCCGGTATGCGCTGGACAACGGGTATGATTTTGTTCTCGAGATGGATGCCGACTTTTCACATGATCCGAAAGACCTCGTGCATCTTTACCTGGAATGTTTCGAAGGCGGTACAGACCTTTCCATCGGCTCGCGTTACGCTACCGGGGTCAACGTCGTTAACTGGCCCATTGGTCGTGTATTGCTCTCCTATTTTGCGAGTTCATACGTGCGGTTGATTACAGGTATTCCCATCCGCGACACGACCGCCGGATTTGTATGCTATCGACGGATAGTCTTAGAGACCATCCCCCTCGACCGGATTAAATTTGTGGGGTATGCCTTCCAGATCGAAATGAAATTCATCACCTGGAAATACGGCTTTAGAATTAAGGAAGTACCCATCATTTTTACCGAACGGGTGCGCGGATTATCCAAATTATCGCCGGGCATTTTTAAAGAGGCGTTCTTTGGGGTAATTCAGATGACTGTACAAAGTTGGTTTAAAAAGTATTCGCCCCAAGCCAGGTGATACCGCGAATCCTCAATCGAACCGGATTGCCTTAATGGGATTAACGCGCGAAACGACAACGGTTGGCAAAAGAAGCACGAGCGTCACCACCCCAAAGATCAGAATATTCAGGATCATGACCACCTGCCAATCCCAGCTGACGGGTACATAACTCATGTAATAGTCGTGCGCATTGAGTTTGATGAACTTTAATTTGTATTGGATATAACAAAGGCCGAGCCCCAGTGCATTTCCGAACAAAAGCCCTTTCAGGATCAGGCTGATTCCATTGTATATAAAAATGGAGCGAATGAGCCGGTCTCTCGCCCCCATCGCTTTAAGCATTCCAATCATCGGCGTGCGCTCCATCACCAAAATTAAAATGACCGAAATCATGTTGACACAGACTACCGTGAGGATGATACCGAGTAAAATCCTTACTTGACGACTAAGCAAGCCGAGCCACTCAAATACAGGCGTGTATTTGTCACTGATTTTCTCCACGAAAAGATTGTAGTCCAACGTCTCGCTGATCGCCGCTGCCGCTTCGTCAATCTTGTTGAGATCTTTTACATAAATTTGAAGTCCGCCTGCCGTACTGTCGTTCCAATCATTGAGGCGTTGGACCATTCGGATGTCTCCAAGGATGATGAGGCCGTCGAAATAGTCGCTGAGATTGGTCTCGTAAAGACCCACGATTTTCAATTTGCGAATTCTTGGAGTCTTTTGGAAAAAGTGGATAATGATGTTGTCGCCGATTTGAACGTTCAATTTATTGGCGATCACTTCGCTGAGAACGACCTCATGGGCATAGCCCGAGTCAGGAAAATGAAGAAATTCTCCCCGCGTCAGATTTTCGCGAAACTCGTTCAGGTCAAAACTTTTTCCTACGCCTTTAAAAACCACTCCCAGCACTTCATCTTCTGTCTTGATCAGTCCGGCTTTGTGACTGAATTCCTGGATGTGCTCGATAAAACCAAATTTCCGGTAGTGATTGTAGAGGTCAATATTAAAACTAAAAGGTTGCTCCTCGGTTGAGTTGTTGAGTGTATATTTGCTTACTACCAGATTGGCGCTAAAGCTATAGATTTTGCGCTTCACGTTTTCCTGAAACCCCTTGGTAATCAAAAACGCGACGATCGCAGCGGCGAGTCCGAACGTGATGCTGAGGATAGCGATTTGGTGGATGGTGGATGAAAAACCTCCTGCTTCTCCACGACGGATCTTTTTAGATATAAAATATGAGAGATTCAATTTATTGGTAACTTAAATCCGATTTCACGAAAGATACAAATAGGATCTCATGATCGATATCGTAACGATAAAAGAGCGCACTCTATTAGCCCTCAGCTCTTGGCTGCTGATCTTTCCTTGTGCGTTCAGTCAGCCCACGAATCCGAAGGAGGGAAAAATCATCGTAGGCGCGGAGCAACTGGACGTACTCCTCCCCCGGCTGCAGGGAAAACGAGTAGGCTTGCTGGTCAACAATACTTCGAAGGTCGGCGAAACGCATTTGGTTGACACGCTGAGAAATTTGCGGGTGAATCTGAAAGAAATATTTTCTCCCGAGCATGGATTTCGCGGAAACGCCGCCGACGGGGAACTCATCAGCAACAGCGAGGACACGAAGACCGGATTGAAAATCACCTCGCTCTATGGAGACAATAAAAAGCCAACGCCTGAACAGTTGGCCGAAGTGGACGTCGTAATCTACGATATCCAGGATGTGGGAGCCCGATTTTACACGTACATCAGCTCGCTCCATTACATGATGGAGGCTTGTGCCGAACAGGGGAAAAAACTGATCGTTTTGGACAGGCCTAACCCCAACGCGGGGTACATCGACGGACCCATCCTTCGCCCGGAGCTCAAATCTTTTGTGGGCATGCATCCTCTGCCGATTGTCTATGGAATGACCGTGGGCGAATTGGCGCAAATGATCAATGGTGAAGGATGGCTCCAGACAGGGAAGAAGTGTGACCTGGAAATAATTCCTCTTAGGAACTATACGCACCAAAAATCCTACGCGTTGCCCGTTAAACCGTCGCCCAATCTCCCCAACGATCATGCGGTAGCCTTATACCCCTCGATTTGCCTGTTCGAGGGCACGGTGATCAGCTTGGGACGCGGAACCACCAGTCCGTTTGAAGTGGTAGGCAATCCCGAATTGAAAGGTCAACCCTTCCAGTTCACACCCATCACTATCCAGGGCATGTCGAAAAACCCACCCTATGAAAACAAGATTTGTTATGGTCTTGACTTACGGAATGAAAAAACGGAGAATAAGATCTCTCTCAGGTATCTGATCTACATGTACCAACACTATCCCGACAAAGGAAAATTCTTTACCCCTTACTTCGCCAAGCTTGCGGGAACGCCGGAGCTCGAAGAGCAGATCAAGAAGGGTTTTACAGAAGAACAGATTCGCGTCACATGGCAAAAAGATCTGGACACCTATAAAATCAAGCGCTCAAAATATCTGCTATATCCTTGAGATTAGAGATTTAAAAGATTCGTCCCCTCCACCATCAACCATCCAGAGTCCAGTCATGACCAAATCTGAAAAAGTGACTGACATCCTCAAGATCCTCAATAAACTTTATCCGAAAGTAGAACCACCCCTGCACTACAAGGACGTATATACCCTGCTGGTCTCTGTAGTCCTTTCCGCGCAGTGTACTGACGAGCGCGTGAATAAGGTAACACCTCTCTTATTTAGTCGTGCTGATAATCCGTTCGATATGATCAGGATGTCGGCTGACCAGATTCGGGAAATTATCAAACCCTGCGGACTGTCGCCGATGAAGTCAAAGGGCATCTACGGACTTTCCAAGATCTTGGTGGAAAAGTATGATGGGGAGGTACCGCGGACCTTTGAAGAACTGGAGGCTCTGCCGGGCGTCGGTCACAAGACCGCTTCCGTGGTCATGACCCAGTGGTTCGACATGCCGGCCTTTCCTGTGGATACGCATATTCACCGGCTGGCGTACCGCTGGGGGCTTTCGAATGGCAATAGCGTGGCGCAAACCGAAAAGGATTTGAAGCGTCTGATCCCACAATCCGCATGGAATAAAGCGCACTTGCAAATCATTTACTTTGGCCGGGAATACTGTCCCGCCCGTGGACATCACTGGAGGGAGTGCCCGATCTGCAAGAAATACCTTCGAAAGGATCTTCGGGATTAGTCCCACTGTCTGGTCAAAGACGCTTAATTATTGTCACTCCGTAACTTGTCTTGGAAAAATTTCGTTACATTAGTAGAAAATTTTCCAATATCATGAAAGGCACAAAAATCACGGATTTGCTGGGAGGGACAAAAATCATAGGCCGGTCGAAGGACCTTGCTGATTTAGCCGAAACCGGACTCCCGAAACAATCCGTTATCTTCTTCTTGAAAATGAGTAATCTTGAAGAACGCAGACTTTACACGTACCTGGATGTCACCAAGCGTGCACTGGACAACTATAAGCCACACGAGAAGTTACGCCTGTATATTTCTGATCGACTTATTCACCTGGCAGAGCTATACGCTAAAGGCAAAGAACTATTTGATTCCTTCGATCACTTTAATGAATGGCTCAATCACCCCTCTATAGACATCCATGGAGAAAAGCCTATCGACTCCATCCAAACGCGAAAAGGCGTCGACGAACTATTGAACGTACTGGGTCGAATGGAGCACGGTATTCTGACATGATTGTTTACCGCTGCACACTTCGCCGGTGGGCTTCAGATCTTTCGGGTGCCGGTGCGTTTTTGTATGGCGGACGCTGGAATAGTCCGGGTACCTATCTGATTTACTCGGCCGAAAACAATGTCCTGGCGGCGTTTGAAGTTGCTTTGCGTGTGCCGCTGGACCATATCAGTAAAAATTATGTTATGGTTCCCATCGAGATACCGGATAACGTGAAAATTATCAAACCCTCTCTTCCGCGTCAATGGCAAGTTAATCATGATGTTACCCGTGCAATGGGGGTAGATTTTGTAAAGGAGCGCATTTCTCCCGTAATGAAAGTACCCTCTGCACTCATTTCGGACTCATTCAATTATCTGATCAATCCGCTACATCCACTGCTAAGAAACGTAAAAGTTCGGGAGGCAAGGCCTATTCTATTTGATAAGCGATTGAGAGAAATGATACGGGGCAAATGAATATAAAGGTAAATTGAATTTATTGCATGGTTTTGAAAAAGATGAATAGACTGCGCATCGTCTTTATGGGTACTCCTGAATTTGCTGTTCCCAGCCTGGAAAAACTCGTGGAAAATAAATTTGACGTCGTGGCCGTAGTTACCGCGCCGGATAAACCGCAAGGACGCGGTCAAAGGGTTACTCATTCACTGGTAAAGGAGCGTGCTTTGAAGCATGCCATTCCTGTTCTTCAGCCCGTTAATCTTAAGTCCCAGGGATTTATTGAAGAGCTTCGCGGCTTCGGGGCCAATCTTCAGGTGATTGTCGCGTTTCGGATGTTGCCCGAGGTTGTCTGGTCAATGCCATCCCTGGGCACGTTCAATCTCCACGCGTCCCTGCTTCCCCAATACCGTGGTGCAGCGCCGATCAACTGGGCCATCATCAACGGGGAAAAAGAAACCGGTGTAACTACTTTTTTTCTCCGTCAGGAAATTGATACCGGAAGTGTCATTTTTCAGGAGAAAGAACCTATTCATGAATCCGATGATGCAGGGTCCCTTTATGCACGGCTCATGGAAAGGGGTGGAGAACTCGTATTGAAAACGGTACGGGCCATCGAAGCGGGTACCCATTCGTCAGAACCTCAACCTGAACCCGCCGAAATTAAAAAAGCGCCCAAAATCTTTACGGAAACCTGTAAGGTCAATTGGAATAGCCCGTGTGAGAACGCCCGGAATTTCGTGCGCGGATTAAGTCCTTACCCTGCCGCCTGGACCGTGTTGAACGGAAAAATAGTTAAGATATTCAGGATATCGAAGGCGAATTTTGCAAAGGAGTCTAAACCAGGGGAATTGACAACGGACAACAAAAACTATCTTTACATCAAAGCGGCAGACGGATGGATTTCCGTCGACGAGCTTCAACCTGAAGGAAAACGCAGAATGCACATTCAGGAGTTCCTCCGGGGAAACAAATTAATCTGATGGTTGAGCCCTCCGCACAACAACACCTCCACACATCAATACATCCACACATCAAATGACGATTTCCATTATTGCCGCCCTTTCAAAAAATAAAGTCATTGGTAGAAAAAACGACCTGCCCTGGCATTTACCCGACGATATGAATTATTTTATGCAAACTACGAAAGGTCATTATGTGATTATGGGCCGGAAAAATTATGATTCAATTCCGGAAAAATTCCGGCCGTTGCCCAATCGGACCAACCTCGTGATCACACGTCAGCAAGATTTTAAAGCGCCGGGATGCATCGTTTTGAGTTCCATCGAAAAGGCCATTGAAACCGCAAGGAACGCCGAAGAGCAGGAAGTTTTTATTATCGGCGGCGCGGAAGTTTATAAACTCGGCTTGCCGATGGCCAATCGCCTCTACCTCACAGAAATAGAGGCTGAAATCGATGGTGACACGTTTTTCCCGGAATTCAGCGCCCTGGATTGGAAAGAGATATCACGAAAACATCATACGAAGGATGGCCGTCATGCTTATTCTTTTGATTTTGCCGTATACGAACGCAAAAGTTGACCTCATTGTGTAACTTGCTTTTTTTAAAATCCTATGGATATGGAAAGTCACAAGAAAGTATTGGGAATCATCTATATCGTCTCTGCGGTATTTCAAGTACTCATCCTGTTTTTTCTTAGCCTGTTCCTTTCCACGATTTTTTCGTATGCGATGAGTCAGGCAAATCCGGAAGACGTGCGAATACTTGCGCTCATTACCGACCTCATGCATTATCTGCCTGCCTTTTTTATTATATTTTTCTCATTGCCCACCTTCGTCGCCGGAATTGGACTTGTCGCCCGGCAACCCTGGGCCCTGATTCTGGCGCTTATCATGGGCTGTTTTAAACTCTTTTCTTTTCCCATTGGCACGGCCATTGGTATTTACGCCATTTGGGTATACGCCGAAGACAGCCGGATTTCAAAGGCAAATGCCAATCCTACTCCAAGCTGAAGAAATCCATGTCCAAAAGACTTCTCAACCAAGTCGTCTGGCTTACAGGAGCTTCGTCTGGCATCGGTGAAGCGCTTGCCTACGAACTGGCAACAAAAGGAACTAAACTTATTTTGTCCGCCAGAAGAAAAGAAGAACTCGAGCGAGTTAAGGGTAACTGCGTCTCAGCATCACAAGCAAATATTCGCGTACTACCCCTCGATTTATCCGAACCCTCCACATTGGAACTGAGTGTGGAAGCGGCCATTCAGGTTTTTGGTCATGTCGATATTCTGATCAACAACGGAGGCATTAGTCAGCGCAGTTTAGCCAATGAGACCATTCTGGATGTCGACCGAAGAATCATGGAGGTGGATTATTTTGGCACCATCGCGCTGACAAAATTCATTCTTCCTCACTTTCTTCGCCGCAAGTCAGGACAAATTGTGGTGGTGAGCAGTGTGATGGGGAAAATCGGGACGCCTTACCGTTCGGGATACGCGGCTGCCAAGCATGCATTGCATGGATTTTTTGATTCCCTGCGAGCCGAACTATGGAAAGAATGCAGGAACATCCGAATTACTCTAATATGCCCTGGGTGGATACGAACCAACATTACTCTCAATGCGCTCATCGGAAGCGGTGAGAAACTAAATCAAATGGATTCAACCACCAAAAAGGGATTGTCCCCGGAGCGATTTGCCAGAAAAATGATATGTGCTATCGTGAAGAAAAAGGAAGAGATCATTATCGGCGGAAGCAAAGAAGTTTTTGCGGTTAATCTGAAACGCTTCCTACCCCGGGTATTTTCTAAAATCATAAGGAGGGCAAACGTCAGGTAATCGGTCTTCAGTGATATTGTCCGGGTAAAATTTTAATCAAGTCCTAAAATCAAATTCTTCGTATTTCTAACCTTTTAACTTGTATCTAAATTTTACCCGGACAATAGCGGCTACAAACTAACAGCCGCCAGCAACCTAGTGCTTACCTGATTACTGGCTACTGATGAACCGGCTCCCGGTGACCTACCCAGGTAAACCGTTTAGTAACATAATCCGAATTGTTAAATGAAGCATTCCCGGAAGGATTGCCCCCGGTTACATGGAAATCCGAGAACGCCGCGTTTTGATTCATGTAGATTCCACCGGTCAAATTGAATGAAACAGGAGTTGCTGCCAGGGCCATCTCAT
>Ga0302326_10021506_pt1 | contig 13225 bp, 14 predicted proteins | sample Palsa_T0_3_FD_202264 | JGI IMG/M metagenome (GOLD analysis project Ga0302326, IMG submission 202264) | Peat permafrost microbial communities from Stordalen Mire near Abisko, Sweden - Palsa_T0_3 | ecosystem: Environmental > Terrestrial > Soil > Palsa > Peat permafrost | place: Sweden: Abisko... | reverse complement strand
ACTTGAGATCGTTGAGCATGTGCCCCTTATCGCCTCTCCGGTCTCCGAGCGGGAACGCTACCTGGAAACGAAACGAGATAAGCTTGGGCACCTGATTCCTTAATGATTTATGCGATTGGTGACATCCACGGAGAACTCCGAAAGCTGCACCGGATTCTTCAGCTCATCGAAGCTGAAGGGCTCAGCGCGACCGACCGCCTCGTCTTTGTTGGCGACTACGTAGACCGGGGACCGGATTCCCCTGGCGTGATCGAGTTGCTGATCAAACTGAAAGAGCAGCGGCCGAACTCGATTTTTCTTCGTGGAAACCATGACCAGGCGATGCTTTACGCACGGGACATTTACGACCCGAAGCGGGAAACTAAGAAAACTCACGAGGACGTTCTCTGGTGGTTCAACTACGGAGGCCGGGAGACCATCAAGTCCTACGGCCACACCCCAGGGCATGGGCCGCGCTGGTACGAGACAGTCCCGGAGTCGCACTGGGAGTTCTTGGAGCAGACTCAAATGGAGTTCCGAGAGTCACCGTACGTCTTTGTCCACGCGGGTCTTGTACCGCCCGGCAAGAGCTGGAACGACGACGAGGATCCCCGGCTCTGGATTCGGGACGCGTTCATCGACTCGAAGGCGAATTTCGGCGGGACGGTGGTCTTCGGGCACACCCCGCAGGACCTCTTTCTACCGGTTGTGATGGCAAACAAGGTCGGGATCGACACCGGGGCTGCCTATGGGGGACCGCTCACCGCACTCGTCCTCGACCCCAAGAAACCCTACGAAATGAGCAAAGTAAAGTTCCTACATTCAAGCTAAGCCCAATCATGCGTACAAGTGCTGGCGGTGGACGTGGTCGGTCAATCCGCCCAGCCCCGAGGACGACAAGATGACCCGTGTCGCGTAGGTCACCGGAAAGCACAACATCTGCGGCAGGCCCGATGGTCCGAGAGGAGCCCTGGGCACCCGCCTTGGGCAAAGGCCATCGACGTCAAATGCCCACGGCGCGAAGAGGCCCACATCAAATTGCACGCTCCGGGACGGTTGGTCAGCAGATAGGCTGGAGGTGAGCTCGCCGCGTGCGCAGCTGCGACGTCGAACAATAAGGCAGATGGACTTCGACGTTACACTGTTTCAGGACGAAGATGAAGTTTGGGTGATTGAGTGCCAGGCGATACCTGGTTGCGTGAGTCAGGGTGCCACAGAGGCCGAAGCGCTTGAAAACATCAAGGACGCAATCCAGCAATGTCTCTTGGCCAGAAAGGAACTCGGTCTGCCACCTGGAGTACAACACAAGACGGTCACAGTCTAAACCTAAATGGGGCAACTCCCATCTTTGCCGGGTCGTCGGGCCGTCAGGATATTCGAATAGCTCCACTGGGCGGTGAACCGGCAATCAGAGAGTCACGTGATCCTTGTGAAGCCCGGCGTCAATGTCACAGTATCCGTTCCGCGACACACCACAGTGGCCAAGGGCACATTGCGAACCCTTATAGCCGGAGCTGGACTGACTGTCAACGAATTCGTCGCCGCTGACCGCGAATGCTAAGTTAAGTGGTCGGGTCTCAACAGTGCCTCTCACTCTACCGGCGCACCCGCGCCGTCCTATCCACTTGGACACAGGGGACTCACATAGGAGGCTTCAATCTGCGCCCTGCGGCCCAACATCCCGAGGCCGAACAGGGTCGAGCTTGCGAGACCGCGCCGAAGGGAAATGTCGCAGACCCCGCCGCAGGGAAAGGAACGAAGTGAATCGGGGGAGGGTAGCGGAAGAGGGGCGAATCGGGTCCCGGCGCAGATTTAGCACAAGGGCTTAGAGGATTCTTCTTACAAACCGGTACTGAAGCCGACCGATAGCGCGATATAATAGACAGAGGTTGAGATAAGGCTCAATGGCCACAAGGCCGGCGGATCCTCGCCATTCGGGGACGCCGGCCTTTTTCGTGCGCGGCGGCCCGAGAGGAGTCATAGATGCCAACACTCGTAATTGTGGGCGCCCAATGGGGCGACGAGGCCAAGGGAAAATTGGTCGATGTTTTAGGCGCACAGGCGGACGTCGTCGTGCGATATAGCGGCGGAAACAACGCCGGCCATACCGTCATCACCGGCGGTAAGACCTACAAGTTTCAACTTATCCCCGCTGGAATCCTGCATCCTGGGGTCACTGCGATCATCGGCAGCGGAATGGTCGTCGATCCCAAAGGGCTGCTGGACGAGCTCGATCGCACGCGTGCCGCAAAGTCCGACCTGGGCCGGCTGCTCATCTCGCCAGCCGCCCACATTGTCTTCCCCTATCACCGGATGCTGGATGCATTGGAGGAGGAGGCGAGGGGGGAGAACCGCATCGGCACCACCGCCCGTGGCATCGGTCCCGCCTACCAGGACAAGGTGGCGCGGATCGGAATACGGATGGGCGAGTTCGTTGACCCTGACATCTTTGCCCAGCGACTGCGGGAGGTTCTCAGCGTGAAGAACCGCATTCTGGAGATGATGGGCGGAAAAGCGCTCTCCTATGAGGCGCTGCACACGGAGTTCGCCCGGTACGCCGACCGATTGCGGGAGCACGTGGCCGACACCGAGTGCCTCGTTGCCGATGCCATAGAGCGCGGAGCACGCGTGATGTTCGAGGGTGCCCAGGGGACATTTTTGGATCTCGATTCGGGCACCTACCCGTACGTCACGTCGTCGCACCCGTTGGCGGGAGGGGCCTGCTTGGGCACCGGCGCCGGGCCGCGCTCGATCGACAACATTTTGGGAGTCTGCAAAGCCTACACCACCCGGGTTGGGGCGGGACCTTTCCCGAGCGAATTGCTTGACGAAACGGGCGAGTTCATCCGAGACGCGGGCCAAGAATACGGCACCGTCACGGGACGGGGACGTCGGTGCGGATGGCTGGACTTGGTAGTCCTCCGCCACTCGTGCCGGCTCAACTCACTGAGCGGATTGGTCGTCACGCGATTGGACGTGCTGAGTGGGTTGCCGGAGCTTAAAGTTGCAACGCATTACGACTTCGAGGGCGCCGAGATCGGCCACATGCCGATGAACACCTGGGAGTTTGCGAGGGTGACGCCGGCCTACGAGACGTTTCCCGGTTGGAGCGGCGACCTCCGGTCCTGCCGCTCCTGGGACGATCTCCCAGTGACTGCTCAGCAATACCTGCGGTTCATCGAGGAGAAGACGAAAACGCCGGTCGCGATCGTGAGCATCGGCCCCGATCGAGAAGAGACCATCGTGGTCAGACCCGACCTAATCTGGAAGTCGTAATAGAAGACTACGGCGGTCAGGCTACAGCCTGATCGCCGTGTAATGCAGCCGGTCGCTCTTGAATCTCGGTGGGTTGAGGGTGTAGCTGTGGAACACCCGGATGTGGCCGAAACCGGCCTTGCGAAGCATGAACTCGACTTCCTCTTGCTCGTAAGCTCGCTGCCGGTGCACTTCTCGGAACTCCTCCTCGCCCCTCCAGAACCGCATATCGACCGTGATCTGCCGCGTCTCCGGGTCCCACTCTCCGATCCATTTGTAGCGAAGCCGGGCATTTGCGCGGACGTTCTCCTGGTTGAACATCCGCGCCTCAAAGGCGTAGGCGGTATTCAGATCGAAGATCCAACTTCCACCAGGTTTCACGTGGGCGGCCACCTGGTGAAACGCACTCTGGAGGTCGGCTGGATCCAGGATGTTGTTGAGCGAGTCAAAGAAGCTCAACGCCGCGTCAAACGTCTTGTTGAGCTGAAAGTGGGCCGCGTCGGCCACGTGGTAAGCGATGTCCAGCTTCTTACGCCGCGCTTTGCGGCGAGCTTCATCGATCATCCCGGCTGAGAGGTCTAACCCCTCCGGCTGGAAATGCTCGCCGGCAAGCATCTCGCACATCACCCCGGTTCCGCAGCAGACGTCAAGCATCGACTTGGGGTGAACGTCTTGATGAGCAAGCAGCAGGAGGTAGTAGCTGACCCACATCGCGTAGGGGACGTTCTTCATCAGCTCGTCGTAGTACTGCGCAACCGGGCCAAAGCTCGGGTCTTCCTGCATCCGCGTTATTTTCCGGCCGGAACTTCTGGCCGGCCCTGACGAGCCGTCACTCCCGGCCGCTCACTCCTTGATCTGCCTTTCGAGGGCTTTCAGTTTGCTTTCCGTTCTCATCAGATACAGAAACAGGCCGCACCACAGTAGCAGGGGCGGCAAGGCTGCGATGTATTTCCAGTTGTCCATTAGCGAGTTCGAATTCCAAGAAGTTTGCCCGAACCCGCATCCGATAGAGCCAGACACTGATCCAGGTGACGAGGGTGAGAACGGTAAGGAAGACGTAAAGGTAATCGCCCTTCAGCCCGCCCCCAAAGATCGTGCCGGAAGGGTGAAGTGAGTTGTTCTCGATCCCCGGGAGATAGGGAAAAACGAACACCAAAAAGAACACCGGCAGCGTAGCGGTCAGCACATAGGCAGAAGAATGACTGGCTCGTCGCTCCGGGTCCGGAAACGCCGCCCTCACCGCAAAATAGGCGCCTATAATCAGCACCACGATGAGGTAACTGTACTGACGGGGGTCCCAATCCCAGTAAATCCCCCACTCGACCTGAGAAAAGATCATTCCGCTGACGATGGTGAGGACCGCAAAGATCATGCTCAGATCAAGCGCTGCTTCTGCGCGGGAATCGCACAGCATGCGTTTGCGCAGGTCGGATTGGGGTGTGAGGAAGAAGGCCAGCGCAAAGTAGGCGCCGACCAGCATAAAGATTTGCTGGTTTATCGGGCAAGGGATGTGCCAGAAGAAGATCCGAGCGAACTCTGGGTGCTGGAACATGGCCGCATCGGGAACCAAGAAACTCCAAACCGTGACGCCCGCCACGAGCAACCCAAACAGGTAGCGCTGTGCCTTCAACTTTTCCAAATGGTGGCATAGATCCATGGCGCGATGAGCAGAGTGAGGGCCGCGTAAGCGCACAAGCCCAGCATTGCCATCCAGCCATCTTGGGGAAACCCGGCCCCCGTGGCCGATCGCAAGCCGGCCACTCCCCATTGACACGGCGCAATGATCAATGGCAAAGCGATTGCCCCCGCCAACAGCGTTCGGTTCGCCGCTCGGGAGGCGATTGCCCCACAGGCGGTTACGATTCCCGTCATCGCCGCCCCACCCGAAAGAAGGCAAAGCAAGAACATCGCCGGATACCGAACCTCCAGTCCGGTAAGACCGACGAACAGCCCAGCCACGAGCAGTGCGAGCGCGGCAGTCTGAATCAGATTGAAAATCGCCTTGCCCCAAAAGACGGCGTGCGGTCGCGCGGTGAGGCGGAGGAGATCCGACGTGCCTTGTTCTTCTTCCGCCAGAAAGGTGCGGGGGAGGGTGAGCACGGCCGCAAAAAGCACGATCACCCAGATCTGGGAACAGCAGACGTCGCGGAGTCCGCGCTTGTTGACGTCCTCGTTAAAGAGCGCGGTGGCCGCCGTGACGATGGTCACCAGGCAGAACAGGCCGCCCGTGACGAGCCCGGTCCTGGAACGAAGCTCGCCCGCGAACTCCTTCCACAAAATCGCCCTTATCTCAGCCGGCCAGCTCGAGTTCATGGGTCGCAAAGGCCCTTTCCTGGGGGTCGTTGGTGGCAACAAGCAAGGCTCCCGATTTCAACTGCTCGCGGCAGATGCCTGCAACCAACTCTCTACCGTCCGCATCCAGACTTGCTCCTGGCTCATCGAGAAGCAGCAGCTTGGGACGCGGCTGGAGCGCCATTCCCAGCTTAAGCCGGGCGCGCATGCCGCTGGAAAGCTGGGCGGAGGGAGTCGCGTCCGCGCGGGCTAGTCCGATCAGTTCCAGAAGCTCGTCTGCGCGGCTCGGGCAACCTCTTACTCGCCCGCAAAACTCAAGATGCTCTCGGACCGTCATCTGCGGGTAAAGAGCCAGATCTAAGGCCGCGTACCCGATATCGACCCGGGGCGATTGGAAGTCATATCGGACGGCGCCCTCCGACGGTGGCAGCAACGAGGCAATCAACTTGAGAAGCGTCGACTTTCCGCTTCCATTACGGCCCAGCACCACGAGGCCATGGCCCTGCGTCACCTCGAATGTCAGTCCGCGAAACAGCCAACGGTGTCCAAACCGTTTGCCGACGTTGCTGACCGCTACCACAATCAGAACAGTGTGGCATCTACCGCCAAACCATCACTTCGGATTCTCAGCCTGGAGCTTGGTCCTGCGCAATCAAGTCGGTTCGGTCTGCCGCAAACCCGACATGGGATAACCGGTAGAGGACGTCCGTGCCCTTGTCGGAATTGGCGGTGGTCACGTCGAGGGTTTGGCTCTCAATATTGATCGAGGCCCGCCCGAACCCCGGGGAATTGTGCAGGGCTTGGAGGATCACCCGCGCGTCGCTCTGGGTATGCAGATTCGGACAGTGGATATGAAGCTGATAGACGTTCATATTTTTTCGATTCAACAAGTTGCCAAGGTGTTCTGTCCCCTCCCCATGACTAAGTCCGGGACGGGAAGTTGCCGATTATTTCATCAGTGGATTTACGGACCATTGAGTTAAAAATCTCCCGGGGCGAGAATCTTCCGGTGCTCCCGCAGGTGATTGGTGCGGTTGTGAAAGCGGCCGACGATCCCAGAACCACTGCCCGGGATCTGGAAAAGTTGATCGAGCAGGATGCCGCCCTTACGGCCAAGGTGTTGCGGGTGGTCAACTCACCGACCTATGGGGTGGGACACCTCACCTCAGTGGGCCGCGCACTGGCCGTCATCGGGGTCAACCGGGTCAAGGGTCTCCTCATCTCAGTTGCGTTCCAGAACATGCTGTCCGATCGCACGGAGGTCAGTTCTTTCAACAAGCTTGAATACTGGCGACACAGCTTGGCGGTGGCTAATGCGGCCAAGCTGCTGGGTCGGCTAAAGATGCCATACCGGGCAGAGGAGTTCTTCTGTGCAGGGCTCTTGCACGATATCGGTCTCATCGTGATGGACAAGTTCTCTCCGGAGTCGCTGGACCGGGCGATCCGGGTAGCCAACTCGCAGAACATGACCGTCTACGAAGCCGAAGTCAAGGTCCTTGAGTACAACCACGCTCAGCTTGGCGGGTTTCTGGCCGCAAAGTGGGGATTTGGAGAATCGATCAAAACCATGATCGAACATCACCATGATCGCAGTTGTCTCAAAACACCGAACGACCCGGCAGCGTTTATCATGGTCGCGGACATGATCGCCCACGAAGCTGGATTCACGAACCAACTGACGGCGCCGTTGTATCGACTGAACGAGGAGATCCTCGCTGCGGTCGACATCTCCATGGAGATGGTTGGACCGATCAAGGACAGCGTCGTGGAGGAACTGGTGAAAGCCGAGCAGCTTTTCAACCTCACGAACATCCCCGGCATGCGGCGACGCCCCCCGGCCCGCGTGGCCTAACCCGGCGGCCAATCCAGTGTGTCAGAATAACGCCCTGGAGAACCCCATAGAGTGCCATACATCGTAACCGAGCCCTGCATTGGCGTGAAGGATAAATCGTGCCTCACCGTATGTCCGGTCGACTGCATTTACGAAGCGGACGACCAGGTCTTTATCAATCCAGACGAATGCATCGACTGCGGCCTCTGTGAACCCGAATGCCCCGTTAACGCGATCTTCGTGGATAGCGACGTGCCGGACAACTTCCGGCAGTACATCGAACTTAACGCGGTAGAGGGCAGGCGTTTGGCGGGCGGCTAGGCTACGGCGTCTCGCTCCACCAGCCGGTGCCACTTTGCCTGCTCGACGCGGGTGAGATCTAGGATCCTCAGTCCCACTCGGTATAGGCCGTTGCCCGTCGGATCGAGGCGGCAGTATCGGACTTGGGCTTGTCCGTGGAGTTCGCCTACCGGAGAGATCACCTTGTACCGAATCTGGGACCCCTTGGTGAGCGGGATTCGGACGATGATTCCCATGCCCTGGCGGGAGATGTCGACGACTCGAACGTCGACCTCCGTTTCATCGGTCGTCACGTTCCCGAACATGTCGCTCACGCTCAGGCGGGCGCTCTCGGTAGCGGCCCGGTGCTGAATGGGGGAGAGGATTGTCAGATACGCTTGATTATCGAACGAAACAGACAGTCCGGCTTTGAAGCTCGCGTTGACCTCGTTGCCAAAAATCTCGACCAGGAACTGGTCGCCAGGTTCACATTCTCCGCTCACGTTCAACCGGACTCGGAGTTCGGTATCGTCGAGATCGGTTACCCAACCGCTAAAGAACTTGGCATCGCTAAGCCTTTGCAGCCTTGTTCTCATATTTGCAAAGCTAGCGGCTGCCTTTGTCATTCCAGTAATAAAATCGGTTCGCAGTTTCAACAGCCGCAGTGTTAATTTTTGTTATCTTCATTGATTTAAGGATGTGATGGAACCAACGATCGACCTGGACGACGATGTGATCAGCGGAGAGGCAAGTTCTCCCAGGGAACCCCGGACCAATTTGGAGCGAGCCCAGGAGCAGTTCATCCTGGAATGGGGGCGGATGAGCAGCAGTTGGGGCATCAATCGAACAATGGCCCAGATCCATGCTTTGCTCTTTGTGAGCGGGGTTCCGCTGGAGGTCAACGAGATTATGGATCGCCTCCAGATCAGCCGAGGCAACGCCAGCATGAACCTGCGCGAGCTGATCGATTGGGGAATTGTTCGGCGGTTCCGGCAGCCGGGCGACCGCAAGGACGTGTACGTGAGCGATACCGACCCCTACCAAATGTTCCTGCGGGTTGTACGAGAGCGCAAGCGCCGAGAGCTGGACCCAACCGCCGACGCGATCAAGGAAGTGCTGACCATGCTTCCCAGCGAGGACGAGAGTGAAGAAGTCGTCACCCTCCGCTCACGGCTCCGAGCCCTGGTTGAGATCTTCGAGCTTATCGACGTGCTCTTCCGCCAGTTCCTAAAGACCGACACGACGGTCGAGGAACTCAAGGGAATGATCCGGCTCGGCCTGTAGCCTTAATCCGGCAATCGGATACGCCAGGCGCCGCGGCCGTGGGTGCCCACCGTGATGTAGCCGGTCTTGGCGTTGACAACGATGCTGTAAACGGGGGCGTTCGGCAGTCCTTTGCCGAACCGCTCCCATCGGCCTCCACCATTCGTGCTCACGAAGACGCCCACCTCAGTCCCCGCATAGATCGTCCGGGGATGGTGCGGATGCAGCACCAGGCCGTGCACCGGCACGGGCGGCAGATTGTCCGAAATGTCGCCCCAATGCCCGCCTGCGTCCCGGCTGCGCCACAGCGAATGGTGGTCCCACGTCGATTGGCCGAGGTAGACCTCCCTCGCGTTCTCGGGGTCGACGCAGATATCTCCCACGTAAGCCGGCTCCAACCCTTTGGTGATCTCGTACCAGTCGTTGCCCGTGTTTGGGGTCACCCAGACGCGCCCATCGCTGGTGCCGGCGTAAATCACCTCGCTTAGCCGAGGGGCGATCGTGATGGCGGAGACCCGGCTGCCAAGGATCGGGCTAATTTTGTGCCATGAGCCGGCCGCGTCGGTGCTTCGATAGACCCGCCGCGTTCCGGCAACGAGCACGTCCGGAATGTTGGGGTCAAGATTGAACGGAGCATAGAAAAGCGCTCCCTCGCTCAGATCGATCCCGTCGGTAACCCCCCAAGCCCAGCTCTCACCGCCGTCGGTCGACTTGAGCATGGCCAAATCCACGTACTCCGTATAAACGATGTTCGGGTCCTTCCAACTCACGCGCGTCACGCCGCCGTCCCCGGTGAACGTGTTGGTCCAATCGGGCAGGCCGCGGAACTTGTTCGTTCCGTTGTCCTGAGTCCCGCCCCAGGCCACTTTGGGATCGGTGGGGTGGACGTCCACGAACTGGAACTGAACAGTGCCGAGTCCTCGACTCACCGACTCCCAGTTCTTGCCGAGGTCGCGAGTGCGGAATATCCCGCCGTCCGTACACAGATACACGGTTTGGGGATCGCTTGGGTCAAATGTGATTGCGTGATGGTCTGGGTGGATGCTCCCGCCCGAGTAGGAGCGGGTGTTGTCCTCCCATGTGTCGCCCCCATCCAGGGTGCGGTAGGTGGATGAGCCGGCCACGAAAACCACATTCGGGTTTTCCGGCGAGACGGTTACAACGTTGTAGTACCACTGGGTCCCTCCCGCGTAATCCGGTGCGTTGGGAAGCCGAAGCCACGAGTCGCCGAAGTCGGTGGACTTCATGAGCCCCAGCAGCCCCCCTTGGTGGCCCCACATCGCGGCGTAGATCACCTGCGGGTACTTGGCGCACTGGGAAAACTGGAGTCGGCCCAGGATCTGTCCGGGGAATGGGAGGTCCTGAGTCAGCCTCCGCCATGTCTGCCCCGCGTCGTCGGACCGGTACAGACCGTTCTTCGGGTCTCCAAAAGGCCGGCCGAGGGCGGCCAGAACCGTCTCGGGGCTCTGCGGGTCGACCAAGAGGTCGGTCGCGTCGCCGTTCAACAGGTTCACCCAGGTGCCGCCCGCGTCGGTGCTCCGAAGGACTCCTCGGGAGGTTGCCGCATACAGCCAGCCAGGTCGCTTGGGGCTTGGCACGATACGGGAGAATTTCTGGCCAATGAATACGTCGGACGCCAAAAGGGTCCAATGGCCACCGCCGTCGGCACTGCGCATCAACCCGGCACCATGGAAGCTGTCCGCGCTGTTATTGGGTTCCCCCATGCCGGCATAGATCGTGTTGTGGTCGAACGGGTCGACGGCAAGGCAGCCGTAGCTCAGCGAGGGCTGGAAATCGGCGAGCGGCTGCCAGGTGGCCGCGCGGTCCGTGCTTTTCCAGAGGCCGCCAGATGCTGCTCCTGCATAGACGACTCGCGAATCGGTCGGATCCACCGCCAACGCCGTCATGCGCCCCGCGTTCTCCATTCCTCCCCAACCGTTGAGGATCGTGCTTGGGCCCAATTCCGCCCATTGGCCGGCAAAACCGTTACGATCGGTCCAGAACGGGAGGTGCCGGGTCTCAAACCATGCCGTGAGTTGCGCCTTCGCCTCGGCTGGCGGAGGCGGCAATACCGGTTCGGGCATGTCTGGGTCCTGTGCAAAAAGCAGCAGGCAGAGCGCGTGGATCAGCACTTACTCTCCGTCGTCGGCCTTTCCTGGGACAGGAGGCGATCCGGCTCGCTCGGCAGACATATAGGTCACCACCGTATAAGTGATGGTCTTCGTCTGGTTGGGCGCGAGGGTGACCTTCCACTCGACGTCGTTGATCGGGTTTGGCTCTCCGCTCAGGATTTGGGTGTTGGAAATCTTCCCCCCCACCGAGAGGTCAGATACCTTGCCCCGCATCGTCTTGGTGATCTTGAGCTCCGCGTCGGACTTGCGGAAGTTGGTTACGGTGAGAGTTCCCGCGAGAGTGACCGGTATGAATGCGGTCTTACCGATGTCGACCGGCGCGCCGCGTTTGACCTCCGCCTCTTTCTTATCCACGTGCAGGCCGATGCCCCGCGCGAGGTGGAGTGACGCTGAACCACCCGCAGGCGTGTATTTTATGGTGTCCTGACCGAGCGGCTTTCGATCCTCGAGCACGAAGACGGTGCCGGTGGTAAGCGGCTGGGCAGTCGTATTTTGGAGGTTAAGGTTGTAGAGAACCTCCTCGCCATCCGCGTTCCATTCGAAGGAGGGATGAATCGGCACCTTGGCGTCGAGCAAAGACACCATTGCCACGTCGTTCGGATCCAGATCGAGCGCCGGCTTCTTGTAGTAGTAGAGCTCGCCCGCCTCCTCACCCGCGATGGCGGCCTGGGTAGCGGGCTTGACGTCGTCCGCGTCCGGAGCAGCTCTTAGGACCTCCTTCTCGTGATCAGGGCCATCTTTGCCGCTATCCACCTTTGCCGCCGACGGGGGCATCAGGGCGACCATGTCGTTGATGCCTCGGTTGGCGATGTAAGGCGAGCCAACCACAAACAAGACGTCGGTCCCTTTCAACGCCTCGGTGGTGTTTTGGATAGAGGCGCGCAAGCTGAGGGATGCGACACCTCCCTCGAGGTCAAGGATGTAGCTCGGCTCCCACTTGATGCCCTCCTGAAGGTAGGCGATACCCAGAGTGGTCACTTTGTTCGGGTCTTTGGTGTCGATCTTCACTTTGATCGGATAGCCGGTCAGGGTCACCGATTTGATCTGGCTGTACGGGACTGCGCTATAGGCGGAGCCCATTTGCAGAAGAAGCATGTCGTCCAGCAACCGGTCCAGCTTCCCGTCGACTTTCTGGCCCGAGTTCAACTCGATCGACAGGTCGAGGCCGATCTTGTCCTTCAAGTTCGCTTTCAGATCGGCGGCGTTCGTAAAGGCGATCTTGTTGTCGTGGGTGGTGATCAGCGTGTCGATCTTGTCACTGGGATCTACCGCGTAGACCCAGATCGTCCCTTTGATCGCGGTCGGGACGAAGCTTGTTGTCGCCCAACCGTTCTCCAATTTGACCTGGCCCTCTCGGACGAAAAATCCGTAGCCGTCTCGGAATACCGCGACGCTTTTCAGCTTCGCGTCGAAGGTCAAGTTCTTTGCTTGGGCGAACCCGATGCCAGGAAGTGCGAGGAGAAGAAGAAGAATGGGAGTAGGTCGAATCATCTAATGCCGCTGACCTGAGGATACTTGCGGATAAGATTCGGCAATGGCAACCGATCCAGATCTTGTCTTGAACAAAGCGAAAGGAGCACTACCGCTCGGCATTGTTCTGATTCTCATCGGCATCGGGTTGGGGGCATATACGGCGCTGGGTACGGCGCCTCGGCCCGAGTTGGCATTCCCGGTCGCGATGTTCATCATCCTCGTTGGGCTCGCATGCGCCTTGCGGGTCGAGAAGGTCGTGTTCTGGAGGACCGCTCGCACCTTGGACTTCTATCGAGGCGTATGGCCGTTTGTCGGCAAGAACCGAATTATCGGCTTCGACGAAATCCGCGGACTCCAGCTCAATTGCCGCAAGCGGAGTTCGGGTAGCGCGGGCACATCCACGATCATGCTCCGGGTCGAACTCGTCCTCGCACCTGACGACTGCCCAGCCGTTTACACCGAATATGACAAGCCCGCCCGGATGGAGGAGGTTGGTCGACAGGTGAGCGCGATCATCGGGAAGCCGCTAACACTTGCCGACAACTATCGGCGATTTCTGGCAGGAGACCGGAGCGGGTTCACTTACCCCCGCAAAAACGATCCTTACCCTCTGGACCCCGGCACTTAGAACTTGTCCAGCGAGTAGAAGACCGCTTCCGGCTTTTTGAACAGGGCGTCCAACCGCGCGTCGGTCCAAGAGGGATCGACTGGGCGCACCATC
>Ga0302326_10021503_pt1 | contig 13226 bp, 9 predicted proteins | sample Palsa_T0_3_FD_202264 | JGI IMG/M metagenome (GOLD analysis project Ga0302326, IMG submission 202264) | Peat permafrost microbial communities from Stordalen Mire near Abisko, Sweden - Palsa_T0_3 | ecosystem: Environmental > Terrestrial > Soil > Palsa > Peat permafrost | place: Sweden: Abisko... | reverse complement strand
TTCAGTGCGTCGCCGAGGCCTAAACTATCCAACAAACCCATGACTATTCTCCTCAACTTTGCGGAATTCCGCAGCCTAGTGTGGCGGTTCAGAAGTCCGCATCATTTTTGCCACCACCTCATCATGCGGACTTCTGAACCAAAGCCACGCTAGATCAGCAGGTTTACTAGTGTCCCTTTGATTCCGAAGTTCGCACATGGGATTGCCGCCTGGTCATGCGAACTTCGGAATCGGGACACTAGCCGCAAGTCATGTCAGCCCTGCAAATGAAGCCTACTCGAACATTGGGCTGCGCGGAAGGGCTCGGCGGCGCGTTTCGCGCATAAGTGTCAGTTCAGCATTGGAAAACACCAGAAAATTTTAACTGGCGCGGTTGCCTGCTGAGAACCCGAAAACGGCGACCGCCGCGAGAGCAAGTGAGACGATAACATTGAAGCCGGCGAGCGAAACGCCGAGAAACCGCCAGGCCGCTTCATCGCAGCGGACGACGCGGATCGACTGCAATTGATCGAGCAGCGGACCTTTGGTGGTGAAATCGGTGACCGGGCCCGAACAATCAGTGGGACCGGCCCAAAACCGCCACTCGACGCCTGCGTGGTAAGCGCCGAGCGCCGCGCTCACAAGCATGGCCACGAGGAGGATGGCAAAGCCAGCGGCAACAACGCTCCGCGGCGCGCGCAAGTGCGCGGCGACAGCGACCAACAGAGAAAGCGGAATGACGACGTAGTAAGGGATGCGCTGTTCCAGGCAAAGCGGGCAGGGCGGCAGTTTGACCACGAATTGGAAAAACCAGGCACCGAGCAGCGTCGCCAAACTGACGGCGAAAATGGCCAGCGCCGTCGTCGCGGCCGGGTTGCGGCGCAGGTCGTCGCTGAAAGTCATTTTCATAATGCGTGCGGCGTAAAAGGCGGTAAGAGCGCCGGCAATGTGCCGATCTTTAGAGCAGAAGCAAGGCCGCGAGTGGACAGCGCGGCGTTAGGCTAGCCAGGCTCTGGAGCATCGTTGGGAAAGGTGATAGGCGGTTGCCGCCACTAGTGGAGCGGATCTGACATTCGCCCCCCTCGGGCCGCGAACTCGTGAAGCGAATGTCAAATCCAAAGCTCCACTCGCACTTACACTTGCTAGTGGTCCTTTGATTCTAACATTCGCATGGTAGCCTGCCGAACCCGGATGCGAATGTTAGAATCGGACCACTAGCACAGGCCCGTGTGGCGGAATTGGTAGACGCGCACGACTCAAAATCGTGTTCCGCAAGGAGTGGGGGTTCGATTCCCTCCACGGGCACCACCATACTCTTTGAGATAGTTGGCTGTTTCTTCAACCGCGGTTTTGGCTTGGAGAACGAGTATGATGTTTTGCTCTCGATCTTTGTGCCCCGAACTAGTTTGGCAATAATCACGCCGTTGTTGAGCCTAGAACGGACAACAATGACTAGTGCGCTCATGTTCGCTAAGTGCCATTACCAGAAGTCGTGCGCGCGCCAACAAGTAGAGGCCGGCGACCTCGAAATTTAGAAGCGTTAACAGGCTGGTATTCCGCTTACGCGGGCGAATCGGTCTCGACTCATTGCGGGTCGGCTCTCACCATCTGTATGTGTCTCTGATACAGAGGCATGATCGCCAACGCTGCAATCAACCCGATGATCAGCGGCAGCGCCGCGATGAGAAATATCTGCTGTGCCGGTAGTTTCGCGCCAAACGCGAAGCCGCCTAGCAACGGCCCGAGGGCACCGCCAATCCGCCCAATCGCGAAGTTCGACCCTACCCCCCACGCTCGAATATAGGTCGGATAAATATTCGCTTCGGTCGCGATATTCCCGAACTGCACTCCGAGAATGCAAAATCCCGCGCCAAACATGAGTGCCAAAAGAAAGTAGGACGAAAGAATCGGCATCCCAATACAGGCGATGATCGGTATCGAGCAGCCAAAGAGAATGGGCACCGGGATGAATCCGTATTTATCAAGAAAGCGCATCGAGATAAGACCTGCCAACGTTCCTCCGAATTGAAAGAGCGTCGTCGCGATCGCGGCCTGGGCCACCGGGATGCCCGAGCCCGAAAGCACCGTCGGCATCCACTGATTCATGAAGTAGAGACTCATCACGGCGACAAAATTCGAAATCCAGAAGAGGGGCGTAAGTACCGCGAGCCGACCTGCGAGCAAGGCCGGCATCGAAAAACGCGAACGGTTCTCTTCCCCGCTGATCACAAACTCGGTGTCGGAATCAATCACGAGGTCGGAGCGCAGTGTCTTGAGCAGCGTAACCAGCTCGTTGCGGCGCCGCGGGCGCAAAGCTAGAAACTTGATCGACTCCGGGAGCGTGATGGCAAGAATCGAGGCAATGACAATCGGCGCGATACCCCCGATCCAAAACAGAATGCGCCAGCCGTGTTCTGCCATAAGCTTTGCCGCGACGAAGCCTGGTAGGCCGCCTCCGAAAGTCACGCCCGTGAAGATCAGCACAACCAGGGTCGCGCGGACGCGGGCTGGAGCGAATTCATTATTTAACGTTACGACGATCGGCAGCATTCCTCCGAGGGCGACGCCGGCAAGCGCACGCACGACAATCAACTCGTTGAGGCTGTTGGTCAGCACTGCGGCCAAAGTGAAGAGGCCGAAGAAATAGGCGCCGCAAACAATGACACGCTTGCGGCCAAATTTGTCCGATAGAAATCCAAAAAGCGGCGGGCCGATGAAACCGGCCGCGATTGAACTGGAGAATAGCGCGCCGAGTTCCCGACCGCTCAGGTTCCATTCTTTGAGAATGCCTGGTCCGGCGTAGGCGGCGGCGCCGAGATCGAACCCGTCGGTCATCAACACCAGAAAGGAAAGCAGCATTAGCTTGATGTGAAAGCTGCCGATTTTCTGGTCGTCAAAAACCCGCTCAATGTCGATCACCCTGGCCAAAGTCGTCTCATACCCTGTTGTGTCGATTCGTGCGCAGCTACGGCCTAATCGGAACAGTATTGCGCAACTTATGGGGTTTCGCTCCCTGGTCTGCTTTCGCTGCAGTGATGGCCTGCCAGATCCGCGATGGCGTCGCAGGCATTTGGACATGCGTTACGCCGAACTCGGCTAGCGCGTCGACGATGGCGTTGATCGTAACGCCAAGCGCGGGCGTTGTTCCACCTTCGCTCCCAGGGCGGAAGCCAAGCGGGTGGCTGCTGGCCGGCACCTCGCTGAGCGCCGTCGTGAAGGACGGCAAGTCAGCCGCCCGCGGCAGCGCGTAGTCCATCAACGAGGCCGAGAGGTTCTGGCCGGATTCCGGATCAAAGTAACATTGCTCGAACAGCGCTTGCCCAATGCCCTGCGCGATTCCGCCATGAGTCTGTCCGTGCAGGATCATCGGATTGAGGGCGCGGCCGACATCGTCTACTGATGTGTAGCGTTGGATGGTCAGCGCACCAGTTTCTGGATCGACCTCCAGTTCGCAGACCGCGGTGCCGTAAGGAAATGCGAGACCGGGTCGCGTCTGATCGGATATCGCGGCCAGCGGCCCCTTCAATTCATCGGGCAACGCGCTTTCGTCAGTCGCGACGCGGGCTACCCGGAAGATGTCGATCGCGCGGTCGGTCCCAGTTACGCGAAAGCAACCATTGGCGAAGCTGACGTCGGCCACATCGGTTTCGAATAGCACAGCAGCGATCCGCCGACCTTTATTAATTATGTCGGTCGTGGCCCGATGCATCACGACACTGGCTTGCCGTAGCGATCGCCCCGAATGGCTGCCACCGCCTGCCTTGACGAAAGAGGTATCGCCCGTGCAGAGCACCACCGCGGCAGGCGAGACGCCGAACCATTCGCCGACAAGTTGCGGAAATGCCGTTTCGTGGCCCTGACCGGTGCTCTGCGTTCCAACGATCACCTCGATCGTTTTGTCGGGACGAACCGAGATTTCGGCCCGCTCGCGTGGGGCGCCACTCGTAGTTTCGATATAGTTTCCGATGGCAATTCCGCGGCACAGGCCACGTGCACGCGACGCCTCGCGCCGCGCCGGAAAGCCGGCCCAATCGGACAGGTCGAGTGCTGTCCGCATTACGCCTTTATAATCGCCATTGTCGTAGATGACGCCGAGTGGATTGCGATAAGGTTGCTCCGTTGGTCCGATGATATTACGGCGGCGCAAGGCTATCCGCTCGAACCCGCATTGCCGCGCGGCTAGATCGATGAGACGTTCTATCGCGTAGATCGCTTCCGGACGGCCGGCGCTCCGATACGGTATCGTTGCCGGCGTGTTTGTAACGGCGGCCCGCGCGATCACGTGTGCCGCTGGAATGCGGTAGAGGCTCGGCATCAGCTGCGCCCCTTTATTTAAGGGAACGAACGAGGTCGTATAGGCGCCGTTGTTTGCCGTGTTCACCGAGCGGAGCGCGAGGAAATTTCCCTCCGCGTCGAGCGCAAGCTCGGCGTCGATGTGCAGATCGCGGCCCTGACAATCCGAAAGAAAGGCCTCTGAGCGTTCCGCCTTGAAGACGATGGGCCGCTGCAAGCGCCGCGCGGCCCACGCGGCCAATGCAAATTCTGGATAAGTCGCGTTGCGAGTCCCGAAATTGCCGCCTACGTCCTGGGGAGCTACCACCCGCACACGCTCCGGCGGCACACCGAGCACGGCCGCCAATTCGTCGCGCAATTGCACGACGCCGACCCCATGCGAAGCATGGACTGTATAGAGCTCCGTGATCTTGTCCCACGTGGCAACGACGGTGCGAGGTTCCAAATGCGCTCCGGTGACGCGCTGCACCCAGCTACTCAGACGAACGCGATGGGCCGCGCGCGCGAACGCTGCGGCGGTCGCCGCTTCGTCGCCAAGATGCGCATCGAGCGTACGATTGCCGGGGACGTGGTTCCACAGCTGCGGTGCATTGGCCCCGAGCGCATCTATTGCATGGGTGACCGCTGGAAGCGGCTCCCAGTCGATCACTACCGCCTCGGCGGCTTCCTTCGCCCTTGCTTCGGTCTCCGCGACGACCATAACCACGGCTTCTCCCACAAAGCGCGCGCGGTCGACCGGCAACGGGCGCTGTAGGGTAACCAGTCGCTCGGATCCGTCGCGGTGGACCACCGGCATGTCAGACCCGATCTTCGAACTGCCGGTCGGATGCGGAATTGTCTGTAGTCCGTCGGCAAGCGCGTCGGCGCCTGACAGGACCGCCAACACCCCGGAACGGGCCAGCGCATTCGCGACATCTATGCTGCGGATGGCAGCATGGGCATGGGGCGACCGGACCATTACCGCACGCGCTGCGTGCGGTAGATTAAGATCATCGGCGTATTGCCCGTGCCCGGTAACGAGGCGCAAATCCTCTCGGCGAAAGGTCGGAAATTCGCCGTGCAAACGTGCCTCGGGCTTCATCCGCATTCCGTCACGGACCCGCACGTCAGAAGCTCAGGTTGGGTTCCCCCACGGCACCACCTCATAAATGATCAACGCTACTGCGCTTCCTTCAATTTAGGATTGGCATTGAGCCGCGCGGTGTTGAGCGTGTGGATGGCGAAGCAGACAATAGCGCCGGCAGCGAACGGCAGCGCCGACCAGATGTAGAGCTTCTCCACCGCGAGCCCGACGAACAAGGCGCCGAGGAGGGGGCCGATGATCGATCCCAGGCGGCCGATGCCGAGCTCCCAGCCCGATCCGTTGGCGCGCAACGAGGTCGGATAAACCAACGCGCCGGACACGTTGATGCCCGACTGGATGCCCAGCACCAGGAAGCCGCCGAGGAACGTCGCCGCCAGCAAAGCCGCCGCCGAAGTCAATCCCGCGTAGCCGATCGATGCGACCACCGGCACCGCAAGCACAAACAAGATCGCGATGGCGAAGAAACGGTGACGCTGCAGCCACCAGCACAGCACCAAGGCGCCAATGGTGCCCCCGATCTGCAACGCCGCGCCGGCGAGCGCCGCCGTCGCCTGCGGCAGCTTGGCGGCAGTGAGCAAAGTCGGCGTCCAGCTGATGAGGAAAAAATAGCCCATGAGGTTGAGCGCGAAGAGAAGCCAGAGCAGCGGCGTGATCAGCCACAGTCCGTTGCGGAACAAATAGATCGGATTGGAGGAGGGTGCCTGTTGCTCATCCTCGATGACGAAACGCGCGTTTGCCGGGACCTCGAAGCCGGGACGGATCGCGGCGATCAGTTTTGCCATCTTTCGCCGTCCGCCGTTATGCAGCGCCATGTATTTGATCGATTCCGGCAGCCCGATGGTCCCGCCGAGCGCGGCGATCACGGGGATGATGCCACCGATGTAAAACAGCACCGGCCAGCCGTAATGCGGGATCAACGCGGCGCTGACGAAACCGGCGAGCGCGCCGCCGGCCGGAACAAACCCGACGGCGATAATCGCGATGGTCGCGCGCAAGCGGCGTGGTGCCGACTCCGCGTTGATCGCCACGATATTGGGAATGACCCCGCCGATGCCAAAGCCGGCAAAAAACCGCAGCCAGAACATTTGCGTCAGATCGGTGGAATAGGCGGCGGCGAAGGTCAGCACGCCGAACACCAGGTTCGATACAATCAGCGCCGTCTTACGGCCGTATCGGTCGCCGACAAAACCCATGAGCTGCGAGCCGAACAGAACGCCGATATTGCTGGCGGTGAGCACCCATTTGAGATCGCTCGCTTGCAGATGCCAATCGCGCACAAGATGCGGCGCCGCAAAGGCAATCGCGCCGATATCGTACCCGTCGATCATGCCCAGGATGATGGTCCAGATCAGCATCCTGATCTGAAACCGGCCGAACCCGCGCTCATCCAAAAGGCGCGAGACCTCAATCGCCGGATTGTCGGTCACCGCTTCCTCCTGAAACGACGTTCTGTGAAACGATCTTGCGTTTCGTTTTGTTTAGAGCGCGGCCGGGAAACTAGGGGAGTCGCCACAGGAAGAAAAGCCTTCGCTTGTCGGAAAGCGCACGCGGCGCCGGCGCTCGGCGGCAGAGGTGCGCTGGCATTTTCGGCCCGGAGTTCCCCTCGGCGGATACCCCCCTATCTAGGGGGTGTCCGCCGAAGCCGATCCGACGTTGACGCTGAAACACACGGCGCGAAAAGCCCTTAGCCGCAGCGCGATATCCGTCCGCCTCCCGGGGCCCTCATTTCGTCACACAAGCTTCGCGCGAAAGCTTGTTGATTACTACGGGGGAAAGCGCCGTGCGCCTTGCGGGACCCTACGAAAGGGGCAACTATTTCTCTTTTCCCCCCCGGGCTTGGACCTTTAGTGATGACATCGGCTGCGGCCACGCTTTTAGCACCGAGCGCCGAGGACGGTCCGCTTTTGGTCAACGGCACCTCGCACATCAACGGTTCGGTTTTCAACGACGCCATTGTCAAGCGGAATTGCTATCTGCACGTGCGGGGAAATATCAAAGGCAGCTTGACCATTGAGCCGGGCGCCCAAGTCGTTGTCGAAGGTTCGGTCGACGGCAAGGTTTTCAACAAGGGCGGCAGGCTGGTCGTCAATAATCGGGGCGTTGCTGAATTTGCCCGGACCGAGGGCCCCCCCGAAGCCGAAGCCGGCGGCATCCTCAAGATAGATTTGACGTCGATCGCCTCGAATTGGGAGTCGTTGGCAAAGCGGACGGACGCCGAGTGCGCCGCGGTCGTCAAGGCCGATGCCTATGGCTGCGGCATCGATCCGGTGACGGCAACGCTAAAAGAAGTCGGTTGCAAGACTTTCTTCGTCTCCCATCTCGCGGAAGCCAAGCGCGTGCGGGCAGCCGCGCCACAGTCCGTCATTTACGTTCTCAATGGTTTCTACGCCGACACCGGGCAAGTCTTCGCCGAGATCGATGCCCGGCCGGTCATCAATAACCTCATCGAAATGGCGGCGTGGGATGCCTTCGCCGCCGGCACCAACTGGGCCGGCGGTTTTGCCGTCAATGTCGACACTGGAGCGGGCGGGGCCGGCCTTACCCCGGATGAAGCGGCCGGGATTGCACAACGCGTCCGCTCGTCAAACCACGGCGTCAAGCTGTTATTGAGCCGGCTCGACAACGCGGCGCAACCCGATCATCCGCTCAACCATCGCCAGATCGGTCACTTTCTCGAACTCCGCCGGCTCTACGCCGATGTCCCGGCTTCGCTGGCCGATTGCGACGGCATCTTTCTCGGATCGAAAATCCATTACGACCTCGTACGCGCCGGGCCGGCGCTGTATGGCGCCAATCCGACGCCGAAGCTTGAGAATCCCATGCTGCCGGTCATCGAGCTGCAAGCGCGCATTGTGAATGTCGGTAATTTTCTGCCCGGCCAAGCGCTCTGCGAGGCCGGCTGGACGGCGAAACGGCCGACGCGGCTTGCTTTCGTCGCGGTCGGTTACGCCGACGGCTTTGCTCGCGCTGCGGGGTTGGAGCATAATTTGCGGGCGGCGATCGGCGGCAGGCTTTGCCGAGTGGTCGGCCGCCCCACCATGGATCTATTGGCGATCGATGTGACCGGCCTCTCAGATCAAAGAAACGCGCGGCATGGAGAAATGGTTACACTGATCGGCGGCCAAATCAGCATCGACGACGTCGCAAGCGATGTGAATTCGACCACCGGTGAAGTACTTTGCGATCTTGGCCACCGCTTTCACCGCATTTACTACGCAAGTTGAGAAACGGAGAACGTAAGTCTCGTTTGAGCAAACAGGAGAAGTACATGTTCAGCAAGAATAATACCTCGACCGCCGATCAAGAGCCGACAACGCCGTCCGTGCCGAAACCGCAGCCGCCGGTGCAACGGCCGACTATCGTGCAACCCGCCGCCGCGGCGGCACAACAGGACATGAGCTCTTCGCTGAGCCCCGGCATGACCGTTATCGGAAAATTGGTCGGCGAGGGCGCGGTGAAAATCTACGGCCGCATCGAAGGCGAATTGCAGGCCTCCAGCATCGTCATCTGCGAAGGCGCTCAAATCGACGGCGATGTGGTCGCCAAAGAACTGACGATTGCCGGCCGCGTCAAAGGCACAATCCACGCCGGCAAGGTCAAGCTGCAGAGCAGCGCCGTGGTCGAAGGCGATATCTTTCACCGGTCGCTGGCGATCGAAGAGAACGCCCGGTTCGAAGGCATGTCGCGCCGCGAGGAGGGCCAGAGCGAAAGGCCGTCCGCTCCGGGACCGGCCGCGGAAAAACCGTTCAGCGCCGCGACTAATGGCTCGAAGACACCAAACGGCGGGACGACGCACACCTCGTATTCGCCGCCCGCGGCATAGAGGTTCTGCTGGAAGTTAAAGTTCCACGCCGGGCGAGCGCGCGGACGGTTCGACGCCGCCCGCGCGTTTATGGCGCTTTCGGCTCATAGGCGAGCGCGCTCAACATCGCTGCGGCGGCCGGTTCGCCGTGCGCCTCCAGTACCGGATAGGCGACCGAGCAGATGTGGGAGTGAATGCGCTTAAGGTCGCTGAGGATGTCGAGGTGTAGCGAGGTCGTCTCCAGGCTTTCGGGGCGGCCTTCGCGCAGGCGCTCAAGGTGGCGGTCCGCGGCTTCAAGTTCGGCCTTGCGCGCGTCACTCTTTTCGCGCAACAGCCGGCGCGCCGCCTCGACGTCGGAGGTCATGAAAACCCCGAATGCGGCCTGAAGGCTGTCGCATACCCTTTTATGGAAGGCGGTCAACTCGGCCGCGCCCTCGGCGGAGAATTCGCAGCGCCGCTTGATTTTCTTCGCGGCGAGCTCGCATAAATTCTTGTCGATGATGTCGCCGACATGCTCGAGGTTTATGGCGAAGGACACGATCTCCATGGCGCGATGGCCCTCGCGTTCATCGAGGCTGCCGCGCGTCAGCTTGGTCAGATAGAGCTTGATGGCTTCGTCCAGCCGGTCGACGACGTTGTCCATGCGCTGCACGTCGGCGACGAGCTTGCGATCGTTGGTCATGATTGCGGTCATGACCTGACGCAGCATGACTTCGACAAAGTCGCCCATGCGCAAGGTTTCGCGCGCGGCATTGGCAATCGCCAGCGGCGGCGTCTCCAGGGCCGCCTCGTCGAGATAGCGTGGTAGCGAAGGATCGGTCGGCAGCTTGCGCTCGGGCAGGACGCGCACCAACAATGCGGCGATGGCGTCGAGCGGCACAATGAACATGATCGCCAGCACGACGTTAAACGCCATGTGAAATTCCGCCGTCAGCTTGGCGGCGTCCGGCTGAAGCGCGGGCAATTCGCGCGCCAGGAACGGCAAGAACGGCAGCGCGACCAAGACACCCACGAGGCGGTTGACGAGATTGCCCAGCGGCAAGCGCCGGCTCGCCGGATCGCCGCGAACGCCGCCCTCAATCAGCGGATTGATGGCGCTGCCGAGATTGGCGCCAAGCACCAAAGCCAGCGCGGCTTCCGGCGTTACGAAATGCGAATACGCAAGCGACATCACCAGCAGCACCACGGCGGCACTTGAATGCGCCGCCCAGGTGAGCGCGGCCGCGATCAGAATGCAGAGCATCGGATCTTGGGTAATAGCGCCGAGGATGACGCGTGCCGCCGGCGCCTGTTCGGCCGGGGCCAGCGTGTCGACGAGAATGTGTAGAGCGAGCAGGACCAGGCCAAGCCCGATGAAGATGCGGCCAATCGCGCGGGTGAGGCTCTGGTTGCCGACCCGGAAGGTAACGAGCCCAATGACGAACAGGACCGGGGCAAACGCGTAGATATCGAAAGAGAGAACCTGCACGATGAGCGTCGTGCCGACATTGGCGCCGAGCATGATGGCGAGGGCCGGCACGAGACCGACCGTGCCGTCGGCGGCGAGCGACGTGGTCATCAATCCGGTCGCGGTGCTGCTCTGCAGGATCGCGGTCATCAAAAGGCCGGCGCCGAAGGCGGAAAAGCGGTTACCGAGAGCCTTGCCGAGAAAGCGCCGCAGGTCGGGGCCGAAGGCGCGCAGCACCCCGGTCAGCACCATATGCAGACCCCAGAGCAGCAGCGCCACTCCGCCCATGAGATCAAGCACGACCAGGCTTCCCATTCACCGGCGCTCCGAACTATCCCTCACGCTGTGCCAAGCGTCGCAAAGCCAAAGCGCGCATTTAGATCCGTCAACGAACCGGCGCAACCCTTACGGAGTTCCTGCGGGCCGAGCGATCAGGGCGTGGAGTATAAGAGAAGTGATCGGACACGCGCGTTCGGGCGCTATCAGGGATCGAGCTCGGTATCCCAGTAGAGATAGTCGAGCCAGCTCTCGTGCAAATAGTTCGGCGGAAACAGCCGGCCGTTGCGGTGAAGTTGCTGCACTGAAGGCTGGAACGGCCGCTGCGACGGCCACATCTTTGATTCGTCGGGCGTCAAGCTGCCCTTCCTGAGATTGCAGGGCGAGCAGGCAGCGACCACGTTGATCCAGGTCGTATGCCCGCCGCGCGACCGAGGCACGAGATGATCGAACGTCAGGTCCTCGCGGGTGCCGCAATATTGGCAGGAAAACCGGTCGCGCAGGAAAACGTTGAACCTGGTGAATGCCGGATGTGTCGAAGGTTTGACGAAAGTTTTCAGTGAGACGACGCTCGGCAGCTTCATCTCCAGGCTGGGACTGTGAACCGCGCGATCGTAATTGGCGACGATGTTGACGCGATCCAGGAACACCGCCTTGATGGCGTCCTGCCAGGACCAGAGCGACAGCGGATAATAGCTCAGCGGCCGAAAATCCGCGTTGAGAACAAGCGCCGGAAAGCCGGATGGCGACACGTGAGCGTTCAAGACGATACCCTACCTCGACTCAAAGGGCCCAGCTGCGGTTTCGGACGCTAGTTTATAGGCAGGCATGACAGGATTGTGAAGCCTGTCCCGTGGGTTATGAGAGGCTGGGGCTACGGCGGCCTTTTGGGGCGCAAGGCGAAACCACCTTCACCGAGAACGAAGCCTCTTCGCCTGCGCCGGGAGGATCGCGTGGGATTAGGTTCGGCCGCGAAAATTTCGCGCCAAAAATTCGCCGCCGTGCCGCAAACCTTCGGGATCGATGCCGTGGCCGACGCCGGCGGATAAATGCCATTCCACCGGCACGCCGAGCTCCGCCAGTCCTTGCGTCGCCTGAAACAGCGCTTCCGCCGGAATGAGATCGTCCTGATCGCCGTGCACCAAGAGCACCGGCGGCCGCGACTTGATCTCGGCGGCAAGCGCGTCAGGCTTGCCTTGCGGCGGCACGACCAGCAGCCCCGAATATCCGACGATTGCCGTCGGCGCGACGGCGCGGCGCAAGCCGACATGCAGCGCCATCATCGTACCCTGGCTGAAGCCGACGAGCGCAAGCGCTTGCGGCGGCAGCCGATGACGCGCCAGCTCGGCATCGATGAAGCGCTCAAGTACCGGCGCTGCTTTGTTGACACCGACCCAGCGCTCATTCGGATCGCGAAAGGTCAAGGCGAACCACTGGCGTCCGACCGGCGCCTGGCCGCACGGCTCCGGGGCATGCGGCGAGACGAACGCCGCTTCTGGCAACAGCGGCTGCCAGGCGCGGCCGATCTCGATCAGATCGTTGCCGTCGGCGCCGTAGCCATGGAGAAAAATGACGAGCTGCCGCGCGGTCCCCGATCGCGGACTAAGCCGCGGGCCATCAAGCTCGGCCGCCATCGACGCCTCTTTCCATCCTCGTGGAGCGAAACTGACATTCGCTACCCAGTGGGCCGCGAACTCGTAAAGCGAATGTCAAATCCAAAGCTCCACGAGCACTTATATCTGCTGGTGGTCCATTGATTCTAACATTCGCACGAAAGCCCACTGAACCGGAATGCGAATGTTAGAATCGGATTACTAGACGCCGCCGGGCGGATGGAGCCCAACGAGGCTGTCCGCCAGCTTGAACGCACCTTGCTTTAGCTAACGGAGCCGCGGTGTGTCTACGCCGCGATTGTCAGAACGTCGAGTGAAAGCGCCCGGCGAAAACGTTCACGGGACCGCGATCGGCGTTGTAGCCCGGATTGGCGATGAACTGATAGTCGAAGCTGACCTTCATCGAAGGCGAGATGGCGTAACTGTAATAGGTTTCCAGAATCTGCTCGAGGCCGTAATTGGTCAGCGCGCCGTCGCCGACGAGGACACCCAGGCCCCCCGCAGCGAAATAAGCTTCGTGAGCCGGATCAAGGCCGTTGATGATGCCGGCAACGCCGATCGTGTCGTCCGGGCGATTCCATGACTTGCCGTTGATGGAAACACCCGCCTGGACGGTGCGGTCGATATCGGTGAAGTCCCACGGCTCCTGTTTGCCGTCGGCCCAGCCGGCGCGGGCAAACACGCCTAAGCTGTCGTTGATTTGCTGTTCAAGATTAAGGCTCACGCCCGGAC
>Ga0302326_10021502_pt1 | contig 13226 bp, 16 predicted proteins | sample Palsa_T0_3_FD_202264 | JGI IMG/M metagenome (GOLD analysis project Ga0302326, IMG submission 202264) | Peat permafrost microbial communities from Stordalen Mire near Abisko, Sweden - Palsa_T0_3 | ecosystem: Environmental > Terrestrial > Soil > Palsa > Peat permafrost | place: Sweden: Abisko... | reverse complement strand
ACGAGCCGGCCGCGCGCCGTCCGCAGCAGGGGGAGAAACGCCTGCGTCAATCCGATCGCGCCGAACAGGTTGACGTCATACACCCTGCGCCACAGCGCGAGCGGAAGAAATTCGACCGGGCCGCCGACGGCGATCCCCGCGTTGTTGACCAGACCGCGGACCGCGAGGCCGGCCTCGGCGACGGTCGTGACCGCGGCTTCGATCGAGGCGTCATCGGTCACGTCGAGGCGGAGCGCGCGCACGTTCGGATGCAGCGCTTCGACCGCGGCTGCGTCGGTGTCCGTTCGCACACCGGCAAAGACGAGAAACCCGTCGCGCGCGAGCCGCTCGGCACTGGCGGCACCGATCCCCGTCGAGGCGCCGCTGACGACGATCGCCTCGCGCGGAGCGCTCACGATATGAGTTCGGCGCTTGCGCGCGCTGCGCGCGCGTCACGGTTGAGCCGCGCTTGAATGCGCGCGTCGCCGAACACGCGATCGACCAGCCCGGGAAAGGCTTTGACCAGCGCGATCGGCAGCCGATAGTTCGCTGGGACGATCAACGAGCGTCGCGGGCGTCCGATCGCGGCGACGATCGCATCGGCGACGATCTCGGGACCGGGGAGCCCCGACATGGCGGCGTTCATGGAGCTGCGCACAAAGCCCGGCTGGATCAGCGTCACGTCGATGTTCGCGCTGCGCACCTCGCGCCGGATCGAATCGTTGAGCCCGCGCAAGCCGAACTTCGAACCGGAGTACATCCCCATGACCGCGGCTTCACCGGCGATCGAGCCGACGTTGACGATCGAGCCGCGGCCTTGCGCTTTCATGATCGGCAGCACCGCGTGCATCAGGCGCGCCGCGCCGAGCAGGTTCACGGCCAGCACGCGTTCGAGCTCTTCATCCGTGCTGTCGCAGAATGACGGCGAGGAACCGATGCCGGCGACGTTCGCCAGCACGTCGATGCGTCCGAACGTTACCAGCGTGCGCGCCACCAACAGGTCCACCTCGCGCCGGTCGGTGATGTCGGTCGGCACGACGAGCGTTCGGCCTCCATATGGCTCGACTTCCCGCGCGATCGCCTCCAGCATCGCATCGGCCGGAGCTGCGAGCACGACGGACATCCCGTTTCGTAGGAACGCGCGGACGGTCGCGGTGCCGATGCCACCCGACGCGCCGGCGACAAGGCCGACGCTGCCGGTGAGTTTCATGCCGGGACGCTTTTCGGGCCGCGCGACGCGCTCCTTGGTGATCCGCCCAGGGCCGGCAAAGAGGACCCGGCCGAACGACGACGGAGGACTGGCGCATGGTTCACGTGGGCGACAAGGCGCCGTCCCTGGGGGCGGAGTTTTCGTGGCTGTGGGCAAGCCGCCCGGCGATGATCGTCTGGCTGCGGCATTTCGGGTCGCCCTTCTGCGCTGAAGCGCTCGCCGAGATCCGCAACGCCCTGCCGAAGTTCGAGCAATTCGGCGTGAACGTTATGTGCGTCGTTCAGGGCGACAAAAAGGAAGCAAAGGAATTCTCCGGCCCCCTCGGCGCCGAGGGACTGACCATCCCCGACCCGCTCCGCCGGTCGTATCAGATGATGGGATTCGAGCGCGCACCGCTGACAAGCGTCTTGTTTCCGAGTTCGGAAGTGCGCGACCGCCGGCGTGAAGCTCGTTCCAAGGGCTTCAAGAAGAACTGGGGCAAGACGTTTCGCTACAACAGCGACCCATTGCAGCTTCCCGGCGCAGCGCTCGTCGATCGAAACGGGATCGTGCGCTGGATCTATCGCGGCAGCCACAGCGGCGACACTCCGACGGTCGCAACGCTGCTCGGCATCGCGCAGCACTACGCGGCCCACTGACGGAGAACGGTATGGCCATCGACCTCGATCTCCACGGGCGCACCGCGCTCGTTACCGGTTCGACGGCGGGGATCGGCCGTGCGATCGCTGCGGGTCTCGCAGGACAAGGCGCGCATGTCATCATCACCGGTCGCACGCAAGCGCGCGTCGACGAAGCGATCGCCGCGATTACCGCCGGCGATCCGGGCGCGCGCTTGTCGGGCCTCGCCGGCGACCTCGCGACGGCCGCCGGCGCCGCGGCGGTGGTGACGCGTTTCCCGCAGGCCGACATCCTCGTCAACAACCTGGGCATCTTCGCGCCCCAGCCCTTCGAAGCGATCGACGATGCGGATTGGCTGCGCTTCTTCGAAACGAACGTGCTGAGCGGCGTGCGGTTGACGCGCGCCTACCTGCCGTCGATGCGCGAGCGTCATTGGGGCCGCGTCATCTTCATCTCGAGCGAATCCGGCGTGCAGATTCCCGTCGAGATGATCCACTACGGCGTGACGAAGACGGCGCAGATCGCGCTCGCGCGCGGCATCGCCGAGAGCGTCGCCGGCACCGGGATCACGGTCAACAGCGTCCTGCCGGGTCCGACCAAGTCCGAAGGCGTCGGCACGTTCGTGACGCAGATGGCGGCGCAGCGCAAGATCAGCTTCGAAGAGATGGAGCGCGATTTCTTCGCGACCGCCCGGCCCACGTCGCTGATCAAACGTTTCCTCAGCAACGAGGAAGTGGCGAATATGGTCGTCTACTTGTGCTCGCCGGCCGCGTCGGGAACCACCGGCTCCGCGGTGCGCGTCGACGGCGGCGTGGTGCGCGCGATCCCGTAGCCCCGGGGCGCTAGGGCTTGGCGAGCTCCGTCTCGATGACCGCGATCAGCATCGGGTCGTCCGGCGTGACGTCGGGCGCGAAGCGGGCCACGACGCGACCGTTGCGGTCGACGACGAACTTCTCAAAGTTCCACAGGATTTCGGCCTCGGGCTCACCTTTCGGGATGCGCCCGCGCTCTTCGAGGCGTCCGCGAAGCGTCGTATCGGGTTTTGCCTGCGCCTTGGGCTGCGCTTCGGTCAGCGCTTTGTAGAGCGGGTGCTGTCCGGGCCCCTTGACGACGATCTTCTCGAACAGCGGAAACTGTACGCCGAACTGCGTCTCGCAGAATTGCGCGATCTCGTCGTTCGTTCCGGGCTCCTGCGCGCCGAACTCGTTGGCTGGAAAGCCGAGGACGACGAAGCCGCGGTCGCGGTAACGCTCGTACAGGGCTTCGAGACCCGCATACTGCGGCGTAAACCCGCACTGCGAGGCGACGTTCACGACCAGCGCGACCTTCGCGCCGACCTCGCCGATGTTCGTTTGCGACCCGTCGATCCGATGGACGGGAATATCCAGCACCTGCTGACTCATCGAGTCCCCTTTCCTGCTTGAGCGGTTGCATCTGCCGCGCCGGGCGCGGCGAGCTTGGCGACGATCTCGTACGAACGTAGACGCGCCGCGTGATCGAAGATTTGCGCTGTGATCATCAGTTCGTCGGCCGCGGTCTGCGCTACGAAACGCTCGATGCCGGCCTGCACGGTTTCGCGCGCGCCGACGACCGCCTCGCCGAGCGCCGCTTCGAGTCCGCGCCGCTCTTGTACCGACACGCTTCCACCAAAGTCGTGCACGGGCGGCGGAAGCTGACCCGCGCGGCCGCGCCGCAGGTTGACGAACGCCTGCTGCACCGACGTGAAGAGGAACGCGGCCTCAGCATCGGTCTCGGCCGCGACGACGTTGAGACAGACCATGACGTACGGCCGCTCGAGAAATTCTGACGGCCGGAAGCGTGTGCGGTATGCTTGGAGCGCCTGGTGCAAGTACTGCGGCGCGAAGTGCGAGGCGAAGGCGAACGGTAAGCCGAGTGCCGCGGCGAGCTCCGCGCTGAACAGGCTCGAGCCGAGGAGCCACACCGGAACGTTGAGCCCGGCACCGGGGATCGCACGAACCGCCTGCTGTCCGGTGTCGGCGCCGAAATAGTACAGCAGCTCGACGACGTCGCTTGGAAACGTCTCGGCGCCCGCGGCGTCGCGCCGCAGCGCGCGCACCGTCAGCTGATCGGTACCCGGCGCACGTCCGAGCCCGAGGTCGATCCGTCCCGGATAGAGACTTTCGAGCGTGCCGAACTGCTCGGCGACCACGAGGGGAGCATGGTTCGGCAGCATCACGCCGCCGGCACCGACACGGATCGTCGACGTCCCGGCAGCGACGTATCCGATGACGACGGCGGTCGCGGCGCTCGCAATCCCCGGCATGTTGTGGTGCTCGGCGATCCAATAGCGCTTGAAGCCCCACCGCTCGGCGTGCTGCGCGAGGTCGCGCGAATTGCGCAGCGCGTGGGCTGCATCTTCGCCTGCCGGGACCGGCGCGAGATCGAGGACCGAGAGCGGAATCATACTTGCGCGACCACCGACGCCTTTACGCGTTCAGAGGTTGCGGCCTAGCGCTCGATCTGCATGGCGAATTCGGCCAGCGCAGCGCCGCAGGGGCCGGGCGCCTCGACCATGGTCGAGTGGCCAACGCCCTCCAGCACCACGAGCCGTGCCCCGGCGACCGAATCGCTGATCTGGCGTGAGGCCTCAAACGGGACAGCGGCATCCTGCGAGCCCGCAATCACGAGCGTCGGCACCCCGATGTCCGCGAAGAGATCCGAACAATCGAGACGCTCCTTCATCCCGCGCAGCAGCTGCACGGATCCGCGCGGATCCTGGCGAGCCATCATTGCGAGAACCTCGTCGCGTGTGCGGTTTTCCGCCCCCGGTCGCTGCGGTCCGGCGAGCCGGTCGGCGTACGCGGTGATGATCGCTTCCATCGTCCCCAAGCGCTCGGTCGTCTGCGCGAGCGCTTCGCGCGCCGCCGCCATCTCCGGCGAATCGCTTCGCGCGTGGCTCGCGACGAAGGCGAGCCCGGCCACGCGCTCTGCATACATACGGAAAAACGCGAACGTCACGTACCCGCCGAGCGAGTGACCGGCGAGCACCGCGCGCTCGACGTGCAGCGCGTCGAGGAGCGCGGCCACGTCGCCCGCAAGCGCTTCCATGAGCGCGGGGCCGTCGCCGGACGCCGACTCGCCGGCACCGCTGAAGTCGAGCCGAATCACCCGCCGGTCACCGAAGGCCGGCACGATCGCGTCCCACACGCTACGGTCGGCACCGAAACCGTGCAGGAGCACGACCGGAATCCCGCTGCCCCCGGTGTCGTCGTATCCGACGGTACGCCCGTCGATCGTTATCCGCACGCCCGACCGTACTCGGACCGGCGGACGAGCCCTGCTTCCGCTCTCCTTCTATAGATGCGGCGCTTAGGGCGCGACGGTGTGTTCCGAGGCGGCGTCGGCGACCGCGCGCAGGAGCGTCAAAAACATAGCGTTGAGCGGGGTGGGGATGGCGAGACGTTCGCCGGCCGCGACGATCGCGCCGGTCAGTGCCTCGACCTCGAACGGCCGCCCCGCGAGCCGGTCGAAATACATCGACGTCCCCAGTTCCGGCGCGTACGTCAACAACGTCGCCATCGTTCGTTCGGCTTCGTCGGGCGCCAGCTTCGCGCCGTCGGCACGCGCGACGGCGACCGCTTCGTCGAGTACCGCCAGGCACAGCGCGTGGATATCAGGGCGCCGGAACACCGCCTGACGCTGCAGGGTCAGCGCCGTCACCGGGTTCGCGACGGCGTTGATCAGCAACTTTCGCCAGCCGAGCGTCTCGAAGTCGTCGCTGAACAGGATGCGTAAGCCCGTGCCGTCGAGCAGTTCTCCGAACGCGCGCCCGTCTGCGTCGTCGCGCACGGCGAGGTCGTGGGTGCCGGCGGTACGATAGCGCACGCGATCGCGCGCGAGCCGCTCGCCGTTGTAGTAGACGATCGCCGGAACGACGGTCGCCGCACCGACGAACGGTGCCAGGCGCGCGGCCTGATCGATCCCGTTCTGGAGCACGGCAACGCGTGTCGCCGAACCGCAGAGCCGGGCCAGCCAGGGCGCCGCCGACGCGCTCTGGTGCGCCTTCGTGGCGAGCAGAACCCAATCGACCGGCGTTGCATCGGCTGGATCGGTCAGCGTTCGAAGCGGCACCTCGATGCTCTCACCGGAACGCTCGACGGTCAGACGCTCGAGAGGTTCGCGAACGCACGCCACAACGTCGCTGCGGTCTGCGCTTTGCAGCAAGCCCGCGACGACGCCACCGATACTACCCAGCCCGACGACGGCGACCGTCGGGCGCACGAGAGGGGTTCGGCCTAGTTCCGCCAGGCGCGCGACACCATCGTGGTTTCGTTGATCTGGACGATCCCGTCGTCGGGAAGCTTCGGTTCGCCGCGCCCGGTCTTGAGGATCACGCGATGCTTGTCGAGGCGCTTCAGCAGACCGACGCGATGGGTGCCGTCGATCATCGTGAGATCGACGATGTTGCCGTTCCACGGCTCGAGGTTGTCGACGGTCAGGCGAGGCGAATCGTTCATGCAGCCAGTGTTCAGGAGGAGTGTCCTTCTACCTGCTAGGCAGAGGTCGTCCCGCGGCGCAACCGGGACGTTCACGGGGACAATCGCAGCAGAAGCGCGATGACCACCGAGAATCCGGCCGCCGGGCGCTATCCGATCGCAGCGCTCGCGCTTGCGCTGATGCTCGCCGGCACGCTGCTGCCGACTCCGCTCTTCGAGCTCTATCGCCGCGTTTGGCATCTCACGCCGGAGCAGATCAGTCTGGTCTTCGCCGTCTACGCGGCGTCGCTGATCCCGTCGCTGCTGCTGCTCGGCGGGCTCTCCGATTCGATCGGGCGGCGCCGCACGATCCTCTACGCGTTCGCCGTCCTCGCCGCCGGGTCGCTCATCCTGGCGTTCGCGCGCGGGCTTGAATGGTTGCTCGTCGCGCGGGTGGTCCAAGGGATCGGGATGGGGATCGGCACGGGCGCCGCCGCGGCCGCAATCCGCGAATGGACACCCGAACGCGAACGCAGCCGCGCCGGGACGATCACCGTCATCGCCGTCGCGGCGGGTTCGGCGCTCGGCGCGCTGCTCGGCGGCCTCCTCGGCGAGTACGCTCCGTATCCGTCTGCGCTGCCGTACTTCGTGCACGTCGCACTGCTGGCGGTCGTCGCCGTCGCCGTCGCGATGGTTCCGCCGTGTCCGCATCCGCGGCCGGCCGCGCACTCGCTCATCCCGCGCATCGCGCCGCAGATTCGGCGTCCGTTTTTCATCGCGTCCGCGCAAGCGTTCATCGGCTGGGGCTCGTTTGCGATTTTCGTCGGCCTCGTGCCGGCGTTTCTCGCCAGCGCGCTCAACTTGCACAACCTCCTCGTCGGCGCGTTCGCGATCACGGGCATTCAGATCGGTTCGGTCACCGGTTCGCTCGCCGCGCAGCACCTTCCGAACCGGCGCGCGATCGTCACCGCGATGCTGACGCTCGGCGCCGGCATGTGGCTGCTGCTCTTCGGCGTTGGGCTGCACGCCTACGTGCTGGTCGGCGTCGCAACGCTCGTCACCGGTGCCGGCGGCGGTTTGTCGTACTTGGTCGGGCTCAACATCGTCAACGGGATCTCGCCACCGGAACACCGCGCCGAGATGCTGTCGGCATTCCTGGTCGCGTGCTACCTCGGCTTCAGCGTTCCCGCGCTGCTGCTGGGGATCGCCGCGAACCAGTTTGGGCTGTTTGCGGCGTTCATCGGCGCCGCCGTCGTGTTGGGAGCGATCGCCGTGACGATCATCGCGCTCACGTCGGAGCGTAATCTGCGCGTGGCGTGACGGACCCTGAGGCTACTTGCGCTTGTGCAGGACGAGTTTGTTGCCTTCGGTGTCTTCGGCGAACGACATATAGCAGACCGGCGACTCGCCGGGTTCTTCGGCCGAGCCTCCCAGCGAGCGGACGAGTTCGGCTGCGGCTGGGACGTCGGGCACCGCAAACATCACCATGTTCCCGACTTGCCACGGGAAGTTCTCGTGCTTCCCGATCGAAAACGCCGAGCCGTCGGCGAACACGAACTCCGCCCACATGCCGGCGAGGTTCGTCGCCGGTTCGGCTTCGAAGAGGGCCGTATAAAAGGCGAGCGCGCGATCGAAGTCTTTGACGGTGTAGACGTGCGTATCGATCCCGGTTACCATTGCGTCTCCTTGTGGCGTGCGCGGGCGTGCATCATTGGAGCAGCGCGCTCATTTCCCATGCGGGATGATGGCAAACGGCGAGTTGGTTCGCGTATACCCCGGCGGGATCGCGAACAGACTCAATGGCGGCATCCCGCGCGTCAGCTCGTCGATGGCATACGCGAAGGTCGCTCCAACGGGCGGAGTACCGGCGTCGACAACGGCGTCGATCGTCATCGGCAGCCACGCGGAGTCGTCGACGATCTGGGTCGTCGCGGTGACATGCACCGGTACCGCCTGGCCCTTCTTCGCCACCCGCAAGTCGAACGATAAACCCGTCGTGGGGACGCCGTTGGTGACCGTGTGTCCGGTCATGGTGATCGCGATGGCGAGGATGTCGAGGCCGCTCAACGGAGAGACGGCGCGCGGAACCGGCGTCGGCGAGCCGCGCGGTGCGGCCGTCGGCGCCGCCTGCGGCAAGAACGTCAACAGGTAGTACCGCTTCGCGGCGTCGTTCCACAGCGTGACCGTATTGGCGCGCCGGTCAAGGACGGCCGTAAAATGGAAATTGGGCAGCGCAGCGACATCGCTCTTCACGGAGAGGACGTCGACGCGGACGAGGTTCGGCCGCGTCGCCACGGCGAGGCTGATGGAAATGGTGAGCGTCCGAGGTGGAGCGGTCCCCGTCGACGGACCCGTCACCGTCACCAACGCGTGTGCTCGCGCGCGCAGGCCCGGCGGCAGCGGCGACGGTGCCGGCTTAAGGGCCGGCATCGAGACGGGCGACGAGACCGGAATCGGCGGCGGTGTCCCCGCCGGTGCGGGCTGCGGCGTCGTCTGCGCGACGGCCGGTCCCGCCGCGATGCCGAACAGGACGAGCGCGCGGAGCGCGGCGGCAAGGTACGGACACATCGCCGCTAGCGTTGGCTCCCAGCACGTTCAAACCTGGAACGCGGGAGGCCGGGCGGCGCACGGGAACCGAACCGTTGCCGCCAAAGGGTTCGACAGACTTCTCGTTTTCGCAGGAGACACGCGCATGGCGATTCAGCTCGAAACAACCCGGTGGCTGCGCTTCACGCACGAAGGGCGTTCCGCATTCGGGATGCTCGATGGCGAGGGGATCGTCGAGTTCGACGGCGAGATGTTCGACTCGCCCGAAGCGACGGGACGCCGGTACGAACTCGCGCGCGTGAAGCTCTTACCGCCGACGCAGCCGACGAAGATGATCGGGCTGTGGAACAATTTCGGCGCGCTCGGCAAGAAACTCGAACTCGAGATCCCGCCCGAGCCGCTGTACTTCATCAAGACGCCGAACTCGCTGCTCGCCGGAGGCGAAGTGATCCGCAAGCCGCGCTTCTACGACGGCCGCGTCGTGTTCGAGGCCGAGCTCGGCATCGTGATCGGGCGCCGCTGCAGCGGCGTCGACGAGGCCGAAGCCGCCGCGTGCATCTTCGGTTACACCTGCGTGAACGACGTCACGGCGGTCGACGTGCTCAACGCGGACCCGTCGTTCGCGCAATGGACGCGCGCCAAGAGCTTCGACACCTTCGGCGTCTTGGGGCCCGTCGTCGCGACCGGGATCGATCCCGACACGCTTACAATTCGCGCCGTTCTCGACGGTGAGGAGCGGCAGAACTATCCCGCGTCCGACATGCTGATCAAGCCGGCGCGGCTGGTCAGCGCGATCTCGCGCGACATGACGCTGATGCCGGGCGACGTGATTGCCTGCGGAACATCGGTCGGAGCCGGCAAGATGAAACCCGGCAGCACGATCGAGGTCGCGATCGACGGCATCGGCACGCTGACGAACCGGTTCGAGTAGCGCATGCGTATCGGAATTATCGGTGCCGGCGCGATCGGCGGCATGCTCGGCGCGCGCCTCTCGCTCGCCGGCGAAACAGTGACCTTCATCGAGGCGAACCGCGAGCACGCGGACGCCATCCGTCGCAACGGCCTGCGCGTGCAGTCGGAGACCGACGATATCGTCGCCCGCGACGTCAAGGTGAGCGACACGATCGCCGGCGCAGGCGAACAAGACGTGGTCATCATCGCGGTCAAGGCGCATCAGATCCAGCGTCTGGTGCCCGAGATCCGGCAGCTGTTCGGTCCGCACACGTCGGTCGTCACGGTGCAGAACGGTGTGCCGTGGTGGTACTTCTACCGTCACGGCGGCCCGTACGACGGCCGGACCATCGAAGCCGTCGATCCCGGCGGCGTCATCGACAAATACATCGAGCGCGAGCGCATCATCGGCTGCGTCGTGTATCCGGCCGGCGAAGTCGTCGCGCCGGGCGTCGTGCACGTCGTCGAGGGCAACCGCTTTTCGGTCGGCGAGCTCGACGGTTCGCACAGCGAGCGGGTCGAGCGGCTCGCGGACGCGTTGATACGCTCCGGATTCAAATCGTTCGTGCTCGACGACATCCGGTCGGAGATCTGGCTCAAGCTGTGGGGCAACCTGTCGTTCAATCCGATCAGCGCGCTGACGCACGCCACGTTAGCCGGCATCTGCCGCAACCCGCAGACCCGCGAGCTGGCGGCTGCGATGATGGCCGAAGCGCAGCAGATCGGTGAGAAGCTCGGGATCGTGTTCCGGCATACGATCGAAAAGCGGATCGCCGGCGCGGAGGGCGTGGGCGAGCACAAGACGTCGATGCTGCAGGACCTCGAAGCGGGGCGCCCGCTCGAGATCGACGCGCTGGTCGGCGCCGTCGTCGAACTGGGGCAGCTCACCGGCACGCCGACGCCGCATATCGATTCCGTCTACGCGTGCGTCACGCTGCTCAACGCGACGCTGACCAAACCCGCCGCATCCGTACCCGAACCCGCAACCGCGTAGCTCGAGCAGCGCGCCGATCTGCCGCTCGCTTGGCGGCCACTTCCGCACGCCCTCGTCCGCTGTTTTGCCTGTGCTTCGAGCGGGCAGAAACAGACCGCCAATCCTTGTGAGGAGCGAACGTGCAAACTGGTTCAAAGACGAAAGCGACGACCCAGACGGGCGAATTCCCCGCTCGCGGCAGCGACGCCGTCGAGATTCTGATGAACGATCATGAAGTCATCAAGGGCCTGCTGTCGGAACTCGTCGACGCGACGACCGCCGCGGCCCGCAAGCGCACGCTCGAGCAGTTGAAGGGCATCCTGACGATCCACAACGCGACCGAGGAGAACCTGGTGTATCCCGCGATCTCGATCGTGGCGCGCCGGAGAATGCAGGCCGAGCATCTCTACCATGAGACGGCCGACGCGGATCTGGTCGTCTTCAAGCTGGACATGATGCTCAAGAAGGCGGACGATGAGAAGTTCGACGACCTCGCCGCCGAATTCCGCGACTCCGTACTCGAGCACATCGGTCACGAGGAGAAGTCGGCGTTCCCGCAGCTGAAGAAACAGGCGGCGCCGCAGCAGATGCAGACGCTGACGAAAGACGTCCGCGACTTCCGCAGCAAGCTGCACATGGACGATAAGAAGCGCTGAGCTGCCCGCGCGAGCCGTCCGTGTACCAGCAGCCCCGCGAGTGAGCGGGGCTTTTCTTTGCCGCGGGAGGCATTCGCGGAATGGCCTCCAAGGGGGCGGAAATTCATGGCACGCCAGCAGTCGCGCAACGGTCGCGGAACCGCTCGATGGATCGCAGCGGCTTTTGCGGCGTGCGCCCTGGCTGCTGTCGGCCCGAGCGCCGGCGCTGCGGGCGGCGCCGCGAACGCGGACCCGATCGCGAAACTGGCGGTCTACGCCGGGTCCTGGAACTCAAAGATCGTCCACTATAAAACTACCTACACGCAAGCTCGCACCGAGACGACCTTGGCGCGCAACGACTGTTGGCGTAGCGACGTGTACTACGCGTGCGACCAGTTCATCAACGGCCGGTCAGCGGCGTTTGTCGTCTACACGTATAGTGCCGGCGAGCAGCTCTATCACATTCAGGTGATCCCGAAGAACGGCGTCGCGGTCGCGACGGGGACGCTCGCCATCACGGGCAATACCTGGACTTTCCCCTGGCAGTATCAAGAGAAAGGCAAGACGATCTTCGTGAAGATCGTGAACGTCTTCCCGGACGCCAACACGATCGAGTTCCACGCAGCCTTTTCTTACGACCGCAAACATTGGACCCCGACCGCCGACGGCGTGGAGCGGCGCGTCAACGCGCGTTAGCCCTGCTGGTCGCGCATCCAGGGGAGGTCGTCGATCCACGCCAGGACCGTGCGTTCGTAGCGGATACCGAAATCGAGCGCGAGCGCCGGGAACGGCGCCTCTGCGCACACGTCGGGGAGCTGCCGCTCGTAGACCGCCAGCCGTTCGGCGTGCGTCCGCCGGTGCGCCACACACGCTTCGCGGAGACGTTCCGGCGGTACGACGTCACCGAAGAACGTGGTCAAGAGCAGCGGAACGCGAATCTGCTCCTCGCCCGGCATGCGCGCAATCCACTCCAAGAACGCCGCGCGCCCGAGCGGCGTGATCGCACACTCGCGCCGCTCGCGGACGCCGGAGGCGCCCATCACGATCAAACCGCGTTCGGCGAGCGTGCGCAGTTCGCGATAAATTTGACTGCGCGTGATGCTCCAGAATTGGCCGATCGACTCATCGAACGCACGCGAAAGTTCCCAGCCGGTCCACGGGCGCTGGTTGAGGAAGCCGAGCAAGGAAGCGGCCGTCGCGTTGAGGCCGCTTGACATTCCAATGTGGTCTATCGTAGAGTTGGATGACATTCCACATTGTTATATGGAGACGCCATGAACTCCAGCCTAGCCGCTCCCGCCGCCACCGATTACCGCCTCGGCTTCACCAGCCTCGACAGCGAGGTCGCCGTCGACTCGCTGCCCGTCAGCGGCACGCTGCCGCCGTGGCTGAGCGGTACGCTCCTGCGCAACGGGCCGGCCCGGTTCGAGGTCGGCGAAGACCGCTACCGGCACTGGTTCGATGGGCTCGCGATGGTGCACCGGTTCACGCTGGCCGACGGCCGCGTCTCCTACGCCAACCGCTTTTTGCGCACCCCGGCCTTTCTCGAGGCCGAACGGACGCACCGCATCGCGTGTTCGGAATTCGATACCGACCCGCACCGTTCGCCATTGGAGCGCGTCGCCGCGATCTTCCGCTCCGCCCCCTCGGACAACGCCAACGTCAATATCGTCCCCTACGGCAAGAACTACCTCGCGTTGACCGAGACGCCGCTGCCGGTCGAGTTCGATGCCACGACCCTCGACACGCGCGGCATTCTGCACTTCGATGACTCCGTCGCGGGACAGATCACGACCGCGCACACGCAGCACGACCGCGCGCGTCGCGCGACCTTCAACATTCTGATCGAGATCGCGCGCAAGGCCACCTACAAGGTC
>Ga0302326_10021501_pt1 | contig 13227 bp, 9 predicted proteins | sample Palsa_T0_3_FD_202264 | JGI IMG/M metagenome (GOLD analysis project Ga0302326, IMG submission 202264) | Peat permafrost microbial communities from Stordalen Mire near Abisko, Sweden - Palsa_T0_3 | ecosystem: Environmental > Terrestrial > Soil > Palsa > Peat permafrost | place: Sweden: Abisko... | reverse complement strand
TACCGCCATGCCGCGCGGATGCTTGATGTTGAGGCTGATGCCCCTCTTTCCTGCGTTGATCTCCATGAACGACCCGGACCGGTTCGGGTCCTGGAGATCGATCTCGGTCGGGAGATCGCTGACGGCCTGCTCGCGCGCGGCCCGGCCGCCGCGAGGTGCCATGCCGATTCCCCAGCGCATGGTGTCCCAGTGCGAGCTGTGCTCGACCTTGATGATCTCCGCCCCCAGGGCGGCCAGGTAGCGCCCGGAGCCGGCGCTGGCCAGCAGCCAGCTCAGGTCAATGATGCGCACGCCATCCAGGGGCATGGGCCGCTCCCGCGTGGACGGGCTGTGACCCTGCCGGGAAGGGGCCGGACGGTCCGCCGCGACGGCGGCCCGATCGAGCGAGCGCAGGACCTCATTGGTGTCCTGGCCCAGCGACGGGGCGTCATGTCCGAGGCGCCACGGAACTTCCTCGCAGTACCAGCGCGCCCCGATCTGCGTCACGTCACGGCCCGCCTCGGGATGAAAGCCGCGCACGAAGGTATGGCGCTGCTTCCAGTGCTCGTCGTCGAGATTCTCGTGCGGGTACCTAATCGGTGCCCAGGCGAGCTCGTACTTCTGCGCGAGGCGCCACACGTCGTCGTCATGCCTGAACTGCCGGATGAACGCGTCGACGACGTCGCAGACATGTAGCGCGATCTCCGGGCGGGCGCGATAGGCATCATCCAGGTAGTCGTCCGACCCGAGGTCCTGCTCGGCTCCGTGTGCCCGGAGCATCCGCACGGTGTTCTGGAAGGACCGCATGTCGTTGCGCAGGTACGTCCGGTAGGGAAGCACCCAGCGTCCGTCTGACGTTTCCGAGATCGAGGACGGGGTGATCGTCGGCCGTGAATGGCGGCCTGTCTGCCGAAGGTGGGTCTGACGCAGGTAAATCCAGTTCGGCAGGTCGGTCTCGGTGTTCATGCTGACGGCCTCATGCACAGAGACAGTGAGGCCTACCGCCCGTCCGGAGGTCAGCCGGTCGTGGAGCGCTCCCAGGATGCCCAGAACGGCCATCTCGCCGGCGATCTGGTACGCCTGATTCATCTGCGGGGCGATCGGCGGGGTGTCGTAGTGCCCTGACGGCCCGGGATCGTAGCCGCAGTTCATCATGACCCCGCCGAGCGCCAGGTGGACGAGGTCCGAGCCGCGGTAGTGCGCCCACGGGCCGTCGTCGCCGAACGGGCTGATTCGTGCGTGGATCAGGTCCGGCCAGGCGGCCCGGACGGTTGCAGCGTCCAGTCCCATGGCAGGCAACCGGTCGGCGGGACGTGCGTCCAGCAGGACATCAGCACTGGCCAGCAGTCGGCGGAACTGCGCCAGGCCGGGAGCGTCATCGAGATCGATCACCACGGAGCGCTTGCCGTAGTTGTAGTGCCAGAAGTAGAGGCTGCGGTCGGGACCGGGCTCGTCGTCAGCGAACGGGCCGTAGGTACGCGTCCGCTCGCCGCCTCGCGGCTCGACCTTGATCACCTCGGCCCCGAGGCCGGCCAGCAGCTTGCCGCAGTACTCGCCAAGCTCGTCGGCGAGCTCGATGACTCGGATGCCGGTGAGGAACCCGTCATGCGGCTGACGCCCGCCCGGGGCACCGAACTCGTCCGCCGGAATCGCGGGTTCACGTGCTGGCTGCATGCTCCCGGACGATAGATCTCAGTGAAATCACTTGTCAATGGGTGAAGACAGGGGCCCGCGGACGATGTTATCGTCGAACGAACGGTCGTCTGGTGCTAGCCCGAGATGACGGCGAGTCCGAGGGACAAACGGAGGTCGGCGGATGGACGCGCAGGCTGCTGGGGCGGCATTGACCGGGCAGGACGAGCAGGCCCAGGAGCCCTCGTTTGAAGAGCTACTCGAGACCTTCGATCTGTTCAACACCGCGCACGCGGACGTCGTGCACGACTTCATGAAATACGCGCGCGCGAAGTGCCCGGTCCCGCACACCAAAGCACGCGGGGGCCAGTACCTCATCACCCGCTACGACGACGTGCGGCGCGCGCTCACCGACTACGACTCCTTCTCCTCGCATGGCGACGCGAACGTGGTCGGCACCAACGGCGTCGTGCTGCCGCCCATTGATGAGGACCCGCCGCAGCATCATCAGTTCCGGCAGCTACTCAACCCCTACTTTCACCCGAGGCGCCTCGCCGCCGAGGAGCCGAGAATTCGCGACATCGCCCGCAAGACGATATCCCCGTGGCTGGAGGCGGGGCACTGTGACCTGATCGCCGACTTCGCCTCGCCTTTCGTGACGGACGTACTCGCGCAGGTGATTTTCGATCAGCAGGACACGGAGATCTTCCGCCGGGCGGACGAGTTCGTCACCCGGACGGCAACCGGCGAGGCGCAGGCCTTCCTCTACTTCCGGGACGTCATCGCGGAGTTCGTGGATCGGCGCAGAGACGCCGGAGTTAACGGCGACGACATCATCTCGAAGATCAATTCTGCGGTCGTGAACGGCCGTAAATTGACCGATGCTGAGCGAACAGGGGCGGTGATGATCCTCTTCGGCGGCGGCCTGGATACTACGAAGGTGGCCATCGGCAACATCGTTGCCGAGCTCGCCCGCGACAAGCGGCTGGAGGGCGTGCTCCGCCAGCCTGGCTGGGAACGGCACGTGGTCGATGAGTTCTTGCGGCATGACTCCCCGGTCGTCACGCAGGGACGGATTGCCGCGCAGGACATCGAGATCGGCGGGCAATGCATCCGGGCCGGCGACCGCATCGCTGTGCATATCGCCAGCGCGAACCGGGACGAGACTATTTTCGAGCACGCCGACGAGCTTGACTTCGCGCGCGAGCGCAACCCGCACCTGGCGTTCGGCCTCGGCGTGCACCGCTGCATCGGCATGCATCTCGCGCGCTTGCAGATCAAGGTCGCGATCGAGGAGTTGCTCCGCGTCATCACGGACATCAGGATCGCGCCGAATGCGGTACTGCGTCGGCACGCTGGCGTCGCCCGGGTTTACGAGGAGCTGCCGATCGAATTCGAGCGCGTGCAGTGAAGTCACGTGCTGCCGTTCTGTGGGCGCCCCATACGCCGTGGGTCATTGAGGAGACCGAGCTCGACGATGCTCAGTTTGGCGAGGTCCGCATCAGGCTGACGGCCACGGGGCTCTGTCACTCGGACGACCACGCCCAGAAGGGCGACATGATCACCGGGCTTCCGTTGATCGGCGGGCATGAAGGGGCGGGTGTCGTCGATGCGGTCGGCCCAGGCGTGCGCCGGCTCGCACCAGGTGATCATGTCGTCACCTGCTTCATGCCGGCCTGTGGGCATTGCCGGTGGTGTGCCCAGGGTCTGTCGCAGCTGTGCGACTACGGTGCCGTGGTCATGTCCGGCCTGCCGATCTCCGACGGCAAGGCCAGGGTTCACGTGCGTGGTCAGGACGTCTACCAGATGTCCCTGCTCGGAACCTTCGCGCCGGACATCGTCGTCCATGAGGATTCCTGCGTCAAGATCGACGACGACATACCCCTTGACCTCGCAGCACTGGTCGGATGCGGCGTCACGACGGGCTTCGGCGCCGCCGTCATGCGCGCCCGGGTAGAACCCGGAGACGTTGTGGTGGTCGTCGGCACCGGCGGGGTTGGGTCCAGCGCCGTTCAGGGTGCCCGGATCGCCGGCGCGCGGACGATCGTGGCGGTCGATCCGTTCGAGTTCCGCCGGACCCAGGCGATGGTGCTGGGCGCAACGCACGCTGTCGCCTCGGTAGAGGACGCAGGCCCGCTGGTCCGGGAGCTGACCCGTGGCGTGATGGCCGACAAGACCATCCTCACCGTCAGCCTGATGACCGGCGACATGATCCAGCCACTGCTGAGCCTGACTCGAAAGGGTGGCCGGGTGTGTCTTACGTCCGTGGCGAACCCGGAGACCCGGACCGCCGACGTGCTGCTCAAGGAACTTGTCCTATCGCAGAAGGAACTTGTCGGCAACGTGTACGGCGGGGCGAACGCCCACTCCGACATACCGCGAATTCTCGCTCTCTACCGGGCGGGTCTGATCAAACTGAAAGAACTGGTGACCCGCACATACGAGCTCGATCAGGTCAACGAGGGCTACGACGACCTGCTGAACGGCAGGATCATGCGCGGCCTGATCCGGTTCTGAACGACGATGACTCAGCTGACGACCCCAGACGGGCTCTGCCATGACAGTCAGGATTGACGCCGATCGCTGTAAGGGCCACGCGCGGTGCATGCTGGTGAACCCTGATCTGTTCGGCATGGACGACGAGGGCCACGGGCTCGTCACCAGGGAGCCGGCTCCTGGCGAGCTGGCTGATGTCCGCGCAGCTATCGCGAACTGCCCGGAACGCGCCATTACCTACGACTTAGCGAGAGCTCGCGTCCCGAGACCTCAACAAGAGCCAGGACGCCCCCGGTTCGCCCGCAGCCAGGTCGGCCGTTGGAGCGGCAACATACCGTTCGTTTGATTCCGTCCCCAGGCACTGGGCAAGAGTGCTCCTCGCGCGCGCCATGCCGCCTATGCGTACATGCAGGGAACTAGACCGGTGAGTGCTGTCGACCCGGAGGGCGTATGCCAAGTAAAACTCAACCATACGACCGTTTGACAAGATTGCGCACCTCATGGATGATGCGAACACGAAATACACGCGCGCCCGGAGGCCGCGAGCGCCTCCGCGCGACGAACACTAGGGAGCTGCAATGTCTGCTGGCTCGAAGAGCAAGCTAAGCGGTGAACGCCGACCAGGGGGAGGTCAGAGCCCCGCTGGCTGCCGATCGCATCAGCGGCGCCACGCGGCGCGGCTTGGTGCGTGCCTTACGGCGGCCGCGGCGCTGCTAGCGGCAGGTTGCAGCAGCGCCACATCCAGCTCCGTCGCGAGCGGCGCAAGCAGTGCGTCCCCTGCCGCCGCGACGACAGCGTGCCTGACGCAGGCCAAGGCGCTGGTGGCGAAGGCCCAGGGCCCGTTCCAGCAGCAGTATCCCGCGCCCTTTAACGCCTCGACGGTCAAAGGCAAGACCTTCTGGGTGATCTCGTTTTCTCAGGCGCTTCCGTCGGTCGTCGGCTATGCCGACGGATTCGTTGCAGCGGCGAAGAGCGTGGGCGCGAAGACAGTCGTGTTCGACGGACAGGGAAACCCGGCGCTGTTCAACCAGGGAGTCGACAACGCAGTCGGACAGCACGCAGCTGGCATCCTGCTCCTTGGCTTCAGCGGCCAGCTCGTCAGCGCCGCAGTAGCACGCGCGGGAGCGGCCAAGGTTCCCGTGGTCGACGCCGTTGGCACCAACGCCGACGCCCCGCTCATCCCTGGCCTGACGGGGCACTCCACGTTCAACTTCACCGACGAGGGCAGCATGCAGGGGGAGTACATCGCCTCGGCAACCGGGTGCAAAGCGGACTCGCTCATGTTCTACGTTCCTGCTTCGCCCGCGACGGAGATCATCGCCATGGCGGCCCAGGCTGAGCTCAAGCAACTATGCCCGACCACGTGCTCCATGACCCTGGAGCCTCTGGACGGCGCGACCATGACGACGACCGCCGCTCCGCAGCTGGAGAACCTCCTGGAGAAGTCGCCGGGCATCAACTTCGTCGGCGCATCGTCCGACTCGCTGGTGCCTTACCTTCTGCAGGGCGAGAAGGCACTGCACAAGGTAGTTCCGATCATAGGGACGACTGGCTCGACCCTTGCCGCGGCGCAGCAGGGAAACGCCGAGGTGGCCGACGTCATCTGGCCCCCCCAGGCGCTCATGGGCTACATGTTCTTCGCGGCGATGCTTGAGGCGACGAAGGGACTCCCTAACGAGGTCAGCCTCGGACTCCGCCTGATGGACAAGTCCAACTGGGGAACCAACGTCTCCGAAGCCAATCTCTACCCTGGCCTGGGAGACTGGCAGGCAAAGTTCCAGCAACTGTGGAGCGGAAGCTAGCCCTCGCCGCGCCGCGCCGCGCCCGGCTATCCGGGCGCGGCGTTCGCGGCGACCGTGGTCAGCTAGGTGGCGGTTGACGGAGGTGATAGCCGGTGTCGAACGCGCTTGTCATCAGCAATCTCGCGAAGACCTTCGACGGAACGCGGGTGCTAGACGACATCAATCTTGAGGTCCGGGCCGGTGAGGTCCACGGTGTCGTCGGCGAGAACGGCTCGGGAAAGTCAACCTTGGTCAAGATCCTGAACGGCGTGCACCCAGCTGACCCCGGGGCCAGCGCGCAACTGTGGGGTCAGAATCTTCCCTTGTCGGGCAGGCCTACGCACGGCCTCGGGATGGCCACCATCCACCAAGATCTGGCCCTGGTCGACTCGATGTCAGTAGCCGAGAACATCGGCATCTCCGTGCAGTTCGGGACCCGGTCGCTGAGCCCGATCCGCTGGCGGCAGGAGCGGAAGATCGCCGGTGCGCTGCTTCGCGAGTTCGATCTTGACGTGCCCGTGGACACTTTGGTGGGAGAGCTGTCGCCTGCCGAGCGGTCGATCATCGCGATTGTTCGGGCGCTGCGCGAGATCCGCCGTCATCACGGCGGCCCTAACCTGCTGATCCTGGATGAGCCGACGGCCGCGCTCCCGCGCTCCGAGTCGTCCCGGCTGCTGTCCATTATCCGTGGGCTTACCCAGGCCGGATCGGCGGTGCTCTTCATCGGCCACCGGATGGGTGAGGTTCTCGATGTCTGCGGGCGCATCAGCGTCCTGCGGAACGGAACCCTCGTCGCGACCCTGAACGCCGCAGATACCAGCGAGCAGGAAGTTGTGCATCACATGCTCGGCTTTGATCTCGGGGAGTTCTATCCGCCGAAGGCGCCTGTCACGTCGGAGGAGACCCGGTTCGAGGTCACGTCGCTGAGCGGCGGACCGCTGGAGGACGTCTCCTTCGGCGTCCGAGAAGGCGAGATCCTCGGCATCACCGGGCTGGCCGGCATGGGCCAGGACGTTCTGCCGTACTACCTGGCGGGGGGCCTGCGGAGAACCAGCGGGACGGTGCGGGCGATGGAGGCTACGCTCGACGGTACTCCGCAGTCCGCATACCGCGCTGGCGTCGTGCTGGTCCCCGGCAACCGTCAGCGTGATGCGGTATGGACAGAAGCGAGCGCGGCCGAGAACATGACGCTCGCATTCGTCGGCCAGTTCAGCTCGGCGGGCCTTCTCGGGCACCGCCGCGAACGTGATTTCACCCGCGCGCAAATGGAGCGCGTGCGAGTCCGCCCGGCGGCGCCCCGGCGGATGCTGGCGCAGTTCAGCGGCGGGAACCAGCAGAAGCTCGTGCTGGCTCGGACCTTGCACCTCAAGCCGCGAGTGCTGATCCTGCACGAGCCGACGCAGGGCGTGGACGCCGGGGCCAAGAAGGAAATCCTGGGCCTGATCCGGCAGGCAGCGGATGCCGGGACTGCTGTCCTGCTCCACTCGTCCGACGCCGAGGAGGTTGCTGAGGTATCCAATCGGGTTCTGATCATGGGATACGGGCGCATCTGCGCGGAAGTGAGCGACCGGCAGCTGTCCCAGGATGCGCTACTCGTCGAGAGCCAGCGGGCGGGCGGAAGTCGCAAGGTGACTCAGTGAAACGGGTAATTGGTCTTAAGCCGGCGGAAGTCACCGGACCCGCCACACAGGACAGCGCCGCCGTCGGCGCGGCTGATCACTGGCTTCCAGCGCTGCTGAAGTCGCGGGCCGCGGGAATGGGCGTGCCGCTCGTCCTCTGCCTCATGTTCGTGATCTTCGCTGCGCTGTCTCCGCACGTGTTTTTCACCGCGACGAACATCCAGGTGCTGATCGCGGGCCAGTCAACCGTGCTCCTGCTCGCGCTGGCCGCGACAATTGTCCTCCGCACCGGTGACTTCGATCTCTCGCTGTCCGCGACCATGATCCTCTCGGCCTGTGCTGTCGGCGTGCTGACGAAGGACGGGTGGCCGCTGCCCGTGGTCTGCCTGGCCGCGCTCGGCATCGGCTTGGCGGCCGGCCTGGTCAACGCCTTCTTCGTCGTGTTCGTCAAGATCGACGGGCTGATCGTGACGCTAGGCATGCTGACGATCCTTACAGGTATTGCCGGCGGCCTGACAGCGAACAACCTGGTCACGACGATCCCGGAATCGCTGCAGCACTTCGCGGCCCGAGACTGGTTGGCCTTGCCCCTGCCCGTCTGGATCGGCTGGATACTCGCGGCGGTCGTGTGGTACGTCTTCGAGTTCACCCCCGCCGGACGCTGGATGCTCTTCATCGGCGGTAACCGGTCAGCGTCAGGGCTGGCAGGCATCCGGGTGGCACGCATACGCTGCCTTGCCTTCGTCGCGTCAGGTCTTCTGTGCGCGCTCGCTGGGATTCTCCTGGCCGGAACGCTCGGGTCGGTGGACCCGACGAGCGGGGGCGGTTACCTGCTGCCGCCGTTCACGGCGGCGTTCCTCGGAGCCTCGGCGATTCAACTGGGCCGGTTTAATGTCATCGGCACGCTGACCGGCCTGTACCTCCTGGCGGTCGGAATCGCCGGGCTTCAGCTGATCGGGCTGAGCAATTGGATCGCCGACGTCTTCAACGGCGGCTGTCTGATCCTCGCCATCACAGCGGCCAGGATTCTGCGCCGCCGCGGCAGATAGCCCGCTTCGCCGGTCGGGTCGGCTGAAGGCGGAACTGGGCCAGGACCACGTCGCCGAGGCGCTGAAAGTCCACGACGACTCCGGCGCCGATCCGGACGTCCTCAGGCGCGGCGTCTAGCAGGTTTGCGATCATGCGCGGACCTTCGTCCAGCTCGACCAGGACGACGATGTGCGGTTCGTCGAAGCCGGGAATGGCCGGAGTGTGGTGAATGACGTAGCTGTAGATGACGCCGGTGCCCCGCATTCTCACGCTCGTCATCTCCAGCGACAGGCACTGGCCGCACGACGGACCGGGAGGATGCTGTAGTGCTCCGCAGCGCGCGCACGCCTGGACCAGAAGCTCGCCGCGCTGCAGTCCGTGCCAGAAGAACTCGGTGTCCTTGCTGATGACTGGCCTGACCCGCACCGGCGGCATCCCTTCGGTCGAGGAGATCAGAGCAGATAGCTGGCTGTCGCTAGCCGGTCCGGCTCAGGATGAGTGCGCTGGTCGGTATCGCGGTGCCGGCCGTGACGAGAATGTTCTGCGGATCGGCGACCTGGTTCGCCGCCGTTCCGCGGAGCTGCCGCACGGCCTCGGTGATGGCGTTCATGCCGTGCATGTAGCCCTCCCCGATCTGTCCACCATGAGGATTCAGCGGAAGCGCTCCGTCCATCGCCAGCGCACCAGAAGCGACGAACTCGGCTCCTTCTCCCGGCGGGCAGAATCCCAGTGCCTCGAGCTGGAACAGGACGCTGGGCGTGAAGTGGTCGTACAGCATGGCCGCGTGCATGTCGGCGGGCCCGAGACCGGACTGCTTCCAGAGCCTGGCGCCGACCGCGGCCATCTCCGGGGTATCGGTAATCCGGCCGCGCGAGTAGCTCGTCATGATCTGCTGATCACGGCTGAACCCGCTGGCCGCGGCCGCAACCGACACCGGCCGCTGGGAAAGGTCAGCAGCGCGATCAGGGCTGGTGACCACGAGCGCGATTCCACCGTCGGTTTCCTGGCAGCAGTCGAGTAGGCGCAGAGGCTCGGCGATCCAGCGCGAGTTCTGATGATCGTCGAGCGTGATCGGGCGCCCGTAGAACCAGGCGGCAGGATTGGTGCTGGCATGCTGGCGCTCCAGCACGGAAATCCGGCCGAAGTCGGCGCTCGTCGCGCCGTACTCATGCATGTAGCGCCGCGCCGCCATGGCCCAGACCGACGCCGGGGTCATGAGCCCGAACGGGTAGGTCCAGCTGCGCGTGACGTGGTCGGCGGTCGGGGGAGTCTGCGGTGCCACCGACCGTGCCTGGCCGAACCGGCTGCCGGATCGCTCGTTGAACGCGCGGTAAGCGACGACCGTGGAAGCCGTGCCGGCGGTTACGGCCATCGCGGCGAGCTCGATCGTCGAGCACGATCCGCCGCCGCCGAATCCCGTGCTCGGGAAGAACCGGATCTCGTCCATGCCGGTGTAGCGAGCTACCTCGGTGACCGGGGAGGTGTCCATATCAAAGGTGACCAGGCCGTCGACATCCGACGGGCGCAGTCCGCAGTCGGCCAGTGCAGCCGCCACTGCCTCGACGGCGAGGCGCAGTTCGGTGCGGCCCGAGGCCTTGGAGAACTCGGTGGCGCCGATCCCGACGATGGCCGGCTGGCCCTGCTGACGCACGGGCGATCCCTTCGTCCGGGCGGTGACGAGTAAGCAGCCGCCGCATCTTCATTGATACACGTGCCTTCACTGATTGACAACTAGTTTCACCAAACATACGGTGGCTTGATAGCCGGAGAGCAGGAGAGCGACATGACAACAACGGATGCGGCAGGCCCTGCCCAGGGCGTCTACGTGATCGACGCCGACACCCACCTCACCGAGCCCGGTGATCTGTGGACGTCTCGCGCTCCCACTGCCTACCGCGACCGGGTTCCGAGAGTCGTCAAGCGGTCCGACGGATATGAGCACCTGCCTGCCGAGGGACGGTGGAACGCCGACTACTGCTGGATTGTCGACGAGGACGTCTTCCTCGGACAGGCCGGGGCGGGCGCCGTGGTGAACCGGCATAACGTGAAGGTCAAGGGCGCCGACTTCACTCACTGGCCGCTGACCGAAGCGTCGCCCGCCGCCTCCTTCATCGAGCCGCGCCTCGACCTGATGGACGAGGTGGGCATCTGGGGCCAGATCGTGTACCCGAACGTCGTGGGTTTCGGTGGCCAGGGTTTCGGCAAGATCGATGATCCGCAGCTTCGCAACCTGTGCGCTACCCTCTACAACGACGCGATGGCGGAAATGCTCGAGGAGTCCGGCGGCCGTCTGCATGGCATGGCGATGCTGCCCTGGTGGGATATCGACGCGGCGGTCAAGGAAGTTGAGCGCATCCACGCGCTCGGCTTGCGTGGCGTCAATACGAACGCCGACCCACAGAACGACGGCATGCCAGATCTCTCTGACGCGGCGTGGGAACCACTCTGGGACGCCTGCGAGGGACTGGGCCTGCCGGTCAACTTCCATATCGGCGCGAGCCAGACTCAGATGTCGTGGTACGGGTCGGCGCCGTGGCCATCACTGGACTCCGAGCGAAAGCTAGCCCTCGGCTCGGCCGTGCTCTACCTGGCGAATGCCCGCATTATCGGAAACCTGATTTTCTCCGGCGTCCTGGATCGACATCCGCGGCTGAACATCGTCTCGGTGGAGAGCGGAGTGGGCTGGATTCCGTTCCTCCTCGATGCACTGGACTACCAGGCCGAGGAGATGGCTCCTGACGTTGCCAGGTCTTTGACGATGAAGCCGTCGGATTACTTCCATCGCCAGGTGTATTCCTGCTTCTGGTTCGAGAACAAGACGCTGATCCAGGACATCGAGCGCCTAGGCTACGACAAGGTCATGTTCGAGACTGACTTTCCGCATCCGACCTGCCTTTACCCGGACCCCATGGGCACTGTCTCGCGAACGCTCGAGACAGTGAGCCCTGAGAACCGGCGCAAGGTCCTCGGCGGAAATGCGGCCCGCGTCTACAACATCTCGGTCCCGGGGGACTAGCGATCCGCGGCCTTTGTGTCGGTCAGTGAATCTCGCTGGTCCGGACGGCCAGGAGCCCGACGGGCTCGTCGCCGACGCGGCGGAGCTGATGGAGATTAGCCGAGTCATACGTTGCCGAGTCGCCCTCGGCCAGCTGGTACGCCGACGCGTCGACGGTCAGCTCCACCTGCCCGCGCAGGACGGAGATGAATTCGTCGCCATCATGTCGGTGCGGCAGTGAACTGATCCTGCGCGATCCGGTCAGCAGCCAGATGAACGCGACGAACCTGCCGTCCAGGCGGGGAGTCAGTACCTCGTAGCGCCCTCCGACGAGCGGGTCGGTCAGCTGGCGGCGGTGCTGCTGCCGGACAATCTGGGGCTGGCGCTCCTCCGTTGGCGTCAGCAGCATCGCCACGGACGTATCGAGGGCCGTCGCGATCCGGGTGAGGGCCTGGAGGGACGGATTGCCGCCACCGTTCTCGAGCCGGCTAAGCAGCCCGATGCTCAGCTGTGTCTGCTTGGCGAACTCGGCGAGCGTCATCCGCCGCCTCCGCTGCCGGCGGATGGACTTGCCGAGGTCGCGCAGACGGCCCTCAAGCCGGGGATCGTCGAGGTCAGCAAGCTCATCGGCCGGTGCCGCTGTGCCGCCCCTGGATGGGAAGAAGATCTCGTCCAGCACCGAGCCATGCTCGCTGGTCGGTTCCCGGCGGCTCGCCACTGAGGCGATCCACTCGGCCGAACTGTACATGGTGATCGCCTCGACGGAGGAGTCGGTCGCATTGACCCACACGTGCGGAAGCGACTGCAGGTAGACGGTGTCGCCGGCGCCCAGGTCGACGGAGATATCCGCGTTCTTGATGGTGAGCGTGCCCGTCCGCACCCAGACGCAGAAGTCGCCGTCATAATCCCCGAGAACCTCATGCTCGGCTCCCGGTGTCAGGTGCACCGTGCACACTGCTAGACCGCGGTCCGCGGCGGGCGTCATCGCCGAAATCCGGAATCCGCGCGCGGTCCGTGTGCGCGCCGGATCCGTACGACGGACGATGGAGGTGGGCCGCCTGGGTGACGGCTCGAGCAGTTGCTCCACCTCGACGCCGAGCGCCCCGGCAACGCGATAGAGCATGCGGAACGTCGGGTTGCCACGTCCGTTCTCGACCTGGCTCAGCATGCCCGCGCTGATACCGGCCTTACTCGCGAGTGCCTCGAGAGAGAAACGGTCGGCGCGCAAGGCCCGAATCCGCTCGCCGATCTTCGCGGCCTCATTCACCGGGCCTCCGGCTGCGTCTAAGTCGCCCTGGCTTCGCTGCTCCGGGATTGAGCTGCGTTCTGCATGCGGGGGATGGGGCCAATTCCGCTGGGGCTCGCAGCGAGCCATCTGCCGGCCGTTGTTGCTCCGGCAGTGGGTCCAGCACCAGTTCCTCTTTGGGAACGAACTCCACCAGTCACCAATCCGCGGTACGCAAACGCACTGGACGCAATCCAATCACACGGCCAGGCACGATGATGACGAGAACGCCCCTGCCTAAGATACTGGCGGGAACGCATTGCGTCATGGCCCCTCGGAAAGGGTTTGCGAGGTGCCTCGCACAAGGTGCCCCGGAGCGGCGGAGGGAGGCGGCCGTGAGCGCTGATCGGATCTCGAGATCGATTAGCGTGGCCGGTAGGTCTCCAAGAAGGTTCTGGGGCCGCTTTTGAG
>Ga0302326_10021499_pt1 | contig 13228 bp, 13 predicted proteins | sample Palsa_T0_3_FD_202264 | JGI IMG/M metagenome (GOLD analysis project Ga0302326, IMG submission 202264) | Peat permafrost microbial communities from Stordalen Mire near Abisko, Sweden - Palsa_T0_3 | ecosystem: Environmental > Terrestrial > Soil > Palsa > Peat permafrost | place: Sweden: Abisko... | reverse complement strand
GTCCGCCCCCAGCATGGTGGAGCACGCCACCCTCATCACCCGCACTCTGTTCCCAGCCGAAGTCGTCCCGGTTTCGATCTTTCTTTCGTCCCTGATCCACCATCTCATCGCCTTGGTGCTGGTAATGGTGGCGTCGGCGCTGGTGCTGAAAACGATCAGTCCCATGGTCTTGCTGCTCCCCCTCTACATGTTGTTCATCGGATTGTTCGCCGTGGGCGTCGGCTGGTTCGTGGCCAGCCTGAATGTGTATTTGCGGGACACCGCGCAAGTGCTCACCGTGTTGATGACCTTGTGGTTCTATTTCACGCCCATCATGATTAGCGAGAAGCAGATTCCCGCGCGGTTCCAGTCGTTGATTCGCTTGAATCCCATGGCGTGGGTGGTGCGGGCGTATCGCGACCGCCTGCTTTCCGCGCTATGGCCCTCCTGGCAGGAACTGGCGGTGTTGGCGGCTTACTCGCTCGCCGCCTTCATCGCCGGTGGATTGTTTTTCCGTCACCTGAAGCGTGGCTTTGCGGACGTCCTCTAGACGCGCCAACCTGTAACCGTCCTGCAACGTTTCACTTCCTGCAACCATTTATACTGGCGGGATACCCATGCAGACTTTTGACTTGATCGTTATCGGCTCTGGTCCCGCAGGCCAGCGCGCAGCCATTCAAGCCGCCAAGTCCGGTAAACACGTGGCCCTCGTCGAAAAAACGGAATGGATGGGAGGCGTTTGCATCAATACCGGCACCATTCCCAGCAAGACCATGCGCGAAGCCGTCATGCACTTGTCCGGCTATCGCTATCAGGGCATCTATGGAGTCAACTACCGCGTCAAAGAAAAGATCTCCATGGCGGATCTCGCGTTCCGTGTGCAGCACGTGATCCGCACCGAGATCGATGTGACCATCTCCCAGCTCAATCGCAATAACATTGAGGTGCTTCCGGGATACGCTACTTTTATCGATCCGCACACCGTCCGCGTAACCGCCGCGCACGGCACGGCCGACGTCCGGGCGGAACAATTCATCATCGCCACCGGGACCAAGCCCGCCTCTTCGGCCAAGATCCCTATCAACGGCCGCACCATTCTCAACAGCGATCAGGTTCTCGATATGCCCGAGATCCCCAAAACATTGATCGTCGTCGGCGGAGGCGTCATCGGCGTCGAATACGCCTGTATGTTCGCGACCCTGGGCGTGCGAGTCATCCTGATCGAGAAGCGTCCCCGCCTTCTGGAGTTCGCCGACGCCGAAATGGTGGAAGCGCTCTCTTACCATCTGCGCGACCAGCGCGTCACCATGCGCTTGAACGAAGAGGTATCGAGCGTCGAAGAAACTCCCGACGGCCATGTGGTCGCGTACCTGGAGAGCAATAAGAAGCTATCGGGCGACGCGCTGCTCTATGCCGTGGGCCGCCAGGGCAACATCGACGAGCTGGGCCTCGACAACGCCGGCATCGCCGCCGACGCGCGTGGCCGCATCCCCGTCGACCCCGAGTACCGCACCAAGCAGCCGCACATCTTCGCGGTCGGAGACGTGATCGGCTTCCCCAGCTTGGCTTCGGTGTCGATGGAGCAGGGCCGCATGGCCGCTTGCGTCGCCTTCGAGCGTCCGGCACAGACCAACCCGGCCATGTATCCCTACGGCATTTACACCATCCCTGAGATCTCCTTCATCGGCAAGACCGAGGAGCAACTCACTGATGAAGACGTTCCCTACGAAGTAGGCGTCGCCTACTACCGCGAGATTGCCCGCGGCCAAATCCGTGGCGACACCACCGGCCGCCTCAAGATCATCTTCCATCGCGAAACCCGCGATATCTTGGGCGTCCACATCATCGGCGAAGGCGCCAGCGAACTGTTGCACATCGGCCAGGCCGTGATGATTTTAAAAGGCACTGTCGACTACTTCGTCGACACTGTTTTCAATTACCCCACTCTGGCCGAATGCTACAAAGCCGCCGCGTTCAACGGTCTCAACAAACTGTCGCGATTCTAAGCGTTCTACCGGATGGTGCCGCTGCTTCCCGCGAAACACTCACGCACGGATTTGGGCAGACTTCCCAGAGGAAACACCACCGTCTCATCCGGTAACGCATTACTGATCGTCAACGTTTGTGCCGGCAACGGTATCGGAAGGATCACTGACCCCGGCCCCCTCACCTGATTGCCCTGCTTTTTACCACCTTCGGCCTTCAATGTAAGCGGCGCGTTTCCGTCCACTCCAACGGACATTGGCCGGCCCTCTTCAGGAGTCCAATCCGCCCAGCCCACCTGTATCTCCGCTTCGCGAGTGTCGGCGTTGCATGTGAGCCTCAATCGGAACATGTCGGTGTCGCCCGGGTGTGTTGTGGAAGGCAGCTGTCGCAAGATGCCAGCCGTCAGCAGTGGACCCTGCGTGATTACTGTCCAATTCATCGCGCCAGCGGATTCCGCCGACAGCGCGCTGACCAGCGCCTCCTGCGTCGCACGCTCCGGCACGCCTCTGCCCGCGGCACCCATCGCTCCGGTTTTCAGCCTGTCGACAACCAACGCCGCCGCGTCTGAATCGTTTTGCGCCGCTTCTACCTGTTCGAGTGAAAGCCTCGTCAGCTTGCTGAGCAGCATCGCTACTAAGCTTGGATCGGGACGCCCCGCGTCAAAATGATCGAGCGAAAACCCGCCGGCCATGCGCGCATCGTTGTGACAGAACGCGCATTGCCTGTGCACCAGCGCATTTTGCTCTGCCACGGGCATCGTATCGCCCACCGCCACAATCGGAATAACTAGCCAAGCGAACACCATTAACGTGAAGCGCATTTGAACCTCCTGCTATTGCCTGGTATTGCTACCAGTGAAACACTTCGACAATTCCTGCCGCGCCGCCTGGGGCAGATCGCCGAAGGGAAACACCACCGTCTCACCTGGGAAGACGTTACTGACCGTCAACGTTTGTGTCGGCAAGGCTATCGGAAGGATGACAGACCCGGGCCCACTTTTTCCATTACCTTGCCTTTCACCGCCTTCAGCCTTGTACGTAAGAGCCGCCTTTCCGTCCACCGCAACTGACATCGGACGGCCTTCCTCCGGATTCCCGGGCGCCCATCCCAGTTTAATCTCGCCTTCGTGAACGTCGGCGCGGCATGTGATGGCAAACCGGTACACGTCTGGCGGTCCGGACCTCGTCGGCGAAGGTTGCTCCCGCACGATACTTGCTCTCAGCGTGGGACCCTCTTCCTTCACAGTCCACTCACTCGCGCCGGCAGCTTCCTCCGTCAATGCACTTTGAAATGCTTGTTGCGTCGCCGCGTCCGGCCGTGGCAGACCCGCCGCCCCTATCGCCTGAGCTTTCAGTTTGCTAACCAGCATCGCCGCCATGCTCGGGTCAGGATGCGCTGCGTCGAAATGCTCCAGCGAGAAGCCGCCGAACATTCGCGCGTCGTTATGGCAGACCGCGCAGTACTTCTGCACCAGCGCATTTTGCTCTGCCACCGGCATCGTATCGCCCACCGCCGCCAACGAACCGGCTATCAATCCGGCCGCCACCAAAAAGTGCCTCATCGTGCGCTGCTCCTTCGGGCTCCTGTTGGATCGCCAAAGGTAGTATCGCACAGAATATGTGCCTTGTCCACAGGGAAAACTTCAGATCACACGCCATCTTTACTGCTATTCGGGTATAGAGAGATCCGCTAATCGGCCACTACGAAACCGCTCTCGACGGCTTCGGCGACGATGCGGGTCCACACCACGCGGGCCCGGCCCTTGGATTCTACGTGCGAAAACTTCACGTACTGCCCGGCGGTGAGCGCCGCACAATCGTGGGCCATGCGAAATCCGTTGGCGCTCACATCTACCAGTTTCCCCCGAATGTCCCGGGAGCCCGGGCCTTCCGAGCGCACCAGCACGCTTCCCCGGCCGGGATAGCGGGCTTCCCGGCGGTTTTCGACGCCCGCGACGCTCATGCCTGCGCCCCCATCGCCTCCGGACGATACAGCTTCAATTTTCGGTTGAGAGTCCTGCGCGAAATTCCCAATTGGCTCGCGGCCTTTTGCTGATGTCCGCCGCTGGCATAGACGGCCTCCAGAATGGCGCGCTTCTCTACGGATTCCAGATTGGTCGCCGCAGCGAATTCCACCCCGCATCGCGACGAACCCATGAAGGACAAATCCCCCGCGGAGATTTCCTCGTTCTGCGCCAGCACCGCTGCTTTCGTCACCACATTGCGCAGCTCCCGGATGTTGCCCGGCCACGGCTGCGCTTCGAGCACCGCGATGGCGGAGGCCGAAAGGCTCAGCCGCGGATCCTGTTGCGCTAGAAAATGCCGTGCCAGTGGGGCAATATCCGCGACGCGTTGCCGCAGCGGAGGCACCCGCAAGGTGAACTGTGCCAGCCGATGGTACAAATCGCCGCGGAACCGCCCTTGATTTACCGCCTCTTCCAGGTCCTGATTGGTTGCCGCCACCACGCGCACATCTACTGCTACTTTCTTGACCCCACCCAAGCGGTAGTACGCCACCGAATCCAGAACCCGCAGCAATTTCACTTGCATACGCGGCTCCAGATCCCCGATTTCGTCCAAAAAAATAGTCCCGCCGCTGGCCATTTCAAACAGGCCAGGCTTGGCCGTATCCGCGCCACTGAAGGCGCCCTTTTCGAAGCCAAACAACTCGCTTTCAATTAAATGCTCGGGGAGGGCAGCGCAGCTCAAATCCACCCAGGGCTTGTGCGAGCGCAGCGAATAGTGGTGAACCGCGCGCGCAATCAGTTCCTTGCCGCTTCCGCTTTCCCCGGTGATCAAGACGGTGGCCTGCGAGCGCGCCACTCGCTCGATGGTCGCAAGCAGGTTGCGGATCGCATCGCTGGCGATCACCGCCTCCATTCCCAGAAAAACTTTGGTTTGCTGCGTCATCTTCTTGGAGCTTTGGCCCCGCTACCATTTGGCCAGCAAAGCCGCTGTAGTTCCCTCCGCCGAACACCTTAGTCCCCCTGCAAAACCGCCTCTGAATTTGGGACACTTTGTCGCATGGCCCGCTCCCCATACGCGCCACTCTGTCCAACCTGCTCTCGGGGTACGCGTCTAAGTCCCTGAAGAACCACGCTGCCGAATACTGCGCGGCGTGGCGGCCTGCGTGCATGATTCCGTTCCTAATGGCAACGGCGGATCAGCAACTCCCCGGAAGCGTTCGCGTCTTCATCGGAGCATATTCCTTGATGGGCGCCATCGCGCTGGGTTTGGCAGCGGCCGCGTGGGATTGCCCCGACGTACTCAAGTTTGCCGGATTCCTGGTAATCGCGATTTTGTCCGCTGGGATTCAATTCAATGTTCCGGGTGTCGCCAATCCTCTTTCCCTGAGTCTTCCTTTTACGTTGTTTGGCGTCGTGGAGTTTACCAGCTCGGAAACCGTGGTTCTGTCCTGCATCATCACTCTGGCGCAATGTTTCTGGAACCAACAACGCAGGCCCGGCCTGCAGCAGCTGGCCTTCAACATCTCGACCACTGCGGTGGCGGCCACGCTGGCAACCTCGTTGTACCACTCGCCCTCGCTGTTCGCGAACCGTGTGATGCTGGCGAATCATGTGGAGGTGCCTATCCGCCTGGCCCTGGCTACCACGGCCTTTTTTTTCCTGAACTCGGTTCCCGTGACACTGGCCGTTGGCTTGGCCGAGGGAGTTTCCGTTTGGGCCGTCTGGCGCGAGTGTTACCTCTGGTCGTTCCCGTATTATTTGGGCGGAGGCGCACTGGCGCAGCTCGCCAGCTTCGGGGCGCGCCTGGCCGGCTGGCCCACGGTGCTCTTGACCGGTCCGGTGCTCTATCTGGTCTTTCGCTCCTACCGCCTGTATGTAGTCCGTCTAGAAAATGAACGCCAGCACGCCGAGGAGGTCTCGGAATTGCATTTGCGCACCATCGAGGCGTTGGCGCTGGCTATCGAGGCCAAGGACGACACCACTCACGACCATTTGGCCCGCGTCCAGGTTTATGCGCGCGAGCTTGCCCGCGAGCTCGGTCTTCCGCGCGAGGAGCAGGAAGCCCTCCGGGCCGCTTCCATCCTGCACGATATCGGCAAGCTGGCCGTGCCTGTACACATCATTTCCAAGCCGGGCCGGCTGACACCCGAAGAGTTCGACAAGATGAAGATCCACCCCATCGTGGGCGCTGAGATTCTGGAACGCGTGCAATTCCCTTATCCGGTAGTCCCCATTGTGCGGGCGCACCACGAAAAATGGAACGGCACCGGTTATCCTCACGGCATTAAGGGTGAGGACATCCCGATCGGCGCCCGGATTCTGGCCGCCGTCGATTGCCTCGACGCCCTCGCTACGGACCGCCAGTACCGGCGCGCGCTCCCGCTCGACGAAGCTATGAAGGTGGTCCAAAAGGAGTCCGGGACATCCTTCGATCCCCATATCGTGGAGCTGCTCTCCAAACACTACGTGGCGCTCGAAAAGATGGCTAAGGCTTCACGTCAGGCCGACCCCAACAAACTGTCCAAAGACGTCAAAGTGGAGCGCGGCCTCGCGCCGGCGGCGGGATTTGAAGCGGCCGCGCCCAATGCCATCCCCGCGGCGGGCTCGTCTAATACCCAGCCCGCGGATTTCCTGAGTCTCATAGGAGCCGCGCGCCAGGAAGTCCAGGCATTGTTTGAAATCTCCCAGGATCTGGGCAATTCCCTGAGCTTGGATGAAACCTTGTCGCTGCTGGGCGTGCGGTTGCGGAGGATCGTCCCCCATCATGCGTTGGCGATCTGGGTTCAGCGTTCCGGCGTCCTGATGCCCGAATTTGTGTCGGGTGACGATTTCCGGCTGTTTTCTTCGCTCCAGATTCCGGTGGGACAAGGGCTTTCGGGTTGGGTGGCCGAGAACCGCAAGGCCATTCTCAACGGCAACCCTTCGGTCGAGTCCGGATATCTCAGCGATCCTTCCAAGTTCTCCGCGCTGCGTTCCGCTTTGGCGGTGCCGCTCGAGGGAACCGGAGACGTGGTCGGCGTGCTCTCGCTATATCATTCCGATCGCGACGCCTTCACCAAGGATCATTTGCGCATCCTGCTCGCCATCAATGCCAAGATCGCCATCTCCATCGAAAACGCACTGCGCTACCGCCAGGCGGAAACCTCCGCCACCACCGACTATCTCACCGGATTGCCCAACGCCCGCTCGTTGTTCTTGCAACTGGACGCCGAACTGTCGCGAAGCCGGCGCAGCGGCCAGCCCATCGCAGTGCTAGCCATGGATCTGGATGGATTCAAGCAGGTAAACGACCGCTTCGGACACCTGGAAGGCAATCGTGTCCTCAGAGCCGTGGGCGCTGGACTGAAGTCCGTCTGCCGCGAATACGACCTGCTGGCGCGCATGGGCGGCGATGAATTCGTGCTGGTTCTGCCGGGCTCGCGGCCGGGTGAAATCAGCTCCAAATTCGAACAGCTCCGCGGCCTGATCGCGCAGGTTTCTCAGGAGATGTTTTCAAGCGATCTGTTAAGCATCAGCATCGGGACCGCTTACAATCCCGAAGATGGGAGCGACGCCGAAGAACTTCTCTCGGTGGCGGACCGGCGTATGTACTCCGAAAAGCGATCCCACCGCCACTCGGCGATCCCGATTTCCAGAATTTTGCGGGAGCGGGAGCATCCCGGAACCGTACTCGTCCACTAGCACGCCAGCGTTGATTCACTTCATTTCTTGAATGTCGCTTAAGTAATGGGCCAGGTTATCGACCCTCACTCGCCCTAGGTCAACATCGGTGGTGACGCGCGAAAAGATCGGTCCCCATACCGGCATCTGGCTGGAGCCGTGTCCGGAGGCGGGAAGTTCCTCGCCCGCTATGATTTTCTCCACGCGCATCATCGGAAACATACCGTGATTTCGTATAGAAATGCGGGTCAGGTCCGCTGGCGGCGCCTTCAACGATGCCGCCATCGGTCCGTTGCCTTTGGCGTCAAGCCCGTGACAGGAAGCGCAATAAGCTTTAAACAGATCTTTTCCCTGTATCGAAATGATCAGCTTTACCTCCGCGGGTCTTTTTGAGTCTGCTTGTGCCCACAGCGGGGCGCAGCAAACCAGGATCGCCGTCAACCAGATGCCAACCTTAAACATGTGCATGCCTCTGCTTGCAAGTATAGTGCGCTTAACCCAGCCACGCTTCCACCGCGAATTCATTGCGAGTGATTTGATGCAGCGTCACGTCATGGAACAGAATGGCGTCGGCGCGGCGTCGGCGTCCGGTGCCACCCGCCACCGGCAAAGACTGCATGCCACCCAGGATCTTGGGCGCATAGTAAAAATAGATCTTGTCGGCGATGCCGGATTCGAGTGCGGTCCAATTAACGCGGCTCCCGGCCTCGATCATCAGGGATTGGTAGTTTTCCCGGGCCAACCACTGGACCACCGCGCCTAGGTCCACGCGGCCGTCGGCGCCTTCCAGCACCTCGACGCGAACGCCTCGCGATTCCAGACGTTTGCGGCGGTCGGTGGACGCCGCCGAAGTAGTGACCACCAGCACGTCCTCGCGGCAGGAGGTAACCATTTTCGATTCCACCGGGATGCGGAGCAGCGAGTCGAGAACAATCCGCAGCAATGGGCGGCTTCGTTCTTCTCCGGTGCGGTCCGTCAGGCGGCAATCGTCGGCCAGCACCGTGCCTATGCCGGTGAGGATGGCATCGGAGCGGTGGCGCAACGTTTGCACGTGCGCCCGCGCCGCCTCGCTGGTGATCCACCCCTGATTGTCGTCCGGCGCGCTGATCTTGCCATCCAAAGTTAGCGCCGCTTTGAGGACCACTAAAGGCCTGCCGGTGCGCATGTAGTGAACGAAGGCTTCGTTGAGTTGAGTGGCGCGGGCCGTGTAGGCGGAATCGACCTCCACCTCGATTCCAACCTTTTGCAGGACGTTAAAACCGGATCCACGCACGCGCGGATTGGGATCCTCCATGGCCGCCACCACTTTCTTGATCCCAGCGGCGATGATCTCCCCCACGCAGGGCGGCGTACGGCCTTGATGCGAGCATGGTTCAAGGGTCAAATACAGCGTCGCTCCGCGTGCCCGCTCGCCGGCCTCCTCGAGCGCCAGCACTTCGGCATGCTTCACACCGGCCCAGGTGTGGAAACCGCGCCCTACGATCGCGCCATCGCGCACAATGACAGCGCCCACCGCGGGATTCGGGCTCACCCTGCCCAGGCCTTGCGCGGCCAGATCGAGCGCCTCTTCAAGATAGGGATTCAATCAAACAATGATGCCACGAACTGTGCGGGGTCGAAGGGCAGCAGGTCGTCGATCTGCTCTCCCACGCCCACGTAGCGGATCGGCAGGTTCAGGTCTCGCGATATAGCCACCACCACGCCGCCTTTGGCTGTGCCGTCGAGTTTGGTGAGAATGATGCCCGTCACCGCGCTGCTTTCGGTGAACTTGCGCGCCTGCTCCAACCCGTTCTGGCCGGTAGTGGCTTCAATGACCAGCAGCACCTCATGGGGCGCGTCCGGGATCACGCGCGACACCGTACGCCGCATCTTCTCGAGCTCCGCCATCAGATTGGTCTTGGTATGGAGGCGTCCGGCGGTATCGATGATGACGTAATCCATTTTGCGCGCCTTCGCAGCTTGCACCGCATCGAACGCCACGGCGCTGGGGTCGGCTCCCGCCTGCTGTTTGATCACATCGGCCCCGGTGCGCTGCGCCCACACTTCCAGTTGTTCGATGGCCGCGGCGCGGAAAGTGTCGGCCGCGCATAGCAGTACGCTGCGTCCCTCGGATTGCAAACGGCGCGTCAGCTTCCCAATCGACGTGGTCTTCCCCGCCCCATTCACACCCACCACGAAGATGACAGCGGGAGGCTGCGCCACTTGAGGAAGCGGGCGCTCGGTAGCCTCCAGGATTTCGAGCAGGTGCTCACGGATCAAGCTTTTGATTTCGGTGGCGTCGGCGAGTTGATGGCGTTCCACCCGCTGGCGGATGCGCTCCAGGATCTCGGCCGTGGTGTTCGCGCCAATATCGGCAGTGATCAGCGCGTATTCCACCTCCTCGAGGACACCGGCGTCGATCTCTTTGCGCCCGCTGACCGCGTCTTCGAGCTTCTCCATCAACCCCGACCGGGTTTTCTGAATGCCGGCCTTGAGGCGGTCGAGAAGACTGGTGCCTTCAGGCGACGGCGAGCCGGAGGGGGGAGTGCCGAACAGAGTCTGGATGGCCATGAGGGGCTGAAGTCCCAGTTTAGCAGCGCCTCGGCGAAGGCCATCGCCGGGGCTGGTGAGCGCCGAAAAACTGATGTATGCTTTTCGATGTTATGATCCGCCCGATCACAACCGCGGCTTTGATCGCGTTGTCGGCGTATGGGATTCTAGCTCAATCCGCGCCAGCGTCTTCCGCTTCTAACGCCGCAACCATCCAACTAAGCAGTCCCTATGCGCGTGGGGTTCGATTCGGCTCGGTAAATCATCATCTCGTGGTCGATAACCACACGCTCAGGGAATGCATCGGCTACGCTTACAACCTGGCCCCGGAGTTGGTTTCGGGCGGGCCAGATTGGATTAGCTCTGACCGGTACGACATGGTCGCCGAGTTGCCTGCTGTTGGGGGAACCGCGCCGATGTTTCAAGCACTTTTAGCGGACCGGTTCAAACTCCTAATTCATCGCAAGCCAAAACTATCGCCCGTCTATAACTTGGTTGTTGGATCGAACGAGCTCAAGATCAAGGAAAGCGCCGGTCCGTCATCCGGGCTCGTCACGATCTCACCGCCGCCCCGGGTCGGGATGCTCCCGGCCCGAAACATGACCATGGCGCAGTTCGCCGCGTTAATGCAACGCATGGTGATGGACCAGCCGGTACTCGATAAAACCGGCCTCTCCGGAAGGTACAGCTTCGATCTCGAGTGGACACCTGGTGCAACGCGCGGAACGCTGCCGTCGGCGCCCGCCTCCGACAGTAAACCGGACATCTTCACCGCTATCCAGCAACTCGGCCTGGCATTGGTGCCAGCACAAGACTGGCTCGACACGATTGTCGTCGACTATGTCGAAAGACCAAGCGAGAACTAATTTGGCCGGCGCGGTGTTCTTTACCGAAGCTTGAATTCTACCCTGCGGTCGCGGTTGAGCTGTTCGCTGAAGCGGCGGTCAACGGTAGAAAGCGGAGCTTGCTTATCCACATGCTCGCGCGTGGTCCAGTAAATGGTGTCGCCCACCACCGAAAACGACACCGCCGTTTGGATGGTATTGTCGGTGAACGCGATCAGATAGAAATCGGGCGTTCGATAGAAGGATTGAGCGGCGGGCGCAGGCGACGAATAGGTTGGCTGGACCGTTTGCGGCGCGGCCGGGGGAGGCCCGGATTCACATATCCCGGGTCGTAGCCATAATCGTACGAATCGTAACCGTAAGGCGAGTAGCCGTAGCCGTAGGGATAAGCGCCATACCCGTAATACGGGTAACCCCAACCCCAATACGGATAGCCCCAGCCGCCGAATCCAAAACCAAAGCCGACCCGGCCATACCCGTAGCCCCGGTATCCGCCAATTCCGCCCCGAAATCCGCCAAAACCGCCGCCACCGGCGACGCCATGGAAGCCGCCGCCTCCAGTAAAGCCCCCACCGCGAAAACCACCACCTCCACCCGCGTGGCCGCCGCCTCCACCGCCATGTCCACCACCTCCGCCGCGGGCGTAGGCGGGTGCTAAAAGAAAAGGGGTAAGAAAAGCCAGCAAGAAAACTGCGCGTGGGAGTTTCATTGGTTAGAATACCTTCTGTCTCGAGACTACTCCCGCGAAGCGGACCGCGCAAGCACTAATGGACTCAGAGACCGCCTCTCGCCGCTCGTCCCAAAATCATAGACGACTTGTTGCGCGACCAAGATTGAATACAGCCATAATAATATTGACAATCAAAATAGTTCGCAGTAGATTGCTGACTGTAGGTACTAGTCATGGAAAAATGTGCTTACTGCCAAACGGCAACCGAACTATATGATGGTGGTGTTCCGATTTGCCTGGAGTGCGCCGAGGCGCACTCCATTAAACGCAAACCACGCGCCACGGACCACGAGATTCGCACCGCCCTCTTTCAGGACATGCTTGCGGCTACGGCCCGCAGTAGCGAGGCCGCCAGGAAATTCGACACCGTCATGGGTCAATTTCCGAGCGGCCTTCCGCAACCGGATGGTGTTCAACGAATTAAGAATGCCGCGAATGAGTTGTCCGTTGCGCGTGCTGAATTGGCGGTCGCGCATAATCGGCTTAATGACTATCTCAATCGCGGGATCGTTCCCGAAGATCTGAAGCCAACCGGCTAGGGCTTCCAAGGAACACGCGGTCCCGTTAGCCCATGCTGCCTTCGTCGGCCGACGGACCGTAAATTGACGGCACCGGCACATCATTCAACCGCAGATACACCGACAACTGGCCGCGATGGTGGATCACATGATTCATCACAAAGCTGCGAACCACGGCAACCTTGGGCATGGTCATCAGGGTCTTGTCGCCCCTCTTGAGCGACCAGCTCTGCATGAACGTCTCGTCGCTGGCCCCCGCGATGGCGCCCCGCGCCGCCGCGACGTTCTTATCGAAAGCCTCAAGCAATTCAGCGTTCGTCTTCGGCTGAAACGGCGTGAAGCCGCCCGCTAAATCCAGGGAATCCTGACCGATGCTCGCGTTGGCCCACGTCGGCATGGTCGCGAGATGCGATGCCAGAGCCCCCATGCTCATGGATCGCTCGTGTGGTTTGTAGTCGTATTTATCCTCAGGAACGCGCTCGATCACCCGGCGGCACGTGGCCATTTCATGATCGAACTCAGGTAACAATGCGTCTTTGATCGCCATAGAATTCCCCCTTGGTTGGTTGCGCGTTTCCGCAACCGCCATTGTACCCCGCAGGGAGCCCGCGCAACACTACGGTAAAATGGACCTATCCCGCTGCGGAGACCCATGGACAACATCGGCCGCTATCGCATCATCGGTGAGTTGGGCCGCGGCGCCATGGGTGTGGTGTACAAAGCCCAGGATCCCGCCATCGGCCGCATGATCGCGGTCAAAAGCATCCGCTTGGGAGACCTAACCGATGAGAGCGAGCGTGAACGTTTGCGCGAGCGCCTGTTTCGGGAAGCCCAATCCGCGGGCATCCTCTCGCACCCCGGTATCGTAACTATCTACGACATCGCTGAGGAAGGCGACCTAGCCTATATCTTCATGGAACTGGTCAATGGGCCCCCGCTCGACAAAATGCTTAAGTCGGAGCAATCCCCTGACAAGGAAACCCTGCTCAGCATCCTGCGCCAGGTGGCGGCAGCG
>Ga0302326_10021498_pt1 | contig 13228 bp, 16 predicted proteins | sample Palsa_T0_3_FD_202264 | JGI IMG/M metagenome (GOLD analysis project Ga0302326, IMG submission 202264) | Peat permafrost microbial communities from Stordalen Mire near Abisko, Sweden - Palsa_T0_3 | ecosystem: Environmental > Terrestrial > Soil > Palsa > Peat permafrost | place: Sweden: Abisko... | reverse complement strand
AACGCCGATAGCATGGAAATAACAATGGTCTTTTTATAAGTTCTCATTTCTACAGCCCCCGCATTACCACAAGCTCAGATTAAAAATCTGCGGCTATGTTACCGTCCCTGCGGTTTTTTACAAGGGCATGTCTTTTCAGACTTCAAACCCGGCGTACATTTTTTCAAATTCATCGCGATAGTGTTCCATGATTTGGCTGCGACGTAGTTTAAGCGTCGGTGTCAGCAAACCGCTTTCAATTGTCCAAGGATCGAACATCGCCGTCACGCGACGCACATGTCCATAACCTGGAAACTCCTTCATCTGCGCTGCGATGCGCGCCAACAATTCGGTCTGCGTCGATTTGGCGGTTAAATTGTCGCCGACAAGTGCCCTCACCTGCGCGATCTTGTCCCACTGCTCGCGATTGAGCACCGCGAACAGGCCGAGATACGGCTTGCCCTCGCCGACCAGCATTACTTGACTGAACAGCGGATCGCGCAAAATCGCGGATTCAATATCGAACGGCGGAATTTTCTCGCCGTTCGACATGACGAGTATTTCCTTGAGACGACCTGTGATATACACATGTCCCGCATCGTCAATTTTGGCGATGTCTCCGGAATTGAACCAGCCGTCAGCATTGATCACCGCAGCGGTCGCGGCGGGATTGCTCCAGTAGCCGAGCATGATGTTCGGGCCGCGGATCAGCAACGCCCCATCGCTGTCGAGGCCGACCTCGACACCAGGAATCGGCAGGCCGATACTCGCGGGTATGTTGTTGTCGCGGCGATTGGCACATGCGATCGGGCTAGTTTCGGTCAGGCCATAGCCTTGAATGATCGACACGCCGAGCCCGATGAAGATGCGCGCAATGCGCGGTGGAAGCGCAGCGCCGCCGCTGAACGCGCAGCGCAGGCGGCCACCTAGCCGCGCTCGCACTTTTCGCGCAACCAGCCGGTCGAGTAGTGGCCACAAAAGAAAGAGAAGTTGCCATGACGCACGGCCTTGCGCATATTCGAAGCGTGCATAACCGACCCTGACCGCCAGTTCGAATAGCTTGCGCCTGAACGCTGGCCCCTCTTCGAGTTTGGCACGGATCGCGCCATACACGAGTTCGTAGACACGTGGTACCGACATCAGCGCCGTCGGCCGCATTGTGCGCAGGTCTTCGCCAAGCTGCTGGATCGAGCGCGCATAAGCAACGGTCATGCCGTGCATCATCGTTAGATAGTAACCGCAGGTGCGCTCGAATGCATGCGACATCGGCAGAAAAGACAACAACTCGTCAGTCGGGTAAAGGTCCAGTACCTGCAGTCCGGCGTAAGCGTTGGAAAGAATGTTGTAATGACTCAGCATCACACCCTTCGGCCGACCGGTGGTGCCCGAGGTATAGATGATGGTCGCGAGTGCCTTCGGATCGTGAACGCGATGCTGCGCCTTTGCATCGCCGTCCTGCAGCCATTGATCTAGCGAGCACAGTCGCGCGTCGACTGCACCTTCTGGCAGCGATGTTTCGACCGTCACGATCCGCGATATAGATTCGACGCCGACGCAGGCGTTTTCCAGCGCACGCCAGTGTTTCAAGCTGCCAACCAGCAGCACCTTGCAACTGGCATTGTGCAGAATGTAGGCGACGTTGTCGGCGCCGTCCTGCATATGTAGAGGAACCACCACCAACCCGAGTCCAAGTGCTGCCTGATCGTAGATCACCCATTCGGGTGAATTGCGCAGCATCAACGCGACACGATCACCAGGCTGCAACCCTTCGCGCTCGAGCGCGGCTTGGAAACGTCCCACATGATGATAGATATGCGCCCAGGTGTAAACGCGCCAGTTTGCGTGCTGCTGATTGAAATCGCGATAGGCAACTAGGTCGGGCGTGCGCTTCACGCGCTCGCGCAGCAGACCGTCCAGAGTGACGGCTGCTTCGGGTAAAATTGCCTCAAGGCCGGCTGCTGCCACCCCCCCCTCCTCATCCGAATTTTATTTTCCGGACAGTTTAGTAATTCACCATTACCGGCGAAAATCAATACCCCGTGCAGTCGGCCTCATGAATGGCGATATGATCGGCAACAGCAATTGCTTTCGCCGCATCGCGACTTTCCGGCGTAAACACGCCTGGCCCCAACTCCCAGCCGTCATGGCGTTCAAATTCGCCACGCGTGATTTTGAATGTTCCAACTTTCTTGTCGTTTTTGTCCAACACATCGAACAGTATGACTGCGCCCCTACAGTCCGCCATCGCCTCGACCCTGCCGTAAACAGAAACTTCAGTTTTCCCGTTGCGATTCGTGAGCTGGAGCCTGTAGCCAATGATCTGGAAGTAGCCGGACGGCGCAACATAAATTGCAGCAAATGTGCTGTCGACCTGGCAAGCCATGCTGATAAAAACTAGCAAGCGTATCAACTTCATCCTTTCGCTCCTTGCGTAGTGGCAATAAATACCCAAACGAGAGCCAGAGGAATCAGCAAAAACAGCAAAAAAGGAAACACCAACCACGCTACAACCAGCCCAATCAACACAAACCCCCCGAGAACAAATAGTCCAATGCCGGCAAAAATGAATGCCAAGAGGATTGCCAGACAGAACAGCGCCACCGAAGATACCAGCAATCCCGTTATCCCGATCGCTCCTTTGAGCGGGCCGGTCACTGACTGCCCGTTGATAATGATGGACACATTGCTGCTCTCCATAAACAACGCCCACGCCACAATCGCGAGCATGACCAGTGCCAGAGTAATCGCTGCTTTCTTCATGTAGACTCTTCTCGACTTACTTCTCGTTCATTTGATCCGTCAAACCTGTTCCCGCAATGCTAATACTGCTTCTGACACACGTCGCACTGCAATAATTTCAAGGCCGGCAATCGGCTGCTTCGGTTTGTTCGCTTCCGGTATCAACGCGTGGGTAAAGCCGAGCTTGGCCGCTTCTTTCAATCGCTCCTGGCCGCGCTGTACCGGTCGCACTTCGCCTGCCAAGCCGATTTCGCCGAACACCACCAGTTTTTTCGGGAGCGGCTGATTGGTTAGCGACGACACCATTGCCATCAATATCGCGAGGTCTGCGGCGGGTTCGGTAATCTTCATACCGCCGACCGCATTGACGAACACGTCCTGATCGAAGCATGCGATGCCGGCATGGCGGTGCAGCACCGCGATCAACAGCGCAAGCCGGTTCTGTTCGAGACCGACGCCGAGCCGGCGCGGGTTCTGCGCATGCGCATCGTCAACCAGCGCCTGAATTTCGACCAGCAATGGACGCGTGCCTTCTTGGGTGACTACCACGCACGAACCGGCGACCGGCTCGGGATGCTGCGACAAAAATATCGCAGACGGATTATTGACGCCCTTCAACCCCTTTTCGGTCATCGCGAACACGCCAAGCTCGTTGACCGCGCCGAAGCGATTCTTGACTGCGCGGATCAGGCGGAAGCTCGAATGGGTGTCGCCTTCAAAATAGAGCACGGTATCGACGATATGTTCGAGCACGCGTGGCCCGGCAAGCGCGCCTTCCTTGGTCACGTGACCCACTAAGATCATCGTCATGCCGGTGCTCTTGGCGACGCGCGTCAATTGTGCCGCGCATTCGCGCACCTGAGCAACCGAACCCGGCGCCGAAGCAAGTTGCTCTGAATACAGCGTCTGAATCGAATCCATCACTGCGATCTGCGGTTTTTGCGCAGTCAGCGTGACTTGGATTTTTTCCAGGCTGATTTCGGCCAGGAGTTCGATCGCGCCCGCATCAAGCACAAGTCGCTTCGCACGCAATGCAATCTGCTGCGGCGATTCCTCGCCCGAGACGTAAAGTGTCTTGTGCGCGTCACCGAGTGCGGCGAGCGCCTGTAACAGCAAAGTGGATTTTCCGATGCCCGGATCGCCGCCGATCAACACCACTGCGCCCGGTACCAAGCCGCCGCCGAGCACGCGATCGAATTCTGCGATGCCGGTTGGTACGCGATTTTCTTCGCGTGCCTCTACATCGCCCAGGCGCTGCAAACGGCTGCTGCCGGAAACCGCGTTGAAGCGGTTACTGCCGACGGTTGCTGCTTCGGCAACGGTTTCGACCAGCGTATTCCACGCGGTGCAGTGCGGGCACTGACCCTGCCACTTCAGCGACTGTCCACCGCACTCACTGCAAACGTATACGGTCTTGGCTTTGGCCACGATTCAATCGATCAACAAGGATGGTGTGATGATACGCCCGCGACCCGCGCTTTTCACGGTGCGGGGATTTCGATCGCCGGTACGCGCGGCGCCAACGCACATAGCAATTCATAACTGACGGTGCCGGCGCTGGCCGCAACTTCGTCGGCCGACAATCCTGCACCCCACAGCGTGACTGGACTGCCAACGTTCGCCTGCGGAATGCCGGTCAGGTCGACATGGATCAAATCCATTGAGACGCGACCGAGCGTGCACGTACGTTTGCCGTTGACCAGCAGCGGCGTACCGGTCGGTGCGTGGCGTGGGTAACCGTCGGCGTAGCCGCAGGCGACGATACCGACGCGCATGGATTGCGGTGCCTCGAAATTACCTCCGTAGCCGATACGGTCGCCACGTTGCAACTCGCGCACCGCGATCAGTTCGCTGCTCAGCGTCATAACCGGCTGGAGTCCGAGCTCGGCTGCTGGCACATCGGCAAATGGCGAGCAGCCGTAGAGCATAATGCCGGGACGGACCCAGTCGCCGTGAGTTTCGGGATAACGCAGCAACGCCGCTGAATTGGCAAGCGTGCGTTCGAGCTTGAAACCCTTGGTCGCGCGCTCAAACGCTTCCATTTGCCACGCGACACCGCGCTGATCATCGGCATCGGAAAAATGCGTCATCAGCGTGAGCTTGGCAACGGCCGGATGTTTTTGCAACCGTTCTATCGCCGACTTGGCAGCGGCGACCGCAAAACCGAGACGGTTCATCCCGGTGTTGAGCTTGAGCACGACATCGAGTTTGGGCGCGGCGTTGATACTATCGATCATGAGAATTTGCTCTTGATGATGCACGACAACGCTTAGGCGATGCGACGCGGCGAGCTCGAGATCCCGCACCGAGAATGCCCCTTCGAGCAGCAGAATGCGTTGGTGTACGTGCGCTTCGCGCAACTGCAGCGCGGCGTCCAATTCGAGCAACGCACAACCTTCGATGCCGAACAACGCAGGCGCAAGCCGCTCCACGCCATGGCCATAGGCATTTGCTTTGACAACCGCGAACACCGCGGCGCGCGGTGCATGTCGCCGCGCCACAGCAAGATTGTGCTTCAACGCGGCGAAATTGATAGTGGCTTTAATGGGACGTGGCATGTAGTTTTTACTTTGATAGTGACACTGCTATGCACACTATTCAATCATGTTTCACTCGTTTGTTCCAGACCGTCCGCGCGCCGCTGCAACCAAATTATGGTATAAAACAGCCCCAAACAGTTTTCCCACTGCTACCACAGGATTTCGCTTTTCCGCATGCCATTCGGTTTCTACATCATCATGGCGGCGCAGTTTTTTTCGTCGCTTGCCGACAATGCACTGCTAGTCGCCGCGATCGCAATGCTGGCAATCATGAATTCGCCGGACTGGCTGTCGCCAATGCTTAAGCTGTTCTTCACGATTTCGTACGTGGTGCTGGCACCATTCGTCGGCGCGTTTTCCGACGCACTGCCCAAAGGCCGCGTGATGTTCATTTCAAATGCGATCAAGATCAGCGGCTGCGCGATGATGCTTTTCGGCATCCATCCTCTGCTGGCCTACGGCGTGGTCGGCCTCGGCGCGGCAGCCTATTCACCGGCCAAATACGGGATACTCACCGAATATCTGCCGTCATATAGACTGGTGGTCGCCAACAGTTGGCTGGAAGGACTGACTGTTGTCTCGATCATCCTCGGCACCATCCTTGGCGGCGTGCTAATCAGCGAGAAGGTCGCCTATAAGCTGCTCGCGATTGACCTCCAGCACCTCCACGTCCGGCACCTCAATAATGCGCCTGAGGTTGCGATTGCGCTGATTATGGTTTGCTACCTTGTCGCCGCAGTATTCAACCTCCACATCCCGAAAACCGCGATTGATCACAGGCTACCGCGCAAGAATCCGCTCTATCTTTTCCGCGACTTCGCGCATTGCCAACAACAGTTATGGGCAGACAAACTCGGGCAAATTTCGCTCGCCACTACCACTCTGTTCTGGGGCGTCGGCGCAGCGCTGCAGTTTATCGCACTGAGTTGGGCCGCCGCCGCCCTCGGCTACTCATTAAGCCAAGCAACGCAGCTGCAGGGCGTATCCGCAATGGGCATCGCCATCGGTGCAGTTATCGCGGCGCGGCTGATACCGCTGAACCGCTCGTTGAAGGTACTGCCAATCGGTATCGCAATGGGGATTGCGATCATCGCCATGGCTTTCGTGCGCAATGTTTATATGGCGATGGCATTAATGATGATGATCGGCGCGATCTCGGGGTTTTTCGTGGTGCCGATGAACGCGCTGCTGCAGCATCGCGGCCACGTCCTGATGGGCGCTGGTCACTCGATAGCGATTCAGAATTTCAATGAGAACCTGAGCATTCTCGTCATGCTCGGCATCTACGCGGCATTGATCCGGATCGAGTTCTCCGTCTACGCAGTGATTGTGTTGCTCGGGGTGTTTGTCGTTTTCATGATGGCATTGATCATCCAGCAACACAAACTCAACGTGCGCAGCGGAACTATCCCGCGGATTCCCACCGGGCCGAACCATTAACGCGTTACAGCAAGACAGGCCGGTCCGGCAATTCGTCAGCCTTCGAACCGGATTCAGGAAAGTGCGTTGCCAGCAGTGTGGTAATTTCATGGATACCCTTTAACGCGCCCTCTTCATAGCGTCCGGTGCGGAACACCGCTTCCATACGGCGGCAGATCGCGTCCCACTCTTTCTGGGCAACCTTGGCAGCGACGCCGCGGTCGGCGACAATCTCAATGTGGCGGTCAACGCACTGGACGTAAATCAGGACACCACTATTGTGCTCGGTGTCCCACACGCGCAACTGAGAAAACAATTCGACAGCACGCTGGCGTGCCGAGGCGCTATGCAATACGTGACGCAAATCTAGCTCGCCTTCGACGACAAAACGCAATTCGGCGTTGTGTGTGCGCTCTGATTCTCGAATCGCGGTTTCGATGCGGTCAAGCACTGTCGACGTAAACGGCCGGCGCGCCAGCCAACTTGGCATGAATAGATGTTTAATTAAACTGTTCATTAATGTCACCAGCTGCCGGAAGCACCACCGCCGCCAAAACCGCCGCCGCCACCACTGAACCCTCCGCCAAAACCACCGCCGCCCGACGACCAACCGCCGGGATAGCCGCCCCAACCATTGCGTGTGCCACCGATCAAACCAAGAATGAAAGCGATGAAACCGATGGTCAGCGCCGCAATCAGCGTTCCGACGAGAAACCATGCGATCGCGGCGATAATCGTCGCGACGATGCCGGAACCGAACACGCGGCCAAAAATCGCGCGCAGAGTGCCGCCAACAACGAAAATCATAATAAATCCGATCAACAGCAAGGACTCAATATTAAAGTGCGTTTGAGGCTGCACGTGCGACGGCGGCAGCGGTTCGCCGCCGATGACGCGTAAGATGCGATCAACGCCGGCCGCGATGCCGCCGTAGAAATCACCGCTGCGAAATCGCGGTACGATGTCTTCCTCGACAATGCGGTTGGCGCTCGCGTCAGGCAACACTCCTTCAAGGCCGTAGCCAACTTCGATGCGTACCCGATGGTCGTCCTTGGCGACAAGCAGCAAGACGCCATCGTCCACGCCCTTGCGACCGAGTTTCCATTGATCAACAACCCGGATTGAGTATTGCTCAATCTCCTCTGGTGCTGTGGTTGGCACGATCAGAACTGCGATCTGCGCGCCTTTCCTCGCCTCGAACTCGGAAAGCGATTGCTCTAACGTCGCCGCCTGATCGGCGGTCAGCGTGGCGGTAAGATCGGTAACGCGGTGCTGCAGCGGTGGCACCGGCACATCGGCACATGCAAACGTAGCTAACTGTAACGCATACGCGACGAACAGCCATCGCAGCAGCCTTCGTGTCCGTGTCATGGATAGCGCAAATTATTATTGCTTCGCGTTCGGTACAGCCGGTGCTGGAGCCACGGATGGCGCGCTGAAGTCGACTTTCGGCGGCTTCGAAATTTCGGCCTCGTTCTCGACCGTGAACTGCGCCTTTTCCTTGAAGCTGAACAGCATCGCGGTCAGATTGCTCGGAAACGAGCGTACTGTCACATTGTAGTCCTGTACCGCCTGAATATACCGGTTGCGCGCGACTGCGATGCGATTTTCAGTGCCCTCAAGCTGCGCCTGAAGATCACGGAAGTTGGCGTCCGATTTGAGCTGTGGATAGTTCTCGGCGACCACTAACAACCGAGATATTGCCGATTTCAGTTCAGCCTGCGCAGCAACAAATTTCTGGAACGCGACTTGATCGTTGATGAGTTCCGGCGTCGCCTGAATACTGCCGACTTTTGCCCGTGCTTCGGTCACGCCGATTAGCACTTGTTGCTCCTGTGCGGCAAAACCTTTGACGGTATTGACCAAATTCGGCACCAAATCGGCGCGGCGTTGGTACTGGTTGATAACTTCCGCCCAACTCGCCTTGATTTGCTGATCCTGTGATTGCAGCGTGTTGTAGCCACAGCCACTGAGCAACAACGTTGTCAGTAACCCAACTGCAACAAAAATTCGTTTCATGGATATTCTCCTTAGAAAGAGGCAGCGTCCCTTAAATAGCGGCGGCCGGTACGCTTTTCAAGCCCCGCATGGTATCTACGGCGAAACACAGATCCACCCATGCTTCCGCTTTACCGGGCAGGTTGCGCAGTAAATACGCCGGGTGATAGGTGACAATCAGGGGGGTACCGCGGTATTCGTGCACCTTGCCACGCAAACTCGCGATCGACGCCTCACGCCGCAGCAGATTGACGGCGGCAACTTTGCCGAGCGCGACAATCAATTTCGGCTTGATAAGCTCAATCTGGCGGTGCAAATACGGTTCGCATTGCGCGGCCTCAAGCGACTCCGGCGTGCGATTGCCCGGCGGCCGACATTTGACAATATTGGCAATATATACGTCCTTGCCACGTTTCAACTTGATCGCAGCCAACATGTTGTCAAGCAGTTTGCCGGCCTGACCGACAAACGGTTCGCCTTTCAGGTCTTCTTCCGCGCCTGGTCCTTCGCCGACGAACAGCCAGGACGCGCTTTCGTCGCCTACGCCAAACACGGTTTTGTTGCGACCTCGGTGCAGAGGACAGGCAACGCAACCGGCAACACTTTCTTTGAGCTGCGGCCAATCCATGCGTATGATTTGCGTGGTGCGTTCATCCAGGGCCAGCGCCGGCTCTGTGGTTGAGGTGCTACCGGCCGGGATCGGTGGTAACGGAGCAACTCCCTTGGATTTTGCGCGCAATCGCCAGCGCGGGGCTAACCCAAGCTCCCTCATCATTTCACGGCGACGAGCGGTCATAGTTCAAGCGCCATCACCACGGCATCCTCGCGGCCAGATTGCGCCGGATAATAATCACGCCGCGCCGCGATCTGGGAAAATCCCCTTTCTTCGTACAATGCCTGCGCTGCAGTGTTCGACCTTCGCACCTCAAGCAGTATGCGCTCGACCATCTCGCTACGGACCAGTTTAAGAATATGGTCGAGCAGTTCACGGCCGAGTCCGTGTCGCTGCCAGCCAGCAGCAATGCTGAGATTCAGCACGTGTGCTTCGCTAGCCGCAACCATGACAACGCTGTAACCAACAATTTCTTCATCGATTTCCATAATCGGGCAGTGATAGCCGGCTGCCAGCGAATCGCTGAAGTTGCCATATGTCCACGGATGCGTGTAGATGCGGGTTTCAATAGCGAGCACCGAATCGATATCATCCGCCGTCATGCAACGATAACGCGGCAGATTATCGAGCTGTGCACTCATCGTAACGGACGCTCATCCACGCGCAAGGCGACCTTATCGCGCACATACAACGGCGCCGCTTGCTCCGCCGGAATGCCTTGCCCTTGTTCGAACCCCCGCGCAGCAAGCACTGCGACTTCACGTGCATGCGGCATCAACGTTTCCATGATTTTTAACAGGTGTCCTCGATAACGCTGCTCCAGCGCGGCTCGATAGACAGTAAAACCGCTGCCGCACGCGACCCAGTCGTTGCTGGACAACAGAGGCGCATCTTGCGGCGAGTACATCCCGGGCTCATCCACAGCGTACCAGTCGCTGCCGCGCTGCTCATAGGTCGCGTGATAGATTTTCTCCATCCGGGCATCTAGACAGCAAACCGCGCGATCAGCGCCCGATGCTTCCGCAAGCGCAAGCAGCGTGCTTACGCCCAACACCGGAATATCTGCGCCGAATGCGAGACCTTGCGCGATGCCGCATGCGATGCGCAGTCCGGTGAAGGACCCCGGTCCGGCACCAAACGCGATTCCGTCCATGTCCTTGAGTTTCAGGTTTTGACTGACGAACAACGCATCCACCATCGGCAGCAGAAACTCAGAATGCCGCTGTCCAGCTTGCGCTTCATGTGACTCTATTCGGCCGTCACACCATAAAGCAGCGGAACATAGTTCGGTCGAGGTTTCGAGAGAAAGGATCTTCAAGCCAAGCCATGGAAATCAGGATACCGATTATTTATATGAGTAGCTCCGGCCCACAGTCAGCATTTAGCCTACCCGCCTGCTTTGCTGTTATTGCTTTCCTGTTTTCGCGCTTTTGACTTCGATCTCCGCCGCCTTCGCCAAATCACGATGGATACGCGCAACGCGCTCGACTTCACCCTTGGCCGGGAAGCGTTCATAAAACCCTTCGGTACGGAACGAACGCCGCAGTTCACTCCACGGACTCAGGCGTTTTTCCCAGCGCACTTGGCGATCGTCTGCCGGATCGGCATCTTCGCGCGCGAGATCGGCGCAAACTCGGATCATCGCTTTCAGCGTAACAGGTTTGGTAACCATGTAGCTTTCGCCGGTCCACGCGTCGCCCCACACGCGCTGTGCGGACTTGAAGAAATCGCGGATCACGGCATAGTACTTTTCCGCCTCGCGGTAGCTGTTGGTTGCTTGCTTGATCTTTTTCCATTCGGCACGGGTCCATCGATACAACTCATTGAATAATTCAGCCTGCAATATCCACTTGTCTTTAGCGCTGCGACCACCGAGCCGGTTGATGCGGTAGCGTAGCGGGCTATCGCCTTCACTGTAAAGACTATCCACCATCCGCGCCGCAAAGCGGCGGTCCGGGTCGGCCCACGACACGCGTTCATAGAGATCCACCAGATGACTCTTATTGATGCGGGTCGGCGTCGAATTGATAATTACGAACATTTCGGCCGCGAAATCCTCGCTGCGGCCATCGAATATCACGCATGGCACGCGGATGCTGGCAGCCTCGGATGGATGTTCCATTAGATAAAACCGCAGTGCGGCCAGACGGTGCTGACCGTCAATTATCAAGTACTTGGAAGATGGTTCTTGCAAGTGGCCGATATCATCCTGCCCTTCCAGCGCGCGAAAACCGAGTTTGTCATCAGTAAACAATAGAACGGTACCCGGAATCGGTGGCTGACTGACCGCCATTTCGTAGAAATTCTTGAGCGAGCGCACCTTGGCACGCGACAGTTGGCGCTGGAAGGCGGCATCGTTACGCTCGATGCGCGCGATGAATTGGGCGATTTCGTCGTGCTGCGGAACGGATTGCGGAGCAATTTGTTCGTCTTCACCATAAAAACGACTGATAAAGCGGACCCGGTCCAGCACTTCTTTCGCAGGATAGCTCGCGAAATAGAAAATGCTGTCCTTTTGTCGGATTCGCGTGGCAAGCATGATTCCTCTCCTGAATTAGAGTTTTTCGTCGCTCCGGCGCTTTCCCAATAGCCGGGAGGCCGCAGAAACAGGAGGATACGACAAAAAACGGCTGTACGGAGCACTCTCCCATGCAATAAGCATAAAAAAACCGCCCCCTCCCTCAGGGGCGGTTGACCGCCCAGCCCCCACTTGGGGAGAGCTGGTATCGGCCACTGTGTATTCTCAAGGGCGATATCGCTGCACCCACATGGTAGTCGGTGCTAGCGGAGGCGCATTGGAATGCTAGTCGTCGTCCTCGCTCCGCCCCGGCGGCGGCATGCCATGCTCATGCCAGCCGTCCATCATCATTCCGCCGCCGAGCACCATTACCCGTGCCTGGATGCATCGGAAGGGTAGCTTTGGCTTCGTCAAGTGAGATCATGCCATCGTGGTTGGCATCGGCCTTCTTGAACAGTTCTTTCATGTGGTCAAGCCTTTCCGCAGGCACTTGCCAGGATCGGCCTTGCACGCATCACGTCGCTTGGCAATTTCTTCCATTTTTTTTGCCGTAGACCTCAAATTCCTCGAGTGATATCGGCCGTCTTCGTTGGTGTCAATTTCATCGAAATTGTGCGCCAGCATCAGCATGGATTGCTCGATTTCCGCCCTGCTCAATGTGCCGTTGCCATCGCTATCGGCTTGCTTAAATTGCCCCTTGAAATGTTCCTGCATGCGCGTTTGCATTTCGGAGCGGCATTTTCGGTATTCCCTTCTCACCTTGCCGTCCATGGCTGACGGTCGCCCCATGAATCGTATCCAACCCGGTGCTCCATCGGGCCACCATCCATGGACCATCCTTCATCCGGCCATCGCGACTTCAGGCGCCCCTTGCGTCATCAGCGGCGTAGAATAAACGACTGCTAAAGGAATCATGCTGACAATAGCGGATAGTATTGGTTTCAATTTCTATTCCTTTAATCGAAAACTTATCCTTGGGTTTGCAATTTATTTCCGATAAATCTCGCGATCGGCACGTTCTACATCACTTCTCAGCGTGCGGCGTTCGTCCTCGGACAATTCGCCCGCTAGCGGCTGATCTGGATGCGCCGACCCCGCCCCCAGCGATTTGCCGGGATTGTGCAATTTGGGAAGAAATCTATGCGAGTGTTGAAAATCAGAACCTTGTAGGAGTCCTCCACGATCATCACTAGCAAGGGGACCAGCGTACGCCGACAGGCCGCCCAACATCCAGACGGTCATTGCAGCACATAGAACCTTGATACCCATATTACCTCATGAAATGATCTGCGAGTGTTTTCGAATACGCTGATTCTAGTGGCAAATACTTACCAGTATGAAGGCATGCTACGCTTACTACATAAATGAAACATTGGGATATGCTGGCTTTTTTGTAACAAAATATTGCGCAGGCAGTCGGTG
>Ga0302326_10021496_pt1 | contig 13229 bp, 10 predicted proteins | sample Palsa_T0_3_FD_202264 | JGI IMG/M metagenome (GOLD analysis project Ga0302326, IMG submission 202264) | Peat permafrost microbial communities from Stordalen Mire near Abisko, Sweden - Palsa_T0_3 | ecosystem: Environmental > Terrestrial > Soil > Palsa > Peat permafrost | place: Sweden: Abisko... | reverse complement strand
AGTCGCAGGGCCCATAAGTGTCACAACCGGAGGAACCATGATTGAGACGATTGAAAGAATGCTCAACGACGTGAAACAAGGCAAGCTGAGCCGCAGGCAGTTCGCACTGTCCCTCGCCACGTTGGCCTCTGCCGCCTTCGCAGCTCCTGGCTTCCTGACTGCGCAGGAAAAGCCAATGGGCTTTCGTGCTGTCAGTTTGAACCACGTCACCGTGCGTGTTCCCGACCTTCATCGCACTTCGCAGTTCTATCAGGAGTTCTTCGGGATGCCGCTCAAGCAGCAGTCGGCAAAGGTGCATATTCTGGGCGTAGGGTCGTCCTTCTTTGGCATCGAGCAAGGGGAAGGTAAGGCCGCCACCGTCGACCATTTTGATTTCGGGATCGCAGATTTCAACGCCGATAAAGTTCGAGCAAGATTGTCAGAGCTTCATCTCAATTTTGCCGACAAGACCTCCAGCGAATCCTTCAAATTCTATGATCCGGATGGCTTCCAGGTTCAGGTGAACGGACCCGGCTATGTCGGTCATGTGGGCTGACCTGGAACACTCGCCATCGAATGGATCCCAGTGGGCTCGGCGTTCGCTCCCTGCGAACACCGTCGCCGGCTCTCCCTGCAACGGCGTGCAAAGATTCTGTATGATCCATATCTGATTGGGAAAACACCATGAACCGCAGGGATCTCCTCAAGACGGGTATTGCCGCGCTGCCTCTCATCTCCGCCGCTACGGCGCAGGAGATTACCGCAAAATCCAACGGGCTGCCGCCACTGACCATCAAAGACGTCAAGGTCATCACCACCAACGGCGGCAGCCACTATCGCTGGATTTTTCTCAAGATCATCACCAGCGAGCCCGGCCTCTACGGGATCGGCTCGGCCAACAATAACTACGAGACCATGGCCGTGGTGGCGGCCCTGGAAGATCATCTGAAACCGTGGCTGATCGGTAAGGATCCCGATCGGATTGAAGACCTCTGGCAATCGGCCCAGATGCGTACTTATTGGCGCAACGGCCCGGTGAACAACAACGTTCTCTCCGCGATGGATATGGCCTTATGGGACATCAAGGGCAAGCGCGCCAATATGCCGGTTTATGACTTGTTGGGGGGCAAAGCGCGCGACGGCGTCCCAGTCTACGACCATCAGGGAGGCAAGACGAAAGAAGAGTGTCTGGACGCGCTGCAGAAGTCTCTCGCCAACGGATATACCCATGTGCGGATTCAGCTCGGCGGCTACGGTGCAGGCGGGTTCACACCCCAGGGAGAGGGTGGCCGCCCTGAGGGCGGCTACCAGGGCCCGGCGTTCGACGAGGAGCAGTATGTCGACGCGATCCCTCCTCTGTTTGAGTTCCTGCGCGACAAAGCCGGATTCGGTCCCAAGCTGATTCACGACGTGCATTCGCACCTCAGCGGGATGAACGCAGTGGAGTTGGCGCGGCGCCTTCAGCCTTATCAGATGTTCTACGTCGAAGACATCCTTCCGCCGGAGGAACTTGCTTACTACCGCAACATCCGGGAGATCTGCACCACCCCGCAGGCGGTCGGCGAAGTTTTTTCTCATCCCCTGGAAGTGGTGCCGTTGGTGAAGGATCGATTGATCGACTTCATTCGTTGCCGGGTGGCGGCGACCGGTGGTATTACTCCGATCAAAAAACTCACCACCCTCTGCGAAATCTTCGGCGTGCGCACGGCTTTTCAGGAAGGCGGCGAAAACGATCCCATCAACCAGATCGCCAGCTATCATGTCGACATTTCCAGCACAGCCTTCGGCATCCAGGAGGAGAACCATTTCCCGCCCATCGTGCACGAAATGTTTCCCGGCATCGGAGAAATCCGCCGCGGCTATCTTTACGGCAGCGGCAAACCCGGTCTCGGCATTGACCTTGATGAAACTCTGGCTGCGAAGAACCCCCTGGGGCCCATCAAGAACGGCGGAGCCTACGGCACCGACCGGACCATAGACGGCGCGGTGGTGAAGCCGTAGTTTCAAAATAGACGCAATCTGCGATGGAAACGCGTTTGTCGTTACATACTGTTTGCGATCGCGGAAGAACTCTAAATTTGCAAACGATCAAGACCAAGAACGAGAAGGATCCCGTAATAATGTCGGCGAGATCTTTCGGATCAGAGGGTGGAATTCGATCGAGCTTGGCAAACAGTTTGATAACCAATCCAGCCATGGTGTCACGGTGAGTGCGGTGCAGCTTGGCATAGGTCTTGGCAAACGTCTTATCGCGGCAGGCTTGCAATTGGAACTCAGCAGAAAGTAAACCGAAGTCGAAATCAGAGCCACGCCCGGTTTCAGAGTTGCGGATCAGCGCCAGAAGCTCCGGCGCAGGGATGTCCTGCGCAAGAAGCTGAGCCAAAGCTTCAATCTCGCGCCGCTTATGGGCGTCGAGAAGTTCCAGGAAAATAGCTTCTTTGCTCCCAAAATTGGAGTAGAACGCTCCCTTGGCCCGCGCTCTCCGCAATCAGATCGACAGACGCGCCCTCATAGCCGCGGTCTGACGCCCCGGTGATTCCGCTGATGATGAAGACGATACGCGGGGCGGCAACAAGAGTCTGCGTGAGAGGATCCCTCCGCTCCGATCGGGATGACAATTCATCTTGGAAACTATACCTGGCGTTCCCAAACAAAATTGTCATCCCGACCGGAGCGTAGCGTAGTGGAGGGATCTGCGGTGCGCTCTTCGGCCTTCCCAAATTCTGGAGTTCTCACGCAGACTCTGCAGGGGCATAGCTTTCAACACTGATGTTACCGGGAACGCCTAAATTGCCACTATCCGTATCGAAAAAACGGCTTTCTGACGTCGAAAACTTCGATACGCAAACATCCGCTGAAGGGCATTCACCTTCTCGAATCCTCGTTGAGGTTCTCGCTTTCCATGACAAATGTCGACGCCGCTATGATCCCAGACACTCTCTACAAACTCGCTCCACCGTTGATCGCACTACAGTTCGTCGCGTTCGGCTGGCGCGTGAATCGTGAGATAAACCTACTAGACGCCGACAGAGGATCGTGGATACCCATACCGGACGTGCTCAACATTATGAGCCTGCTTGCCACGGTCATTTGTCTGATCGTGATTCCGATCACGACAGGCGCTTATTTCTGGCTGTCGCGAATAGTCCTGGGAGCCGGGTATGTGTTGATAGCGTTTCACCCGTTCACCATGGCAGCGCATTACCGTCTTTGGAGTAGAGAAAGCAAAAGCGGCCACGTCACGGACGGGAAAGATCATCCCTATGCAACGGGTGAGGAGCTCATTTCAGCGTCGCTTTCTATTATCCTTGCGGCCTTATCTGCCTTTTATATCGGGACGCACTAACGGAATCGACCATTGCGCTGTTACCTCGGGCTTGCAGGGAAAGAAGCCACTGATGCGCAAACCGCAGGTAATATCGATCGTCGGCCGCGGTCCTCCCTTTGATGGCGAGCATCCCCTGGTAGCCCTCCCGCAGCAGCGATGACGCCTCTCCATACTCCTTCTGTCCCGCCAGGCTGGCCCCCAGCAGACTCGCCGCGAGGAACCGGTTGAAGTCCTTCGGCTCCATCTTCTTCTCCGTCTCCAGCGCTTCGCGGGCCAGGGGCTCGGCCTCGGCATATTTCCGCTCGCCCACATACGCCGCAGCCAGCTCTTCTGCCGCAGCCGCAGTATCCGGATGCTGCGGCCCCAGCGCATGGCGCCGCCCGGTCAGCGACTGCATGGCATAGCTCTCCGCTTCCGGATACTTCCCCTGCTCCAGGTAGACAAATGCAAAGTCATGGAGCGCCCTCAGCGTGTTGAAATCCTCAGCCCCCAACACGCGCTTTTGTATGGGCAGCACCTGAAGATAGGTCGCCTCCGCCTGCGCGTACTTACCTTCATCCGCGTAGGTGTTAGCCAGGCCAACCATGGCATACAGCGTATTTCGGTGTTCCGGACCCAGCACCCGCTGCCTGGTATTCACCACCTGCAAGCGCAGCGGCTCGGCCTCGGCGTATTTCCCCTCATCGGCGTAGGCAGTCGCCAGTCCAGCCATCGCCGTCAAAGTAACAAAGTCATCGCGGCCCCGCACCCGCTGACTGGTATCGAAAGCGTGCCGGAACAGTTCCTCAGCCTCTGCGTATTTGCCCATCACCACCTGGGCAAGGGCCAGGTTCACCAGGGACTTCAGCGTGGCAGTATTCTCCTCACCCAGCAGCCGGCGTTCTGTCTCATAATTTTGCCGGTAAAGTAGCTCGGCCCGCGCCAGGTTTCCATGCTGGTACTCCAGGTTCGCGAGCGTATTCATCGTATTCAGCGTGTCAGGATGTTCAGCGCCGAGAATGCGCCGCTCGATCTGCAAAACCTGCTCCAGGATCGCCGCAGCCTGGGTGAACTTGCCATCATCCACGTAGATTTTGGCCAGGCTGTCCATCGCTTCGAGCGTGCTCGGATGCTCCGCGCCCAGCAACCGTCGCCTCGTCTCCACCGCCTGGCTGTAGAGGGATTCCGCCTCGGTGTACCTCGCCTCGCCGCCGAGTGTCTTTCCCAGCCCTACCATGTCCTGCACCAGCAGAGGATTCTCCGGACCCTGCACTGGTCGCCGCAGATCCAGCGTCTGCCGATAAAGCCCCTCCGCCTGCTTAAAATTGCCCTGATCGCGGTACACATCGGCCAGGCCGCTCATGGCTTCGAGCGTCAAAGGATGCTGCTCACCGAGGACCCTCCGGCTGATCGTTAACGCCTCGGTCGAGATCTTGCCGGCATCCTCGTACTTGCTCTGCTCGCGCTCCACCCGTGCAAGCCTGATCATGGTGTCAAGGGTCGCTGGATCATCCGCTCCCAGCACACTGCGATCCAGGTCCAGCGCGCGCTGCAGTTGCGCCCGCGCCTCGGGGTAGAGTCCAAGATCGTCATACGCCTGTCCGATGGTGCTGCGGATCGATGCTTCCACCTGCGGCTGCTGACCGAACTTTCCCGGGATCCGTGCTGCGGCCCGATCCAGCGCAGTGCGCACCTTGAGATCGGAATCAGGCTTCATCCCCGGCCCCGACTGGTTGAACGCGCTCGCCTGTGCCAGCACGTCATGCTGTAAGAAATCATTCACCGCCTGCGCCGCCGCTTCGGCGCGTCGTGCCCGCACCGCCTGCCAGATACTGGCAACCATACCGAGAGCCAGTGCCAGGAACACGGCAGCAACGCCGATCATCAGCGTTCGATGACGGCGAGCAAACTTCTGCAGTTGATAAGAAGCGCTGGCCGGCCGGGCAACGATCGGTTCATTGCGCAGGTAACGCCGGATATCCGCGGCCAACTCCGCCGCCGATGCATAGCGACGTGTTTTGTCCTTCTCCAGCGCCTTCTCGACGATGGTCTCAATGTCGCCGCGGAAGTTGCGGTTGATGGAGCCAAGCGGCGTTCCCTCATCTTCGCGAATGGTGCGGATCGTCTCCTGCAGATGGCGGCCGATGGGGTAGGGCAACTGGCCGGCGAGCAGCTCATAAAGAATCAGACCAATGGCGTACACGTCGCTGCGGCTATCAATTTCCGCCGGCTCGCCCAGCACCTGCTCCGGGCTCATGTAGGCGAGCGTCCCGATAAGCTGCCCCAGATCCGTCTGCCGCGTAGCTTGGGCGTCGCTATCGGTAAGCCGGGCGATACCAAAGTCGAGAATGCGTGGCTGCCCCTCTTCATCCACCACGATGTTGGCCGGCTTCAAATCACGATGGATCAGCCCGCGCCCATGAGCGTGTTGCACCGCATCGCAGATCCTGGCAATCAGTTCGAGTCTCTGATGGGTGCTCAGCTTGCGCTCGTCGCAATATTCCCGGACAGAAAGACCGTGTACCAGTTCCATCGCAAAGTAGGGCTGGCGCCCGAAGGGAGTCTCAGCAGTCCCGGCCTCATAGATCTGCGCAATGCCTGGGTGTTGTAGCCGGCCGAGGGCTTGCGTTTCATTCTCGAACCGGCGCAGCATGACGCTGTCCGCGTAGCCGGCCCGGATCACCTTCAAAGCAACAATGCGCCGCGGATGATCCTGCTCTGCCTCGTATACAGAGCCCATACCGCCTTCTCCAAGCAGGCGGATGATGCGGAACCGGCCGATGAAAGAGGGCTGCGCTCCGGAGCTGGCACCTTCCGCAATGGGAGGAAAGGCCGACGTGTGTTCCGTCGATTCTTCGGATGGACGCGTCGAGGTCGTGTCCTCGCTCATTGTGACCCTCCCTCACTGGGGATAGGAGGATCTTAGCGGACATCTGGCATGCATGGCAGATTGATGCTAGATGTGGATCGGCCCGGGATTCTCAATTTGCCCTTGACACCGGAATATGCGAGCGTTGTAGGCCAATTGTTGTGATGACAATGGAGTGAACAATTTCTTGTTATCCAGAATGTTCTTTGCATCAAAACAGTTCTCAATCAGGGGAAGACCGAGGGCTAATTTGACTGAGCCTTACTCCATTCTCGTCGTCGGAACTCTGGACACCAAGGGCAACGAGATCCGCTTTCTGCGCGACCGCTTAGTCGCCGCCGGACTGGCCGCAACCGTCGTGGACATCGGAGTTTTAGCGCCTCCTGCTTTCCCGCCGGATGTACCCCGCGACGAAATAGCGCGGGCTGCGGGTGAAAGGATCGCTAAGCTCGCCGCTGCCGAGGATCGTGGCCGCGCGACGGCGGCCATGCATAAAGGATTGGCGGCATGGGTATCTGGACGCCGGGAGAAAGGTCTTCGCGAGGGAATGATCGCCATCGGAGGCTCGGCGGGAACGGCGATCGCCACTGCGGGAATGCACGAGCTTCCGATCGGTGCTCCGAAATTGATGGTTTCCACCATGGCGTCGGGCGACGTGCGTCCCTACGTCGGGACCTCTGACATTTGCATGATGTATTCGGTGGTCGATTTCACCGGCCTGAATACTCTCACCTCCACCATTCTCGCGAATGCAGCCGATGCGATGGCAGGCATGTGCGGACGTCGAGCGTCTTTGCCCGAAGTGTCCACGAGAACGCTCTTGGCAGCGACCATGTTTGGCAACACAACCCCTTGCGTGAACCGCGTCAAGGAACTGCTGGAAGCTCGCGGCTACGAGCTTCTGGTCTTTCACGCCACCGGAACCGGAGGACAGGCCATGGAACGTCTGGTCGTCGAAGGTTTCGTGAAAGGTGTTCTGGATATCACGACGACGGAACTTGCGGATGAGCTCGTAGGGGGTGTGCTGACCGCCGGACCAGACCGGCTCGTGGCGGCGGGAAGAAAAGGCGTGCCTCAGATCGTTTCCGTCGGCTGCCTCGATATGGTCAATTTCGGCGCTCCCGAAACCGTACCGCCCAATTTTGCCGGCCGGCTCTTCTATCAGCACAACCCCGCGGTAACCCTCATGCGCACAACACCAGGGGAGAACAGGGAACTCGGCGAGATGTTGGCCCGGAAGTTAAACCAGGCGAAGGGTCCTGTTGTTTTACTACTGCCGCTTCAGGGCGTCTCCGGCATCGATCGTGTGGGCAAGGCGTTCTATGACCCGGCTGCCGACAAGAGCCTGTTCGATGCTCTTCGCGCCAACGTCGGGGCCAACGTAAAGCTGTTGGAACTGGATCGGCACATCAACGACCCGGAATTTGCTGCAGCCATCGCGGACGAATTTTTGAAATGCGCCGTGATCGCGTTTCGCGACTGAGGAAAACGATTGGAATGAAGAAGCTTGCCGCTATTGTTCTCGCCTCCGTTGCATGGACCATTCCTACCCTGGCGCAGGATTCACAGTATAAGCCGGTCAACCAGCAGATTCCTCCGCCCACCTGCCTCACCCTCAAGGGTGCGTGGGAGGGAGGCTACACCGCCTGCACGGACGTGACTCATCAACTGTGGCTCGCCGATGTAACGCATTGGCGCACGGAACGCCGGATTCGCATCGGCTTTGACGATGCGCGCTATCGCCTGCCCGCGCTCGAATGGGCTCAGTCCGCATTCATCCAGCCCCAAATGATGGTGCAGGACCGGTATTTCTACGATCCCGTGGCCCACAAATATACCGTCGACCGCTATCTGGACGACCTCGATAAGCGATACGGAGGCATCGATGCGGTGTTGATCTGGCCCACTTATCCAAACATGGGCATCGACGATCGCAATCAACATGACATGATCCGTTCCATGCCCGGCGGCGTCGCGGGCGTTCGCCAGATGGTGGAGGACTTCCATAAGCGCGGAGTGCACGTTCTCTTTCCCATGATGATGTGGGACCAGGGCACGCGTGAGCCAGAGAAGCCCTGGCCGGTAGAGATTGCCGGCCTCATGAAGGAGATAAACGCCGACGGCATCAACGGGGATACCCAGGATGGCGTGCCGCTGGCCTTTTCGCTCGCCGCCGATGCAGTAGGGCACACCCTGGCATTTGAGCCGGAGGGCGGCCCCGCGGACGAGGCACTCGCCTGGAACGTGCTCACCTGGGGCCAGTATAAGTTTCAATTCGTGCCTACCGTTGATCGCTATCGCTGGCTGGAGCCAAAACACGAGGTCAATATTCAGGGACGTTGGAATCGCGATAAGACCGACGACCTGCAATTTGCATTTTTCAATGGAGAAGGTTGGGAAAGCTGGGAAAACGTCTGGGGCATATGGAACGGGGTGACCCCGCGCGACGCAGAAGCGACGCGGCGCATGGCGACCATCGAGCGCGCGGTCGCGCCGTTCTTTTCAAGCACCGGCTGGGAGCCTTTTTCTCCCATGCACATGTACGGTGTCTTTGCCAGCCGTTGGCCGCTCGAGGGTCGCACCCTTTGGACGATTGTGAATCGCAATGAATACGATGTGAAGGGGCGGCAGATGTCGGTCCCGGCAGAAGAAGGAGTTCGCTATTTCGACCTCTATCACGGTGTGGAACTGACGCCGGAGCATGAGGGAGATCGAGCCGTACTTTCGTTTTCCATCGAGGCCCACGGAATGGGCGCAGTGATGGCCGTGCACGGTGCGCCCGAAGCCGGCATCAATGAACTGATGACGCGCATGAAGAAGATGACCGCGGCGCCCCTCTCGTCGTTTGCCCATGAGTGGAAGCCCCTGGGACAGCAGTTGGTTAAAATTGAAAAAACCGAACCCGCTGCGGCTGCCCCCGAGGGAATGGTGAAGATCCCGGCAGGCGATTACGTCTTCAAAGTGCAGGGCATCGAAATTGAAGGGTCGGATGATGTTGGCGTGGACGTGCAATACTCCTGGGAGGATTCGCCGCGGCGATTTCACGAGCATCGGATGCACGTGGATACGTTCTATCTCGATAAGTACCCGGTCACGAACGCCGACTTCAAGAAGTTTCTCGACGCGACGCACTATCATCCCCAGGACGACCTGAATTTTCTATGCGACTGGAAGAACGGTGGGTACCCCGAGGGCTGGGCGAAAAAGCCTGTGACCTGGGTATCGCTCGAGGATGCACGCGCCTACGCAAAGTGGGCAGGCAAGCGGCTGCCCCACGAGTGGGAGTGGCAGTATGCAGCGCAGGGCGGGGAAGAGAACCGCCTTTATCCCTGGGGAAATACCTGGAACCCGGCGAATGTTCCTGTGCCCGATAAAGGACGTACGTTGACCTCGCCCGATGACGTGGATGCTCATCCCGCGGGCGCGAGTCCATTCGGTGTGATCGACATGGTTGGCAACGTGTGGCAATGGACCGACGAATATGTCGACGATCACACGCGGGGCGGTATACTGCGTGGTGGAAACCACTACCAGCCACAAGGTTCCATCTGGTACTTTCCCGAGGCCTATCGCAACGATCAGCACGGGAAGCTGCTCTTAATGGCGCCTGGCTATGATCGGTCGGGGACTCTAGGCTTCCGCTGTGCCCACGACGTCGAATAGTCCCGCGGGCGCCTCAAGGTGCCGGAGAACCAGACCCTTTACGCTCATCATTGATGTATTTGATGAGCAGCACGTCATTCCCTTTTTCTCCGTAAAACAACTCATCAACCAGGTTCTTTGCCAGCAAAATTCCAAACCCGCCCGGACGAATCCCCTGCGCCTCGCGGTGCTTCTGATGGCGCAAAGGATCATCTTGCGGATTGTTCGCAGCTGTATCGAGATTTTCCTTGAAAGAAAATCCTTCACCCGGATCTTTAATCCGGATGAGCACGACGCGGCGTGCGCGGAGGTAGGCAATCTCGATACGCCGTTTCGGATCAAACTTCCCGCCATGCTCCATCGCGTTGAGCAGCATTTCTCTGCTCGCGACCGCCACATTATCCTCGTCCTCTTCGGGCAAATCGAGAAACTCGTGAACAAACTGCTGCAGGCGATGGGCCGTAGATACGTCACAGCGCACCGAGAGACGTATCCACGCATCCGTCCCGGACAGCATCTCAATTGCCGTCTCCCAGGCAGGGCTGTCCATCGCCAGTTGCAGCACGTCCTCCAGGGCCTCTTTGGAAACCGGCTTCGTAAAATAACTGAAAGCTCCCACGCGGATCGCAGTAATTACGTCCGCGGGCGTACTCCTGTCCGTCACAAGGATCAAGCGAGTATGTGGCGTGACCAGCCGAACCTTTCGAACCATTTCAGCATCTTCCCGGCCTGAACCGCCCTGGTCGGTGATAACAAGCTCGAAAGCCGACTTCTCGACCATCGCGAGCGCTTCCTCGTTATCCCGCGCGTACTGGAGCTCCCACGACGACAGAACGGTCGACACCGCACTCGTCACCGGCGATCCCGAACACCCAACCACAAGTACCCTTTTCTCTAACTGCGGATTATCGTGCGTCATGAGAGTCGTATGGACCATGATAGCCCGATCAGGCTTGCAGGGCGGTAGTGAGCACAAGCAAAGGTGCCCGCTCCCGCCGCGACGCAGAAATTGACAGTAGGTCCGATCCTTGAAGGGTACTGGCTTCAGCCGTACAAACAAATCCTGAAAATGGTGGCCCTAGCCGCTGAGGGGCTCGGCTCCGCTCTCAAACGGACCTCCGCTGAAAGCGCTACTCCTCCCTTTGTCAGCGGAGGGATCTGCGTTTCCCCTCAGCCACTAACCACTCTCCACTGAAAGCGCTAACCCTCCCTTTGTCATCCCGACCGAAGCGTACCCGGATTTCCTGCCACGCGGCACCAGACAAGACTGCGTGTGCGCCCTTCCGTAAAGAAGGGCGCATGAAGTAAATCAACGCCACCAAGTCCAACAGGAAATCCGGGGTAGCGTAGTGGAGGGATCTGCAGTTCAACGGACCTGTCTTGGAAATGTTTGTTCCCTTTCCAGTCAGCCGCTATCGCTATCCCAACTCACTGACCTCTGCGCTCTCTTAGGCGATCCAAAACCCATAGAATCGACATTCGTTGCCCACCGCACCAGCGCCTTCCTTCAAACCGCTCTATCCGACCTGCTCCGCGCCAGCGTCACCTCACTGCGCACAGCGCATCCGGTCTCTGAGTTGAGTCACAATGGCCTGCTTGTGACTCTTACCCTACCGCCAACCTTTACTTGATCTCTCACCGTCGCGAGGCGTCGAAGCCAAACGGTATCTGGCAAGCCGACCACGCGCAACGCGATATCCTTCTCCTGCGGGAAGATGGAATGGCAGCGAGACCGTGGTTGACGATCGTGATCGACGATTTCAGCCGCGCGATCGCCGGCTATTATCTCGGGTTCGATCCCCCTTCTTCTCTTCGCACTTCCCTTGCCTTGCGCCAGGGCATTTGGCGCAAGGATCATCCGCATTGGCATATATGTGGGATTCCCGAGATCCTCTACACAGACAACGGATCAGACTTTACTTCGAAGCATATTGAGCAAGTCGCTATCGATCTGAAGATACAGTTGATCTTCTCCACGCCGGTAAACCTCACGGCCGTGGCCGCATCGAACGGTTCTTTCGATCCCTGAACGAAATGTTTCTGTGTGACCTCGAGGGCTACACGCCGAGACGTGGTCGACAGCCTAGGTTAACCCTCGGGCAATTGGAAAATCTGTTTCGAACATTCCTCCTGGAGGTCCATCACAAACGTGCTAGTTCTGAAGGGCGGCCTGCGCCAGCTGAACGCTGGGAAAAGGGCGGATTCTTGCCGCGTATGCCTGAATCTCTCGAGCAGCTCGATCTTCTGCTCATGCAGGAAGTTCGTGCGCGGAAAGTACGACGAGACGGCATTCACTTTCAAAGCCTGCGCTATCTATCCCTGACCTTGGCAGCCTACGTGGGCGAGGATGTGACCATTCGGTTCGACCCGCGGGATATGGGCGAAATACGGGTCTTCCATCGGGATCGCTTTCTCTGCCGGGCCATATCGAGCGAGTTGGCAGGCGAGACGATTCCCTTACGGGACATCATTCCGGTCCGAAATCGACGCCGAAAGGAACTGCGATCAATCCTCCACGATCGCCAGAACATGGTCGACACGCTTCTGAAACTCAACCAAGGCCCTGCCACGGAGGAAGTCCATGCAATTCCCGACATCCGAACAACCCCGACAGTCCGCATCAAGCGCTACAGAAGCGATTAGCAGAGGCTTCATCGAGACCGTCGAGAATGATCGATTTATCGAGTTCTGCGATGCCTGCAGGCGATTCCGCTACATTGGCCTCTGCTACGGTCCACCTGGAGTCGGAAAGACGCTTTCTGCACATCGTTACAGCCGCCGCGAAATGATTGTCTCATTCGATCGGTGGACCTCACAGGCGCGAGACCAGCTTCCCATCAATACCATCTTCTACACGACCGCCGTCATAAACACGCCATCCAGAATCGGAGCCGAGATCGGCCTGGCTCGCGAGAAGCTTATGGGCATCGCAATGAACCCCATTCGCCTGGAAGCCAAAGAAGTGCTCGATGCCATACGCATCCGTGATGAGGCCATTCGCAGAGAAATCTTAAACAGGCCGGGATGCTCTCCATGCGATCCGCCACCGGTCGACCCAACCTACTTCAAGACGTTTGAACTCTACGAAGCTCGTAAGAAAGCGGTTCCAGATCCGACCACCCTCATCATCATCGATGAGGCCGATAGGCTGCAGATGAACAGTCTGGAACAACTGCGCTCCATCTTCGACGAGGCAAAGCTGGAATGGTTCTGATCGGAATGCCAGGCATTGAGACATTGAGAAACGTATCGCTCGTTTTCCTCCGTTCTATTCGAGGATCGGCTTCGTACACGAATTCAGGGTGCTCGATGCGGTCGAAAGCCAGAAGCTTCTGCAGCAGGGCTGGACGCCAGTCGGCGTTACGCTTCCTAAGGAACCGTTCTTACCAGAGGTCATCGCTATGCTGATCAGAATGACGGGCGGCAACTTTC